>Ga0187868_1000093_pt1 | contig 80925 bp, 62 predicted proteins | sample June2016WEW_13_4_FD_133014 | JGI IMG/M metagenome (GOLD analysis project Ga0187868, IMG submission 133014) | Peatland microbial communities from SPRUCE experiment site at the Marcell Experimental Forest, Minnesota, USA - June2016WEW_13_40 | ecosystem: Environmental > Terrestrial > Soil >... | reverse complement strand
TTCACCCTACGACACAGCCGCCACCCGTCTCAACACGCCCCCATTCCTGCGCCCAATTCCCCTCGTCTCGCCGCTCCTGCCTCCCGCCAGCCTCGCGCCCTCCCCCACTGTCTGAATCGCAGTGACGGAAAAGAAGAGAGTGCTTTCCGCCGGTGGTAGGCGTAAAATCACCGCGCCGGCGACCCAGAGGAGATACTCCCCCAATGATTTCGCGGGTGAAAGAAGCGGAGTGTGTCGAATGAACATTGACCTGAATTTGGAACACCTGCCTGTGCCTCCTCGCAAGAAAGATGTTCGGATTGGCGCAATTGGGGCAGGGTTTATCATGCGCGATATTCACCTTGTCGCCTACAAGAATACGGGTTTTAACGTGGTGGCGATTGCTTCCAAGGACTTTGCGGAGGCGCGCGCGACCGCGGAATTGCGGGGAATTCCGAAGGTTCACAGCACGTGGCAGGCACTTTTGGCGGACGAGCGGATCGAGGTGCTTGACATCGCGGTTCCACCCGCCGCCCAACCCGCCATTGTGCACGCGGCGCTCCAGCACCCGCACATCCGCGGGATCCTGGCGCAGAAGCCCTTGGCCACGAGTTACCGGGAAGCTCAGGAAATGGTGGTGGCTTGCGAGCGGGCCGGGGTGCGGCTCTGTGTGAATCAAAACATGCGCTACGACCAGTCGATCCGCGCCCTGAAGACCGTGCTCGGGCGTGGATATTTGGGAGAGCCGGTGCTCGCCACGGTGGATATGCGCGCCATTCCTCACTGGCAACCCTGGGCAAAGGATTACGGCAAGGTGACGCTGGTCTTCATGAGCATCCATCACCTGGATTCTTTCCGCTATCTCTTCGGCGATCCCGAGTATGTCTATGCCAGTGCGCGCCCGGATCCGCGAACGGAATTCCCCCACCGCGACGGCATTGTGCTCTACATCCTGGAATACGCGAACGGATTACGCGCGGCCGCCTGGGATGATGTATGGACCGGCCCGGCGCGCGAGGGTGGGGCCGCGGATATCTACATCAAGTGGCGCGTGGAGGGGACGGCGGGAATGGCGCAGGGCACCATCGGTTGGCCCGGCTATCCCGCCCGCGTTCCCAGCACGATCCGCTTCACCACCCGGCAAGAGCCCGGCTGTTGGTTCTCGCCCACTTGGCCGCAAGTTTGGTTCCCCGACGCCTTTGAGGGCACCATGGGAGAGCTCTTGTGCAGCCTGGAAGAGGGCCGGGAATCCGTCCTCAGCGGGAGGGACAATCTCAACACAGTGGCGCTGGTGGAGGCCTGCTATCGTTCGCTCGACCAGCATCGGCCGGTGCGACCGGCGGAAATCAAGGAGGAAAACCCATGAAACTCGGACTCATTAATTCAGCCTGGTTGGGTTCCCCCGTGGGCACCGCGCAAGGCATTCATAAAACGAAAGAGATCGGTTTTGACACCATCGATATTTCCGCTGATCCGCTGGAGATCGACATTAAAGAGCGGAAGTTGATCAAGGACACCTGCCGCGAGGTCAAGCTCCCCGTCATCAGCGTTTGCTGCTGTGCCCTGGGGATTGCGGATTTCAATCGATCGGTGCGCCGGTTCCACGTTGAGCGCGCCAAGGAATACCTCGACATGGTTTACGAACTCGAGGCCAGGAATCTTCTGCTGGTGTTGGGAGAATACATCTGGCAACAGGAAGTCATCGCCCCTGCCGATCAATGGAAATGGGCCGTGGAAGCTGTGGCGGAGTTGGGCGACTACGCCGCGGGGCTGGGCATCGAAATCGCCATCGAACTCGAGCCCTTTCAGCTTTCCATCGTAAACACGCTCGCGAAAATGGTCAGCTTTTTGAATGACGTCCACGACCCTGCCGTGCGCGCCAATCTGGACATCTCGCACCTGGCGCTGGCCTATACGCCGGCGGAAGAGATTCTCAACTTGCAGGGACGCATTGCCCACGCGCACTTTTCCGATTGCGACGGAAAGAAGCACGGCGACTTGCCGCCGGGACGGGGAGTGGTGAATTTCCGCCCTTACCTCGCGCAACTGAAGAAGGTTGGCTTCAACGGGGTCATCAGCATCGAACTGGAGTATTCACCCGAGCCCGAGAAAATTATCGAGTGGGTCACGGAAGCCTACCGCGAAACCGACAAGCTGATGCAGGAGATTGGGATTCGGACCTAATTCGCCGGAGAAGTCCTCCCTCCTCCCGCGCCCTGGTGGTAGTTCGGATAAGGCGGTTTGTGATAGACGGGAAGCGGATGCTTTTCAAGGTCCAATAGCAGCAACTGGACGGCTTTCTCGAGTTGGGGGTCGTGCCCCTCACGTACGGCCTGGGAATCAAATTCAACCTCAACGTCCGGCGCCACGCCGTGGTTTTCCACTTTCCATGCGTTGTTCGGAGTCCAGAAACCGCGGCTCGGCGCGGTTACCACGCCCCCATCCATCAGTGACTCTCCCGGCCCGAAGAACCCCACCAAGCCTCCCCAGGTGCGTTTTCCCACAAGGGTACCGATGTGCGCCTGCCGAAAATGCCAGGGCATCGCATCGCCGCCGGAACCCGCGTATTCATTAATGATCATCGCCTTGGGTCCTCGGATCAAACTCACTGGTGTGGTCATGTCTTCGCCGTCGCGAGTGGTGCGATAATTCATTAGCGTCCGACGCAAATAGTCGAGGATGTAATCGGTGTTAGTGCCGCCATGGTTGAAGCGCTCATCCACCACGGCACCCTGCTTTCCGGCCTGGGGGAAGAAATAGCGGTTGAAAGATGTGTATCCCCCAGAGGCCGTATCGGGCAAGTAGATATAAGCCAGTTTTCCGTGGCTGAGTTGATCCACATTGCGGCGGTTTTCCTCAACCCAGGCGCGATTGCGCAGCGCGGTCTCACTCGCGATGGGAACCACGGTCACTTCGCGCGAGCCCGAGCCGCTGGGGTCCGGACCTACGCGCAGAACCACGGATTTGTTCGCGGTCATTTCAAAGAAGCTATAAACGTTGCTGCTCCCGCTTACATCGCGGCCATTGACGGCAAGCAGGTATTCGCCCTCGACAACGTTCACGCCGGGCTGAGTCAACGGCGCGCGCAGTTGCGGGTTCCAGTTTTCGCCGTCATAGACGTGCGAAAAGCGATAACGGCCATTCTCGATCCGGTAGTCCGCGCCCAGCAGTCCCACAGGGACCGGTTCGACGTCCGGGCTTTCGCCGCCCCTGACAAACAAATGGCCCACCGTGAGGTTCCCCATTGCTTCCTCGAAAAGGTAATTGAGGTCGGCGCGCGACCCCACTCCAGCAAGGTAGGGCTCATACTTTTTCTCTGCGGCCATCAGGTCCCAACCGTGGAAGCCCCCATCGTAAAAGAAGTCTCGCTCCAGCCGGAACGCTTCATGATATATCTGCCGCCACTCCGCTGGCGGGTCGACGCGCACCTCCATGGACGCGAGATTCAAAGGCTTCGCCGCCGGGGGCGGTGGGCTCGCAGTCCCCGCTGTGGAACCTTCGGATTTGGGGACAGGTGCAATGAACCACGACTGGGCGGAATTAGCGCCACCACTCCCCGACCCGCCGGCGGTCCGGTAGAGCATTTTCTCGCCGTCGGCGGATACATAGAACGTCTCGAGGTTCTCAAGTAGCTTGTCAGTCTTGCGCGTTTTCAGAGCAAACCGGAACGCCGTGAGCGAACTCGAACCATTCAAGGGTTCGAAGGAGGGGCCCTCCTCGATAAAGAGTTCGCCTTCCTTGCCGGGCAGCAACTCCGAATAATTCCTGGCCGGGACCGGCAGCGCCAGAATTCGCTGGCTAATTTTCTCGAAGTCCACCTTCACGGCGGGAGGTGGGTTGACTTTTCCCGCGCCCTCGTCTTTTTTGGAAGATTCGGGTTTCGCCTCCTGTTCCTCATCACTCTCCGGAGCGAGGGGCGAGGGCAGGTCGTTGCGCAAAACGGCGATGTAAACACTGCTGGTCACCGGCCGGTTGTAGCTCATCATTGAATCATCGAGCGTAGGTCCAGTATCAGTGCTGGCCAACAAGTAGAGATACTTCCCGCTCTTGTCAAAGACCGGTGAAAACGAATCGCTCATGCCATCGGTAACCCGCCGGCTCTCCCTCGTCTCGAGGGAATAGAGGAACACCGAGCGCATGTGGCTCAATTCCTGTTGCGTGTAAACCAACCACTTGCTGTCGGGCGACCACGCTGCGCGGAAGATTTGCTGCGGTCCTGTGAAGCGATCATGAAACACTCGCACCGGTGTCTTCTTTTCGAGATCGACGTACCAGAGGTTCAAGCGCTTGTCGGTGTAGGCGATTTTCTTGCCATCGGGCGACCACGTGGGGAAATAGAAGAATGACCCGGGACTTCCAAGATCGATTCTTTGCGCCTCGCCCAGGCCATTCTGATTTTTGATGTAGAGGGCGTACTCACCCGATTCATCCGAAAAATAGGCGATGCGCTCTCCCTCGGGGGACCACGCCGGGCTGCGCTCGTCGGCGCCCGGTGTATTCGTGATGTTGCGGATATCGCCCTTTTCGGCGGGCACGGTTAGAATTTCGCCGCGTGCCTCAAACACGGCTCGCTTACCTGTGGGAGAAAGGTCGGCGTTCGAGATTCTACCCGCGACCTTAATGAAATGCGGGCGCAATTGCGGCAGATCCGCCTCAACACGAATATCGAGCTTGCGCTCCTTACCGGTTTTCAAGTCGTAAAGATAGAGCGCCCCGAACTGCTCGATCACGATCGCCCCGGGCCCCGCGTTGGCATACTTGAAATCAAACCCGTCATTCTTAAGCAGCGGCGTGACGCTTTTGGTTCGCGTATCGTAACTGAAGAGGGTTATGGGGCCTTGGCGGTCCGACAGAAATAGGATGCGCTGATCCACCCAGATCGGATTGAAATCGTTGGAATTGTCGCGCGGAATCTTGGTGACGCTGGAATCCCGCAATTGCGCAATCCAGATGGGAGAGGTGCGCCCGCCGCGGTAGCGCTTCCAGATTTCAAACGCATGATCGAGCGGCACGTAGGCGATTTGGCCTCCATCCGGCGAGTAAGAACCCTCGGCGGCGATGGGCAGGGGCAACTCGGTGGGGAACCCGCCCTCACGCGAAATCGTGAACAGCCTATTGAAGCTCTCATAACTGTGGCGGCTGGAAGCGAACAAAACTTGCTTCCCGTCTCGCGTCCACCCCATCACCAGATCAGGCGAGGGATGATAAGTGAGCCGCCGCGGCTCGCCACCTTGCGCGGGAATGACGTAAACATCGGCGTTCCCGTTGTAGTCGCCGGTAAAGGCGATCTCATTTCCATCCGGCGAGAAAAACGGACGCGACACCGTCCCGACCCCGCTCGTCAGCCGCGTGGCCACGCCGCCCTCCCGCGGGACAATCCACAAATCGCCCGCATAGACGAAGGCAATCTGTGTGGCGCTGAGGGTGGGATGCTGCAAGAGCAGCGTTGGCGGAGCGGCCGCAAGACAAGCGCTTACCGTGACAAGAGCAAATAGAAGGGCGATCGTTCGATTCATGCTCTGAACCTCCTGTCGAGTTGGGAAGGGACCCCTGCAAACAAAGCAGCTTCGCTCATGAACATCCGGCTGCCCTTCGTCCTCAGCCTTTATTACACACCTATTGGAATGAATCCAGTCGAAGGAGACTACCCCGGGGCTGCGTCAAAGTCCAATGGGTAAAAAGGCCGGCGCCCACGCTACGTCCGAGGCTCTCTACTTCCACTTTTATGTCGCACGCCCCATATGCTAATATGTCGTTAACTAGGGCAAAACATCATGGCAAACAACGACGGGCAGCTTCTGCTCGCCTCCATTCTTGGCTTCGGTGGCGGAATCTACACCTTCCTGAAGGGATTCCGTGAGTACCGGAAATACCGGCTGGTGGCGGACACTCCGGAGATTCATATCCGCAGCATCCCTATGGGGCTGGTGAAAGTGCGGGGCGAGGCGCGTGCGGAGGAAACCCTGCTCAGCCCCATCACCCACACTCCCTGTTACGTCTTCAAAGTAGTCGTTGAGGAGTGGCGTTCGGATTCCGATGGCGGGCACGAGTGGAAGCATGTCGCCACTGACGTTAAGGGCGTGAAATTTTACCTCCAGGACGTTTCGGGGAGCGTGCTGGTTGACCCCGCTAACGCCGAACTCGACTTGCCCCAAGGGCCGACGCGCCAGGTACACAGCAACGGACGAAGCGCATCCCCTCCGCAAGTCCCGGGCGCGGCGCCGTCCGGCACCCCGGCGACGGATCTGGAGTTACTCCAGTACATCGAGCAAGCACGCCTTCGGCACTTTGGACAGATGGTGGGAAAAGGAATCGGCATGATCAGTCATGCCAGCAGCAAGCCAGCCCGCGAACCCCTGGGTCAGTCCTTCATGAGTATGCTGGCGGACCCTACCGGCCATGGCGCGGAAGACTTCCGCACGCAAATGATGAAGGCCATGCTGGCCCGGAAGGACCCGAGCGGCGAAACCACTCGGCTGGCCTTGGAGGTCTGGAAGCATCCGCAGGGGACGCCGGAATATGATGCGGCCCTGGTGCGCTTCGGCCAGGCATACTTCCGTGCCATGGGTTCCACCCAGTCCGTCCCCGATGCTTCGGCGGTGCATGCCTACATTCGCCAACACCCTGAAGCATTGGGCATGGTCGCGCTCATGGCCGGGAACGCAGAGCCTCAGAGCGATCCGGAAGCCGAAAAGCCTCGCCAAGCCGCCCTGGCTTTTGGGCGCGGACAGGTTGCGGAATTCACTCGCGAACGAACCCCCACCGCCAGCGGCCAGTATCGCCTGACGGAGTACTGCCTCGTGCCGGGCGAGACCTACGACCTCACCGGCACTTGCGCCGAAAACCCCCAGCCGCGCGATGAATACGACCGCAACATCATCGTAAAAGGAACAAACGAGCCCACCTTCTTGATCTCCTCCCGGACGGATAAAGGAGTTCAGTCGCACCTGCTGAAACAAACTTTGTGGAAGGTGCTGGGCGGCGCGGCCGTCGCCATCCTGTGCCTCGCCATTCTGCTCGGAAAACTCGGCCTGCTGTAAAGGCGACCAGCGGCAACTCACGACAACCGATTGCCACCAAACGCCGGCGTGGGCGACATAAAAGTGGAAGGTTCCCGGCTTTCCTGAAGGTAGGCGGGAGATTAGCGGAGCGACTCGCACGCACAGTCCGACGCGCCGAACCCGGGCAGGGGGATGGACGAGGGATTCAGCAGAGAGCGACCAGCCGGACCTTAAAAGCCGCTAGGCCGGTTCGCATTCAACGCATGCGGTTTCCATTCGGGAATAGGGCTTCAGAATGAGGTGGCTGGTCCTCCGCGGGGCGGCCCATGGTTGGGCTTTCGGGGCGATGGGATTCCTGCACTACTACAGCTAGCGGAGAAGATCGGGCTTGGCACGAAACCTTGTTTGAATGAGGGCCACCCAATAGAGCAAAGGGGTTGCTGCTAACATCAGTTTCTCAAAAACGTCTCCAGCTTTTGATTTTAGTGAAGCACTGGTCCCGTTGAGGAGCAACGCCAGAATCGTGATGATTCCATAGCTCAAGGCCACAAAGCTTACAGGAATCGCCCTCATAATAATGCCTTTCACCAGAAGCGCTGCGACCCCTAAGGTTGTAAACGACAGACTTACCCACCAAGCTGCAATTGCGATGAACTTCTTCATTATAGGTGCCCTCAACAGGGAGGTTCAGCGTTTCCTTCCGTCCATCGAGCCTTCCGCCCGCTCATGCCAGATGGAGAGTGGAAGCGATGTCCGATGTGTGGCATAAGGCCGCAAGCGGTCCCACCCTGCGTTCCTCGGGCAGTCAGGGGCATAGCGGTCCCAAAAGACTCCACCAACACGACTATCTGTAACATGGGTGCTATATTAAGCAAAGAGTACGGGGGTACTAGGATTAGAATATCTTCGCCAAATCCGCGAGCGCGAAACTATCGAATTGGATGTGGGCGGTGTGTATCAACGATAATGTACCTCGCAAGTTAACTCGTGCGTTGAAGCTTCCCTACCTAACTGACCCGCAACCAAGAAATTCAAACTCCACGACTTCCAAGTGCCGCGGAAATTTACTCCTTCCGCCTCGCTAGCGTATAATCAATGGTCCGGGGCAAGCACCAACTCTTGCCCAGGGGTTACTCCGCGGTCAGCGATAGGCCCGCAGGTGCGGGACTTCCCTGACGGCTGAAAAACCGAATTCTGTGAGCTTATAACTTATGCCTGCTCGAACTTTATACGAAAAAATCTGGGAGGCCCACCTCGTTGCCGAGGAGCCTGGCCAGCCTGCGATCATCTATATTGACCGGCACTTGGTGCATGAAGCGACGTCACCCCAGGCCTTTTCCGGTCTCAAGGTGGCGGGGCGCAAGGTGCGCCGGCCGGACTTGACGTTTTCCGTGATGGACCACTCCGTGCCCACCAAGAACCGGCATCTGCCCATCGCCGATAGTATTGCGGCGGCGCAGATGGACGCCCTGGCGCGCAACTGCCGCGAGAATGGGATCCTCTTTTTCGACATGCAGAGCCCCAATCAAGGCATCGTCCACGTCATCGGGCCGGAACTGGGCATCACGCAGCCCGGGCTGACCATCGTTTGCGGCGACAGCCACACCTCGACGCACGGCGGTTTGGGGGCGCTGGCTTTCGGAATCGGCACCAGCGAAGTTGAGCACGTGCTGGCCACGCAGTGCCTGGCGCAGTTCAAATCGAAAACTATGTTGGTGCAGGTGGACGGCCACCGCGCGCCGGGCGTCACCGCCAAGGACATCATTCTGGCCATCATTGGCAAGATTGGCATCTCCGGCGGCAACGGCCACGTGATTGAATTCGGGGGCGAAGCGATCCGCGGGCTCTCCCTGGAAGGCCGCATGACGGTTTGCAATATGTCGATTGAAGGCGGCGCGCGCGCCGGCATGGTGGCGCCCGACGACACCACGTCTGCTTATTTGGAAGGCCGTCCCTTTGTTCCGCGCGGCAAGGATTTCCAGACGGCGGTCGATCGCTGGAAGTCTCTCCCTACCGACGCCGGCGCTAAGTACGACAAGGTCGTCACCCTCCACGGCGCGGAGATTGCCCCGCAGGTCACCTGGGGCACCAACCCCGGCATGGTCACAGACGTCACCGGGCGCGTTCCGGACCCGAGCTCTTTCGCTGATTCTGTAGACCGCCAGGCCGCCACCCGCGCCCTCGAATACATGGCGCTCAAGCCCGGCACGCGCATCGAGGATATTCCGCTCGACCGCATCTTTATTGGTTCGTGCACCAACTCGCGCCTGGAGGACCTACGCCTGGCCGCGCGCGTCGTCGCGGGCAAACACGTGGCGAAGAGTTTGAAGGAAGCCCTGGTCGTGCCCGGCTCCATGCAGGTCAAGGCACAGGCGGAAAAAGAAGGCTTGGACAAGATTTTCCGCGATGCCGGCTTCGAGTGGCGCGACGCTGGTTGCAGCATGTGCATCGCCATGAATCCCGACGTGCTGCCGTCGGGCGAGCGTAGCGCGTCTACCTCCAATCGCAATTTCGAAGGCCGCCAGGGCAAAGGCAGCCGCACGCACCTGGTCAGCCCCATGATGGCCGCGGCGGCTGCAATCGAAGGGCACTTTGTGGACATTCGGAAGTGGGGCGTGGGACACGCGGAGTGAAAAGAAATTCTGAATTATGAATGCTGAAGGCGGACGGGGGGAGTGGTCCTGCGATACTTGGATCAGTTTGTAATTCAGAATTCAGCATTCAGAATTCAGAATTCCTTTGGAGACCTATGCAATCTTTTACCAAACACACCGGTCTTGTGGCACCACTTGATCGCGTGAACGTTGACACCGACCAGATGGTGCCCAAGCAATTCCTGAAGTGGCTGACGCGCGAAGGCTTTGGCCGCGTGCTCTTCTTTGACTGGCGCTATTTGGATGACGGCGAGACGCCCAATCCGGAATTCGTGCTGAATGCGCCGCGTTACAAGGGGGCGTCGGTGCTAGTGTCGCGTGCCAATTTCGGTTGCGGCTCCAGCCGCGAGCACGCGCCCTGGGCGATTCTTGATTACGGCTTTCACGCCATCCTGGCGCCCAGCTTCGCCGATATCTTCTATAACAACTGCTTCAAGAACGGCATCCTGCCCGTGACCTTGTCCGATGCGCAGATTGACGAAGTCTTCCGCCGCGTCTCCGCCAAGGAAGGTTACCGCCTGACGGTGGACCTGCAAACTCAAACCATTACCGACGACGCCGGGCTCCGTTTTGAGTTCAGCGTCGATCCCTTCCGCCGCGAGTGCCTGCTGAACGGCTGGGACGATATCGGCCTCACCTTGCGCATCGCTGACCGGATCACCGATTACGAAAAATCGCATCATCCCGCCGCGCCCATGCACGCAGCCCTCGATACGTTGGCCGCGAAGGTCGGCCAGTAAACATCTTGCGGAAAAAAGAGGTGTAGCGCGGACCTGTTCTGTAGGTCCGCGGGTTCTCTTAGTCGGTCGGGGAAAACCCGCGGACCTACAGAACAGGTCCGCGCTACTCTTCTACTCCCCCAGCCTGAAATTCACATTGATCTCCGTTAGCACCTCCACCGGTTCCGTATTCAGCAGCGTGGGTTGATAACGCCACGTTTTGACGGCATCCAGCGCCGCTCGGACCAGCAGCGGATGGCCGCTCAGGACCTTCAAATCCTTGACCGTGCCGTCTGTCCCGATGATCGCTTGCAGCACCACCGTCCCCTGGACGCGCGCCATCGTGGCAAGGGGTGGATAGACGGGAGCGGGCTGATACAGCGCCTGGGCAGCGATGACATTGCCGCCCACCCGGATCATTTTCTGCTTGGGAGCAACGTGAGTTGGCGGCGGGGGGGGCAGTTGACCGCCCGAAGGCAGACCGCCGAGGACCCAAATAGAATGCCCGTCAGACGGTCCACCAGGAGGTGCGCCGATTACCCCCACCCCCACGCCGGCATCCTGCTCGGGTGGCTCGGGGATATCTACGACCCGCCTGACGCCAGCGGGAATGATGGGGGGTTCGACATTCAGGTCTACGGAGGCATGGGGCGCCGGTCGCGCTCGCGGCCCGGCAGGGCGTGCGGGAGGGGGGCCTGGTGGCGGGGAGATATGAATCTCCCCAATTAACAACTGCTTTGGCAATGCCTGAGTGTAGATAAGCGGAACAAGAATAAGCACTCCCACCAGCATCGACTCGGCAAGGTAAGCGAGCGGCAGCGCCGCGCGCTTCCAGTCGCCGGATTTCTGGGCAGAGTACACGAGGTAAATCAGGAAGCCCGGCAGGTTCAGCAAGAGCGTGACCCCGAGCCACGGCCAAGTGCGCAAATGTTGCTGCCGGGTATCCGCCCAAACGTAGCAAAGCTCCAACGCGTACGCCCCCGCGGCCAAACCCACCGTCGCCGCGGCAAAGAATAGTGCGCGTTCGCTCGCGAGCACGAGCACCCAGGGCAACAGGTACCAACTCAAGGCGAAGAACAATGTGCCAACCAAAGCTGAAAGCAGATAGTGAATCCGGCAGAGTACGGAAATCCGACGGGGCGATGATTCCAGCAGCGCGTCCTCGAACATGGCTGCACCTCCATGAGGTTACAGGTTACAGGGGACAGGTCACAGCGCAGGGTCGTGTCTCTCCCCTGTCCCCTGTTCCCTGTAACCTGTAACCTGCTCTTCCGGTGTCAGCCGCGGAGCGCTCCTACGACTGCGTTCCCTTTCCTTCCACACTATTCGACACCACTCCGGCAGAAGATGTTCCGCTATTTTTTGCAGGGATAATCGGGCCAGAAGAACTCAAGGCGCATCGCCGATGGGTGTTGGTTCAGTTTGAGACTTCGGCGGCTGGTCAGTTTGAATGTCAATCCAGAGGTTCGTAAACACTGGGCGGCTTTCGGCGGGTAGCCTGGGATTTGACTGCACTACGACTATTGCGGGCTTCGATCACTTTGCCGATCTCGCGGCTAGCCAAGTGGCGTCGAATGCTATTTGCTCTCGTGTGTCGCCCTTTCCAATACGAAAAAGATCCGGTCGAGGATTTCGATAGGATTATGTACCGAAAAGGGTATGCGCACGTCATCGATTCCCGGATGCAGGTGGCAACGCGGTTCAGCGAGCGAGTCAGCGTGTGGGGCATCGAGCAAGTCAAACCGCAGGTACTGCGGCGATTGCCCGTCAGGGAACACAAAGTGATATCGATACGACACGACTTGTGATCCGCGTTCTACTTCACGTAAGGTGAGCCCAAGGCTGAGGCGGGCGCCCGAATCCAAGTGAAAGTGCTGCGAGCTGGACCCTCTATCGATCGTGGGGCCCAGCAGAAGCACGGCAAAACCATTTTCCTTCCTGATGCGCAAGAGCTCGTAGGGGTTGTTCCTCGTCGCCTTTTCATCGGAACGCCGTTGAAGGTAAGCTCGGATTTGCGTCAAGACCTGATTCGGCGGGCCGAGTCGTAGCGCGGTAAGTTCGCGGTCAGTCTTCAAGTCCAGCGCTGCGGCTAATTCGCGGGCGCGTTCGAGCCTCACAGCAGATCCCCTCTGCCCAGCAACACCAGCCATTCCACAAACTCGGGCTCGTGCGGCAATTCCCTGGCTTGCGCTTTCCGCACCGCTTCCGCGCCGCTAAACCCGAAATGTTGGCTGAGTTCCTTCAGTCGCTCCTGGCGTTCCGTTTCCGTCATGATGCCCCTATCAGGACCTGCGAGAAAGATGCTTCCACCAATGAAGCTGCGAATGTTTGGTGCGTGCTCAATGAGATGAGCGACGTCACCTGGGGATAGCCATAGGATCACTGGCCCCTTGCGCTCCAAGGCGCTACGCATAATGTCAAGCGAGCGCCATTTTTCCAGCGTCAAGCCAGTGCCACCCGACAGGATAACGGCGTCACCGTCTGGCTGATGCAGGGCCTCGCGCAGTTCCTCGAACGTAGAAGTTTCGAGCTGGATCACGCGGGCAGGCTTTTGCAGAACAGATTGCAACTCGGTCTGCAATTGGTCCAAAGAGGCGCTTGAATCGGTAGCGGGGGTTAATACAGCGACCCATCCGGTTTCCCCACGTATTTCCAATCGACGGGCGATTTCGAAAAAGGGCTCAGTTGAGAACTCAGACACGTTTTTGCTCCGTCCGGGGGATGACGGAAAGCAGAGCAGGGTGTACGCGGAAATCGGTGGACGAATACTCTAAAACACGCCGAGTGAGGAGAAGCTCAACATTGGCGGGCACATCGACCTTAAAGGATTTTGAGCTTTGCAGCTTTAGCAACGTCTTGGTCGCTTCTGGACCCAACCCTCGGAGGTAGCCCGTGCCGAGTTGATGAACCACCTTTTCCACGTCGGCAGCAGTGATGGAATCGTGGTCCGAGACATAGGCTTCCTCGGCGGCATCGCGAGCGAGCGAGATGAGGTCACGCAATACTCCCCCCGAGAAATGGCAGATCGCGTCCGCCTCTTGCATGGTCAATAGTTCGGAGCCACGGCGTTTGTCTAGTACTGAACGCAGCGAGGCATTTTCAGGGTCAGAAGCGATGACTGAGAGGTGATGGACTCGATCAAAGTGATCGGAGATGGACTGTCCAACCCCCGCCCCAAAAAGGACCGAAAGGGGGGCAGTCGCCAAGACGGACACTTTCATTTCACGGAGCAGCCGTAGGTCTTGATGAACGACCGACCAAAACTTCGTGGCGTCAAGCAAGCGGTCGAGGCCATCGAAAACAACTACTACATCCCTGTGAGCTTTTCTGGCTATCGCCAGGAATTCTTCAAGCGGGGCGCGAACCTCCTGAATATCACGGTTGAGGGGAGGCAACGGCGGGTTCAGCTTGCCTGGAACGTTCTCCGTTAAAAAATGGCTTTCAACTTCATCACGTGCGAGTTCGTAAATCGACTTGGGCCTGTCGTCAATGGAAGTTAGATCGCGCCGTACTCGCTTTCCGAACGCGAACTCCATTATCTCTCGGCTAAACTCACCCAATTTCTCTGCCTGAGAATCGGCCCGCGAAAGAGACCCTAGATTTAGTACTATCCAGTCCAAACCGATGCCAAACCTGGCAAGTAGTGCACCGGAATTCAAACTTGAGAGGTCGGTTTCTTGTGAAATATCGTAGAAAAATGTCAGCCCGTTTCCCTGCTTTCTTAACCACTGTTCTGCCAAGAGTAGTTCCGTTGTTTTCCCCGAGCCAACACCCCCCACCAAAAGTTGTTGGCTCCCCGGCTCAAGGTCAGCGCGAGCGGCAAGATTGCGGTAGAGAGATTGGTGCAGATCTTCAAATACCAGTCCAGCTTCGAGGGCGTCCCGGGCCGGCGCGGTGGGGTTGAACGCCTGCATGTAAGCGCGAAACCTGTCGCGCCTGCTAAGCCGGCCCTCCGGTGCTGAAACTGAACTGGGCATACGGCTAGTATAGGTTCACTTGTCGCGGCAAGCAAACAATTGAGGACACTTGTCGCCACGAGTCGGCAGGTTATGTCTCGGGTCAGTTTTGGCGGCTCGACCACCAGCCGGCCGCGTTCGATGGCAATGCCGACCTTAGCTCCCGGCCGCAAGCCCAGGACATTGAGCACGGCGTGCGGCACCGCCAACATGACCGAGCCGCCGACGTTGCGCAGACGGGTTGTATGCATCACCATTCCTTTCGATCATATTTCAATAGAACATTTTGCACGAGGATTCATGACACTGACAACTTCGTTGCGTCTGCGCATTCCCTTCTGTGGGGTGGCGCGAAAGGCAGCTTCGAGGCCCCGCCTGACAATGAAGAATGTTCCGGTATTTTTCGATCGGTTAACCCATGGCAAGCGCGCGGTCGTGCTTGATATAATTCGGCCGCCAAGGCAGGTCCGAGCGGCACCCCCATCTTGGAATCGGTTTCTGACACGGCGTTGCTGGTGGCGCATCATCGCGCCATGGAGTCAGCGCGGCCCGACGCGCTCTTCCGCGACCCTTACGCGGAACGCTTGGCCGGCAATCGCGGCGAGGAAATCGCGCGCCGGCTGCGCTGGGGCAAGCGCATGGCCTGGAGCACCATTACCCGCACGGTGCTGATCGACGAAATCGTGCCGCGGCTGGTTGGAGAAGGCGTCGACACCGTGCTCAATCTGGCGGCGGGGCTCGACTCACGGCCCTATCGGCTGCCGCTCCCGCCCTCATTGCGGTGGGTCGAGATGGATCTGCCCGCGCTCACTGCGGCCAAAACCGAGGTGATGAAGGACGAAAGGCCGCGCTGCCAGCTCGAGCGGGTCAGCGTGGATCTTGCTAATCCTTCCGAGCGCCAACGCGCGCTTGCCGAGCAGGCGGGCAAAACAAAGAAAGCGCGCGTCCTGACGGAAGGTCTGCTGGTCTACCTTAACGAAGCCACTGTCAGCGCGATTGCACGCGACCTCCCCGAAAAGGTGCAAATTCAATACTGGCTTTGCGATTTGTCGACCCCCCTGATTGTGAAGCGCATGCAAAAGTGGTGGGGAAAGCAGATGAGGGCCGCAAACGCCTGGGTGCAGTTCGCGCCTGCCGAAGGGACGAAGTTCTTTGAGCCATGGGGCTGGCGCGAAAAGGAGTTTCATGTCCTGTTCAAGAACTCCCTGCGCATTGGCCGCCCAACGCCGTTCGCTTGGATGATCAAATTACAGTTGAAGCTCTTCCCTAAACGCACGCAGAAGCAAATGGCCAAATGGAGAGCTGGCGTGGTGCTGGCGGAAAGAGTTTGACAAGGCGAGAATGGGCGCCGAGCCTCTACCTCCGCGCTACCAGCTTTTTGACACGAGAACTGCCCTTGGTGTAGAAGGGCAGCTCAGGCTGCTTTGGGGCGTTCGCAGTCGAGCGACGAGAGATCGAGCTTCATCTCGACCTCGTCACCGTAACTGCTGGTGGTTTGAAAGCCTAATTTACGGAAGAGGCGCAAGGCCCGAAAGTTGGAAGTTTCTGTGGTCAGATAGGCGTGGGTAAAGCCCATGCGCAGGGCCCAATCCAGGGTATGCCGGCTGAGCACCGTACCCAGTCCTTCTTCGCGATAATCCTGATGGACGAAAATCGTGAATTCCACCGAGCCGGCCGGCATCGGGCAGAGAATCGTATGCGCAACCACCTTATCGCCCTTCCAAGCCAGCAGCGCCTGGGACTTTTGCTCCAGACGGTCAAGCCAGTGAGCAATCCGGGGGACGTCCGGCGGAGGAATTCCCTGGGCCACACGTTTGGGCTCGAAACTCTTGTACATCTGGACGAGCGCCCCAAAATCTTCCCTTCCGAAGGGGCGAACCTCCAGTTCTCGACCCTTGTGAGTCTCGACCGGGACCGGTTTGAACGCGACCTCCAAGATGCCTGCCATCATGATTTCCAGAGCAAATTGAGGTCCAGTCTTGCGTTCACCGAAATTTTGGCTCAATCAAATGACGGAAGCACCCCTTTTCAGCGACAACCAATTGAAAGAGCACGCCTTCCTTGCAGGTCCCAACGACATCCTGTTTCCCTCCTCTCTCCCCTACCGCTCTCATGCCTCATAACTCATCCAGTTTTGACCTTTGGCAATTAGCGGTCACCTCTGTTGCAGATTTAAACAGTCCCTTTCCCTGAGGCAATTTGTCGCTGGCATGCCGACCAATTTTACGGTCGAATCATTGAGCCAAAACCCCCACCTTAGGCTGGTCGAGATGTATGCCGCCTTCGCCCGAGCTTCCCGGATAGAGAGCCAAGTGGCGCACCTTGAGCCGCGACGCGTAAGAATGCTAAGCTCAAACGATGGCGAGTCCCGGCTATCTTGAACCCTCGAACCCCGCGACGGTCGAGCGGTACCGCGCGCTGCTTCAGGTATCGGAATCCATCACCGCCCACCGCGACCTCCAGGATCTCTTTCGCTCCCTCGCGGCGCTGCTGCAACGCCTGGTAACGTTCGATTTTATCTGCCTTACCCTTCCCGACCCGGCGCGCAATGTCGTGCGGGTGCACGTGCTGGAGAGTTCGCTCCCCACCCGGGTGCAACCCGGGCTTGAAATCCCCATGGCGGAAAACGTGCGGCAGTTAGTTTGGGAAAACCAGCAGCCCTTGGTCATTTCCCATCTCGAGCACGACGAGCGATTTCCGATTGTCAGTAAAATGCTGCTCCAGGACGGAGTGCGGTCACTCTGCGTCCTGCCGCTGACGACGGCCCAACGGCGGGTGGGCGCGATGGCGTTCGGTTCGATCGAAGCCGGCGCCTACGATGCCGCCGACCTCGAGTTCCTTCGGCAAGGTGCTGCGCAGGTGGCCCTGGCCGTCGACAACGCCCTGAACTCCCAGAATGCCCAAATCTACCAGCAGGAACTGGCGCGCGAGCGCGACCGTCTGCGCCTGCTGCTGGAAGTCAACAACGCACTCGTCTCCACGCTCGACTTGCACCATCTGCTTTCCGCCATCTCTGCCTGCCTGCGGCGGGTGATGAATCACGATTACGCCAGCTTGGCACTTTATGAACCCGCTGCCCATCAACTTCGCCTGCAAGCGCTCGATTTCCCCCAGGGAAAGGGGCTGCTCCAGGAAGAAATGGTGTTCCCCGTCGAGGGTACCCCCTCGGGCGAGGTCATTGTTACGCGCAAACCCTTGATTATTTCCGGCGTCAACCTCGAAAGCTATGAGGCGAGTGTCAGCCGCCTCTTCATCGCCGAAGGTCTGCACTCCGGCTGCATCGTGCCGCTGGTTACAGCCAACCGGACCCTGGGCACGCTCAGCCTGTCAAGCCTTCGCACCGGCGCCTTCAACCAGGAAGACGTCGACTTGCTCATGCGCGTGGCGAATCAAGTGGCCATCGCCATTGAAAACGCCCTTGCCTACCGCGAGATCGCCGAGCTCAAGAACAAGCTGGCCGACGAGAAGCTCTATTTGGAAGAGGAGATTCGCACCGAATATACGTTCGAGGAAATCGTGGGCGAAAGCCCCGCCCTCAAGCGGGTTTTGAGCCAGGTGGAAACCGTAGCTGCGACGGATTCCAGTGTGCTGGTGCTGGGCGAGACCGGAACCGGCAAGGAAGTGATCGCGCGCGCCATCCACGACTTGAGCCCGCGCCGTGAACGCACGTTTGTGAAAGTCAATTGCGCCGCCATCCCCACCGGGTTGCTGGAAAGCGAGCTGTTCGGCCACGAAAAAGGCGCCTTCACGGGGGCGATCGCGCAAAAGGTGGGGCGGTTCGAACTCGCCCATCGCGGCACACTGTTTCTTGACGAAGTCGGCGACATCCCCCTGGAACTCCAACCCAAGTTGCTGCGCGTTCTCCAGGAAAAGGAATTCGAGCGCCTGGGGAGCACCCGCACTCTGCACGTGGATGTGCGCGTGGTTGCCGCCACCAATCGCGACCTCACGCAGATGGTTGAGGACCGCCAATTCCGCAGCGATCTCTACTATCGGTTGAACGTCTTCCCGATCGTCGTTCCCCCGTTGCGTGATCGCTCGGAGGATATTCCGCTGCTCGTCCGCTACTTCGCCCAGAAGCACGCCCGGCGCATGGACCGCCGCATCGAGACAATTCCCACCGAGGAAATGGAAGCACTCACGCGCTATCATTGGCCCGGCAATGTGCGCGAACTCGAAAACCTTATTGAACGCGCCGTAATCCTTTCGCGCGGACCTGCGCTGCATGTCCCCTTGCCGGAGGATCGCCTTTCCGGTGACCTGTCTGTCGCCTCACCGGTCACTCTGGAGGCTGCTGAGCGCGACCACATCCTGCGCGCCCTTCGCGACACCAACTGGGTGATCGCCGGGACGAATGGCGCGGCGGCGCGTCTGGGTATGAAGCGCACGACCCTTCAGTCGCGCATGAACAAGCTCGGCGTCTTCCGCCCCGATCGCAACTCCATCCGTCGAAGCGATAGCCATCCCGATTGATTTCCCACTTTCCGGCATGGGGGGGGAGAAGTGGGATGTGGTCCGCCAACGTGCCCATTGGCGAACCAGGGCAAACTGCGCGTCGGTCATTTTGTCTGAATCAGCCATGCCGACCGGCCCCGGGCCTCCCTCTTCAGGACTTTTCGGGACCTGGACCTTTCCGGAAATTGCTTCCACCAATTTCAGCGGAAAATCGAAGGCATGCTGGGGTGCGCGCCGCAACTCGCCCCGCCATCGCGAATGGTAATTGAGGCCACAGGCTGGTTCGCGATATAGTCGGGTGGTTAGCGAAAGAGGGAGAAGCTTGAATCAACAGACGCCTAATCGGAAGGCGATGACGACTGCGCTCGCAACAGTAGGCCTGTTGGGTACCGCCGTGGTGATGGGGGGAACGATCGTGCGAAGCACCGTGCACGCGCAACCTTCCCCGCCCGCTGCCACCGGCATTCCGGTGCATTTCACCGACGTGAGCGGAGCCGCCGGAATCACCTTTCGCCACGACGCCACGATGAGCGCGGAAAAGGAATACATCGAGACGATGGGCAACGGCCTGGGCTGGATTGACTACGACCAGGATGGCCTGATGGACCTTTACCTCGTCCAGACGGCCGCCGCGGAGTGGTACAAGCCCCCCGGGCCGCTGCGTTCAGCCCTCTATCACAACAACGGCGACGGCACGTTCACCGACGTCACGGAGAAGGCAGGCGTCGGCGCCGAGGGACTTTACGGCCAGGGTGTAGCCGTGGGTGATTACGACAACGACGGTTACCCCGACATGCTGGTGACCGGTTTCGGACGTGCCATCCTCTACCGCAATAATGGCGACGGCACGTTCACCGATGTGACGGCCAAGGCGGGAGTGGCGGATGAGGGCAACTGGTCCACCAGCGCCGGATGGTTCGATTACGACAGGGACGGCTACCTCGACCTGCTGATCTGCAACTACATTCAATGGACACCCCAGAACAATCTCTGGTGCGGCGAGCACAAGCCGGGTTATCGCGCTTATTGCCATCCCGACAACTATCGTGGCGAGCGGCTGAAGCTCTATCACAACAACCACGACGGCACTTTCACCGACGTGAGCGACGCGTCGGGCGTCGGCAAGCCGGAAGCAAAGGGATTGGGAGTGGTTCTGGCTGACTTCAACAACGATGGCTGGCCGGACATCGCGGTAGCCAACGACACCTGGCCGAATTTTCTCTTCCTCAATAATCATGATGGGACTTTCCGCGACGTCTCCTTCACCTCCGGCGTGGCGGCGAGCGAGGACGGAAAATACGAAGCGGGAATGGGCATTGACGCCGCGGATGTCGATGGCGACGGGTGGCTGGACATCTACGTCACCCATCTGGATTTTGAACTGAACCGGCTTTATCACAATAACCACGACGAGTCATTTGACGATGTCACCTTCAGCTCCGGCATGGGCAACAAGGCCACGCTCCTCAGCGGCGTCAGCGGCAAATTGTTTGATTACGACAACGACGGCTGGATGGACATTTTCCAGGCGAACGGAAGCATGTTGGATAACGTCGCCCTCTATCACACCGAGGTGACCTGGAAAGAGCCCAAGCTGATGTTCCGAAACCAGGGCGGGGGCAAGTTCGAAAAGGTGTCGGAGCAACTGGGCCCGGACTTCATGAAGCCCATCGTGGGGCGGGGTTCGGCGGTGGCGGACTTCGATAACGACGGCGACCTGGACATTGCCATCTCCACCAGCAACGACCGCCCGCAATTGCTGCGGAACGACGGCGGGAACGCCAACCATTGGCTGGAGGTTATGCTGGTGGGGGTAAAGTCCAACCGCGACGGCCGCGGCGCAGCATTGAAACTTTCGACCGAAGGATTTGTCGAATACCGGCAGGCCGAGGGGGGAATGAGTTACATGTCGGCGCAAGACCCCCGCATCCATTTTGGCCTGGGGCAGAGGAAAACGGTGGAATCCCTCGAAATCACCTGGCCCAGTGGTGTGGTAGACAAACTCGCGAGCGTGCCAATCGACCAGATCATCACCGTGAAGGAAGGCGCGGGGATAATTCCGAGGAACTTTCCCAAAATCAAATGGAAGTAAGCTCCATGCCGAAGTGCCCGCAGGCCCCGTGGCGGCCATAGGTTGCGAAGCTTTGGAGTGCGGCAGCTTGCTGCCGCTTTTCCCCCAGCCAGCTGGCTGGCTGGTCTTAAATATCCACTTTTACTCTCCGAGTTGTTGGCGCTGAATTGGCTGCGGATTCGAGAATCCCGCGAGCAAGTTCGCGGGGAGGAAAGCGGCAGCAAGCTGCCGCACTCTAAAGCTTCGCAAAGTGGTTCCGTAGCGGCGAGTTTACCTCGCCAAATGGGGGCGTAGAGCCGCCTTTTGATGGTACACTCAGCCAAGGTGGACTAGCATGGCGTTGACGGTTGAGGAAATTATCGCGGCAGCGGCACAACTCCCGGAAAGAGACCGGATGAAGTTGGTTCAGGCGCTCAGTGCGGGGGCGACAAATTCGCGCCGAAGCATTACAGAACTGCGGGGCCTCGGCAAGGAAATTTGGCGCCAGCAGGACGCGCAGGAGTACGTTGACCAAGAGCGTGACTCGTGGGCAGGCTGACCGCCACTATCTCCGGAAAATTCCTGGCCTTTGACACCGCCCCGCTGATTTACTACATCGAACAATCCCCCCCAGTACTCGCCAATTACGGACGAGCTCTTTGATGCCATTCATCGGGGCGACGCCAGAGGGACGACCAGCGTCCTCACGCTCTTAGAGGTGTTGGTGCAACCCCTGCGCAGTGCTCGGCTCGATCTTGCTGACCTGTACCGTCGGATCTTGACCGGGTCGACGGACATTACTCTCGTTGCCATCGATTAGCCCATACCATGCATCTGACGTATGCGTCCCACAAGCCTTAAAGAAGCTGTGGACCGCATCATCGGCGGTCAAAACTGGGTGGATGCCATCAGCGAGTTTCTCGACGAGTTCTACCCCAGCAGCCCGCCGGATCGCCAGCGCATGATTGAAGAGGAGCCGGGACTCACGGGCGTGGCGTTCCAGGACGCCTATGTCGGTGCGGTGGGGGAGCATCTTGCCCGGCGCTGGACTCTTGACATCCCCGCCTGGGCCGACAACCCTCGCCGGTTCCTCAAAGAGCCCCACTTCCCCGAGTACATGGAACTTGCGAAGGCAGTTTTCCTGCGTGACAGCCCCATTGCCTTTCGCCGCCGCCTGATCTTCACCGAGGCCGAGCCGCTGCGGCGAGCAAGGTTCCCGAAGGAAGGATGACGGCTCCTGACATAAACCGGCCTTCGCGCCGGGTGGGCTGACGCAAAGCGCAGCTCTGCCGCCCCCAACACGATCAGCAATAGCCATCGCGTGCGCCCTCGTCCAAGCACAATCGCTAGCGGTGAAAGGCGAAACCACATTTGCGGCTGGGAGACCTAAAATCCATTGGCCGTAGGCTTGAGAAAGGGAGCTTCTCAAGCGTGCAACGGCTACCAACGGAAGAATCGATAGGGGTCGTCCCATTCCTCCGGGGTGTCCAGGTAAAGCCCGTCGAGCCAACGCTTCTCGTTCTCGGCCACCGGCGTCGAGATGTGTTCGAGCAGTCGCATCTCTCCCGCGGCCTGCATGTTGCCGAGCAAGCGCGCCACCAGGCAGGAAACCTTGCGGTAGGTCCTTTTCACATTCATCTTCGCGCCAGAGTAGTCGAATTGCCAGGGAACAAGCTGGCAGAAGACGACATTTCCGTTGGCCGCTGTGGCCAGCACGCCATCGCCGACCACCGTCGCGCCCTCCGCGACCAGGTGGAGGTCGCGCGGGTCGCGATTGTGTACTTCGGCGGGCGACATCCCCGCCAAGGGAGAACCCCAGACGAAGGGTTCGAAATAAGCCGCGATGTGCTCACGTGTGACCATGGAGACTTTCATCGGCAGGAATGAATTCGCCTCCGCCTCATCGAGTCCCAACGCCAGCACGTGGCCCCCCGCCTTGACCCAACCGGCGAGGTCCGCCGCGTGGGCAGCGAGCTGTTTCCCTCCGCCTGGCCCCACTACCAGGACCTGGTCGGCGGAAAGTTTTCCACCCCCGTAGGTTCCTGACCGGACGCCCGCGGAGGCAAGATATTTCAGGCCGGCGGGCTCGCCCGCGTAAACCACCGTCCGCATGACGCTGGGCTTCCAATTCGCCACGTATGGGAGAATGTTCCGGGCCAGCGCCTCCGCGGCCGGATCGGTCTCCGTCCGGCCGTTCACGTCCATCTGGCAGAACAACACCATTCCCTTGCCCGCGCGGTGCTCGACGAGCGAGGTGTACTGGATCGCATAACCGCCGTCGAGGATCGGCAGGAAATCGCCGCAGGCGGGCTTCTCAATCAACGCGGAGGCCACATTGCCGCGATTGCCGCGCCGCCAGACCCGCGGCACGGTTATCCCTGCCCACTTCACCGTGGGAACACCGTTCAATTGCGGAGAAATTTCGTAGTTCAGGCGCGGGGGCAGCGTCGTCGATTCGCCGCGCCAGTTGCGCAGGTGCTCCTCCTCGATACCGGCAAGAAGCGGATGGTCGGGGATACGCTTGAAGACCCAGCGCAGCCCATACTCCGCGATGCGGAAGCCCAATCGTTTTTCCAGCACCTCGCCGGTCTGCTCGAAGATGACCACCTTGAGGCCGTCCCGAACGGCCCCAAGGTTGGGCGCCGCCCCCTGCAAGGTCAGCGCGCCTTTGCCAATGATGAGCGTGTCATACGCCGAGACGTTGCCATTCGCCTCCACGGCCTCCCCGTCGACGCCCATGCCCTCGAGCCATTTCACGGTCTCGCCTTTGGGATCGAAGACCGCGACCTTCCCAATCACTTGCGGGTTTGCGGGGTGCGGCAGGACGTGGATGGCGAAGGAGTCTTTCTGGGCCTCGCCGCCGCTGAACTTCACGCTCGCTTCGACCCTGTATGTCTTGGGGGTGAGATTCGCCGGCAGTTCCAATTTGAGGGGAAGCCGCTTCTGGTCGCCGGGCGGAATCGTTATCTGCACCGTGCCGCTCCCGGGCTCCGCGTCGAAAGTCCACACGCAATCGGCCGTCACTTCCTCGCGAGAATTGTTAATGATGATGAGTTGCTTCTCGGCGAGTTCGCCGGGGAAGAAGTTGTGGTCCTTGGTGGTGAAGGCGGTGGGCTTTCCTCCGATGTACGCCAGCAGGGGCCTATAATTCCGATACAGCGCATCCGCCACGAGTGTCGGTTTGTAGTCGGAGGGATGAAACGCCAGCAGTTCGCGCGCCTCGTTTTCATGAACGTAGGCCGGCCGGGGGCCGGGCCGCTGCAAGTGCTCCCAGTCAATTTCCAGATTCAGGTCCACCCGTCCTTTCTCTGCGGGCGGTCGCAGCCAGTAGTTTTCCGTGTCCCAGGTTGAGGAGGTGGCCGAGTTTCCCCAAGTGCGGAAAGCGCGATAGTTTTCCGTCACATTCATGGCAATCACGCGGTAGATAATATTCTTGGCCTGAATGCTTTGGATTTGCGCGAGCGCCTCGCCCGAAGGCGATCCCGACCGCGCGTGGCCATCAAATTCGCCCATCAGGACGCCCAGAAAGTTGTCCGGGTATTCCACTCGCCGCCAGGCGCGGCCCAGGTGGAATTGCTCCGCCTCCCAGCGCAAGATTTCCTTTTCCTCTTCGGTAATTTGATAGGAGCAGGCGCCCAGCGACTGCGCGGCCCACTCCGCTAAACTGAATTCCCAGGGCGCCACAGCGCTGCCAAACTCGCGGTGGCCCTTGTACCATCCGCGGTACATGGTGAAGTCCCACACGAAGGGTATGCTGTACTCGCAGGTGAAAACCGGTTTCGCGCCGGCCGTCGCCCAGTGCTCGAACCAGTCGGACATTTCCTGTATCGGGATCCAGTTTCCGTAGAAATTGATCGCCTGCAAGGAACCGAGGTTTCCCGCGTGGTGGTAGACGATACGAGTGGAATCGAGACGGTGGATAATCGCTTCCGCTCGCAGGGCGCGCGCCGGATTCAGCTCCTCCCGCGGATCACGCGGGGCCAGGATGCCGTCGATCATGTCCGGGTTCATATCCTCGCCGTAGCCGCACGCGTTGTGGCTCGTCGAATAACAGACAACGGCGGGATGGTTCTGGGCCACGCGGACATAGAACTCCGCGTGCTGCATGTACCCGTTGGCCGTCTCGGCGTCCGGCGCGGTCCAATCGTATTGGCCAAAGTGCGGCTGGGAAAAGGACAGGAGCACGCCCTCGTCGTCAGCGGCCTTCAAAACCTCCTGGAAGGTCCTGTGCCGTCCCGGTTCGCAGCCGTAGTTATGCGTGTAGACAAAGTTGATGCCGAAACTCTTGTACCGTTGGAGCGTCGCCCGCGTGGCTTCGTAGCTCGCCATCGTGGCGCTGCCCTGGGCGCTGTTGAGCGGAATTGCGTGAAGGTAAATGCGGGTGCCGTTCAGATAAAAGTATTTTCCCTCGATCCAAAATTCGCGGAATCCGAAGCGCACGGGCAGGGCCATATCCAGAGTTTTGCCGCTCGAGTCGAGTAGGGAGAGGCTGACATTGTATTGGTTCTGGGGCGTGTGAGTGTCCCAGAGCTTGTCCGGCCGCCAGTTCTCCGTCACGCGCATTCGGCCGTTCGCGAGCTCATTCGCTTGGAACGGCTGGCTCGTGAACTCCTTCACTTGCTGCTCTCCGTCCAGGATGCGTGCGCGCAGGACGTAGCTTCGGTCTCGATCGAATGCGGCAAGGGCGGCATCGAACGTGATCTGCCAATTGCGCACGGAGGTCTCCACTTTCACATCCGTGATCCGCGTGCCGGCAGGCGTACTCGTCAGGTACACATCGCCGCAGATTCCCTTGCGCTGCACTTGTCCCGCCACCTGCCGCGCGGCGTTGGAGTCGCCGAAAGACATCATCACCGCCTTGAGCGGCATGGCCACAACCAGCATGCTGAGGACCTGCTTCTGGCCCGGCCGGCACGCGGAAATGAGGTCGACTTCGCCCCCCGGAAAACGCATCTCACCTACCTTCGTGCCATCGAGGTAAACCACGGCGTACGAGTTCAGGTACTCCACATGGAGCGTGATACGGCGGCCGGCCCAGCCCTGGGGAATGCTGATTTCCCGCTGCTGCCACGCCGTGGTGACGCCACTCACGTCCTGCTTCTCCCAACTGGCATCGGGGTAGAAAACCAGATTATCCCGACTGGCATTCGGGCTGATAAACTGGGGGCCGGCCGGGTTGCCTCCCGGCCAACTCTCGGGAACACGGAGATAGCCCCAGCTATCTCGCGGCACTACATCGGTTGCGGCGCCGGCGGGCTGCCATTGCCAAAGACCGTTCACGCAAATCCGTTCCCGCGTAGGGGTCGTCTCGCGGTAGGCCTTCGCCATGTCCCAAACGACGGTATAGGCGGGCGTGCCGGACTGCGCGGCGTTCGAGTCAGCATGCAGAACCACGTACGCCGCAGAGCTCAATGAACCCTTAAGAAAACTTCTGCGATTCAGGTTACTCATTTCGGCAGGCCTCCGGCAACAATCTCGCTTGCGTCGTGCGGATGGTGAGTATACTCCCGCGAGCGGAATGGAAGCCTCCATTGTTTGGCTTTTTCCCGACAGGTCCCATCATAAACCGACAGCAAATCGAAGTGCCCCGCAAGGCTCGGGGCCAGGAGTCCGGGTAGCGCAGGGCCCGCACTCCGGCCCTGCGGCTCTTCCTTCGTCGTGTGTCCCGGCGACGCCGCGCGCGATCATCCGAATCGCTATCGGCCGGGGCACAAACCCGGCCACCCCAGAACCGGAACCCTCCCGCGCGGGCCAAGGCGCGCCATGTTCGAAAAGCCGCGAGGCCGGAGTGCGGGCCTTGCGCTACATTTTCTCTTGGCGTGGCGATAGGTGCTGCTGGCCAGGAGTTGGGGCTGTCCAGGCCCAAAATGGCGTTTGGGGGTAGGCAAGACCAGCGCTAATATAGCGCGCTGAAGCGAAGATCTGCGCTCTGCCCCAGCCAGCCCCCGCTAGCGGACCTGGACTTTTCGCAGACGCATTTCGTGCGAACACAGGGATGCGCCGTTGCGGGTTCTTCCGGCGAGCGGGGAGGGTTGTTGGTTTGAATTAACGCTTAATTATTATTATTGGTCCACGATGATACCGGCGATGCCGACGATGCCTGTAGCTCGACTTAGTACTGGGCGTGCTCGTCGCGGTTGCGGGCACGGGGCACAGGGCGCCCAAAGTGAATGCCAGTAACAGGGCAGCCAAAATCCGTTTGAACATGATTTTCCTCTCGATCTATGGGTTACTCGGGGGGACCTCAGTATCTCAATCCGGACCCTCCCGCGGACGTAAATCCGGAAACGCCGAGTCACTAGTGTGAACAAGAATACGAAGGGCATCCTCGCGTGAAGGCGCCCTTCGCGTTCCCATCGGTCTTGTTCATTGCGCGGGCGGAGCCTTTGGTGCGGGCGCGGGCTTTGCGGCCGGCTTCGGCGCCCAGTATTGGGGATCGGCTTCGATCCAGGCTTTCTCGACGGTGCTCCATTCCGGAACCACCATCCAAATGTTGTCCTCGACGCTGGCCACGCTTTCCGCGGAAAGCTTATTCATCTGGCCCTTTCCCTCGTCGCCCAGCGCAGCGCCGAAATCCTTCTTATGCGCCAGGGCAGTGTCCTGATCCTTGAGGGACGTCATCGGCACCAAGACAAGATAGGCGTCCGTCACACCCGCCAGTCCTTCGTAAGTCGCCCAGGGGGTGTTTTGGCTGATCTTGAGGTGGGCGTCGCGATAAAGCTTCGTCAATTCCTCGAACTGTTCGTCGTGACCGGAGCGCATATGGAAGATGATCACCTCCCAGTAATGCGCGTGCGGTATGTCCGCTCCGGCGACGTTGTTACTCAGGTCGGGGCGGTAATGCCAGATGGTGTAGTGGACCTCGGCTACGTAAGGGGCCTCGCGCGCATCGAGCGCGTCAAACTTAGCGTCGGTCGCCGCGTCGCCGAGGAGCCACTCCTCGTTCTTTTGCAGCTCCTCGAAAGAATCGAAGCCGGAGAGGTAAATCGCTCGAGGTGAGCCCGTCAGGGACTCCATCGCCAGGACGTGCGTCGGGTCCTTGAGTTGCTCCGACAAGACAGCGGATTCTGAAGCAAATTTGTCGTAGGGTCCATCCTCGTAAGGTTTTATGTTGTCCGTTTGGATGTTGAGGATGTTGGGCGGCGGAACTGCCGGAGTTTGTGCCTGTGCGGCCAGCGAGCCTGCCAGTGCCAGGGACAATCCGGCGATCGAACATAGCCATTTCTTCATGTCTGCCCACCTCCAGGGGGCCAGAAGGGGAATTGCAAATGAGAAGAGAATTGAAACCTGCGAATACTTCTTTCCCTCAACCGTTGCCGGGTTTGGCATCGTGTGACCTTAATCCTTCCTTCCGTCAACTCGGACAGGATCGCCGACACCGGCGACGCACCTCCCTGGGTTTTCACCGGGCGGATACGCCAATTTCGTGCAGCAGCGGTCGCGCCGATGCAGGAACTGTAACTTTGCCGTTAAGAATTTCATGAACAAACCGGGTGTGCACACCCCCCAGCTTTCGCGGACGCCATTTCTTTCTCATAGCTTTCGGATCAGCAGTTGATGCAAATCGTAAGCACTGCGGGAAAGCGTGTCTGTACAAAAAGGAACACGTGTCTGTATAAAAAGAAACAGAAGACTCATCAAAAGCCAGTTCCCGTTTCTTTGTGGCAAAACTAGCCGTCGCCAAATGTAGGCAATGATAGTCAGCCAGAGCCGCACCATGTTGGACAGGAACCGGTGACAACTGAGCGGGTAGCCGCGGTCACTGCACTCGCGACCGTGGACTTTTCCTTCGATGAAGAGCGGGAACACGGGAATCGGTTAGGGGTTAGGGATTCGGAGCTAGGGATTAGGTGCTGGGGCTGGAGATGGACTTCAGGATAATTGGGTCGGACGCGGCGATTGCGGATCTCCAAGGTTCTCTACAACAGTTCCGGATGTTCGGCTCGAATCCATTGTTCCACATCCCGGCGCAATTCCGCGGCCTCCGTGGCCATTTCTTTGGCTTCCCCGTCGGAAACCATCCCGCCCTGTTCGTAGCTTGAAAAATTCCGCAACGCCTAACAGGTTCTTGATCTCCTCGCGGCTACTTTGGTGCTCGGCGAGCCACCCGTATTGGACCCAGTCTCGCAAGCTCATGCTCATCGCCTATTACAAAGACCTTTTCATTGCTTAGGACACTGGACAGAAAGTGGTGGCGCGCCTTCAGCTTTGACCTGAATTCGGCCGGCGGATAAACCGTAGGATTAATCTCGCGCTGGACCAACTCCTGGGCAGTCCTGAAGGTCGAAACTACATCGCCGAAACTCACCTCACCGACCACCATCAAATCCACATCACTGGCGTTTTTCTGCTGCAACCTTGCCACCGAACCATAAATGAAGGCCACCCTAATCCGGCTGGCCAAGGGCGCCAGCGCCTCGCGCAGGACATCCGCAACCCCTGCGGTTTTGACCACCAAGCCTTTCAGCTCGGCAAAAACCGGACACTCAGGATTGGCCTGGTAATAAACCTGGTGCCCTCGAACGGTGCGCCGGAGAATTCCTACCGCGGTGAGCCGCTTGACCTCCCGCTGGACTGCTCCCAAGCCGAGCCCCGCTGAACGGACCAGTTGCCGAAGATAATAGGCCTCGTCGGGATGCCCATAGAGCAGAGCCATGACGGCCCGCCGCGTCTGGCCGAAGAGCGCTGCCGACAGATTCGAATTGATCGATGCTGTACTCATATTGGTTACGATTGTACTCAATTCGGGTACGCTCGGCAAGCGACAACCTTGCAGCGTTTTCTCCTCGAAGCGGGGCGCGGGATACGCGATTAGGGACACGAGGTTAGGTACGCCGGTAGCGCAGGGCCCGCACTCCGGCCCTGCGGCTGTTCCAGCGGCGCGGGTTCTGGCGGCGCCGCAAGCAAGATAATCCGAATCCCCACTGGCTGCGGTACAAACCCAACGGCCCCAAAGCCGTCCCTCATCCGCACCGCCCAATGGGCGTCACGGTGGAAGAGCCGCAAGGCCGGAGGGCGGGCCTTGCGCTACGTCTTCTCGTGTTGCGGCTTCTTATGCGCCGCTGCGCGTTGCGTATTTGCCGGTGGGGTTTGCTCCAAGATTTTGCTGGGGGCGAATTGGGGTATAATCTCGGGCACGGGAAGGCCTCGATGGAGATTTCTGGTTGACCATGACTTATAAGCCCGCAATTAAGAGTCTGCACATTCAGAATCTGCTCTCATTTGGTCCGGATTCTCCGAAAATCGCCCTCGGACCCCTTAATGTTCTCATTGGTCCGAATGGGTCGGGCAAGTCGAATCTCATCGAGATCATTGCGTTGTTGCAGAGCACTCCCCGGGACTTGGCGACCCCCATTCGGGAGGGCGGCGGCATCGTTGAGTGGCTGTGGAAGCTTCCACCCGCCCGTCAGAAGGCGGCGAGGTCATTACCTACGGCAACGATCGACGTTTCGGCCAATCCCCCACACCTAAGCGGGCCCATTGATTACCGACTGTCGTTCACGGGCGTGAACTATCAGCTCGACGTCAAGGACGAGCGAGTCGAGGCCGAGGTCACAGAGAAGAACCAGAAGGTCGCTCCGCCTTTCTTCGGATATATCAACGGACGTCCCATGCTCAGGATGAACGGGACGCAGCAGGAGCTATCACGAGAGCAGATCAACCCCCAGCAATCGATCCTGGCGCAGCGCAAGGATCCCGCGCAATACCCCGAGCTCACATATCTTGGTCAACTTTTTGGTGATATCAAGATCTACCGCAACTGGGAGTTCGGGCCCATCTCTGATGCCCGGAAAATGTTCGGACCAGAACTCAGCAACGAGTCGTTGGATGAGGACATCCGCAATCTCGGGTTGATGCTGAATAGGCTCAACTCGGAATCTCGTACTAAATCCGAATTGCTGAAGTATTTGAAGATTTTCTACGACGGCGCCGAGGGAATTGAAACTCCGATACAAGGCGCCCTTGTCGACGTGCGCCTCGTTGAAAGAGGAGGGGTCTCGATCTCCGCAGTCAGGCTATCCGACGGAACACTCCGATGGCTCGCTCTTCTCATGATTCTGCTCCACCCCGCGCCACCACCCCTGGTCTGTATCGAAGAACCGGAACTCAGTTTGCACCCCGATATCATTCCACCGCTGGCCCAGCTCCTGCGCGAGGCCTCGCAGCGGATGCAGTTGATCGTCACCACGCACTCTGATGCCTTGGTTAACGAGCTGACGGACATCCCGGAGACCGTCATCGTGTGCGAAAAGGATAACGGCGCAACCGTGTTGAAACGTCTCGAGCGCAAGCGGCTCGCCGCATGGCTGAAGACTTACAGCCTCGGGCACCTCTGGCGGAAGGGCGAAATCGGGGGCAACCGCTGGTGAGTGTCCGCGTCTATGTCGACGGCGGCGGTGACTACAAACACTCCGATACTGCCACCGCTTGCCGTCGGGGGTTTCGTGAGCTCTTCGAGAAGATTGGTCTTCCTGCCCGCAGATTCAGCGTCCATGCCGGCGGCAGCCGTAATCAGACATTCAGAGACTTTTGCAAGGCTGGGCGCCAGGAGTCGGGTGACTTCATTGTCCTCCTCGTGGATTCGGAGGGCCCAGTCGGAGTGCCAAACCCGTGGGCTCATCTCCATGCGAGGGATAGATGGCAACCTCCGGAAGGGACTTCTGCGGACCAGGCACACCTGATGGTTCAGTGCATGGAAGCTTGGTTCCTGGCCGATCGGGACGCCTTAACCGAGTTCTATGGCCCGGAGTTTCTGGCTGCCTCACTACCCGGACAGCCGAACATTGAGCAAATATCGAAGCGGTCCCTGCTTCCCGCCCTTAAACACGCCTCAAAACAAACCTCGAAAGGCCCCCACCACAAGACCCGGCACGGATTCGCTCTTCTGGCCCTCATCAATCCACAGAGAGTAAGAGACGCCTCGCCCCACGCAGGCCGGCTGTTCGATGTACTGATTCACCAGACAAACCTGTGAGCCCGTAAGAACCCGGGACCGGGGATACGGGGTTAGGGATTCAGGCCTGGGGAGAGACGCAGGACGCACGCTCTTGCAAATTTACGTTGGCTATGGGACGATATAGCTAGATTAGCTAGATTTCGGAGGCCCACAATGTCATGGCGGCTGGCAGATGCTAAGAATCGCTTCAGCGAAGTGGTCAACCGCGCGCTTACGGGAGACCCCCAGGTGGTTATTCGGCGCCACGACGCCGTGGTGGTTGTTGCCCGGCGCGATTATGAAAAACTGACGGGCAAACGCCTGGGCTTCAAGCAATTCCTTCTGGGCGAGGGTCCAAGCTTCCAGGGGCTCGACCTTCGCCGCGACAAATCTCCCATGCGCGACGTGAAGCTGTGAGAGTCCTGCTCGACACCTGCGTGCTGTCAGAGCTGCGCCACCCGAAAGGGAATCCCGCGGTTCGCCAGGCCGTGGACGCCCTTGACGAAGACGACCTCTTCGTCAGCGTTATTTCCATCGGCGAAATCCTGAAGGGCAATTTCCTTCTGCGGGAAAGCTCGAAAAGGCGCGCGCTGGAGGCCTGGCTGAAGACTCTCGAACGCGACTATAGCGCCCAGATCCTCGCAATCGATCTCGAAATCTGCCGGCTGTGGGGAGAACTCACCGCCCGCGCCCAGAAGGCAGGGCGGGTGGTGCATGCTACGGACGGACTGATCGCCGCCACGGCGCTGCGCCACGGCCTCCGCGTCATGACCCGGAATACCTCTGATTTCGAACCCACAGGCGTTCTATTCCTTAACCCATGGCAGGGGAAGGAATAGGTACCGGGTACGGGACTCGGGACACGGGATTCGGGATTGGGCGTCAGGGACCCGGGTAGCGCAGGGCCCGCACTTCGGCCCTGCGGCTCTTCCAGCGGCACGGGTGCTGGCGGCGCCGCAAGCAAGATAACCCTAATCCGCACTGGTTGCGGCACAAACCCAACGGCCCCAAGACCGTCCCTGATCCGCACCGCCCAATGCTCGTCACGGTGGAAGAGCCGCAAGGCCGGAAAGCGGGCCTTGCGCTACGTCTTCTCGTGGTGCGGCTCCATATGCGCCCCTGCGCCCCGTCGTGACCGAGGGCCTTTCCCTCAAGGGCGAACGGGAACACGGGAATCCCTAATAACTCGGGACACGGGATTCGGGGTTAGAGCCAGAATTCGCGGGTCGGGGGGTGGCGCTGGCCACGCGTTGTTACTGATTAATTAAAACTGAGAACGGGAGACTTTTCTAGCTATCGGCTGTCAGCTTCTTTCCCAGGTACGCGACGCGCGGTTGGTGTATCGGTATCGTGCATGGGAAAATCCCACGGTCAGGGCAGCCCTGGCCGTGGATATCCCCTTTCAAAGCATGCTGACTTCCGGTTAATTTGCCTTGACCTCCCGCTCTGCTTGAAGCCAGTCGCCGATCTCGTTGCCGGGGTTGGAGCCTCGCTTGAGGTAGATTTCATAAGCGCGGTTCCTCAAGTCGTCCTCCGTAATGACCGGCTGCTTCCGCTCGACCTTCTGGGTGGAAACGAGAGGAGCCCGTTGTCGTGGGTTTGCTTGGCGTTCCATGGGTGGCACATCCTTTTGTTGAGTATTTAGTGAACATAAATAACATACCCTATATCATAATTTTTGTCAATATTTTACTATCCGTTAATCCGTCGATGCCGGGACTGGAGACTGGCGAGCAGGGCCACGGTGCCGCCGCGGCGACCCCTTGTGACTGTGAGCTTTTCCTTCGATGACGAAGTGGAACACGGGAATCGGTTCGGGGTTCGGGATTCGGGGTTCGGGGTTAGGGACACGGGAATCCCTTCGGGACTCGGGACACGGAGCGCGGAATTCGCGATTTAGTGTTTGGGTTCAGTTTGCGACCCTTGGCTTGGGCGGGGCCGACTCCGCGCCGGCCGAGCGCCCCGTAATGGAATTCCTGCCGGGAGCGCCGGGATGTTCGCGCGCTGCGACCACATGAATTGTGAGGGACGGATTCAGAAACCTACAAGTCGCGCCGGTAGAAGTTGCGGACGGCCAGGGCGAGTGCCATGATCATATAGAGGCAGGCATAATCGATCATGAATCCGCTGGGGACGGAGGCGGCGCTGAAGGGTGAGAACCCCAGGGCATTCAAGACAGGGGATTGCATTTCGAAGGCGGCGCGGCGCCACAGGGACTCGCTGGGCATGATGAGGCTGGCCGCGATCCCCACGTAGAGGGCGCGGGGACTGTGGGTAAGGGCGGCGGTTTGTTCGATCCACCCGCCGATGAAGGCGATGCCGTGCAGTCCCAGTGCCACCACTCCATTCGTAAGGGTGGAAAAGCTCGTGCCCAGGCGGAAGGTCAGGCAAAGCATCAGGACGCATTCCAGCCAGATCAGGCCTGCCCCGCGCAGCATGTTGTGGGGCAGAACGCCACCCAGAGTGTGCCAGCTCATTGCATAAGTTACGATTGCGACCCCACCCACCATGAACACGACGTAGAGGGTTAGCATGCCCACAAAGCCCAGCCATTTCCCCAGCAAGACTTCCCAGCGTGAGATGGGCTTGGTCGCCACGGCCTGGATGGTCCCCGACGCTAGCTCTCCCGACAACGTGTCGATAGAAGTCAGCACGGTCATCACGATCGCCAAAGCGTCCACGGCATAAAGGCCCACCATGATAAAGGCCTTGACCCCCTCGCGCCTGATGATGGGGTTGTCGTGCGCCCCAAAGTCTCTCACCTCAAAATACAAACCGCACCCAAACAGACATAGAAACGCCAACCCGGCTGCCAATGCCATCCAAAGGACTTTCTTACGAGCGGCCTCGCGAAAAGTCACGCCGGCCATGATCCAGGCGCCAATCACAGGCCTCCGTCGGTGCCGACGATCTGGAGGAAAAGCTCTTCCAGGGAAGTCCGCTGGGGAGTGACCTCGTACACGTCCACGCCGTGCCCAACCAGGAAGCGCAGGATTTCCGGCAAGACCTCCCGATCAGCGACCGTGAAGGTCAGGCGCTCTCCTTCCAGCCGCACCGCGGAGGCCCACGGGGAAAGGCCGCTGACGCCTTCCTCCGAGAGTTTTCGCGCGCGCACGGAAACACGCAGGGCCTTACCTCCGGCATCGCGCAAATCGCGGGACTCCAGGACTTCGCCGTGCTTGATGAAGGCCACACGATCGCAGGTGATTTCGACTTCGCTCAGCAGGTGGGAATTGAGGAACACGGTGGCGCCCCGTTCGCGCTGCGCCTTGATGATATCGCGGACCAAGCGCCGGCCCACCGGGTCAAGGCCGGAAGTGGGTTCATCCAGGAAGATCAGGTCGGGATCATTCAGCAGCGCCTGCGCCAGGCCAATGCGCTGCAACATCCCCTTGGAGAAATCCCCTAGGGGCTTGTTCCGATGTTCGGTGAGACCGACCAGATCCAGCAGGGCAGGTACGCGCGGGCGAAGGTCCGCCGAAGACATTTTGTAAAGCCGGCCGTGAAAGCGGAGAAGTTCTGTGGCTGTCAGCCAATCATAAAAGCGGAAGTGCTCGGGGAGGAAACCGATCTTGCGGCGAGCGGCCACATCTCCGGCCGGCCGCTCCAGCACAACGGCACGGCCATCGCTGGGAGAAGCCAGTCCCAGCAGGATTTTCATCGAGGTGGTCTTGCCCGCCCCGTTCGGACCTATAAAGCCGAACACTTCGCCGCGCCGCACTTCAAGCGTGAGGCTGCGGACGGCCACTTTCTGGCCATAGACTTTCCGCAGCCCCCGCGTCTGGATGGCGATATGGTCGGCAGACGGCAGTGATGCGACCCCTATTCCAGCGAATCCGCCAGCGGCACGGCCTGGTCGGCGCTGCCAAAGCCGGTCAGCGAGTAGATAATGCCATTTTTCACCCACAAGAGCGAGTACCCCGGCATCCCACGCCTCCACCCTCGCAAGGTGATGAGCGTGGCCTGGGCGCCATCCACGTTCGTGGTCTCATACGATCCCGCGTCAGTCGGGATGGGCACGACCAGCGTCGATGTCCAATCCACGGTCTGGGCATAGGCCTCGGCGTCCTGTGCGCTCATGCCTGCCGCTTGCAGAGCCAGGGTGGCCAATTCCTGAATATTGAGTTCAGGGGGAACGCTGATGGTGGGGCTGGGAACTTGCCCCAGCATCACACAGCCGGCTAAATCGGCAACCTTGGGTGGAGTTGTTGAACTGTTCTCACCGTGCTTGGGGCATTTGCCATAGACAGCCGACACGGCTTTGGGAACATGAACCGCGACCAAGGCTCCGTCAATGGTGGGAGGCAATTGCAGGTCGCTTCGCCCAAACTCGTCCAAGACCGCTCGCAAGCGATCACGGTTGAGAGTCATCTGGAATCCCTGCTCTCCCATAACGGCGATTTGTGGGGCGTCCGAGCGGCTCCCCAGCAGCCGGACCGGGAATCCCGCAAGCTGGCTGGCTTGGGCCGCGTCAGGGGCGCTCTGGGGTTGGTCGGAGTGCATCGTCACCACAATGTTGTCGGAAATGAACTGGCCGATCATCTTTCCCGAGGGGCCCGCGCCCTGCGATCCCGCGAACGCCTGCAAGTCAATAGGGACCACCGCAATCTTCTGGACGCGGAGCATGGCCAGCAGGCGCTGGGCCCAACTGCGCGCAGGCGCAATGCTGAAGCAGGCGACGAGTACGGCGAGCGCCGCTGCGGCCGCCCAGGCGGGGCGCAATCGGGCCGGGAAAAGGCGGCTGAAAATCGAGGGATGTGGAGCCACCGGCCGCCTCTCGGCCTGGAAGCGCAACAGTGCGAGACGCGCGCTGCTGAGTTCATCCTCCGAGCGTGGCGCCAGGGCCGTCAGTTCCACACTCACGCGCTTTGCGTTGTGAGTGAGGGTCTCCGCTCTCTGCTGGCAAACCGAGCACGACTCCAGGTGACGATCGACCTCGCGGGACTCCTCGCCACTCAGTTCACCATCAATTCTTGCGCGCAGAATCCCATCCGCTAGGCAGTTCATGATGCCTCCTCGTTTCCGTACATTCCCCGAAACTGCTTCTCGAACGCAGCCTCGGCTCGTACCAGCATCTTGCCGACCGTTGCCAACTTGATATCCAGCGCCTCAGCGAGTTCTTTGTAGGAAAGGCCGCTGGCGCGCAGAATCAGGATTTGCGCCTGGGCGGGCTTGAGCCCCGCCAATACAGCGCGCACGTGGCGGGCCCTTTCCGCGCGCAGGACTTCCTCGAGAGGATCGGCCGGCGCGCCAGCTTCGAGCTGAGCGCGCGCGGCTGCCTGCTCGTACCGCTCCCTCCGAGCCCGCGCGCGCAGGGTGTCAATTCCCAGATTCGCGGCGGTGCGGCAGAGCCAACTCCCGATGTTGCCATCGGATTGCGGCCACCACGGCTGCTGGTAAGGCTTCCAGAAGACGTCGTTGGCCAGTTCCTCGGCTCGGGTACGGTCACCCAGCAAGGAGTACAGGACGCCAACAATCCGCAAGTAGTGCTTGAGGTAGACGGCTTCGAACCCCGCTCCCATCCAGCAGGATTCGCTATTTGCGGCCGCGATTCCTCGATCCGGGTTCACCATGGTGCGAAGTCCGCCCGCGCTCGCCACATCCACCGGTTGCCTCCCTGCCCGTACGGCCCTTCTTGAGGCTAATACGTCTCATGACCAAGAATTGTGGCACCTGACCGATACTTTGAGGGGCACTCGTTCCTGACCGAAGCCGCCGCGATCTATCTGAAAGAGCAAGGAAGCTTGCTGGTCGGAATCGATTCGCTGAATATCGACGATACTTCGGGCGGCGCGCGCCCGGTGCATACGATTCTCCTGGGCGCGGGGATCCCCATCGTTGAACATCTTTGCAATCTCCATCAGCTTCCCGCCGCCGGTTTCAGCTTCACTGCCGTGCCTGTGAAGGTCAGAAGCATGGGAAGCTTTCCGGTGTGGGCTTTCGCAAGGTTGGGCGCTGCGTAATGGATTTGGGCCTTCTGCCGGACGCTGGAGCCGGTAGGCACCGGCACTGCCCTCATGACGACGGACTCTTCCAGCGGCGCGGTCTCCCGCGACGCCACAAGCAAGATAATCTGAATCCCCACTGGCAGCGGTACGAACCCAACTGCCCAAAACCGGCAATTACGCCGATGAACTGACGAACTGCCCTGCGCATGTTTCATTCTCCCCTTCTTGCTCATTGCTGTCTCTTCTCTGCTCCTGGTCGCTTGTTCGTCTCCTTCGCCATCGGCGCGAACCGAGGTGGGGAGCTTCCCCTGTGGGCCGTTAGGGGACCAACACGGTTTTTCCAAATGCGCCGGGCTCCATGACGGCGCGGTGGGCCTGGGGAGCATCGGCCAAGGGGAGCTCTCTTCCCACCGCCGGCCGCAGCGATCCGTTTTCGAGCCCGGCCACGATTCCGGCGTGAATGCTTTCAAGTTCCGGCCGGCCGGCATTCCAAAGTATGAGTCCCAAGACTGCGGCGTCGCGGCGCATGATTTCCCGCGGATTGATTTCAATGTTGCCGCGATTGCCGATCACCACCACGCGGCCTTTGAGGGCAAGCACGCTCAGATCCTTGGCCAGGTTCACGTTGGCCAGCATCTCCAGAATCACATCGACACCGCGTCCTCCGGTGAGCTTCAGCAATTCGTCGAGATAACCCTGGGAGCGATGGTCGAGCACGTGGTGAGCGCCTTGCACGGCCACTAGTTCGCGTCCGCGCTCCGTGCCGCCCGTACCGATCACCTTCATCCCAGCGGCCCGCGCCAATTGCACGGCTGCCACTCCCACGCCGCCACTGGCGCCGTGGATCAAAACAGTCTCGCCCGCCTGGGCGCGCGCAACATGCCACAAGGCTCGATAGGCCGTGGCGTAGGGAACGTTGACGCCTGCTCCCTGAGCGAAAGTTACGTTGGGTGGCAGCGGATGCACCTGCCACGCCTCCGCCAGAGCCTGCTCGGCGTATGCGCCGGTAAGCGTTCCGCCCACGTAGACATGGTCACCCGGCTCGAAGTCGCTGACGCCCTCACCCACCGAGTCCACTATCCCCGCTGCATCACTCCCCGGGGTGTAAGGAAGCGACGGCTTGATGGCATAGGTTCCCTGCCGCATATACGTGTCGTAAGGATTCACCCCTGCCGCCTTCACCCGCACCGCAACTTGCCCCGCGCCGGCTTGAAGATCCGGGACGTCATCTAGCTTCAGCACGTCCGGGCCGCCGAATTCATGTACACGTATCGCTTTCATGTTTGCCTCCTCCGCACCGATGTTTTCGTCAAACCCCTAGGTCTTCAGCCCTGATTTCAGCGCGGCGACCCGCGCCACGGCTGCCCAGTCCAGGTCTCCCAATCCCTGCGCGATGCCGCTGATCATGTTGTCGCGAATCAGGCTGGCGATGGGCATGGGCGCCCCCGCCTCGTCCGCCGCCGCCAAGATCAAGCGCACGTCTTTCAAGCCCAGGCGCAGTTTGAATCCGGCGGGTTCGTATCGCTGTTCGGCAATGATCTTCCCGTAGTTTTCATAGATGGGCGATTGAAAGAACGAGCCTACCATGATTTCGAGAAAAGTTGCGGGATCGACGCCGGATTTGCGCAAGAGGGCGAAGGCTTCTCCCAAGGTTTCCAGCATGGACGCGATCAGGAAATTCCCTGCGAGTTTGACGGTGTTGGCGGCAACGGGGTCGGGGCCAATCACGACGAGCTTGCGGCCGATCGCCTCAAGCGCCGGATGGCAGCGCTCGAGGGCTTCCTTCGGACCCGCCGCCACCACAATCAAGCGCGCCGCCTGGGCTGCGTCCGGGCGCCCAAAAACCGGAGCCGCAACAAAAAACTGTCCTCGCTCGCGGTGAGCGTCGGTGAGGCGGCGCGAAATGTGCGTGCTGATCGTGCTGTGGGAGATATGCACGCCGCCGCGGGGCAGGCCCTCGAGAATGCCGTGTTCGCCGAACACCACCCCTTCCACGGCAGTGTCATCAGCCAACATGGTGGCCACCACTCCGGCCATGCATGCCGCGCCTGGCGTCTCCGCCGAGGTCGCACCCTCGACCACCAACGCCTCCTCGCGGCTTCGGGTGCGATTGTAAATCTTCAATGTGTGTCCCGCTTTCATGAGGTTGCGCGCAATCGGCTCGCCCATTCCCCCCAAGCCAACGAATCCCATTTCCATGGTGGTTGCTCCTTTGGGTGACTTTACTAATTTACCACCAGAGGGGACTTCTCACCACGGGTGGGGCAATTGGGGTAATATTGATAGTGGAGATCGTGCGGACACGGGGGGAATCTCCGGTAATCCCAACACCGAGACTAAAGCGCTCATGGGTATTCCATCATCGGGAGAAGGCCGGACCAAGTACGTAGGGGCAAACTGGAGAGTGATTTTCGCCCTTTTGATCCTGGCCGCCATGGGTATCGGAGCGGGTGCCCTTCGTGCTCCCGCCCAACAATCCACACCCCCACCCGCGCCTCCCGCTCCTGCGGCGCCGGGGGTATCCACGCGCCCCGACGAAAACGTGGAGAAACCTCACACCATTCGCACCAACGTCGAACTCGTCAATGTCCCTGTGACCGCTAAGAACAAACGTGGGCAGCCAACGATCGATCTCAGCATGGAAGATTTCCAGGTATATGAAGACGGTGTGGAGCAGAAAATCACGCACTTCGAGCGGGAAACGAGCACGCCGCTCCGCCTCGGTTTGATCCTCGACACCAGCAATTCCGCGCGCCGGGCGTTATCTTATGAAAAGGAAGCAGCCAGCGAGTTTGTTTTCCTGGTCCTGCGCAACGGAGGCACAAAGAACCAGGTATTCCTCCAGACCTTCGACGCCACCAGTTCGATCATCCAGGACTTTACCAATGACCCGGATCTGCTGAATGATAAGATTCAGGACCTTAAATCCGGCGGCGGCAAAGCCCTGTACGATGCCATCTACTTTGCTTGCCGCGAGAAAATGCGCAATACCGGCCCAGCCGAAGACATGCGGCGGGTCCTGGTGGTCCTGAGCGACGGCTTGGATGCTCAGAGCCAGCACACGGTGAACCAGGCCGTGTCAATGGCTCGCATGGCCGAGACCATGATCTATACGGTCGGCACAGCCGCCTACGGATTCACGAATCCCGGAGACAAACTCCTTGATGACATCTCCACCGAAACCGGCGGCTACCCCTCTTTTCCCTTGAACGAGAATTCGGGCACCGACCTGGAGACGGGCTATCTCTCCCATGGACAGGTCGGGGACACTTCCCAAAACAAAGGATTAGGGGCGGAAACGGGGAAGTTTTCCGCCGAGCGTTTGATGCACCTGGCTGACTCGCTGCAAGCCATCGGCCGCGATTTGGACGAGCAATACACGCTGGGTTACCGTCCGATGCGGGATGTCCTTGACGGAACTTACCGTTCCATTAAAGTTGTAACCCCCCGCCATGGAGTTATCCTGCATTGGAAGCCGGGGTACTTTGCCACGTCGGAGTGACAGGGCCTTGCCACCCCTCTCATGCGAAAATCTTCTGCGGTTTGCCCGAAGCCGGGCCCCCTTTCCACTTTGAAATGGAGAACCCCGTGAGCGACGTTCTTGCCCTTCTGGAAAAACTCCGCGACCGGCGCGTGATTGACCTCAGCCAAACGCTGGAAGAACACATGCCACATTTTCCCACCCACTCGAAGTTCTTCCACAACCTTTGGAGTTCCTACGAGCGCGGAGGCCGTTCACTCCATTACTTGCTCGTGATGCACGAGCATAATGGGACGCATGTGGATGCTCCCGCCCACTTCCTCAAAAATGCCAGGCCGGATGCCCACGTGACGATCGAACAAGTGCCCCTGACCCAGCTATTGGGCCGCGGAGTGCGCGTGGATTGCCGTGGCACTAAAGCGGGTGAGTACGTTTCGAAAAGCCACCTTCAGGAATGGGAGGGCCGCCACGGGCCGATCCAGGCCGGAGACATTGTCCTGTTCGATTTTGGTTGGGCGGAAAAGTGGGGGCTGCGCCCCAACGATCAGCCCTACCTTGAAAACTGGCCGGGTGTCGGCATGGACGCGGCGGAGTATCTTCTCTCGAAACCGGCTGCCGCTCTCGGCGTGGACACTCTCTCGCCGGATCCGCCGGAGGCTCTCCGCACGCGGCCCATCCATCCCGTGGTGCTGGAAAAGCAAATGTTGATCATTGAGAATCTATGTAATCTCGGGGAGCTTCCGGATTTCTTCCTCTTCCTCGCCTTCCCGCTGAAAATTCGCGAGGGGTCGGGCTCGCCCATTCGCGCCGTGGCGCTGGGTTAGGGCCAATACTGATCATTGCGATTCCACCAGCAACTCGCCGTTTTCAACTCGCACGTCTTTGATGAAATCCGGCAGCCGCAGGCGCTCACGAGTCTCGGGAGTGTCAAACTGCCTTTGCAGCAAGCGGCGGAAGGCGATACCGGGGATCGGCAAACTTCCCAATTTCGCGGAAGAGGGCTGAATCTGGAGCCTGCTGTCGACGACACCCAGCGTGCCCGTCATGGTCAGGTAGAGATCTTTACCGCTAGCATCCAATGTGAAGACTCCCACAAACTCATCGCCTTCCAAATGCACCGAGGCTGCCCTGAGCACCACGGCTCCCCCCTCGGCGGGGATTTCGTCCAGACCCTGCTGCAACTTCGAACTCAACTCTGCTTCTGTGATGTGGGCGGTCTGGGTAGCGCCTTGCTGGTGACCCTGGTCGAGGGGCATGATTTTTTCATCGAAGGATTTTGCGTCCTGCGCACTGACCGGCACCAGGGTGGCACTCGGGGGACGCAAAGCCATCAGGACCGCGATGACCGCGAGAGCGAGAATGCTCGCGGAAATAATCCGGGAAAGTTTCATTGCAATTCCGCGCCTCAACCTCGGGGTGAATTGGGATTTCCGCTATCCGCGGGCGGTGGCACGCGAGGGCAAAAGAAGTGTCAACCCAGCCCCGGTCAGATACGCCAGGCTGAGCAAACCGAAGGCATAACGGAAGTCGCCCGTGCGATGATAGACAAATCCTACCGCCAGCGGACCGAAGTATCCCCCCAGGTTGCCGAGAGCATTGATCAGCCCCATCGCCGGTCCGGAAACCGAGCGAGGGAGAGTTTCCGTCGGAATCGCCCAGAACGGCCCCAGTGTTCCATACGATCCGGCGCCCACCAGGGAGATGGCCACAAAACTCCAGGTGGGGGCGTGGCCGGTCAGGAGCGTGCAGGTCATCATGCAAGCGCTGGCCCAGGCCAGTCCCGCAGCAACGTGGCCGCGCCGCTCGTGATGTTTGTCGGAATGGCGCGATATTAAAACCATGCCGACCGCGGTGATCATGTAAGGGACCGTATAAAGAATGCCCACCACCAAGTTGCTCATCTTCCGGGCATTTCCGAGCGCCGAGGGAAGCCAGAATAGATAACCGTAGTTTCCGAAGTTCTCCATCAAATAAATAGCGACCATGAGCAGCACGGTTGGCTTCAGCAGAGCTTGCAGAAACGGGGCAGGCTTGGCGGAATCGAGTTCGCGGGATTCTTCGTGGAGAGTCGCCTCAAGATGGGCGCGCTCATCGGTGGAAATCCAACTGGCCTCGTGGGGATAGTCATCAATGAAGGCCCACCAGATCACCAGCCAAAAGAAAGGCAGGGCGCCTTCGGCAATCAGCAGCACGCGCCAGTTCCACCGGCCCAAGATCCATCCCGAAAGGGGGGAGGAGACGATCACCGCAATGGGAAGGCAGAGCATCCAGTAGGCGTTGGCTCGCGCCCGTTCCCCGCGCGGGAACCAGTGGGAGAGCAATACCAACACGGCGGGCCACACTCCGCCCTCCGCCCCTCCCAGCAAGAGGCGCATCACCCAGAATTGCTGCCAAGTGTGCACTAGGCCGCAACCCACCGAACAAACGCCCCACACCACCAGCAACACGGAGACGAACCGTTTGGCGCTCCAGTGCTGCGCCAGATACCCACCCGGAATTTGCAGCACAACGTATCCCCAGAAGAAAACTCCGGCGGCCGCCCCGGCTTGCGTGGGGTTCATGTTGAGCGCCTTGCTCATGGAAGGGAGAGCCAACGAGACATTGGTCCGGTCGATGAACGCGATCGTGTACATGATGAAGGCGACCGGGAGGATGTGTAGCCAACGTTGGGATTTCATGCGCTTAGGGAGCAGTCTAAGCTCTGTAACCTCCGAACTGATCTCAGGCCTTCAAGTCGCCGGCGATGGCGAAGACAGCACGGGTGAGGCTGAATGGCATTCCCCCCCCCCCGCGCAATCGACCTTTGCAATGAGCCCACATTCGAGGCGGCAGGATACCAGCAAGTATGAATCTGATGCAACAGGCAGGAAGCCTCAGGGGGGAGTGCCGCCTTCGCGAAAGCGGAACTCGCATGGGGCGGCGGCTGAGACAGTGGTAACTTGTAAATGGGAATGGTCTTAATTCAATGGGATCCGCAGTCGAGGAAATAATTCGTCAGAGGCCATGACGCTGGAGATTCAATCCAGTCTCCCTTTGCCTCGATTAACCGCAAAGGAGGTATAAACATGAGGGTATTTGACTTCAGGTGCAAGCCGCATTACGACAAGGTCCCAGAAGCGCTGGATCAAAACAGGGTGTGGATCGGATGGTGTGACGATAAACAAGATAAACAACTTCAAAAGCTTATGAGAAGACAACTCCCATTTGATGTCTTGTTGCCAGAAATCAAAGGGCTTGGTTATTACAGCAATCCGGCAGAGTCGATCGCATTGTTTATAAGTGACGAAATGAGTCCTGGGGACATCCTTGTAGTTCCCCGACAAATAAAGGGCGCCTACTACGTTGCGGAGGTCGCGGAGGAGCGCACAAGGATGGTGGAGATTGAAATGGTGAAGTGGCGAGGATACAAAGGAAAGGTGTTCGCCCGTCCCGTGAATTGGCTTCTCGCCAAAAACCCAAGGCCTATAAGCACAGCTCCCCAAAGCATCCGAGAGAGGTTTGGCAAGAATTACACATGCAGGGATATCACCGACGAGCGCGGCGTCAGGAAATGGGTTTTAGGACTGCTCAAGTCAGATGAGGAAGTCTGGGAAGCAGGAAGAGATGCGGCATTGGCCGTCCAAGAGTCGCATTCAGGCGCGGGCATTCAGCCGAGCCCAGCGCAAAGAAAGAAGATCGAGGAATACGCAATGAAGCGCGCATACGAGTATTTGATGACGAAAGATTTCAGCGAAATCCAAGACACTTCGGCTCGCCATCCGTACGATTACGAGTGCCTCAACAGAAAGAGGGTCACCTACGTGGAGGTAAAGGGAACAACAGGGTCAGCCCGCAACATCATCCTTACTTCCGGAGAGAAAGAGCACATGAGGGATCACGTGAAGGACTCGTTTCTTCTGATCGTGCGAGACATAAAACTTGGAAAAGGGCAAAAGCCCACAGTGTCCGGGGGGGAGGTCAAATGCTTGGACTGCAGTAAGCTTTTGACTAGAGGCAAGTTCCGGCCCACTCAGTACTCCGTTACGCTTCCGATTTGACGCACGCGAAAGGAGCGTCAGGATGGGCCTGCCTGTGTTTGTGCCGCTTCCCAAGCCAGCATGGCCCTTTTCCGGGCGGGGCCCCAGTGGTAACCCCCAATTCCCCCCGCCTTGCGGATGACGCGATGGCAGGGAATCAGAAAGGCGATGGGATTCTTTCCCACGGCTCCCCCCACCGCGCGTGCGGCTCGCGCACTGCACACTCTGATGGCAAGATCCTCATAGGGGACAACGGAACCCATGGGGATCTTGAGCAACGCTTCCCACACCTTGATCTGGAAGTTGGTTCCTTGCAGCACCAAAGTGATCGGTCGGTTTCCATTGGCCTTTTCGCCGCCAAAAATGCGGTTGATGTAGGGCTGGGTAAGGCTTACGTTCTCTCCCCAGTGAGCCTCCGGCCAGCGCCCCCGGAAATCGCGGAGTATCTGCGTCCGCCCACCCTCGCCAAGGAATCCCAGACCGCAGATGCCTCTCTCGGTCATCGCTAGCAGGCATTCACCGAAGGGACTTGAATGAAAACCATAGCTGATGCGGAGCCCCGCTCCGCGGGCTTTGAACTCGCCCGGCGTCATGGCCTCAATGTTGACAAACAGATCGTGCAGCCGCCCGGGACTGGAAAGGCCAGCGTCGTAAGTGGCGTCGAGCACGCTGTGCGACCCATCGAGCAGCTTCTTGGCGTGTTCCAACGTCAGGAACTGAACGAAGCGTTTGGGACTGATCCCCGCCCAGCGCCGGAACAAGCGCTGAAAGTGGAATTCACTCAGGTGCACGCTTTGGGCCACCTCGTGCAATTCCGGCTGGCGATGGTAGTTTTCTTCCAGGAAGAGAATGGCTTTCTCAATTCGCGAATAATCTTCAATCTTCGGTTGCATAGCTATCGTCTCCTTCATTTGACTCTGCTTCATCTTGAAGGGAAAGCAAAAGTTGAGCAACCCGATTCTTGCTTATTTCGGGACACGGGCCTCGGGATTCGGGACACGGGGTAAAGGGTAAATTGTAAAGTGTAAAAAGTAAAACAAAACCCGACACTAAAGGTCGGCGTTACTTCAAATCTTACCCTTTACACTTTATCATTTTCCCGTACGCAACAACCTTCCCCCTTCCGAGCGCCCGGGAGTATGATGTTATGGGTGTCAGGCGGTACCCAACAGCACTTTATGCCCACACTCCGTTCCGCCACAACGCTGGCCTTCGTTCTCCTCCTGGGGATGCCTTCGCCCCGACCTCCTGATGTCATGACCGTAGATCTGGAGCCGAAGACGCTGGATGCCTTTAATCGCTACGTCCAGGCGACGGAGGCGCGCATCGCCAAGGAAGTGACCCGTCCTGGCGCCTTTCTATACCTTGAAGGCCTGCCGGAACCCAAACGGTCCGAAACCCAGGCCAGCCTCCGTCAAGGCAACATGTATATTGAGCCCCTCCAAACTCAGGACGCTTCGGGCTCGGACTTCGAAGTTCCCGGCGGGTTAATCCACCACTGGATCGGCGCGGTCTTCATCCCCCGCGCGACCTTGTCGCAAGTCCTGGAATTGGTACAAGATTATGATCACCACCAGGACGTTTACAAACCTGAGGTTGTTCGCTCGCGGTTAATCCACCATGAAGGAAACGATTATCAAATCTATTACCGGCTGCGGGAAAGAAAAGTCATCACCATTACCCTCAACACCAATCATGACGTGCAGTACTACCCCATCGACGCAACCCATTGTCGTAGCCGTTCAACCGCAACGCGCATTGCCGAAGTCGCTGACGCCGATCAGCCCAATGAGCACGAAAAGCCCCTAGGACACGATGGCGGATTCCTGTGGCGGATGGACTCCTCCTGGCGATTTGAGGAAAAGGATCAGGGAGTTTATGTTGAGGTGGAGTCCATTTCGCTGACGCGCGACATCCCGATGGGCTTGGGCTGGCTGATCAAACCGTTTGTGACCAGCATCCCTCGAGAATCGCTGGTCATGACGTTGGGCGCGACGCGCTCAGCCGTCGAAGCTAGGATTCAAAAGTAAGGAGTCAGGAGTCAGAAGTTGGAATAAAACTGGCCCCCACCCAACCCCTCGATACCGGATTCTGGTTCCGAACCCCTATCATGCTTACAGCGGCAGCCCCACGGGCCGCTTCTCGCGCGCGGAAATCTGCGAAGCAAAGCAAATTTCGTGAGTCACCGCGGCATCATCCAGGTTGGTGTGCGACTCATGGTTGTTCAGGATGCAATCGACGAAGTGCTCCACTTCCTCGTTGAACGGATGGTGGGAAACGTCGCCGCTGTCCGGCATGATGGTGGGAAACGTGGCCCACCCCTTTTGGCCCGCCCAGTGTTTTGAGAAAATCTGGTTGTTGCGTATTGTCCCCTCATCTCCGAAGAGGGCGACGTTGAAAATGTATGGCTGAACGCATTCGATTGACGACGCCACCTTTCCCATGGCCCCGTCCTCAAATTTCACCAATGTCAAACTGTTCGGTTCATATTCATAATGCAGCGGATTTTTCCGGCTCACATTTCCGTAGGCAACTACTTCCACCGGCCGGGCGCCGACGAACCAACGCAGGCCATCCACGGCGTGGCATCCGGCAGTCAGGAGGCTGCTGCCGCCCATATCCTTCCTGATATTCCATTCGTACTGCGCATACCATGGGCCGAGTCCATGGAAATAATCGACCTCGGCGAGAAACAGATTCCCCAGCAGGCCGTCTGCCAGAAAGACCTTGATCATTTTGAAGAGGGGATTCCAGCGCAGCACAAAGCTGACCACCGTCTTGACCTTTGCGGCATGAACGGCGGCTTGGAGTTCGCGCAGCCCCCCGAGATCCAGGGCCACCGGCTTTTCGAGGACCAAGTGCTTCCCGGCCTGCGCTGCGGCGACACCCTGGGCGACGTGCAGATGGTGAGGAGTGCAAATGACCACGATGTGAATGGAAGGATCCGCGAGCATTTCATCCAACTGGTCATAAGCACGGCAGCGCGGCGCATGGAACGCTTCCGCCTTGGCCTTGGCACGGTCCCGGTTGCGGCTGACCAGTCCCAAAACCTCGGTGTGCGGGTTCGCCTCAAACGCCCGGATGTACTCGCCGGAAACCCAACCCGTTCCGATAATGCCCACAGCCAATTCCTTCATTTTTCCCTCCTGGATCAGCAGAATTTGCCGTCGCACTTTTACGCCCGCATGCGTGTCATGTAAAAATGCACGGCAGGTGTGATAACCAGTGACAAAACCATGGAAATCAAAATGCCTCCGACCACTGCGATGGCGAGCGGCTGCAGCATCTGCGAGCCTGCTCCAAAGGCCAGCGCCAGGGGTAGCATGCCGGCGACGGCAGCGAGCGCGGTCATGGTGATGGGCCGCAACCGGCGGCGGCCGGCCTGCACCATGGCTTCTTCGGCTGAGAATCCCACGGAACGAAACTTCTGATCCGCGTCGAGAAGAAGAATGCCATTCTTGGCCACAATGCCGACCACCATGATGAGGCCCATGAAGGATGAAATGTTAAAAGTGGTTCCCGTGAGGAGGAGCGCCACGAAAACGCCCGAGGTGGAAAGAATCGCGGAAGAGAGAATTGCCACGGGAGCGCTGAAAGTGCCAAATTCGAAGAGAAGCACCAGAAAAACCAGCACCAGAGCCAGGAGAAGAACCATCAGCAGATCATGAAACGATTCCTGCTGTTCGCGGTAAGTTCCCCCGTACACGACGCGAATGGAAGCGGGCAGATTCAAGCCGTCCACAGTCCGCATCACCGCCGCGACGCCCGTGCCCAAGTCAACACCTTGCAGGCGCGCCGTCACTGCCACGTCTCGCTGCAGGTTCTCTCGGAGAATTTCCGTTTGTCCCGGCAACTCCGTGACTGCCGCCAGTGAGCCGAGTGTGGCGGTCTGCCCGGCGGAGCTGACCAGCAACGTATTGTTCATAGCGTCGAGAGAAGCCCGGTTGGCGGCGGGAAAGCGCACGCGCAACGTCCGCGCCTGGCCGTTGACCACCACGGGCGTGGCAGCGGGTTCGCCCTCCATGATGGCGGAGGCGTCAAGTTCCACTTCCTCCGTGGTGAATCCTGACCGTGCCGCGGTTTGGGGGTTCACTTGGAAAACCAATGCCGGCCCACTGGTAACGTCATCGACACCGTTTAGAATGTCCACCACGGGTTTCTTTCCTCGCACCTCGACTTTGCTGATGGCGTCGGCCACCCGCGGCGCCCACTGGTTCAGCAAGTTCCCATCCGGGTTGAACATCTTGATCTGAATCGGCTGAGGGGCGCCGGTCAGATCGCTGATCATGTCCTGTAAAACCTGGGTAAACTCGACATCGACTTCCGGCTCTTCCTTCGTGACCTGGGCGCGGACTTCGTTGATGATTTCGTCGATATCACGGTGGCGGTCCTCCTTGAGCTTGACTGAAATATCGCCGGTGTTCGCTTCCGTCACGGCCGCCAGCCCGAGCTGTAGCCCGGTGCGCCGCGAGGTGCTTTCCACTTCCTGGACCCCGCGGCAGATCCGCTCCAGATGGGCAACGACGCGGTCGGTTTCCTGGAGGGAAGTGCCCGGAGGCATCACGTAATCGAGGATAAATCCGCCTTCATCCATGGCCGGCAGAAGGTCCGTTCCCAGGTTGCGGTAACAAATGTAGGAACCAATGATGAGCGCCACGGAGAGAGCCGCCAGCCATCGTGGGCGCGCCAGCGCACGTCGCAGCCAGCGCTCATAGAAGCGGATAACCTTGCCGAAGAATCCCGTCATGGAAGCCTCTTCGGCGGCCATCAAGCGGCGAATTTCCTCCGCATTGCCCGTCTCGGGGGCTCCACGATCCATCGGTGCCCCATTCGCTGGCGGCGTGGGTACGACAGGGTGCTTTCTGCGCACAAAGTACAGCGCCAGGTTGGGCGTCCAGACGAGCGCCAGTCCGAGAGAGGTGAAAAGTGAGACGGACATCGTGACGGCCAGGGCGCGAAAAAATGTGCCGGTGACGCCCGTGATCGAAATGAGGGGCAGAAACACCACGACTGGCGTAATGGTGGAGCCCAGCAGGGGGACGATGAGTTCGTTGAGAGCGGTATGAATAGCTTCCATGCGACCTTCGCCAGCGTCGCGATGCAGGACGATGTTTTCCACCACCACGATCGCATCGTCGATGACCAGACCCACGGCCGCTGCCAATCCCCCCAGTGTCATCAGATTGAAACTTTCGCCGAGCGCCTTGAGGGCGATGAAGGTCACAAGCAGGGTGATGGGAATCACCATACCCGCCACCAGCGAGGTGCCCCAGTCCCGCAGGAAAAGAACCATAATAATGGAAGCCAGCACCAGGCCAATCAGGATGGCGTCGCGCACGCTTTTGATGGACTGGGTGACGATGGTGGATTGATCATAGTAGGGCCGGAGATGAACGCCGCCGGGCAGGGTTTTTTGAATCCGGGCGACTTCGTCACGCACCTCCTCCGCCACCTCCACCGTATTGCTCTCCGGTTGACGGTTGATGTTGAGCAGCACAGCAGGCTTGGTATCCGCAGTTACGATGGTGTAAACGGGCTTCACCGACGGGCTGACCGTCGCCACTTCCTCAATGCGGACGGGTACGCCGTCTTTTGTCGACTTGACGACGATATTCGCAATCTCTTCCGGCGTGTGGACCTGCGCGCTCACCAATCCCAAATAAAGCTGGTGATTGCGTTCGAGGAGGCCGGGAGAATCGATCAGGTTCGTATGGCGTACGGCGTCGAGAATATCGGTTATGGTGACGTGAGTCTCGAGCAGCTTCGCGGGGTTCGGGCTGATCTGGAATTCCGGCTCTTCCCCTCCCTGCACGAGAACCGTGGAGACGCCATCCAACCGGTTCAGGCGCGGCTTGATCTCATAAGTTGCCATCTCCCAGAGATCAGTCTGCGGGGCCGTTTCCGATGTGAGGCTGTAGCCAATAATGGGAAAGCTCGCAAACGTCAGGCGATGTGTTTCGATTTGCACAGTGGGGGGCAGCGAGGCCTGGACAGTGGCCACGGCGGAGTTGACCCGCTGGAGGGTCTCGAACATGTCCACGTTCCAACTGAAGTACAGATCGATTTCGGCGGAACCGCGGCTGGTGATTGATTGAACCGTCTTCAATCCTTGCACGCTGTTGATGGCGTCTTCCAGCGGGCGCGTGATGGTCACCATCATCTGGTCGATGGGCATGACGCCGTTGTCAACGCCGATGATCACCCGCGGAAAATTTGTGGAAGGAAACACCGCCACGGGGATGGTGAGCGCCAGGTAGCCGCCGACGAACGCCAGCGCAAGAATGAGAAATATGATCGATTTCGAGTGGCGTACAAACCAGTATGGCGATTCCGATTTCACGAGCCAGCTCCGGCTTTTCTTGAGTTACTGCTTATCCCCACCACCCGCGTCACCCTGCGCGCCGCCCTTGCTATCATCTCCAGCCTTCTCCTGCTCGACCGCCGGGGGCGCTTCGATCTGCACTTTGGTCCTCTTCAGAACGTCGGGGTCTTCCTTGGAGAGATCGTATGCTCCCACGGTCACTACGCGTTCCCCCGCCTGGAGCCCTTCCGTCACCTGGGCATCATCGCCGTCGCGTATGCCGATTTTCACGCTTTCTTGGTGCGGCTTGTTCTGCGCGTCAACCACCATCACGGAAGTGCCGCCGTCCGGGGCGGTCAACACCGCGACGGCGGGAATCACCACGGCTTTGGGCACGGTATCCGCAATGACGGTAACGCGCGCGCTGACGCCCGGCCGGATGCGTTCGTGAGGATTGGCAGCCTGCACCCAAACCTCCACCGTGGTGCTACCCGGATCCAGAGCGGGGCTGACCATCGTCACCCTGCCGGAAACATCGTCGGCAATTCCCGGCGCCGAAATGGTGGCAGGATTGCCCACCCTGAGCGCCGCAGCCTGCTGCTGGTCGATGTGAGCTCGGGCCACCACCTGTGAGAGATCCATCACGGTAATCACGGGGGAACCCGCCGCGGGCATCTCTCCCGGATAAAGCGGCCGGTCGGTCACCACACCGTCGATGGGGCTACGAACCTCGGCAAAGCTCAGTTGCGCCTGCGCGCCCAGGTACTTTCCGCGTGCGGAGGTCAATTGGCCTTCTGCGCCTTTCAATTCCTGCTCTTTACCGAACTTCTGCAAAGATTCCAGGTGCCGGCGTGCAAGGTCGTATTGATTGCGAGCCTGGATAAAGGCGAGGTTAGCATCTTCCACGTTCCTCCGTGCCGTTGCACCTTGCTGGAAGAGATTCTGCTGGCCCTCATAAACCTTCTGTGTCGCCTGCATCGCCTCCTGGGCAGCCTTAGTGTCGAGCTCGGCCTTTTGAATCTCCTCCGGCAATGATTGCTTGGTGGCGGTTTCATACACCGCCTGGGCCTGCTCGTAGGCCCCCTTGTTATCGGTCACGGCGGCAACAAGGTCCTGATTTTCAAGCTGGGCGAGCAGTTCATCGGCGTGAACATGGCTTCCGCGTTCCACAAAGAACTTGTGAACCGGCGCGCTGATCTTCGGCACCAAAGCAGCCTGGCGCAGAGGAAAAATCACCGCATCGGCCGAGATCTTGCGCTCGATCTTTTCGGTTTGCGCCGTCGCCACCTGGACGGTGACTGTGGGGGCAACCTCACCGCCTTCCTTTTGTGAACATCCCGGCCACATGGCAAGGGCCAGTAGCAGGAGGCCGGGAATGACGCCAGAGGCGCGCGGACGCAAGATCCTGCGCGCGAGACTTCTCTGCGGGCCCCACGAGCCTCTCAGCCGGGTTATCGAGTGGTCTGCCATGCGCATGTCCCCAATCTCGGTTAGAAGGATCCCGTCAGCGTTTGCAGTTGCGCTAAGGCCAGCCGGAAGCGCGCCTGACCATCATCATAAGCGTTCCGGGCCTGCGAAAGTGTGTTCTGTGCGTCGACAACTTCCAGTGCCGAGGCCTGCCCCGCCTGATACCTCAAGGTCGTCAATCGCAACTCCTCACCTGCCAGGTCGGCGGTTTCGCGCAAGGTGTCCACCGACGCCTTGGCAGTCCGGGCCTCATTGTAAGAAGAATACAACTCGCTAATCATCTGCCGCTGGGCCAAGGTCAGCTCCACGCGGGCCTGCTGGCGCTGATACTCCGCCTGGCGGAGCTTGCTGCGCAGCGTGCCCCAATCCCATACGGGCAGATTCAGGGTTATAGTAGCAAAATATCCAAGGTTGGGAAGTGGGCCCTTTTCAGGAAATGCGCTCACCACGCTGCGGAAAGCGAAACGGTTGGCCTCGATGCCGTAATCAAGATCCGCAGTGATGGAAGGAAGCATCGCAATGCGAGCGGCGGAAACGCCGAGGTTCGATTCTCGCACCGTTTCCATGGCCACGCGCAGGTCCGGGTTCTCGCGTGCGGCCATGGCTCGGGCGTCAGAGAAGGGCGGCAGGCTCTGCCCTTGGTCCAGGTCGTCAACCACGGAAAAGTTTTCGGTGAGAGTCGGAAAGAGCAGAACGGCAAGCGTCAAGCGGTCATTTTCCATCTGCAACTGCGCATCCTGCAACACCGTCTGCTGCTGGTTGGACTGGATCTGAGCCTTGATGACGTCACTGTGCGCGGCCTCGCCCTGGCGCTCCTGGTCTTTCGTCATCGCCAGGAAGCGCTCTGACTGTTTCCGGCCCTCCTCCGCGGTCGCGTATTTTCTCTGTGATACAACGAGAGCGTAATAGTCCTTAGTGACGGTGACTTTCAACCCGCGGCGCGCGATTTCGGCTTTAGCTCGGGCCAGCGCCTCCATGGCAGCGCCCCTTCGGTCTCCCAGCATGGTCAGTGTGCTCAAAGAAAAATCCTGGTGCACCACGCCCCACTGGCGGTAAACGTGAACGCCGTCTTGGGTGACGTATCTCCCCGAGGAAATCGCGCCGTTGCCTTGGGTGAGAAGAGCGGAAGTTTGCAGACCCAGCGAAGGAAGCCCCGCCGCGCGCATCTGCGCGTGGTCTTCCCTGGCGATCTTGGCGTCGGTGACTGCGGCGGAGAATTGCGCGTCATTCTTCTCCGCACGGGCGAGAGCATCTTCCAGCGTGATGGTGAGGTGCGGGGAGGCTTGGCCCGGCTCGATGGGCTGCGCGAGTTGCAAACCGCTTTCATCGGCGCCGGGGGAATCGGCATTTTGTGCTGCCACTGGCGTAAGTGACGTTAACGCACACAGCAAGGCCCCCAGGACTGCAAGCGTCGATAATCGTTCCCGGCATCGAGCCCGCCAGCTCGATTGATTTCGCCTCGACCGGTCAACCCCACTTTTCCGGGTGCCGGTATGATGTCGCACGCGCATACGCATCCTCCTTCGACTTTGCTCTATCGAGTCCGCAAGTTCCAAGAAGAACGCCATGATAACCTGAAATCCACCGCGCAAGTTTGGCGTAAACGAATCATTACCCCTAGCCACCCGATCCGGGTTCTCGCGGACAGTTTCCCATCTTAGCTTCAGATTTCTAAAAAGCCGAGAGCTTCTGCGAGGCCACAGAGCATTGTGACTGCCCTAAATCCGATAGTGAAAGGGTTTCAGATACCAATTGGGTGCCGTTTTTCCCGACCCCCTCCCCGGCCCCAAACACGCCCGTGCCCACTGCGCCGGGAAGGGTCCCAGAGGTCCACACCGCTTTCCTATAGATTTCGTTTGTCATTGCGAATATCATCGTCCTTTTCCGGTTCGCTCGGGACTGGAAAGGGTCGCGCCCTTCCGGCCGCCCCCAAAAGAAAAAGGCTCAAGGAGTTCCGACATGAAACGCATGCTCGTGGCAGTGTTTGGCTTGTTGCTGGCTTCGCAAGCGGGGGCTCAGGCGCCCGAGGGAAAAGGATGGATTGCTCTTTTTAACGGAAAGGATCTCACCGGTTGGGTGAATAACGGACAAGAAAAGTGGGTTGCCGAGGGTGGCACGATCCTGGGTGAGAGTACCGTGGGGCATTACAGTTATCTCACCACGGAGAAGACCTACAGCAATTTTGTGCTAAAAGTGAAGTTCAATCCTGTGAAGGGAAATAGCGGGGTTTTCACCCGCTCGCGCATTACCGGCAACACGCCCGCGACCGGTCCGGATATCGAAGGCATGCAAGTGGAAGTCGACCCGACCCGCAATACGGGCTCGATTTATGAGAGCGGTCATCGCGGCTGGGTGGCGATGGGCACGCCCGAGTGCGAGCACGCGATCAAACCCGGCGAATGGAACGAACTGGTAATTACAGAAAAGGGAGTCCACTACGTCACCACCCTGAACGGCGTGCCTTGCGTGGACTTTACCGATCCCCAACCGAATTTCACTGAGGGCGTCATCGGATTACAGCTCCACACGGGCGGCGGAGTAAAAATCCGGTTCAAGGATATTTACCTTCAACCTCTCCCGGCGAATTAGTGCCGTGCGTTTGGAAAATCCGTCTACCTGTAGCGCCGACCTTTCGAGTCTGCCCTGAGTGAAGAAGGGTCGGCACATGCCGGGCTAAAGCCCGGCGCTACGACGGATGGATGCGTGTTGCATAAGAAAGGCATTCGGGGTCACACCCGGGGGCAAGGAAGATTTGCGATTCTTAGTTTTTAATGGGTTCAAAGGAGGAGTGGAAATGACCGAACAAAATACGAGCAAGTTGGGCCGAAGGGAATTTCTGGGGGCAGCCGCTGCGGCAGCGAGCTTTATGATCCTCAAGCCGCAGCAAGTGCGAGGGACGGACGCGAACTCCCAGGTTCGCTTCGGAATTCTTGGTTGCGGTGGCCGCGCCACCGAAGAGGGAACAAGTTTCGTAGAGAATGCCGGCGCGCGGGTGACCGCCATCGCCGATCTTTTTGCCGACCAACTGGAAAAGGGGCGCAAGCACTTCGACGCCTTGCAGCAAGCGAAGGGATACGCACCCATCGATTCTGCACAACTCTTCAAGGGCCCCAATGCCTATCAGGAAATCGCCGCCTCAAAGGAAGTGGACTTCATTCTTATTACCACCCCGCCATACTTCCATCCGCATCATCTTGAAACCGTTGTCGACGCGGGCAAGCACGTGTATTGCGAAAAGCCGGTGGCGGTGGACGTGCCGAACGCACATCACGTCATCAAAATCGGAGAGAAGGCGCAGGGCAAACTAAGCCTTGCGGTAGGATTCCAGATTCGCAACGCTCCGCCCATGGTGGAGATGACGCGGCGCCTCCAGGAAGGCGCGATCGGGAAGATCGCCTGCGGCCTCGCTTACTACTATTGCGGCCACATCGACCGTCCCGAATGGCCCAATGCCTCGCCCGAGGAAAAGCGGCTGCGCAATTGGGTGTGGGATCGCGAGCTTTCCGGCGACATCATTGTGGAGCAAAACATCCACGTTATCGACATGTGCAACTGGATGCTGAAGGGCCATCCCATAAAGGCCGTGGGCATCTGCGACCGCAAGATCCGCACCGATGCCGGAAATTGCAAGGACAACTTCAACGTGCTCTTTACCTATCCCGACAACGTGCAGCTCAGCTTCGGGTCCACGCAATTTGACAGCCCCAATTTTGACGCCGCCGTACAGTTCTTCGGGTCGGACGGAAGCTCCGAGGCGCATTATGATTGGCGCGTCGGCATTGTCGGCAAGAACCCCTGGGATGCGGGAATGAAGCCCAGCGGAGCAACAGAATTCTCCGCGGCGGGAAAATTCAAGGGCGCGCTCGACGAAGCCGACTCCGAAAAGGAAAAGGCGTTTGTGGCCAGCATTACCAGTGGCCAATTCCTGAACCAGGCCGCGCTGGGCGCGGAATCAGCGATGAGCGCCATGCTGGGCCGGACCGCAGCTTATACCGGTAAACCGGTCACTTGGGAAGAACTGCAAAAGTCGAAGGAAGTGTTCGAACCTAAGATCGATATCACGAAGTTTGCATGACCCTGACCCGGCCGGGAGATCGCCAGGATCTCCCGGCATAGCGGCGGGTTTACCCCGCCATTGTTCTCCACACCGTGGCGGCGCAAAGCCGTCGCAACAGTTGATTCACTACTATTTATTCTGCGCCGGGAGATGAGTCTCGCCGGCAGTCAAAACAGGAGGTCATCATGAAGCAAAATTCTTCCCGCCGTGATTTTCTGAAGGTTTCTGTGGGCGCCGCCTGCGCGGCGCCGCTGGCTTCGATGGTTCCGGCGGCAACCGGCATGGCTGCTGCCCCCGCTCCGGCTCCCGCCAGTGGACGCATCAAGAAGGCCGTGCAAATCGAAATGCTGCCGAAGGAAATGAGTTACGCCGACCGCTTCAAGCTTGCCGGCGCCGTTGGATTCGAAGGCGTGGAAGGCCAGACCGTGGAAGACCCCAAGGTGGCCGAGGAAATCAAGAAGGCCTCGGAAGACGCCAAGGTTCCCATCCATTCCGTGATGAACATGGCCCACTGGGACAACCCGCTCTCCTCCAGCGACCCCCCCGTGGTGAAGAAATCGCTGGATGGCATGAGGACCTCGCTCCACAACGCCAAGCTCTGGGGAGCGGAGACCGTGCTGCTGGTTCCCGGTGTCGTCAATGCCGACACGAGTTATCGGGATGCCTGGACACGCTCGCAAAAGAACATTCGCACCCTGATCCCTCTGGCGGAAGAACTGAAGATCATCATCTGCATCGAGGAAGTTTGGAACAAGTTCCTGCTCAGTCCACTGGAGATGGTAACGTACGTGGACGAATTCAAAACTCCGTGGATCAGGCAATACTTCGATGTGGGCAACGTGGTCCTTTACGGCTATCCGCAGGACTGGATTCGTACGCTTGGCAAGCGATTCGCCAAGGTGCACTTGAAGGACTTCAAGATGGGTAAGGGCTGGGACCCGATCACCGCTCGGTTCGTCAACCTCGGCGACGGCGACATTGACTGGGCAGCCGTGCGCAAGGCGTTTGCCGACGTAGGTTACACCGGATGGACCACGACGGAGCTTGAAGGTGGCGACGAAGCCTACCTCCGCGACGTGGCAAAACGCGTCGATAAGCTGGTGCTAGGACTTTAATTCTTGGATTTTAGATTTTGGATTACATAGCGCGGACCTGTTCGGTAGGTCCGCGGCTTTTCCGTGCCGATCGCTGCTGACTTGCCCGGAGGTGAAGAGCCGCGGACCTACCGAACAGGTCCGCGCTACGATCGATTCTTTCGCGGGAACCTATATTATTCCGAGACGCGCGGGGTCGAAGACTTCAATGCTTTCTCAAGCAAGTCTTCGACGCGCAACTCTCTGGCCCATTGCTTCAAATAGTTCAAGTCCAAACTGTCAGCCTGTACTTTGAGGATGCCCACAACATCTTTCCATTGATTCTCAGAAACTTCCCCTCCGGCGCGAAACCACTCAAGCTTTGAGAGGATGGTGTCTTCGGCTGTAGCAACGTACGCAGGCGCAATCGATTCGTTCAAAAGGAGTCGAGGTTGGCGGCGGGAAAACTCCTGTAGGCTGAACCTTCTCTTCTGCAGCGGAAAGAAATCTATCTTAAGGGAAGATTCAAAATGAATGAGGTTGAACGATCCGCCCATTTGGACAGAACGATGGATTGATGCTCGATCGAGATAGAATTCAGGCGCGAATGCGGCGGCGAACCTCTCAACTTGATCCAGGCCCAGGTCCACAACCAGATCCCCATCCTGAGTAGTTCGGACGAAGGCATGAAAGGAGCTGGCTGCTGATCCGCTGACCATGTAGGGAATTCTCAACTCCTCCAGCTTGGAAATCACGCGTTGGAGGACACCAAGAATCTCCATTCGATTACCTGATGGTGGGAGGATCGGGTTCAGGCCCGTATACTTGGGTGGCTAATTCCGGGCCCAGCAGGATTGTTGCCATCCGCCGGTGAAGTTCTTGTGGCGTGGCCAAGGGAAATCGTTGGCTGAGGCCCGCGAGCGCGACCTTGCGCATCGCCATATTCAGATCATTCCACAACTGGAATTTTCGCCACGAAGGCATCGAGCGCAGGATTTCGATCTGCACGCGCTCTGCGTCCGGCGAAGTGTCTGAAAACTGTGTTGCCATACGTCTTGACAATATCACACTCTAGAAGGGTAGCGCGGACCTGTTCTGTAGGTCCGCGGCTTTTCCTTGCCCATAGGTGACGAGCCGCGGACCTACAGAACAGGTCCGCGCTACGTATTGCTCTAATGTGCGGCAACGGAAGGACCGGTGCGGGGCTTGGCGCTCTTCATAAAAAACATAAATGGGATCATGGCGATGAACGTCCAACCCAGCAGCCAATAAGCATCGACATAAGCGAGCATGTTGGCCTGGCGAACCAGATTGCCATAAATCAGCCCCTGCGACTGGAGGTGGGCGAGCGTGGGATTTGCACCTTGGTTCATCAGCATTTGCTGCGCGCCCTGGACGGCATTGCGGTAAGGAGCGTCGTAGGGAGTGAGGTGGGCCACCAGCATGGCCTGATGGACTTGTGCGCGGCGAGAGAGGAGAGTGGCCACGTTGGCGATGCCCACGCTACCGCCGATGTTGCGCGCCAGATTGATGATGCCGGTGGCGTTGTTCATCTTCTCCTTGGGAATAAAATAGAAGGCGGTGACGTTGATGGGAATAAACAGGAAGGCCATGCCGATGCGGGAAAAGGTCCAAGCGCGAACCGCCGTCCAGATATCAAGTTGCAAGTTGAAGGTCGACATGTGCAAGAGGGCAAGGCCCGTCATCCCCAGTCCAAACGCCACCAGCCATCGCGCCTCCACCTTCTGGGTCAGGCGGCCCACAATCGGCAACGCCAGAATGGTGAAGATGCTCCCTGGAGAGAGCACCAGTCCGCTGAGCAAGGCCGTGTAACCCATCAGGGTTTGCAGCATGAGGGGCAGCAGCACGGTGGTGCCGTAAAGCACGAACCCGAGCATGAACATGGTGAAGGTAGCCAGGAAGAAATTCCGGTCCTTCAACATACGGAAATCCACGATAGGGTCCTCGCGCGTGAGTTCCCAGATGAACGCGCCGATCAACCCCACAGCGGCAATCAGGGTGCAGCCGATGATGAAGTTTGAACCGAACCAATCTTCCCGCTCGCCCTTATCCAGGACGACCTGGAGAAAACCCAACCCCACACTCAGCAACCCCAGCCCCATGTAATCAATCCGCAGGCCGCGCAAGCTCCGGCGCACCAGGTAGGGCGGGTCAAAGATCAGAAAAGTCGTCAAGATGAGGGAAAGCACGCCGACGGGAATGTTGATGAAGAAAATCCATCGCCAGGTGTAATTGTCCGTGATCCAGCCCCCCAGCGTAGGACCGACGACCGGCGCCACGACCACGCCCATCCCATAGACCGCCATCGCTATCCCCTGTTTTTCTTTGGGAAAGCTCTCCACCAGGATCGCCTGCGAAATCGGCTGAAGCGCGCCGCCCCCAGCTCCCTGCAAGATACGGAAAATGACCAGCAGGCCGAGGCTGGGAGCAATGCCACAAAGGAAAGAACAAATGGTGAAGATGGCCACGCAGACCATAAAGAAGCGCTTGCGGCCGAAAAGCGATGACAACCAGCCGGTGAGTGGTAGAACGATGGCATTCGAGACCAGGTAGGAAGTCAGAACCCAGGTGCTCTCGTCGACGCCGGCGGAAAGGTCGCCGGCAATATGCGGCAGCGCCACATTGGCGACGCTGGTGTCAAGCACCTCCAGAAAGGTGGCAAGCATCACCGTCATGGCGATGAGCCAGGGATTGATCTCTCCGTGTTTTCGCGTCCCGCTAAAGATGCCGTTCATAATGATTGCCGGGCCACTCAAGCGTGCAAGCAATCCCTTGCCCGGAAGCCCCCCCCGGCCGGTCACATTATTTCGCCACTGACGCGGATTCGGACGATCCCATTTTAGGGGCACCCCTTGGGACAAGCTTGTCCAAATTACGGGTCCGGGCACTGACCATTGACCTGCGGCTTCGCCGCTTGCTTTGCGGAAAGGCTGCGCCTTTCCGTTCCCGGAGATCACGAACTAACCTCATCTGCGCCGCCTGGAAGGGCTAGTCTTCCAGGCGGCGCGGATGAGAAGAAAATGAGTGCGATGGGCCGGAAAGGCAGAGCCTTTCCGCAGAGCAGGGGGCGAAGCCCCCTCAAACAACTTGATCGTTCACTGATCTGGACAGCCTTGCCCCTTGGGGCGCCCTGGGGCAGGGCAAGCTCAGCCCCTACTTATTCAATTCGATGTTTTCCTTAGAGCCCTGAGATTGCTGCAAAACACCGTTCGAACTCTTGCCTTCCCGATCGCGCGGAGCGCGGGGATCTTCGGCGCGCTCAATGGGCGCTGATGGGTGTTCCCTGCGGCCGGGCCTTCTTCATCATAAACATCATGGGGATGAGAATCAAAAACATCAGCCCCATCATCCAGAAATCATCAACAAATGCGAGCATGGCTGCATGCCGCTGCAAAAGCCCATAAGCCAAGCCATTCGCCTGGACCTGGGCATCCGTGAAATTGGATCCGGCCGCAAACAGCACCCTGGCCGATCCATTCACCATCTCCCGGTACGCCGAATCGAGGGGCGTCATGTGGCTCAGAAGCATGCCCTGGTGGAACTGGGTGCGGCGCGACAGCAAGGTCACCACGTTGGCAATCCCGAAGCTGCCGCCGATGTTCCGAGCCAGATTGATGATCCCGGTGGCGTTATTGAACTTCTCTTTGGGGATAAAGTAAAACGCCATCACATTGATCGGCACAAAGAGAAAAGCCATCCCCGCCGATTGATAGATGCGCGCCATCATCGCGGTGCGAAAATCGATGTCCAGGTTAAATGTTGCCATATGAAACAGCGACGCGGCCACGATCACCACACCGCAAATCACCAGCCAGCGCGCATCGAAATGTGTCACCAGCTTACCCACGAAGGGCAGCATGATGATCACCATGAGTCCTCCCGGCGAAAGCACCAGCCCGCTCAACATCGCCGTATACCCCAAAAGGGTCTGAAGGAAAATGGGAAGCAAGGCCGTGCTCCCATACATGACGAACCCGAGCATAAACATGGTCAAGGTTGCAAGCGCGAAATTCCGGTTTTTCAGCAGCCGGAAATCCACGATGGGATCTTGGCGATTGAGTTCCCACACCACGGCTGCCACCACGCCGACGAGCGCCAGAGTGGCGCAGGCAACGATGAAGTGCGATTCAAACCAGTCCTCGCGCTGTCCCTTATCCAGAACCACTTGCAGGAATCCCAGGCCCACACTCAACAGGCCCAGCCCAATGAAATCGATATGGATTCCTCCCTTGAACCCTTTACGTTTGAGGAACGACGGGTCAGATATCAGGAAGTAGGTAAGAATCAGGGAGATCACTCCCACCGGAATGTTGATGAGGAAAATCCATCGCCAGCTATAACTGTCGGTGAGCCAGCCGCCCAGGGTGGGGCCGATGACGGGGGCCATGACCACGCCCACGCCGAACATGGCCATCGCCATGCCTTGTTTTTCTTTGGGAAAACTCTCGAGCAAAATGGCCTGCGAAATGGGCTGCAACGCTCCGCCGCCGGCGCCTTGCAGGATGCGGAAAAACACCAGCCAGCCAAGACTGGGGGCGAGCCCACAAAGCAGGGAACTGATCGTAAAAATGGCCACACAGGTCATGTAGAACCGCTTGCGGCCAAACAGTGAGGAGAACCAACCGGTGAGCGGGAGCACAATGGCGTTCGAAACCAGGTAAGAGGTCAGGACCCAGGTGCTTTCGTCAACGCCGGCGGAGAGGTTGCCGGAGATGTGCGGAAGCGCGACATTGGCCACGCTGGTGTCGAGCACTTCCATGAAAACCGCCAGCATCACCGTGAAGGCAATCAGCCACGGGTGAGTCTCACCGTTCTGTCGAGCTCGGTCGAATAAACTCTTCATGATGAGTTTCGCTGCGTTGGCAGAGTATCCCGGGCGGATGTTTGAAACTTACTGGACCACTTAAGCCGCTTTGGCCCTGGCACTGTGGAGGGCCGAAAGAACAATCGAAGCCGCCTCTTTTTCCCCCAGGCACGAGGAAATCATCAATTGATACAGATGGCGATTCTGCCAGTCTTCGCGGTAATGATCGCGGACGTAAGCGGCGCGGATTTCATCTTCCGCATCCAGTTTTTCTTCCGCCTCGCCTTTCGACAATCGAGCGTCGCGGCGGAGCAAACGCGACAGCCGCTGGCCCCGGGGCGCGTAGACGAAAACATGGAAAACATCTTCGCGCTGCTGGAGAATGCACTGGCTTCCCCGCCCCACAATCACGCAGTCGCCAATTTCCGCCGCCTCTTCGATGATCCGGCGGGTCAAATGGGCCGCCACTTCGCCATCAAACCGCCCTGGCACGTGGCCCCCGATGTAACCCCGCAGGCCCGGAGACTGCCAGAAAACCTCCGCCAGCCGGTCGAGCCAAGGGTCGGGGCGTTCGTCGAATTTTTCCGCCACCTGGGGATCAATCCTGGCGGTTTCCGCGATTTTTTCCACCAGGCAGCGATCGAGCAATTTCCATCCCAGGCGGGCCGCCACCAACTGGGCGACCCGTCCGCCCCCGCTTCCATACTCCCGTGCTAGGGTCACGACGCGAAACATGGTTCCTCTTTTCTAGGGGCCAGGTGCTGGGGACTGGGGACTGGGTGCTGGGGTTTTCTCACAGTCCCCAGTCCCCAGCATCCAGCACCTATTTCGTGATGATGGTGGCCTCAACGTTCATTCCGGGGCGCAATATTGCTTTGTCCGCGGCGTCTGGGTCGAGCAGGATCTTGACCGGAATCCGCTGCACCACCTTCACGTAATTGCCTGTGGCGTTTTCGGGTGGGAGCAGGCTCAGGCGCGCGCCGGTAGCCCCGGCGATGGAATCCACCCGCCCCGTAACGGTCCTGCCGTACATGTCAACGTCGATCTCCGCCTTCTGGCCGGGACGCACCTTGGCAAGCTGGGTCTCCTTGAAATTCGCCGTGACCCAAACGTCGTTCAGGGGGATCAGGGTGAACAGCCCCTGGCCGGGCTGAATGATCTGTCCGGCCTCGACCGATTTCCTTGTAACCACGCCGTCGCTCGGAGCGACGATGGTGGCGTAACTTAACTCCAACTCTGCCGATTCCAAATCCGCCTGGGCGTTTGCCACCGCGGCTACCGCGGAAGCCTTGTCGGCCTCGTGAATGGAAACTTGCTTGTGGTTGGCCAATGCTTGCGCCACCATGGCGCTCGCCTGGTCCACCTGCGCTTTGGCCGCCAACATGGATTCGCGGGCGATCTCCGCTCCCTTCTCGGCAGAATTAAGTTTTTCGTTCGCGGCTTTCAGTTGGCTGTCGGCCATGCGCGCGGCGGCCAAATAGGCGTCGTACTGCTGCTGGGAGATCTCACCCTTTTCCATCAGGGGTTTCATGCGGACCAGATCCGCCTGGGCGCGATCGTTGTTGGCTTGCTGCGTCGCCATGTTGTCGCGCGCAAAGGCCAACTCCGCCGTGGAATCCCGCTCATAGGTGAACTTGGCCTTGTCGTAATTCGCCTGGGCGGTGGCCAGTTGCGCATTGGCGCCGGCGGTGGCACTGTCCGTGGTCTCCTGCGTCAACGGGACGCCTACCCCCGCCGCCCGCGCATGCGCCTCGGCAAGCGCCAACGCCGCCTTGGCTTGGTCCACCCGCGCTTGGTAATCGCGAGGGTCAATGCGGATCAGCGCTTGGCCTTCCTTCACCGATTGGTTGTCATTGATCAGTACGTCGGCAACCGTTCCGTATACCTTGGCGGCAATCGGCACGACGTGCCCATCCACCTGCGCATCATCCGTGGAGACCCGGTTGTGGTAGTAAGCCAGCAATACCACCGCGGCAATGGCCAGGACGGCCGCCGCCCCGATGGCTGCGAGGCGGACCACGGGGTCAGCCCAGCGCGATGGGTTCTTGTCAGCACCTTCCGGGCTTAGCGGTTCGCCGCTGCCTAATTCTTTTTCCAGCTCAACAACGTTGGGATCTGTACTCGGCATAGTTAAACACCTTTGAAAAACAGGTTACGGGGGACAGGAAACCGGGAACGGATTAAGTGTGACCGGGCATTCTTGAACATTTGGGTTAAAACGTATCTTGTCACCTGTCGCCTCTAACCTGTTCCCTATCACCTTATCTGTAACCTGTCACCTGTAACCTACTTTGAATAAAGCCCTTCGATCTGACCGATGGCGTGCGATAAGTCGGCCCTGGATTGGTTGTAACCATAGAGCGCGGCAATTTGGTTGTCGTTCGCGCGAGCCAGGGCGTCCTGCGCGCTTACAACTTCAATATTGTTGGCCACGCCCGCCTGGAAACGGTCGCGTGCCTGCGACACTTCCTCTTGCGCCAGTTTCACTCCCAGGTTGGCCACATCCACTTCGTGCTGCGCCGCCTCAAGTTGCGCTTGCGAAGTTTTCACCTCAAGCGCAATTTGGTTCCGTAGATCGGCACGCTCCTGCTCCACCTTCTTGATTTCCAGATCGGCCTTGGCGATCTCGGCATGAATCCGTCCGCCGGTAAAGATCGGCACATCCACAGTGACTTGGTAGATATAAGCCGGGATGGAGCTTGGGGCCGACAACCCTTGCTCGCCCCACGTGCCGGCGAAATTAATCGTAGGGAGCCGCGACTCACTCGCGGCGCGCTTGGCAAGCTCCGCCATGTGTGCCTGCGCCGCCAGCGCCTTCATTTCCGGTCGAGTCTCGTAAGCCTGCTCAAGACTCTGGTTGGCGTCGATCTGCGGTGTTGCATAAAAATTCGGCGTGTCCGCCAGTTCGATTTGCCGCTGCGGCTCCAAATTGAGCAGGCGGGTCAACCCAAAGAGCGCCACCTTTTGTTGCGTCTGGGCTTCCAAAAGGCGTTGCTTCTCGTTTTGAAGCTCAACATTGGCACGCAAAGTGTCAATTCCCGTGCCTACGCCATGTTGTTGCAAGTCATTGGCCTGGTCATAGAGAGCTTGCGCCAAATCTACTCGCGATTGGGCCGCTTGCACCGCAGCAGTGGCCCGCATCCCCGCCAGGTATTGCGATACCACCAACAACACAAGCTGCTCTCTCACGGTCGTTTCCTGCGCCTGACTGGCGCTCATTCCCTGACGAGCTGCCTGCAAACGCCGCCACAAAGTGAGGTCAAGCAAAGGCATGGTCACCCCAGGGCCTGCCTGAAAGAACTGAAACGGACCGGCGTGCTCGGGAATCCCGGGAAACTTGCTGCCAAACTCCGCGTACAGATTGACCCGAATCGCGCGGTCAAGAACCTCCAGGCCGGCTTGCGGCAACAGCGCCGAGCGTGCGATGGATTTGTCCTCCTGGCTCTCGGCGAAGCTCAGTGTGGCAATCTGCACCTGGGGATTTTCCTTGAGCGCCGTGGCCACCGCATCGCGCAACGTCAGTCGCAATGGCGCGGCGTCCTCTGCCCGCGTTCGCGAGGCCGCAAGCAGCGGAAGCAGGAGGATCAAGAGTAGGTGAGTGACTTCTTGCTTGAGCTTGTGTGGCGCTTTGCTGGGTTTCTCCGGATTCTTCTCCACGCAGATTTCGTCAATCAAAGACTTCGGCATGAGACCCGAACCCACCAGTTGCGCCCCCCCTCCCGCGATCGAGCAGAGCAGTTTCTTTCCCGCGGGGTCAACGAATGTCACGCCGGAAAGATCCACCACCAACCCCTGCTTATTATAGATGTGGGACGACATCCGCCAGCACCGGTCTAGCTCCTCCACCCAGGGGCCGGAAAGTTTGCCTTCCAGTTTTAGCGTAACCTTTTCACCGATATCGCTTGTCGTGATACGAAGCATAATGGCCGATCTCCTCGAGTATCAGGCCGAGTAGTAGGCAATGTCCTGACCAAACCCCCAATATCCCGCGATATCAATTAATGTCTTTTATTTCTTATGGTTGAGTTAACTTTCAGCAGAGTAACGAAGGGTTCTTCAGGATTGGTATGCCGAAATATCGTCACTTGCCGGAATTCAGTCACCGGTAGTGACACGATTATGGCATTCTTAGCCGACATCTTGTCAGACTCTCTTGACGGTAAAGACCGGCGGCAGCTCCGCCGATTTTCGACGAACTGCGGGGATTATCGGTTTATCCACTTTGGTTCATGAGAGGAGAGGTCAGTCCCATTCGTAAAAAATCGGTCTCGTCCAGTTTGGGTCTCTGCTTAAGCCAGAAGCCCGATTCTCACTTTCGACCCAGGATTTCCCTGATTTTTTGGCGTAATTCCGCCGGCGAAAAGGGTTTCTGAATGAAGTGATTATGGGAGCTGAGCATGCCGTGGTGTACTACGGCATCGTCCGTATATCCCGACATGTAGAGGACCTTAATGCCAGGGCGTAAGGCGGCAACCTTCTCCGCCACCAATGGACCGGACATTTGCGGCATCACCACGTCGGTCAGCAACAGGTGGATCGGCCTGTCATGGTTTGCGCAGGCCGTCAAGGCGCTACCAGCATCCCCCGTTTCCAGGACGACGTATCCAACCGATTCCAGCGTCAGGCAAATCAGGGACCGGACCCCCTCCTCGTCTTCCACCACCAGCACCGTTTCCGATCCCCTGGCTGGATCGGTCTCCCTCATCGAATCCCCTTTTTCCACCAGATTCTCGCCGACGGAAGGGAGGTATACTTTGAAAACGGTACCATGGCCAAGTTCGCTGTACACCCAGATACTGCCTCCTGATTGTTTGACTATCCCGTACACGGTGGCCAGCCCCAAGCCCGTTCCTTTGCCCATTTCCTTGGTGGTAAAGAAGGGTTCGAAAATGCGCGCTTGCGTCTCCGGGGTCATGCCCAAGCCGTTGTCGGAGATCGCCGCCATCACGTGCGGACCCGGCTTCACGGTAACGTGGCTGCGTGCGTAGGCCTCATCCAGTTCCACATTCCCGGTTTCAATGGTGAGGTTACCGCCTCGGGGCATGGCGTCACGGGCGTTCACGGCCAAGTTCATAATAACCTGCTCGATCTGTCCCAGGTCAGCCTTCACCCGTCCCAATGATGGGTCAAGAAGCGTGTGCAGGGTGATGTCTTCCCCAATCAGCCTCCGCAACATTTTCTCCATATCGGAGACGACGGAATTCAGGTCGAGCACCTGCGGATCCAGCACCTGGCGGCGGCTAAACGCCAGCAATTGGCGGGTGAGAGAGGCCGCGCGTTCTCCCGCATCCTTAACCTCCTTAAGGTAAACGCTTGCCTGGTTGTCGGATGCGAACTTATCCATGAGGAGTTCGGAATATCCATTGATGATGGTCAGAAGGTTGTTGAAATCGTGGGCGACTCCACCCGCCAACCTGCCGACCGCTTCCATCTTCGTCGCCTGCCGCACCTGATCTTCCAGGCTCTTGCGCTCCGTCACATCCTGTTTGGTGGCGATGAAGTGGGTGACTTTGCCGTGGGCACCCCGGACGGCGGCGATGTTCATCTGTTCGGTGTAGAAGCTTCCGTCCTTTCCCCGGTTGATGAGTTCACCATGCCAGGTCTGCCCTTTCGAGATAGTCGCCCAAAGCTGTTGGTAAAATGCCGGGGCTTGTTCGCCCGATTTCAGAATCCTGGGGTTCTGTCCCAAAACCTCCTCGCGGCCATACCCAGTGATCCGAGTGAAGGCCGGATTAACATACTCGATGTCACCGGCGGGATTGGTAATCACCACGGCTTCCGCTGATTGCTCGATGGCGGTTACCAGGCGGACATGCTCAGCTTCCGCCCGCTTGCGTTGGGTCAGGTCCGCATACAGGGCCATAACCCCGACGCCTTCTCCCTTGCTGTCTCGCAGCGTGGTGCTCCACAGACTAACGTCTACGAACGCGCCGCCCTTGGTTTTCCGCCGGAGCTCTATGCCACTATGCGTTGCGCCTTTCAGGACATCATTGACTGACTGGAGGAACCACTCGCGCTCTTCCTCGGGCACTACCGGCGGGATCTTCCCGAGGACTTCCGCCTCGCTGTAACCAAACGTCCGCTCGGCGGCGGCGTTCCAAAGCGTCAGGTGGCCTTGGGGGTCCAACGCTAAGATGGGGAAAGGCGAGGCCTGAATCAGGGCGCGCAGGGTCTCGGAGGTGGTGCGCAGCGCCTCCTCCGTCCGCTGGCGCTCGCTGACGTCGCGAATAGCCGCCACCTGCCGCCTGCGTCCCTGGTCGAAAAAGAAATTGGCAGTGATTTCGACCGGGAAAACCGTGCCGTCCTTCTTGCGATGCCAGCGCAAAGGAACATGCGTCTTCCCTTCGGCCATGGCGGTCTGAGTCTTCCTTTGCTCGGTGGAAATCTCGGAAGCCGTCAGGCCCAGAAACTCCTCGCGACTGTATCCATACATTTTCAGCGCGGCGGGGTTCGCCTCCAGAAACCGGCCGGTGTCACTATCCCCGAGGAGGATGGCATCGGATTCTACTTCGAAGAGTCGGCGGTAGCGCGCCTCAGCTTCGCGCAACGCCTCCTCCGCCCGCTTGCGCTCGGTGATATCCGAGAGCAGCCCGTCGGCATACCGCATGCCGTTTTTCTCGTAGGTGGTAAGAGCCCGGTCGTGTATTCATCTCCACTCCCCCCCGTCTTTGCGTTTGGCGCGAACCTCCACGTCAAACGGCCGGCCCTCGGCAAAGAGCGCGCGCAGTCCTTCCGCCACCTTGGGAACGTCATCGGGATGGAGGGAGGCGAGAAAGTGATTGATGCCCTGCTGATAAATCTCGTCCACGGAAAAGCCACTCACCCTTTCGATGTTCTTGCTGATGAAGGCAGAGCGGAGTTTGGCGTCCAGGGTCCAGACGACGTCGGGGATATTCGACACCAGGGAGCGGTATTTTTCCTCGCTCTCGCGGAGGACTGCCTCCGCCCGCTTGCGCTCGGTGATGTCGCGCGCGATGACGGATATCCCCGTAACCACGCCCCCAGCATCCTTGATGGGAGAAAGCGTCAGCGCCACCGGAAATCTCGACCCGTCCTTCCGCAGGTGCTCGTGCTCGAAGTTGACGTACGCGCCGCCGCGAAACAGCCTTTCTTGCATGACGGCCACAACGTCTCGACGCCCCTCAGGTATAAATATAGAAAACGGTTTTCCCTTGATTTCCTCTGCCGTGAAACCATACATACGCTCCGCGCCGGGATTGCAGGTCACGATGATCGCATCGCGCGTAACACTGATAATGGCATCATCCGTCGAATCCACGATGGCTGCCAGGCGGGAGATGGTTTCGAAAGCCCGCTGGTTCTCGGCGCGGAGGCGTTTCTCTTCCAGCGCCCGCTGGACGGCGGCCGGAAGCCGCGCCGGCCGGTCCTTCAGAACAAAGTCCGCCGCGCCTTGCTTGATGCATTCCGCCGCCCCTTCGTCGCCCAGAGTACCGGTCACGACAATGAGCGGAATGTCTTTTCCCGAGCGCTTCAGGATTTCCAGGGCGTCGAGCGCGGTCCAATTGCGGAGGTTGAAATCGGCGAGAATCACATCGTACTCAGCCTGTTCCAGGCTCTCCCGGAAGAATTCCGCCGAGTCCGTAACCTCCGATTGCATGGTGTATCCACCGTTCTCCAACACGCTCGCCGTCAGCTTCGCGTCGCGCGGGCTATCTTCCAAGATCAGCACCCACAGGGGGGGCCGGGAGGAGTTCACTTCATCACGCTTTGTGGTATCCGGCATGTGGACATCCTTTTGGTGCAGAGAGAAAAACCCCTTAAGGGCGAAAAGAGCTCGGCGGCGGCGGCTCGTTGACCACCAGCCAGAAGAGCCCCAGTTGCTTCACTGCCTGGCGGAAGGCATCAAATTCCACCGGCTTCTGGATGTAAGCATTCACGCCCAGCCGGTAGCTTTCCGCCAAGTCCCTTTCTTCGCGCGAGCTGGTGAGCACCACCACCGGGATCGCTCGGGTGCGCGGGTCGCCCTTCACCGCGCGCAGGACTTCCAGACCATTGACCTTGGGAAGTTTCAAGTCCAGAAGCACCAATTCGGGTGGGCGATCGAAGCTGCGGCCGGCGAATTCGCCCCGGCAGAAAAGAAAGTCGAGCGCTTCTTCCCCATCCCGCGCCACCTGAACGGCATTGGCAAGGTTTTCCTCACGCAAAGCGTGCAGAGTCAGGGTGACATCCTTGGGATTGTCTTCGACGAGGAGAATTTGTAGTTCTTCTTGGATCATGTGTTGCCTCCTGAGCCGGTTCGTTTTTCCGTTGCGGGATCGTCCGACGATCCCAAGGTAAAATAAAAGGTCGCGCCCATATCCAGTTCCGCCTCCGCCCAAACGCGCCCTCCGTGTTTATGAATGATGCGCTGAACCGTGGCCAGGCCCACGCCGGTCCCTTCGAAGTCTTCCGTCCGGTGCAGCCGCTGAAACACCCCGAAGAGTTTGTTCACGTACCTCATGCTGAAACCCACGCCGTTGTCGCGCACGAAGACGGCACGGGCGCCATCTTGATCGGTTGCTCCCACTTCAATGATGGCGGGGTTCCGCGGGCGGGTAAATTTGACGGCGTTCGAGAGCAGGTTGACGAAAACCTGCTTCATCAACGCGTGGTCGCACTCGACGAAGGGCAGCGTCTCAACCTTCCACTCGATCAAGCGATCGGGGTTCGCGCGCTTCAAATCGGCCATCACTTCTTCCACCAGGGAGTTCAGTCCGGTCGCCTGCACGTCCAGTTGCTTTCGCCCCACCCGCGCCAGATGGAGCAAGTCATCGATCAGCGTCCCCATCTGGAGGACCGATTCGCGAATGGTGGCGACGTATTCTTGCGCCTCGGGGGACAGCTCGGCCTGTTGCTTTTCCACGAGCAGTTTCGAAAACCCGTCTACATGGCGCAGCGGCGCCCGCAGGTCGTGCGAAACCGAGTAGGTGAAGGCTTCGAGTTCCTTGTTCGCAGCCTCAAGTTCCGTGGTGCGCTGGGCGACGCGTCGCTCCAGGTTGGCGTTCAATTCCCGAATCTCCTCATCCGCCCGCTTGCGGTCGGTGATGTCGCGGTTGGCCTCGAGTACGTGGTTGCCCTGCGGGTCACGGACAAGCACCATGCGGCTGTCCACAATAATCCGCCGGCCGTCGCGCGTGCTGTGCTCCAATTCACCTTCCCATTTTCCGTCGCGCTCCAGATCCTGGAGAATTGTTTCCATACCGTCCCGAGTTGTCGTTTGCAGCAATTCGCGAGGGACCCGGCCGACCGCTTCCTCACGCGGAATGCCGTAAAGCCGCTCGGCGCCGCGGTTCCAAAACGAGATCGGCCCCGGCAAACCCCAGATTAAGATCGCGTCGTAAGTCTGATCGAACAACGAGGCTTGCCGCCGCAAGGCTGCCTCCGCCCGCCTGTGCTCGGTGATCTCGCGGCTAAGCAGGAAAAAGACGAAGGAGAGAACCCCAACGGCCAGCACGGTTCCCACGACGAACAACCCGATTGCCGTTCGCGTGCCCGCCCTTAAATTCCGCGACCGCTCCTCCAGCAGCCTGGTCTCTTCCGCCGTCATCTCGGCGATGAGGGCCCGGATCGCGTCCATTTCTGCCTTGCCTTGGCCGGAGAGGACGAGCTGCCGGGCCACCTCGAAGCCCTTCTCCCTCCGCAATTGGAGGCCTTCATCGAGAATCGCCAACCGTTTTCGAGCCAACAGGTCGAACGCCGCCACGCGCTTTTGCTGGAGGGGATTGCCCGCAGTCAATTCGCGGACACGCTGCATCGCTTGGAAGGTATCGGTAACGCCCCGGTGATAGGGTTCAAGATATGTCTCCACGCCGGTGACGAGGTACCCCCGCTGGCCGGTTTCAGCATCCGTGATGCCAGCCAAGGTCCGTTCCAGCTCCAGAAGAATTTGGCGGGTGTGCGTGACCGACTGGCTGGCGGCGATGAATTGCGCCGTATTGCGGTAGGAAATGACGCCCACGCCCACCAGCAGGCTGACGGCCACCACAAAGCCTACAACAATTGTCTTCTGCTGAGCCCAAATCATGGCGCGCATCCATTCATAAGCGGCCGGATCCTGCTATGCTACCGTCAGCGTAAAAGCCAGGATATTAGCAAAGGTTTCCCTGCCGCGAATCCTTGGGCGGCTGATCACCCTTTGGGTTAAGGGTCTGGCTGGCTGGAGAAAAGAAGGCAATATCTTGTCAGCCGGGTCGGGCGCGGGCGAGGCCCAGCGCTTGGATAGGACGGGGTCTGGCATGGGTTCGTGTTCCCGGAGCCAAGTGAGACAAAACCCGCCAATTGGCCGGATACCAACGTGAACTTCTATCTATTTGACTGTCAATTGTTAAGTTTTTTCAGGATGTAAAATATTTGTTAAATCCGAATTCATGAATAGGAGATCTGCCGATGTCGAGCAAAATACCCATCAGCGGACTCCATTGTCCATGAGATCGCCCGGGGTTCATTGCCCACCCCAATGTGCCCATTTTCCGGGTGGGATGTTTCACGACTTGGTGTCGGGTGTTCGGCCCACCCTTGACAGGAAAAGAATCCTGACGAGTTGCAAAATTTATTCCGGCTATAAAAACAATTCATTTAACGTGTAAGAGGGGGGTCAGGGATAATTAAAGATGCTTCGTCCGCGGGGAAGCTGTCTTTAGGGGGATGAGACAGGGCTCTAAATCATTGATTTCGTTACATGTTAGCGACAAACGAAGTTCAACCCCATAGGTGAGTTTCCGGGCGGGATTCCTCTTGCCGGCAGCGCATTCGGCGATAGTGATCTTGACCGCGGCCACTAGGAATCCGTCCGAAAGCCATCTGAGTCCCGGCCCGTAAGTCATCAGTCATCAGTTTTCGGTCGTCAGTAAGAACTCTTCCCGAAGGATGGCTCTTACGGACGACTGATAACTGACGACTGTTTGTGCGAATCGATATGAGTCACGAATTCACTCTCAACGGCTTGCCCAAAGCGCAGGGTCTTTACGATCCGCACAACGAACATGACGCTTGCGGGATCGGCTTTGTGGCCAATATCTCCGGCGAGAAATCCCATGACATCGTCGTGAAGGGGATCGAAATCCTGATCAACTTGACGCACCGCGGAGCCTGCGGGTGCGACCCCCAAACGGGCGATGGCGCCGGCGTGTTGATCCAAATTCCCCACGCGTTTTTCGAAGGTGAATGTTCCCGCCTGGGTTTTCCGCTACCCTCGCCCGGTGAATACGGCGTGGGGATGGTTTTCCTTCCCGTCGAACCCCACGAGCGAATGTCGTGCGAGGCCATTCTGGAGGAAATTGCACGCGACGAAGGCCTGACCGTGCTGGGATGGCGCGACACCCCGGTGAATGCCAACACCATTGGGCGCCTGGCCCGCAGCACACAGCCGTACATCGAGCAGTTTTTCGTCAAGCGGGCCTACGGCATGGACCCCGACGCGCTGGAACGCAAACTCTACATCCTCCGCAAGCGCGCGGAAAAGGAAGTGGACCGGACCAATCTGCGGGAGAAGAGCTTCTTCTACATTCCCTCGTTCTCCTGCCGCACCATCGTTTACAAGGGCCTCCTGCTCGCGCCGCAGATTGCCAACTTTTACCTCGAGCTGTCGAATTCCGAAGTGCGGAGTGGCCTTTGTCTGGTCCATCAGCGCTTCTCGACGAACACTTTTCCCACCTGGCATCTCGCCCATCCCTACCGCTACATTTGCCACAACGGCGAAATCAACACCCTGCGCGGCAACGTGAACTGGATGAACGCTCGCACTTCCGTGCTGGCCTCCCCGCTCTTTGGCGACGACATCAAAAAGCTTGAGCCCATCATTGCTCCCGGCGGAAGCGATTCGGCGAACCTGGATAATGCCGTCGAGTTGCTGCTGCTGGCGGGGCGCAGTCTTCCGCACGTGATGGAGATGCTGATTCCCCAGGCCTGGCTGAACGACCCCACCATGCCCGACGACGTCAAGGCGTTTTACGAATATCACGCTTCGTTGATGGAGCCTTGGGACGGTCCAGCCGCCGTGGCCTTTACCGATGGCCGCATGATTGGCGCCAAGCTGGACCGCAATGGATTGCGCCCCGGCCGATTCGTGGTCACCAATCGCGGCCTGGTCATCATGGCTTCCAAGGCCGGGGTGCTGCCGGTGGATCCGGCGGAGGTTCGCTTCAAAGGCCGCCTCGAACCCGGACGCATGTTGCTGGTGGATACGGAAAAGGGGCGCATCATCCCCGACGAGGAAATCAAAAGGCAATTGGCGGCGCGCCAGCCCTATACGAAGTGGCTGAAGGAAAACCAGGTCACGCTGAAGGATCTGCCCGATCCCCAGCGCATGCATCCCAACGACAACTCGACCATCCTCATGCGCCAGCGGGCCTTCGGGTACACCGACGAGGACCTGAAAACCATTATGCTCCCCATGGCCATGAACGGCGAGGAGCCGGTGGGATCGATGGGGACCGACACGCCCCTTGCCTGCCTATCCGACAAGCCGCAACTGCTCTTCAATTACTTCAAGCAGATGTTCGCCCAGGTCACCAATCCGGCCATCGATCCCATTCGCGAAGACCTGGTGATGTCGCTCTACGATTACATCGGGCGGGAAGGGAACATCCTCGACGAGACGCCGCAACTCTGCCACACGCTCAAGAAGCGGCATCCCATTGTGACCAACTGGAATTTGGAGAAACTTCGCCGGGTGAGCTGGGGAGATTTCCTGGCCACCACGCTGCCCATGCTCTTCCGCGTGGAAGGCGGCGAAAAACGCTTGCAGGAGGCCGTGGAGAGCCTTTGCCGCCGCGCCTCGCTGGCGATCAAATCCGGGTATACCCTGCTGATTCTTTCGGACCGCGGCGTGGATGAAGAGTATGCGCCGATTCCCACGCTCCTGGCGCTTTCCGCCGTGCACAATCACCTGGTCCGCGATAAAACCCGGAACCAGGTGGCGCTGATCGTGGAGACGGGCGAGCCCCGCGAGGTGATGCATTTCGCTTTGCTGGTGGGCTATGGAGCCAGCGCCATCAATCCCTACCTTGCCATCGAGACGCTGGAGGATCTCCACGCCAAGGGCTATTTCCCTCAGGAATACACTTTCAAAAAGGTGCTGAAGAATTACATCAAGGCCGTTGACAAGGGGCTGCTGAAAGTCCTTTCGAAGATGGGAATCTCGACTCTCCAGAGTTATTGCGGCGCACAGATTTTTGAGGCTGTCGGGTTGAACAAATCACTGGTGGAGCGCTACTTCACCGGGACGTCGTCGCGGATCGAAGGCGTGGGCCTGGAAATTCTGGCGCGCGAAGCCCTGATGCGGCATAAGTTCGCCATGCAGCCACAGGCGGAGTCCGACACGGAACTGGAAATTGGCGGCAACTATCAGTACCGCGTGCGCGGCGAGAACCACATCCTAAACCCCACCACCATCAGCAAACTTCAGCACGCGGTGAGGACCTCGAGCTTCCCAACTTTCCAGGAATACGCCCGCATTGCCGATGGGCAAAGCCGCAATCTCTATACTTTGCGCGGCCTGCTGGACCTTCATCCCGCAGGGCCGGCAGTCCCCATAGACGATGTGGAACCGGCGGCGGAGATCGTGAAGCGCTTTGCCACAGGCGCCATGTCTTTCGGGTCCATCAGCAAGGAGGCGCACGAAACCCTCGCCATCGCCATGAATCGCATCGGGGGGCGCTCCAACACCGGCGAGGGCGGCGAAGACGAAGCGCGCTTCAAACGCGATGCCAACGGCGATTGGCGGCGCAGCGCCATCAAGCAGGTGGCGTCGGCCCGCTTCGGCGTCACCACCAACTATCTGGTCAACGCCGACGATCTCCAGATCAAGATCGCCCAAGGCGCCAAGCCCGGCGAGGGGGGACAACTTCCCGGCCACAAGGTGGATGAGGTCATAGCCCGGGTGAGGCACTCCATCCCCGGTGTAGGGTTGATCTCGCCGCCGCCGCACCATGATATCTATTCCATCGAGGACTTGGCGCAGCTCATCTACGACCTCAAGAACGTGAATCCGCAGGCCAGGATTTCCGTCAAGCTGGTGGCCGAATCAGGCGTGGGCACCGTGGCGGCGGGCGTGGCCAAGGCTCATGCGGACGTCATCCTCATCAGCGGTTACGACGGCGGCACCGGCGCCTCACCCATCTCCTCGATTCGCCACGCGGGGATTCCCTGGGAACTCGGCCTCTCCGAAACACAGCAAACGCTGGTGATGAACGACCTGCGCAGCCGCGTGCGCCTTCAGGTGGATGGAAAGCTTCAGACCGGGCGCGACGTGGCCATTGCCGCCTTGCTGGGCGCGGAGGAATTCGGCTTCGCCACCCTGCCGCTCATCTCCATGGGCTGCATCATGATGCGCAAGTGCCACCTGAACACGTGTCCGGTGGGCGTGGCCACGCAGGATCCCGTCCTGCGCAAGAAATTCCAGGGCCAACCGGAGCACGTCATCAATTTCCTTTTTTATATCGCCGAAGACCTGCGGCAGATCATGGCGCAGCTCGGCTTCCGCAAGCTGGATGAAATGGTGGGCCGCGTGGATTGCATTACCCAGCGCCACGACGTTGACCACTGGAAAGCCAGCAGCTTGGATCTTTCCGCCGTGCTTTACAACCCTCATGTGCCCACGCGCGTAGGGCGCCACTGCACCATTAAGCAGGAGCATGGCCTGGAGAAATCGCTCGACTACCAGTTGATTGACCACGCGCGCGAGGCCCTGGAGCGCGGCCAGAGGGTTTCCATCAGCCTTCCCATTCGCAATACCCACCGCACCGTTGGCGCAATGTTGAGCGGTGAGATCGCCCGCCGGTTTGGGGAAGCGGGCCTGCCGGATGACACCATCCGGTTCCAGTTTACGGGGTCGGCGGGGCAAAGCTTCGGTGCGTTCCTGGCCAAAGGCGTCACCCTGATTCTCGAGGGCGAGGCGAACGACTACGTGGGCAAAGGACTCTCCGGCGGCAGGCTCATTGTTTACCCCCCGCGGAATTCCTCGTTCCAGCCGGAAGAGAACATCCTGGTGGGCAACGTGGTTCTGTACGGCGCTACGAGCGGCGAGGTTTTCTTCAACGGCATGGCCGGCGAACGTTTTGCCGTGCGAAATTCCGGTGCGACTGCCGTAGTGGAAACAGTCGGCGACCACGGCTGCGAATATATGACCAGGGGAACGGTGGTGGTGCTGGGAAAAACCGGCCGCAATTTTGCCGCGGGCATGACCGGCGGTATCGCCTATGTGCTCGATGAGACGGGTGAATTCGTGCGCGTGCGCTGCAACCGGTCGGGCGTGGATCTGGACCCCGTTGTCGATCAACAGGATATCGACCTCATCCAAACCTTGATCGCGCGTCACGCCGAGCTTACCGAAAGCCCCCGCGCCAAGTGGATTCTCGACAACTGGGAGACCATGCTGCCGAAGTTCATCAAGGTTTTCCCCCACGAATTCAAACGCGTGCAGGGAATTCCGCGCACTATCTTGAATCCGGAGCCTGGAATTCGGAATCCGGCGGGGGCGCTGCATGGGTAAACCTACCGGAGGGTGTAGGGCCGAACAGCGTTCGGCCTTACGAGCGAGCGCCGCTCGCCCCTACGTTCCATCCCCGCGCGAGGTGCTGCATGGGTAAACCTACCGGATTCATGGAAGCCACGCGCGAGGTTCCCACGCGCCGTCCTGCGGACGAGCGCGTAAATGATTACCAGGAAGTCTATCAGACCTTCCCTGAGCAAAAGCTGCGCACCCAGGCGGCGCGCTGCATGGATTGCAGCGTTCCCTTTTGCCACACGGGTTGCCCTCTGAGCAACATCATCCCCGACTGGAACGACCTGGTTTACCGCGACCGCTGGAAAGACGCTATTCGTACGCTGCACGCCACGAACAACTTCCCGGAGTTCACGGGCCGCATCTGCCCCGCGCCCTGTGAGGCTGCGTGCGTGCTGGGCATCAACGAGCCGCCCGTCACCATCAAGAACATCGAAAAGACCATCATCGAGCACGCTTTCAAGGAAGGGTGGATTCGGCCTGAGCCGCCGTCGCGCCGGACCGGCAAACGCGTGGCCATCGTGGGCTCGGGGCCGTCGGGACTCGCTGCCGCGCAACAACTGAACCGCGCGGGACATTCGGTGACGCTGTTTGAAAAGGCCGACCGCATCGGGGGCTTGCTGCGGTACGGCATTCCGGATTTCAAGATGGAGAAGACCGTCCTCGACCGGCGCCTCGACCAAATGCTTCAGGAAGGCGTGGTCTTTCAAACCAGCGCGCACGTCGGCAAGAACGTGCCCGTGGAAGACTTGCGCCGTGAGTACGACGCCCTGCTGCTGACCGGCGGCGCCGAAAGTCCCCGCAACCTCCCCGTGCCGGGGCGGGAATTGAAGGGCATCCACTTCGCCATGGAGTATCTACCCCAACAAAACCGCCGCATCGCGGGCGACGTTGTGGACGGGCAGATTCTTGCCACGGGCAAGCGCGTGGTGATTATCGGCGGCGGCGATACCGGAGCCGATTGCCTGGGCACCGCGCATCGGCAAAAGGCGGCCGCAGTTTATCAATTTGAAATCATGCCCCAGCCACCGCTCGAACGCTCCCCGAATACTCCGTGGCCGCTCTGGCCGCTTCAGTTGCGCACCGAGAGCGCCCACGAGGAAGGCGGCATTCGCGACTGGGCTGTGGCTACCGTGCGCTTCACCGGCGATGAAAACGGCAACGTAAATCAACTGCACGCCATCCGCGTCGGCACCCCACCGAAGTTCGAGGCAATCCCGGGCACCGAATTTACCCTCGATGTTGACCTTGTGTTGATTGCGATGGGGTTCCTCGGCCCCGTCAAGAATGGCATGATCGAGACGCTTGGCGCGAAACTCGATGCACGGAGTAATGTGGAGACTGACGCGAATTACATGTCGTCCATCCTCGGCGTCTTCGCCGCCGGCGATATGCGCCGCGGCCAATCGCTAGTAGTTTGGGCGATTTCCGAAGGCCGCAAAGCCGCCCGCGGCGTCGACAAGTTCCTCATGGGCGAAACCCACCTTCGATAGCTGCACTTGATGATGTGCCACAGGATGTGGCGGGATTGAAGCATGCCAAGCATCGACATTCGGCAACTTCGCGACACCCCACAACTCAAAGCCTGGCTGCGGGCCGGCAAAACCGTAGAACTCCGCGAGCGCAACCGCCTGATCGGCCGAATTGTGCCGGAAGTCTCAGCAAACACAGTGCGTAAGTGGCCGGATTTCGCTGCCCGGCGCCGTGAGATTTTCGGCGACCGCGTCCTGCCCGGAGCCGGCCTCCTCATTGAGGAACGCGAGCGGTCACGCTATTGAGCAGCTACGTTCTGCATGCACATGCATGTCCATGCTACAATACATTCATGCGAACCACCGTCGAACTTAAACCTGAGCACCGGAGCCGCCTGCTGGCGATTGCGGCGAGGCGAGGCCAGAAGGGCTTTTCCACTGTTCTCAGCGATGCTGTCGAGTCGTATCTTGGTGAGGAAGCTGAGCGAGAACGACGGCGACGAACGGCCCTGCAACTTCGAGGGGCACTCAAGCGCGAGGAGGCGGCTAAATTGCGGAAAACTGCTGCTGCCCTGCGCGCGAGTTGGCGATGATCATCGCGGATACGGACGTACTGATTGACTATTTAGAGGGACGCCGCCCCGGAGCGGAGGCGGTTTCGCTGGCCCTCCGCCAGGACCAGTTGCAGACTTCAACTCTTAGCTGTTTTGAATTACTTGTAGGTGTTCGAAGCAATCGGCAACAAGAAAACGTGCTCGCCTTACTCGACAGTATCCCCATCTTAATGCTTGATTTCGATGCCGCACGAAAAGCCGCCGAACTCCATCGGCTGCTCGAACGCTCAGGGATTAGGATCGGGATGGGCGACAGCCTGATCGCCGGAATTGTGTTGGCGCGAGGAGGAACCCTTCTAACCGAACTTCGCCACTCCGCTGAGCGAAATACTTTTTTTATATGGGGTTACAATTTTATTCCGTCACTATAGGGCTGACCTCGTGCCAAGTCTTGACCGGCTTCATGACTTCCGTGGGGA
>Ga0187868_1000068_pt1 | contig 96389 bp, 86 predicted proteins | sample June2016WEW_13_4_FD_133014 | JGI IMG/M metagenome (GOLD analysis project Ga0187868, IMG submission 133014) | Peatland microbial communities from SPRUCE experiment site at the Marcell Experimental Forest, Minnesota, USA - June2016WEW_13_40 | ecosystem: Environmental > Terrestrial > Soil >... | reverse complement strand
GCCCCGTTGTCCCCGCACAGACCGGTCACCTGGCCCGCCGGCAGGTCCAGGTTCACGCTGTACAGCGCCTGCACCGGACCGAAGTGCTTATCGATCCCCCGCAGCTTCACCAGCGGCTCGGCGCCGGAGGCGGCGCCCCCGGCCTGGGTGGTTCGGCTCAGTTCGGTCATCTCAGATGGGGTGGATCATGATCCAACGTCATGCCTTGGTGCAGGGCTCCGGCGCGATTCTTCACATTTCTGTTTCCAGACCGCGGGCGGTCCCGTTCGCGGGACCGCCCGTCGCGCTGGTCCGGCGTCGACCGGGCCGCACCCGCCCCAGGGCGGGCACAGCCCGGCGGCGCCACCGAGGATGGGATCCGTCAGTGATGACGCCCTCTCCAGATGGTTACGAGATGCCGTCCTTGGTGCAGAGGGTTGCACCCGCGATCGCACAGATGGCGGAGGCGGTGTCAAAACCGTCCTTGACCACCGTGGTCTCCATGTTGGACGCGTTGACCCACACCGGGACCAGCAGGGATGCCGGCTCGGTGATGCTCGTGTTGGCCGGGTCAGTGGTCTTGCCGTTCAGCAGACCGGTCGGCACCGTCTGCTTGGAGAGCAGGACCGTGGCCATGGCCACGGCGTCCTGGGCCTCCTTGTACACCGCCTTGTAGACCGAGCCGCACTGCCACCCCTCGAGGATGTACGCCATCCCCTGGGCGGTCGCGTCCTGCCCGGTGGTCGGGAAGGTGCCGGCCTTCACGCCGTCGGCCTGGAGGTCGGTGATCACGGCGCCGGCGAGCCCGTCATTGGCCTCGATGCTGGCGTCGATCGACGGGTTGGAGGTGTACTCCTGCTGGAAGATGGTGCCACCCTGGGTGTTGCTCCAGCCGGGGGCGTAGTTCTCGCCCACCAGCGTGGCGCCGCCCGAGGTGCTCTTGGTCCCCGCAGGGATCTTGGTCGTGTTGCCGTCGACTGCCTGGCCCCAGACCACCTTGTTGTACCCCGTGGCGAAGGAGATCGCGTTGGGGTCGGTGTCCTCGCCGCCGTTCAGCACGAACACCTGGGCGGCGCTGAGGTTCTCCGAGGTGAGGCAGCTCAGGAAGCCGTTGCCGATGAGCTCACCGACCTGCTCGTTGTCGAAGCTCACGTAGTAGGTGTCGGAACCCGAGAAGGTGGCGCGGTCGTAGCTGATCATGGTCACGCCCTTGGACGCGGCCAGCTGCGCGATGGCGACCCCGGTCGGGCCGTCGAGCGGGTCCATGACCAGGACCTTGGCTCCCAGGTTGATGTCCGCGGTGGCATCGTCCAGCTCGGTGGCGTCACTGCCCTGGGCGTTGTCGATCCGGAACTGGCTGGTCGTGTACCCGGCGTCGGCGAATGCGTCGGTCAGGTAGGGGGCGTCGAAGTCCACATACCGCGTCGACGACGTGGTGTCGGGCAGGATCACGCCCACCTGAAGGGAGTTCGAGTTCTGGGTGGCGTACTCCGTCAGCGACTTGAACTGGGACATCGTCGAGGCGATGTCACTGGTGAAGCTGCTGACTGTGACGGACGGGATGGTCTTGCTGCCCACCGTGGTCGGCGCCGTCGCCGACGACGACGACGGGGTTGACGATGAGCCGCAGGCCGCCGCCACCAGAGCTATCCCGGCCGCGATGAGCCGGATCGATCGCACTCCAGGGCGGGGCCCAACTCCGAGTTTCCCTCCCACTTTCATGCGGTCCTACCTCCGAGCCGGAATATGTTTGATCCTGCCGCCCCGAGCCTCCGGCAGCGACGCGGCGCAGGTCTTCCCCGTAGGGGGCTTCGGCCGCACTCCGGCGAGCCGCGAGCGGAGTCTGATCGGGCCCGTCGCTGCTTGTCAACCTTTAGACACCAAGATCACCCAACGGGGTGATGCCGTCGATACCTTGAACGAAGAGGGCGTGTTGCCTCCGGCACTCGGGGTCGGTTACCCTTCGCGCGAGCCGGCCTTCCGGTTCCGACTCCTCCCCGTCGGCAGGGGCCGTGCAGCCGTGGGACGAGAGACGCGTTCAATGTCTGATGACGGCGACCTTGGCGGTGAGCCGACCGTCGATGCTCGGACGCCCCGACCGGGCGGTGCCCTGCGCGCACTGCGCGAAGCCAACCTGAGGCGGATCCTCGAGGCGATCAGCAGGGACAGCGGCATGAGCCAGGCCGACGTCGCCCGGTGCACCGACCTCTCGCGGGCGACGGTGTCCAACCTGGTCGGGGAGCTCCGCCGGCGCGGGCTGGTGCGCGTCCGGGAGCGGCAGGGCGGCGGCCGGAACGGGCTCGAGGCCGTCATCGGCCGGTCGTCGAACGCCGTGATCGGCGTCGACTTCGGCCATCGCCACCTCAGGGTCGGGATCGCCGACCTGAGCGGCCGGCTGCTCCACGATGAGCAGCGTCCGCTGCCGCTCGACCTGGGAGCGCAGGAGAGCTGCGCCGAGGCATTGGCGATGGCGACCCACCTGATGGCCAGGGCCGGGCTGGACCGGGGTGACATCCTCCAAGTCGGGTTCGGGCTTCCGGGACCGATCGACCCGGTGTCCGGGCGGGTGGGCTGGGGGGCGATCCTCCACCGCTGGGAGGGCCTGGAGGCCCGGAGCACCCTCCGGCGCGGCTTCGGCCTGCCGGTGGTGGTGGAGAACGACGGTAACCTGGGGGCGCTCGGCGAGCTGCGCCGTGGCGCCGGCCGGGGTTTCACCGATGTCGTCTACCTGAACGTCGGCACCGGGGTCGGCGCCGGCGTCATCATCGGGGGCCGGATTCACCGGGGGGCCGCCGGAACCGCCGCCGAGGTCGGGCACATCACGGTCGACGAGCAGGGGCAGCTGTGCCGCTGCGGCAACCGGGGATGCCTGGAGACGGTGGTGGGAAGCGGCGCCATCCTCGAGACGCTGCAGCACAGCTACGGCGAGGAGCTGGACATCCCCGGCGTCCTCGCGCTCGCGGAGCGGGGCGACGCGCGCTGCCGGAGAGCGCTCGCCGATGCCGGGCGCGCGGTGGGCGTCGTCGTCGCCAACCTCTGCAACCTGCTCAGCCCGCAGCGGATCATCGTGGGTGGCATCCTCGCCAGGGCCGGCGAGGTGATCCTCACCCCGCTGCGGGAGACCGTGGCCCAGCGCGCGGTGCCTGCCGCGGTGCGGGCCACCGAGATCGTGCCCAGCGCTCTCGGCGAGCGCGCCGAGCTGGTGGGGGCGATCTGCCTGGCCCTGGACGAGGTCGCCGCCGGCGTCACCGGGAGAGTGGTCGTGCCCGCGCTGGCTGCCAGCTGAGCCTGCCCGCCGGCTGAGCCTGCCCGCCCTCGCGTGACGCCCTCAGGCGCGGAAGGAGGTGACGTCGATCCCCCAGCCGGCCGTGATCGACTCCCCGGGGCCCAGGGCGATCAGGTCCTCGCCGCTGCGGAAGGCGTCCGGCGGGCAGGTCATCGGCTCGATGGCAAGCCCGCGCCGCCGCTCGGCGGGCGGCAGGGAGTCCCCCGAGAACACCATGAACCAGCCGAAGCCCCGATCCGCCCAGAGGACGAGCCGGCGGTCGTCGGGCGACTCCAGGGCCACCCGGGCGACCCCGTCGGGATCACGCTCCAGGTCGGTGAACGCCGTGTTGAGACGGATCGGCCCGATGGGGCGTGGCACCCGGAAGTCGAACGCCGTGCCGTCCACCGCGGCCCGGCCCACCGGGAGCATCCGGTGGTCGGTGTCGAGGACGGTCGATGCCGGGAGCGTGAGCAGGCAGCCATCGATCAGCGGGGTCCCGAGCGTGAGATACGGGTGGGCGCCGGCGCCGAACGGAGCCGGGGAATCGCCGAGATTGGTCGCCGACAGGCTCGCCCGAAGGCCGCGATCCTCCAGCTCGAAGCTGACCGCCAGATCGAGGCAGAATGGGTAGCCGTCGCGAGGGTGCAGCCGGTCGCGCATCACGAGACGGTCGTCGGAGCCCCACTCGGCCACCCAGTTGTCCCAGCGAACCAGTCCGTGGAGGGCGTTTCCGAGGTCGGTCTCGCCGATGGGCAGCTGGTGCTCCACCCCGTCCCAGCGGTAACGCCCGTCCCCGACCCGCCCCGGCCACGGCATCAGGACCTGGCCGCGGCCATCGGTGGCACGCTCCCCGGGTCCGAAGCCGTCGATCGCCGGCCGTCCGTCGACGATGTAGGCGCGGAGGGTGGCGCCCACCTCGGTGATGACCGCCTCCTGGTCGACGTGGACCAGCCGGTGCTGGCGGCCCGACGGCGGCTCGGCGCCAGGAGACGAACGCGGCTCCTCGACCCGGCCGCTCCCAACCGAGCTCACCCCCGCCCCCTCCGGCGTGTCATCGGGCGGTGCATCGACATGAACGCCCCGAGCGTGACAGATCCGTGGAAGCGCTTGCATCGGAGATGACCCCAGCATCAGGGTGCCCAGCGCGGTGCACGGCCGGCGACCGGCCCCGGCGGGTCCCGCAGGAGGGGCCCGGCGCCGCCTAGCGTGAGCGTTGGGCAGCGCCGTCGCCGGCACTGCGCAGGATGTCACCGATATCCGCAAGGCCCCGCCGGGCACCCGCGGACGGCTTGGTCCGGTGGGCCAGCACCATCGGGGCCACCCGCTCGACGTCATCGAGGGTGACCCGGTCCCGCCCCTCGTGGGCCGCGACGGCCTGGGCCGCCTTGCGGCTCACCAGGTCCGAGCGGTGGCCGTCCACCTCCAGCTCGATGCCGAGATGGGCGATGGCCACCAGGATCTCGCGATCCACCGCCACGTCACCGAGCGACAGGATGGCCCTCCGGATCCGCTCCGCCTCGGCATGCTCCTGAGGTTCCCAGCCGGCGGCGAAGGCCTCGGGATCGTCCTCGAAAGCCTCCCGCCGCTCCACGATCTCGACCCGCTGCCTGACGTCCCGGATCCCCTCGACGTCGACGCAGAGACCAAAGCGGTCGAGGAGCTGGGGCCGCAGCTCACCCTCCTCGGGGTTCATGGTGCCGACCAGGATGAAGCGCGCCGGGTGCGATACCGACACACCCTCGCGCTCCACGGTGTTGGTCCCCATCGCCGCGGCGTCGAGGAGGACGTCGACGATATGGTCGTCGAGCAGGTTGACCTCGTCGACGTAGAGGATGTTTCGGTTGGCCTCGGCGAGCACCCCGGGCTCGAACTCCTTCTCCCCCTTCTTGATGGCGGTCTCGATGTCGATCGACCCGACCACCCGGTCCTCCGAGGCATTGATGGGCAGCTCGACGACCCGCATCTGCCGGGTGGCCCGGGGCAGGCTCTCGCCCCGCCGCACCCGCTCGGAGCACTCGTCGCAGCGGGAGGCGGTGGCATCCGGGGGGCAGCCGAAGCGGCAGTCGGCGACCACCTCGAGCTCGGGGAGGAGGCGGGCCAGGGCCCGCACCGCCGTCGACTTGGCGGTCCCCTTCTCCCCCCGGATCAGCACCCCGCCGATGGCCGGGTTGATCGCGTTGAGGACGAGGGCCTGCTTCATCGGCTCCTGACCGACGATCGCAGTGAAGGGGAAGATGCTGCGGCCGCGCTGCATCGGGCCATTGTCGCAGAGCCTCTCGCGACACCGGGCCCGCCAGGCGCCCGTCGCCCGTCTCCCGCCCCCCACTAGAGTTCGGGGGATGGGAGAGGCACCGCAGATCGTGGTCCTGATCAAGGAGCCGGGCGCGGCGAAGACCCGCCTCTCCGGAGCGCTCTCCGCCGCCGAGCGCCTGCGCCTGGCCGGGGAGTGCGCCATGCGGGCACTGGCGGCCGCCCAGGAGGTCGGCCCCACCCTCGCCGTCTGCGGCGGCCCAGGGGCGGCCCGTCTGGCCCGCCGGGCCGGCGCCGACACTCTCCGGGAGCGCCGGCCCGAGGGCCAGAACCGCGCCGGCGAGCGCGGTCTGGCCGCGGTCGCCGCGCGGGGCGGGGCCGGCTGCCTGCTGCTCAGCTCTGATCTCCCCCTGGTGGATGCGGACAGCCTTCGCCGGCTGCTGCAACGGGCTGAGGCGGTCGAGGGACCGGTGGCCGTGGCCGCGCCCGCGCTGGGTCGCCAGGGGACCAACGCTCTCTACCTGCGGCCGGTCGGCGGCTTCGACCTCCAGTTCGGTGAGGCCTCGCTTCCCCGCTTCGCGGAGGAGGCGCGGCGCCGGGGTCGGGAGTTCCTCGTCCACCACGAGCCGGCGCTCGCCCTCGACGTCGACGAGCCCGACGACCTCGCGACCCTCGACCGCTGGCAGGCCGGCACCGCCGAGACGGCATGACCGGCGGGATGGCGCCGGACGGCGTGTCCCCGCCCGCCGTCCCCAGGGCCAACCTCGAGCTGCACGCCATCGAGGGCCTGCCCGAGATCGCCCCCGGAGACGACCTGGGCCGGCTGATCGCGGAGCGGGCGGCACCACTCGTCTCCGGGGACGTGGTGGTGGTCGCCCAGAAGGTGGTCTCCAAGGCGGAGGGCAGGCTGCTCAACCTCCAGCGTGTCGCGGTGAGCGCGCAGGCACGCGAGCTGGCCGCGCACCTGCGCGCCGACCCCCGGATGGTGCAGGTGGTCCTCGACGAGAGCGTCCGGGTGGTTCGCGGCGACCGGGTCCTGATCGTCGAGACGCGGCACGGCTACATCTGCGCGAACGCCGGCGTGGACAGGTCCAATGTCCCCGGCACCGACATCGTCTGCCTGCTCCCCGTGGACTGCGATCGGAGCGCCGAGACCCTGCGGCGGCGGATCGCGGAGGTGTCGGCGGCCGAGGTGGGAGTGGTGATCAGCGACACCTTCGGCCGCCCCTGGCGGCTCGGACTCTGCAACGTGGCCCTGGGCGTGGCGGGGATGCCGGCCGCCGTCGACTACCGGGGGAGCGCGGACGACTTCGGCATGCCTCTCCACGCCACCGTCGTCGCCGTCGCCGACGAGGTCGCCGCGTCGGCGGAGCTGGTGATGGGCAAGACCCGCCGGATCCCCGCCGTCGTGGTCCGTGGCCTGAGCCTCGACGGAGCCCCGGGCGCGGGGCGCGAGCTGGTCCGCCCGGCCGACCTCGACCTCTTCCGGTGACGGCGTGAAGGTGGCGGTCCTGGCCGGCGGCACCGGGGCGGCCCGGCTCGCCCGCGGTCTGGCCTGGGCTCTGCCCGCCGGCGACCTCACCGTGATCACCAACACCGCCGACGACGAGGAGATGTGGGGGCTGCTGGTTTGCCCCGACACGGACGCCGTCCTCTACCGCCTCGCCGGTCTCTTCAACGAGGAGGCCGGCTTCGGGGTCCGCGAGGAGACGTTCCACGCCCTGGAGATGCTGGGCCGCCTCGGCGAGCCCACCTGGTTCGGGCTGGGCGACCGCGACATCGGCCTCCATCTCCTGCGCGCGCACCTCCGCCGCCAGGGAGCAAGCCTGAGCCAGGCGACCGCCGAGATGTGCCGGCGGCTCGGGCTAGGGGTGGCGGTCGTCCCCATGAGCGACGACCCGGTGCGCACCCGGGTGGCCACCGACGGCGGGGAGCTGAGCTTCCAGGAGTGGTTCGTGGGACGTCGCTGCGAGCCCCCGGTGCGCGGGCTGCGGCTCGAAGGCCTGGAGCGGGCACGCCCTTCGGCGGCAGCGGTGGAGGCGGTGACCGACGCCGAGCTGGTGCTGATCGGCCCCTCCAACCCGCTGCTCAGCATCGACCCCATCTGCGCGGTGCTGCGCCCCCACTTGGAGCGCGAGCGGGTGCTCGCGGTCTCGCCGATCGTCGGCGGCCGTGCCGTCAAGGGCCCGACCGTGGCGCTGCTGGCCCAGCTGGGCGAGGAGCCCACGGCCCTCGGGGTGGCGCGGCACTATGCCGCCCTGGCGGCCGACTTTGTCCTCGACCCCGCCGACGCGGGGCTGCGCGACGCCGTCGCGGTCCTGGGGATGCGGCCGCACGTCCTCGACACCGTGATGGTTGACGCCGAGAGCGAGCGGCGGGTTGCCGTCGACCTGCTGGCGGTGCGAGCGGGCCCATCTCCGTGAACCCGCCCTACGAGGCCGGGAACGTCACCCCGCTGAGGGCAGCGCAGCGCCGGAGCAGATCCTCCTGGAGCGCTTCGTCGTAGGCCAACGGGTTGGCCCGCAGCTCCCGGCGGCGCCGGAAGTAGCGGCCGGAGACGGTCGCCTCCGGGTCGTCGCTGGTCGCCAGCCACACCGGGGTCTCGGCACCCTGCGGCAGCGTGCCCGGGGCCCCCGAGCCGCCCATCCGGGTCCTGATCCAGCCGGGGTCGACGGCGTTGGCGCTGACCTCTGGCCAGCGCCTCGCCACCGCGAAGGCGAGGAGGACGTCGCAGAGCTTGGAATCCGCGTACGCCTGCTCGCCGTTCCACGGTCCGCGCTGGTGCTGGAGGTCGTCGAGGTCCACGGCTCCCTGCGCCTCCAACCCCGAGCTGAGATAGACGAGCCGGGCCGGCCGGTCCATGAGGGCGGTGAGCAGATAGGGGGCCAGCACGTTCACCTGGAAGATGAGCTCGAGACCGTCGACCGTGACCGCGCGGCGCCGCGATCCCCCGACCCCGGCGTTGTGGACGACGGCGTCGTAGGGGGCGTGGCGGCGGGCCGCCTCGGCCAGGGCGCGGGTCCCGTCCAGCGAGGCCAGGTCTCCAACCAGGACCGCGGCGGCGCCGGGGATGGCCGCCCTCGCGTCGCCGGCGCGCTCGCCGTTGCGGGCGTGAACCACGACCCGGTGGCCGGAGCGGATCAGGGTCTGGGCGGTCTCGCGTCCGATCCCATCGGCGGAGCCCGTCACCAGCACGCGGAGCTCAGCGGCCACGCAGCGTCTGCTCCACCCCGGCGACGATCGCACCCTGGGAGAGGTCGTACAGGCCGAGGTACTCACCGCCGCTGCGCTCGGCGAGGTCCAGGCAGGCGTTGAAACCGAAGGCCCCGAACATGGCCTGGGGGGCGAGCATCCCGACGCCGGGAAGCTGCGGCATGGCCGTGTCCCTGGCCGAGTCGATGATCAGGGTGCGGATGTGCTCATTGCCGATCTGCTCGGCGATGCGCTGGGCCTCCACCAGCGGTTCCTCGCCGAACAGCGAGATGTTGCCCCGCCCGTCGGAGATCAGCACGATCAGTGGATAGACGTTTGAGTCGCGCAGGCGCTCGGTCCTGACCAGCTTCAGGCCCGCCACCAGCCCGTGGGTCAGCGGCGTGGTGCCGCCCACGGTGAGCCGCTGCAGCCGGGCCTCGGCGAGGTCGACGCTGCTGGTCGGGAAGAGCGCGACCCGCGCGGTGCGGCCGGAGAAGACGACCAGGGCCACCTTGTCGCGGCGGACGTAGGCGTCGCGCAGGAGCGAGAGCACCGCTCCCTTGGTGGCCTGCATGCGCTGCTCGGCGTCCATCGAGGCACTGGCGTCCACGACGAACACGATCAGGGTCCCGGTCCGCCGCCGGCGGACCTTCTGGCGGAGATCCTGGCGCTCCAGGCGGAGAGCTGGCCCACCGGCCGAGCCCTCGGCACGCCGCCGCGGCTGGTGGGGAGCGGCCGCCCGCAGGGTCGCATCGAAGGCCACGTCAGTGGTGCGCTCGGTCTGCACCGCCCGGACGTAGCGCCCACGCTTGTCCCGCGATTCGGAGCTGGAGCGCTTGCCGGAGGCGACGCGCGATTTGCGGTCGCGGGGCAGCTTGATCGACCGCACCGGGAACAGCTCGCCCTCGAAGAGCTGATCGACGCCGCGACGCGTCGCCTCCTGGCCGGGGGCCTCCGCACCGCGCTGGCCGGCCACGCTGTCCCCACCCTCCTCCTCGTCGTCGGAGGTCGACCGGTCGGGCTCCTGGGGCTCGCCGTCGGCGGCGGCGGTCTCCTCCCGGGCCTTCTCGGCCAGCTCCTGCATCCTCTCCCGCTGCCGCTCGGCGGCCACGGACGGGGTGCCGCCCCGCTCACCGGGACGCTCGCGGCGGCGGTGCCGGAGGGCGAGATCGGCGGCCGCCGTGATGTCCGACACCGTCACGTAGAGGGAATCGGTGGGAGCCGCCCCGGCCTCCGCGCTGGTGCCACGCTCGACCACCGCCTCGGCCTCGCGCAGGGCGCAGAGGGTCTGGGCGGCGCGGCTGACCACGATGTCGGCGCGATGGCCGAGCACCCCCGCATCGATGCAGGCGAGCGCGATCAGCCAGCGCATCTCACCGGCGACGTCGACGAGCGGCAGCAGCTCCTGGGCCTTGACGATGATCGCGCGCAGCCGTTCCTCCTCTTCGTGGCTCGACCCGCGCTGGGTCTGGGGGTCGATCTGCTGGGCGATGTCGCGCTCCATCACGGCGACCCGGTCGTCGACCGAGCGCAAACCCACCACATCGACACAGAGGCCGAAGCGATCGAGGAGCTGCGGCCGGAGCTCACCCTCCTCCGGGTTCATGGTCCCGACCAGGATGAAGCGGGAGGGATGGACCACCGAGATGCCCTCGCGCTCGACGATGTTGACGCCCATGGCGGCGGCATCGAGGAGCACGTCGACCAGGTGGTCGTCGAGCAGGTTGACCTCGTCGACGTAGAGGATGTTGCGGTTGGCCTCGGCGAGGATGCCCGGTTCGAAACTGCGCTCCCCCTCCTTGATGGCGCGCTCGATGTCGATGGTGCCGACGACCCGGTCCTCGGTGGCGTTGATGGGGAGCTCGACCACCCGCATCGGACGGCTGACCCTGAGCAGTCGCTCTCCGGCGAGCTGGCGGGCACGGCACTCGTCGCAGAGCAGATCGCCGCTCCCCGGGCTGCACGAGAAGCGGCAGCCGGCGACCGCCTCGATCTCCGGGAGCAGACCGGCCAGGGCGCGCACGGCGGTGGACTTCGCGGTACCCCGCTCGCCGCGGATCAGCACCCCGCCGATGCCCGGGTTGACGGCGTTGAGGACCAGCGCCGTCTTCATCGGCTCCTGACCGACCAGCGCGGTGAAGGGAAGGACGTCCGGAACTGGCATCAGCTCGATTGTTGCAAGGACGGCGCGCGGCGGCTCCGGCTAGCAGCTCTTGAGGTCGTACGCGTATTCGGCTTGAGGGGTGACCATCAGGATGACGCTCCCGGTTACCCAGAAGCTCCAGTTGCCGGTGTGATCGATCTCAACCGCGTTTGGCACCGACACCGGGCCGGGCGTGCGGCTCGCCTGGACGTACTCATGGCCCTGGAAGCTGATCGCCGCCGGCGCCTGGTCGGGATCGGGCGCGGTGGAGGCGCAGCTCCCGGCCTGAGCGGCGTCGAGGAGGCTGAGGCTTCCCGGGTCGGGATGGCCCGAACGCCAGGGGGGTGGGGGTCCCGAGCTGCCGCATCCTGAAAGGAGGAACACCGCCACCGCAGTGAGCACGGGGACCAGCATCGATGGCGGGAACGGTGACCGGCTGCGCGTCACCGCTGCCGTCCGGGCGAGACGGGAACCAGGTCGGCGGCGATGGCGGCGCGCTGCTCATCGCTGAGCTCGGTGCTCACCGCGTAGCGGGGATGGGTGACGTGGAGCAGGACCCGCGCTCCCTCGACCCAGGCCTCGCGCTGGCTGCCGGTGAGAGCGAAGCGGAGGTAGGCCACCGGCGCGGCTTCCTCGGTCACCGCGCCGAGCGGCAGGACCGTCGCCGCGCATCCGCTGCCATCGATCTCCAGGTGAACGCTCCCGGCGATGCCGTCCAGCTCGGCTAGCACGGAGGCCAGCTCCGCGGCGTCAGAGACCTCGAGGAAGAGGCTCGCGGCAAGCCCCCCCTCGGGAGGCAGGAGCAAGCCGAACCTGCCGGCCTCGCCGGCCACCCGCTCGGGGTCCTCGACGCGTTCGGCCCGGAGCGACTCCTCGACTGCGGCAGCCAGGGTCTCCCGGCTCTCGAAGACCACGCTGATGAGGTCGCCCAGGTCGACACGACGACGACGACGGAGCTCGACGGCGGCGGCCCGAGCCTCCCCCCGCGCGCTCTCGTAGGAGGCGCCAACCCGAAGGTCGCGCGGATCGAGGGTCACCGACCGCCAGCGCCGTCCCGGCGCCCCACCCGCTTCATCTCTGCCGCGACTGCCCCGCTCAGCGCCGTCGCCGGCATCGCTCCCCTGAGCCGCACCTCGCCCTCCACACTCGGGATTTGGACCTCGCAGCATAGCCGGGCGAGCGGTCGGCCGACCCGGGTGTGACCGGGCCGCACGATCCCCTCAGACGGTCACCGGCTCCCGGGTCACGGACGATCAGGCCGCGGCGGTCGCCCCCTCACTCTCCCACGCCTCGACCTCACGGAACGAGAAGTGGGACCGCGAGGTGAGGATGAGGTGGTCGAGGAGGGGCAGACCGAGCAGCCGGGCCGCATCCCGGAGTGCCACGGTGACCAGGCGATCGGCCCGACTCGGCGTGACCTCACCGCTCGGGTGGTTGTGGGCAACGATCAGCGCCGCGGCCCCGGCCCGGAGTGCGGGAGCCAGCACGTCGCGCGGAAGCAGGCGGGCGCTGTTCAGGGAGCCGGCGACCACCGGCTCGACGCTGATGAGCCGATGCCGGGCATCGAGGAGGAGCGCCCACACCTCCTCCCGGGCCAGGGTCCGCAATCCCTGCAGGAGATGGAGAGCCGCCCCCGGGGAGGTGACGGCCGGCCGCTCGTCCGGGTACCACCGCTCCGCCAGCTCCCAGAGGGCCGCGAGCCGGATCGCCTCCCGAGCCGGCACCCGATGGTCGCGAACCAGCCCACTCGCGCCCAACGCCCGCCGTTCCCAGAACGGGATCCGGGCGAGCCGGGCGGCGGTGGCGAGGAGGGTGGCGGGGGGTTCGGCGCCACCCAGGACCTGGGCGATCAGCTCATCCTCGGGACGGCTGGCCAGGCTCGCGTCGAGGTGGCGGAGAAGCGCGTGGGTGCCACGTGCGGTGTCCATCGGCAGGGAGTGTAACTTACTGGTGTATTTGTCTGCAACAGCATCCTCGCTACCTCCCCGGGGATCACTCCCGGCTTCCCGCATCCAGGCCCAGGGTCCGGTCGAAGAAGTCCGTCACCCGCTGCACGTAGGCGGTCCGGTCGGCGAAGTAGGCGCCGACGTGGGGGACACCCGGGACCACCCAGAGCTCCTTGGGTGGCCCCGCCGCCGCATGGAGCCGCCGCCCGTTCTCCACGGGCACCGAGGCGTCGGCGTCGCCGTGGATGATCAGGAGGGGCCGTGGCGAGATCCGGGCCACCGCGCCGATCGGACGGAAGTCGCGAACCCGGGCTCCGGTCCGGCGGGCCACCAGGGCGATCGCCGGGTTCACCACCGCCGCGGCTGGGAGGACCAACCGGTTGCCGGTTCGTTCGATCAGCAGGTCGACGGGGTCTGCGAAGGGGCTGTCGGCGCAGACGGCGCGCACCCGCTGGTCCTCGGCCGCGACGGCGATCGAGACGGCACCGCCCATCGAGTACCCGAGCAAGCCGATCGGCACGGGGCCCAGACGCTCGTACACAGCGTCGAGGACGGCCCTGAGGTCGCGACGCTCGTGAGTCCCGAGCGTGTGCCCCGCGCGGTCGCTGCCCGGTGTCCCACGCCAGGCGTAGGCGACCACCGAGAAACCGGCCCGGCGCAGGGCCGCGCCGATCCCCAGCACATCGCTGATGCGACCGCGGTGTCCCCCACTCACCACCACCACCGCGTCCCGGGTGCCTGGCAGGAGCCAGGTGCGCAGCCGCAGCCCGTCGTCGGTCCGGACCTCGAGCTCCTCGTAGGCAAGGTCGAAGTCGGCGGGGGTGAACTGACGAGAGTCCCGGGGCAGCGCTGGGATCCGCCCGAAGGTCCGCCAGTAGACGAGAGCGCACGCCCCCGTCCAGCCGGCTGCTCCGGCCGCTGCGACGCCGCCGAGGAAAACCCGCGGTCTCACCGGAATGCGAGTTCGAGGGCGACGAAGAGGACGATGAGGACGGCGGCGAGGGCGCCGACCGCCACCCATCCGGAGCCGAGGGTCAGGAGGTCGCGGACACGGTCCTCGGAAGCTGCCGGAGCTGTCGTCTCACCCGGTTCCTGCTCGTCGCGATCAGCATCCGCGCGGACGACGACGAACTCGATGCGCCCCTCGGCGTCCTCCGGAATGTCCACCGGCGTGACCACGACGGGCAGCCGCGCCGTAGTCCGACGGCGCCGATACCGGCGGCCGTCCATCTCGTGCCGGGAGCGCTCCGGAAGGGTGATGGAGTCCATCGACGAGGCGCGGATCGGACCGCCCAGAACACCCGGTGACAGGGAGGCGGCCGGCGACTCCTCGGCCTCGCTGGCTGGGGCGGTCTCCCGGGGCTCACGGGCCTCCTCCGGCTCCTCGGGCTCGGCGGCGGTCGGCGTCTCCTCGGGCTCACCGGCCTCCTCCGGCTCCCCGGGCTCGGCGGCGAGCGCCGACTCCTCGGCTTCGCCGACCGCGGCGACCTCCTCAGGCTCCTCGGACTCCTCAGGCTCCTCGGGCTCACCGGTCTCCTCGGGCTCCTCGGGCTCACCGTTTTCCTCGGGCTCACCGACCTCCTCCGGCTCCTCGGGCTCGGCGGCGAGCGTCGACTCCTCGGCTTCGCCGACCGCGGCGACCTCCTCAGGCTCCTCGGGCTCCTCGGGCTCCTCGGGCTCACCGGCCTCCTCCGGCTCACCGGCATCCTCGGTCTCCTCGGACTCAGCGGCGGCCGGCGACTGCTCTGCTTCGCCGGCCGGGGCGGCCTGCTCGGGCTCCTCCGCCTCGCTGGCCGGGGCGGTCTCCTCCGGCTCCTCGGCCTCGCTGGCCGGGGCGGTCTCCCCGGGCTCCCCGGGCTCGTCGTGCTCGGCAGGCTCCGCAGCAGCGGCCGGCTCCGCGGCTCCACTGATCGACGCGGGCTTTGGAAGCTCCTCGGTCTCCTCGGGCTCGGCGGCGGCGAGCGACCCCTCGGGTTCGCTGGCCGGGGCGGGCTCCTCGGGCTCACCGGCCTCCGCGGGCTCCTCCGGCTCCTCAGGCTTGGCGGTGGCCGGCGACTCCCCGGCTTCGCCGACCGGGGCGGGCTCCTCAGGCTCCTCGGGCTCGGCGGCGGCGAGCGACGCCACGGGTTCGGAGCCGTGCTCCATCGGGTGGCCGGCTGCGAGGTCCCCAGACGCCTCCTCGTCCCCTGAGGCGGCGCCGGTCTCCTCGGGGACGCCAGCGCCGACCGGCTCGGCTTCAATGGTCACCGGACGTCTCATACCTCGGGCGGCGGCGGAGGCGGTGGCGGCGGCGCGGGACCGGCGCGTTCGAGGATCTCCTGGGCCAGGCTGCGGTAGGCCTGGGCCACGTCGGAGCCCCGCGCGTAGGCGGTGATCGGCGCCCCGGCCATGGCGGTCTCCTGGAGCTTCACGGTCACCTTGATCACGGTATCGAAGACATGCAGGCTCGGGATCTCCCGGAGCCCCGCCAGCATCTGCTGGCTGAAGCGGGTGCGCTGGTTGACGAAGGTGGGCAGCAGGCCGAGCATCCGCAGCTCGGGGTTGAGCCGCTCCCTGGCCGCGTGATAGGTGCGCAGCACCTCCTTGAGACCCTTCATCGCGTAACCCGACATCTGCAGGGGCACCAGGAGCCAGCCGGCGGCGCCGAGAGCGCTGACGGTGTGGAAGCCGAAGTTGGGCGGTGTGTCGAAGAGGACGATGTCGTAGCCGCTGATGCCGGCTCCCCGGGCGAGGGCGTGACGGAGCCGCAGCTCACGCCCGACGGTGATGGCCATCTCCCCCTCGACGGCGCTGAGGTCGGGGCTGGCGGGGATCAGCGAGATGCCCTCCCACTCGGTCGCGAGGGTCACCGCCGCCGGAGCCAGGCCGGGATCGACCAGGAGATCGCCGATCGTCCGGTCCAGCTGGTACGGGTTGAAGCCGAGCCCCGAGGTCAGATTCGACTGGGGGTCGACGTCGATGGCGAGCACCCGCCAGCCCATCTCGCTGAACGCGCCCGCCAGGGCTGCGCAGGTGGTCGTCTTTCCCACCCCCCCCTTGCCCGAGACGCACGCGATGGAGATGGCCACGAGGAGCAGCTCACCGCGGGCGCGGCCCGGGCGGCGGAGGGGGAGGCGGCGACGTCTGCCAGACGCTGTTGAGACAGGACTGGACGGACGCCACGTGCCAGAGACCTCCGATGACCGGGAGGAGAAGGAGGGCAGCGCGACCGGCTGGACGCAGCTGTCGATCCGGACGGACACCGACCCGCTCCTGGACCAGGCGGACCCGCTCCAGGGTCATCACCAGGCTGACGGCCGAGGTCGGGACCAGGAGCACCAGGTAGGGGACGACGACGAGGCCGCCCAGCATCAGGTAGGCCCAGGGAATGGTCACCCCCGGGAGCGAGGGGCCGGAGGCGAAGTGAGACAGCACCGGGCCCACCTTGAGGGTGTGAGCGACGATCGCGGCCGCCCCGGCGAGGGAGCACAGGAGGCCGGCGACCCAGGCCAGCGCAACTCCGAGCGTCGAGAGCCGGGGACGGACCTCGAGACGGGCGTCGAAGTCGGACATCTCGCGATTGACCCGTGCGTGCCAGGCCACCGCGTAGGCACCGAGGGTGACCACCGAGAGGAGGCCCACGGCGGCGGGGTGGCGCCGCTCCCCGGGCGGGCCCAGAGAGGGCACGCTGAGAAGCTGGACGGCGAGTGGGGATCCGCTTCGCGGCGCGCCGGCCGGCGGGGGGTAGGCCACCGGCGGGGCCGCAGCCACACCGGGCATCGAGGCCGTCGCCGGGGGGGGTGAAGGCGGCGCGGCTGGGGCCGGGGGCAGGTCCGCGGGCAGCGCCGCCGGGATCGCGAAGGTCCAGCTGGGAACACCGCGAACGGCAGTCGACGGCCCGTCATCTGCAGCCGTGACGCCATCGGGAGCCCATGCGGCCGCGGCGCCCGATCCATCCGCGAGCATCAGCCCCGGAGCGCTGGACGGAGCGGGTACAGTGGCCGCCCTCGCCGGGTCCGTCCGGTCGTCGGATGTGGCGGAGCCGGCCAGCCCGGCGTCCACCTGCTGGGACTCAGCCATGAGCTTTCTCCTCGATCCTGGTGAGACGTTGGTCGCGGTGGCTCCGGGTACTGGATTCGAACCAGTGACCTTGCGGTTAACAGCCGCCTGCTCTACCGCTGAGCTAACCCGGAACGGATCGAATCGGGATTATAGGGTCGGAGTGCGCTGACGGCTCAATCGGCTGGGATGGCTCGGTACCGCGGATCGAGATGAGCGGCGCCGCGGCGCGCCGGGAAGCTACTCCAGATAGTCCTTGAGCTTCTTGCTGCGCGAGGGGTGACGGAGCTTGCGCAGGGCCTTGGCCTCGATCTGGCGGATGCGTTCACGCGTGACGCCGAAGCGCTTGCCAACCTCCTCGAGGGTCCGCTGATGACCGTCGATGAGACCGAAGCGCAGCTGCAGCACCCTGCGCTCCCGTGGCGTCAGGGTGTCGAGGATGTCCTCGACCTCGGTGCGCAGCATGGTCAGCGAGGCCGCGTCGCTGGGCGCGGTCGCCTCCTTGTCCTCGACGAAGTCCCCCAGATGGGAGTCCTCCTCTTCGCCGATGGGGGTCTCCAGGGAGACAGGATCCTGAGACACCTTGGTGATCTCGCGGACCTTCTCCGGGGTGATGCCCATCTCCTCGGCGATCTCCTCGTCGGTGGGCTCGCGACCCAGCTCCTGGAGCAACCGGCGCGAGACCCGGACCAGCTTGTTGATGGTCTCCACCATGTGCACCGGGATCCGGATGGTGCGGGCCTGGTCCGCGATGGCTCGGGTGATCGCCTGCCGGATCCACCAGGTGGCGTAGGTCGAGAACTTGAAGCCCTTGTGGTAGTCGAACTTCTCGACCGCCCGGATCAGGCCCATGTTGCCCTCCTGGATCAGGTCCAGGAAGGACATCCCCCGGCCGATGTACTTTTTGGCAATGCTGACTACAAGTCGGAGGTTGGCCTCGGTGAGAGCGTTCTTGGCGTCCTCGTCGCCCTGCTCGATGAGCTTGGCGTACTCCACCTCCTGCTCCGCGCGAAGCAGCGCGACCCGTCCGATCTCCTTGAGGTACATCCGCACCGGGTCGTCGAGCGAGACCGAGTCGATGGCCTCGGCGGTGGCCACCAGCTCCTCGTCGTCCTCCACCACCTCGAAGTCCTTGTCGCCGTCGGTGACCTCGATCCCCATCTCCCGGAAGGCGTGGAATATCCGTTCCAGGTGATCAGGTTCGACGTCGATCTCGGGGAACGCGGCCAGGACGTCGTCGGGGGTGAGGTACCCGGCTTCCTTGCCCCGCACGATCAGCTGCTCAGCGACCACCACCAGCGGGTCAGGAGCGAGGACGCCCGCGGCGGGAACCGAGCTGGCACCGACCCGGGGGGGGACGGCCGGCGGCAGCGCCCCCTCCTCTGCAGGAACGGAGTCGATCGGATCGTCGGATTGTTTCGCGGAAGTTGTCACGGTTGCGGTCTTCTTCACCAGTGGCGTTGCGGCGGGAGGCTGGTCGGACGACGTCCCCCCGAGCCCGTCGGTTGCGCTCGGGGTCGGGCTCACCGCGGCATCGGTCCGACCGCTCGATGCCGCTGCGCCGGAGGTCGGAGGAGGATGCTCAGCACCTCCGCCGGCAGCCGAGGCCGCGCCCCAGGCGCCTGCCCAGACCGCGGTGCGATCCCCGGCAGGGGGCGCCACAAGACGCGACCCACCGGGCGACATCTCTGATTGTGCCCTTTTCGGGGCCGGCGCAGACGTGCGGGCCACGGCTGCGGCGGCCGGGCGCTGGTTGACCCGGCCGATCAGCGCGGGAGGTGCCATGGTCTCGGGCGCAGCCGCCGCCGTGGGCGCGCGCTTCGCCCGCGGTGGCGCTGCGATCACGGATGGCAGCGCAGCCGCAACGCGGTCGGCCGGTTTGGGTGGCCGCTTCGGCTCCGCCACGGACCCGTGGGCGGCGGTCCGCGCGCCACCACCCGGCACCGACGGCGAGCGCGAGGACCGGGAGGGCGGCGCGCTGGAGGTGGACGGGCGGGGGGTCGCCACGCGCGCGGGGGCGGCCCGGGGGGTGGACGGCCGGGACGTCGAGGGCCGCTTGGCGGCGGTCCGGGAGGTGGACGTCCGCGGGGTGGACGGGCGGGAGGACGACGCCCGCGGCGTGGACGTCCGGGAGCTCGTCGCCCGCGGGGTGGATGTCCGGGAGCTCGACGGGCGGGTCGTGGAGGTCCGGGAGACCGACCGAGGGCCTGCGGACCGCGCGCCGCGCGCGGGGGTGCCGCCCCGGGACGGGGTGCGGGCGGTGGCAGGCTTCGACGGCCCGGCGGCCGCCTTCTGCGCCCGCCCCTGGGCGGTGGATGCCCCGGAGCGGGGGCTGGAGGCCCGTGCGGGCCCGCGGGGGTCGGACACCGGGGTGCGCGGCGACCCGGAGGGCGCCCGCTTCGCCGTTGCGACCTTGGACGTGGGACGCTGGGGGCGCGCCCCGGCGCCCCTGGCCGGTTTCGAGCCCGCCGGGCGCGACCCGGCTGCCCGCGTGCGGGCGGCACCCGGGGCCGGCTTCGATGCCGGGGCCTTGGGCGACGTCGAGCCGCGCGCGGCGACCTGGGCCGCCGAGGGGCGGGCTGCCGGCGAGGCCGCGCCGCGGGAGCGCGAGGAGGCGGGTTTCTCGGACACCGCCCGCCGCGATCCAGCGGCGGCTCCCGATTTCGGCGTGGAGACGGCCGGCGTCACGCGCGGGCTCTGCCGCGACGCGGCCGCCGGCTTCTTCGCGGTCTTGGAGGCCGCTCCTGTCTTGGTCGCCATCAGCTCTTCATCGGATCCCGAACCAGGGAGCGGCGCCCGGGGACGCCGCCACACCCCCCAGAGTACCAACGGCCCTGTGCCTGCGCGGCTTGCCCCCTGGGCGGAGGCGGCATCCACGCCCGGTGTCACCCGGGCGGGTCCCGCTCCTCGTCGAGCAGCTGGCGCAACCGAGCGGCCACATTCTCGTCCCGCTCGGGGTCCTCCGCATCGGGAACGGCGAGGAGCGCGTCCAGGTCGCGGCGGGCCCGATCCCGGCGTGCAGCCCGCCGGACCTGTTCGACACAGTCGGACATCGCCCTGTCGAGGGCCACGGGGTCGGGCTCGGGGCCGAGCTCGGGAACGTCGCGCAGCGAGAGCCGCGCCGCCAGCCGGCGATCGCCGGGGCCCAGGGCGTGGAGGGGGAGATCGGCGCCGATCGGGGCCGCCCGGGCCGCCTCGATGATGCGGCGAACCGCGGGGCTGACCAGATCGCCGAGGTCGAGGCCCATCTCATCGACCAGCACCCGGGCGAGGGCGGGCCGCTGGACGGCGTAGGTGGCCAGGAATTCCTCCCACGACGGCGGAGGATGCCCCGGATCCTCGCCGTCCAAACCCGCATCGAGCGTCTCCCCCGGGGCGGGGGGAGGCGGAGGGGGGACGCCGAGCCGGACCGGGTTCCGTCCCCCGGCAGCGCGCGCGCGGCCCACGTCGGCGGCCAGCGCCGCCGCCGACAGCTCGAGGCGCCGCGCCGCCTCCTGGCTGTAGAGGTCACGGGTGGCCGCCTCGGGGATGCGGGCGAGGACGGCCACAACCCGCTCCGCCGCCGCCCGGCGCTGGTCGATCTGCGCCCCGGCCCCGCCGACGGCCCACTCCACCAGAACATGCCATTCGGGTGCGGCCGCCGCGATGAGCGCCGCGAAGGCGGCGGGATCCGTCCGGACCATCTCGTCGGGATCTTTGTAGGCCGGGGGCATCACCGCGACCCGGGCCGGCAACCCCTCCGCGGCACAGAGGTCAACGGCGCGCGCCGCGGCCCGCCGCCCGGCCTCGTCCCCGTCGAAGCAGAGCACCACCTGGTCCGCGTGGCGGGCGATGATCCTCACCTGCTCTTTGGTCAGCGCCGTGCCACTCGAGGCGACCACATCGGCGACGCCGGCCACGTGGGCGGCGAGCACGTCGAAGTACCCCTCCACCACCACCGCCACACGCCGCTCCCGCAGCGCCACCCGGGCCTGGTCCAGCCCGAAAAGGGCCGTCGACTTGTGGTAGACGCCGGTCTCGGGGGTGTTGAGGTACTTGGGAACGGCCTCGCCCAGCGCCCGCCCTCCGAAGCCGAGCACCTGTCCGCGCTCGTCGGAGATGGGGAACACCAGGCGGTTGCGGAAGAGGTCGCGCCCGCTCCGGCTCGCGAGCCCGGCATCGGCGAGCTCGGGGAGGGCGGCCCCCCCTCGACCGGCCAGGTAGCGCACCAGGGCGTTGCCGGCCTGCCCCCCCAGGGGAGCGAAACCCACGCGAAAGCGCCGCGCCAGCGCCTCCTCAACACCCCGCTCGGTCAGCAGACGGCGCCCCGGTGCTCCAGCAGGGAGGCTCCAGAGCACGTACTCGTAGAACTTGGCCGCCCGGTCGTTGAGCTCGAGGGAGCGGCGCCGGCCCGCGCCGCGGGCGGCGGCGCGCCGGTCGCGCTCCAGCTCCACGCCCGCCCGCTCGGCGAGGATCTCGAGGGCGCGCGGGAAGTCGACCCCCTCGATCTTCTCGACGAAGGTGATGATGTCGCCCCCCTCGTGGCAGCCGTGGCAGTACCAGCTCTGCTTCGCCTGGCTGACCGAGAAGCTCGGGGTCTTCTCGGCGTGGAGCGGGCAGAGGCCGGTGTGCTGGGTGCCCGATCGGTGCAGGGAGACGTGAGCCCCGATCACATCCAGGATGTCCAGGCGCGCCTTGATCTCGGCGACGGGGTCAGTGCTCACCCCGGGGGCACCGGGGCCGGAGCCGCCAGCTCGCGGACGAGGGGGTCCTGCCGGCGCCGGCAGCGGCGTCCGGGGTCGCGACAGGCCGGCGGGTCTGGGTGGCGGGACACCGGCTCAGCGGCCGACGACCTCGACCCGGTAGCGCGAGTTGTCGGTGAGCACCACGATCGAACCGTTCTTCTCGGTGATCACCGCCCGCACCGGCGAGGTGGCGAAGACGTCGGGCGCGTCGCGGTGCTCGACGACGGACCGGCGGATGGCGTAGGGCTGCCCGGGGGTGGGCACGGCGAGCTCGTCCCCTTCGACGACGTGGCCGTCGTCGAGGTTGGAGGGACGCCCATCGCGGGTGCCGACCTTGCGGACCCGGACTCGCTCGGTCATGCCCAGCGAGGATAGCGCGGCAGGGCAGGCCCGGCCCCGGGGCCCGGTGACGGCTCGGGGGCGCAGCGCGCCCCCGAGCCACCGGCACGCACCGGCCGGTGCGTCAGCCTCAGCGGTCGGCTTCCCGGGTCGCCAGCCGGGCGTGGGCGGCGGCGAGCCGCGCCACCGGCACCCGGTAGGGCGAGCACGAGACGTAGTTCAGTCCCAGCTTCTCGCAGATGGCGATCGAGGCGGGGTCGCCGCCGTGCTCGCCGCAGATGCCCACGACGAGGTCCGGGCGGGTCTGGCGGCCCTCGATCACCGCGATGTTCATGAGCCGGCCGACGCCGGCGCGATCCAGGGTCTCGAAGGGATTGGTGGGCAGGATCTTCTGGTCGACGTAGGGGATGATGATCTTGCCCTCGGCGTCGTCGCGGGAGAAGCCGAAGGTGGTCTGGGTGAGGTCGTTGGTCCCGAAGGAGAAGAACTCGGCCTCCTCGGCGATCTCCCCGGCGACCAGCGCGGCGCGGGGCAGCTCGATCATGGTGCCGAACTTGTAGTGGATCTTGATGTCCGCCTCGGCGAGGACCGCGTCGACCGTCTTCTGCAGGTAGGCCTTGGTGCGGCGCAGCTCCTCGGTGATGCCGACGAGCGGGATCATGATCTCCGGGTGGACCTCGACGCCCTCCCGGGTCAGCTGCACCGCCGCCTCCATGATCGCCCGCACCTGCATCTCGATGATCTCCGGGAAGAGGAGACCGAGACGGCAGCCGCGCAGGCCGAGCATCGGGTTCTGCTCGCGGAGTGAGCGCACCGCGGCGAGCATGGTCCGCTTGTCCTCGAAGCTCCCCGCGGGGTCGCCCCTGGTCTCGGCCTTGGTCACCTCGACGAGGAGCTCCTCGAAGGAGGGCAGGAACTCGTGGAGCGGCGGGTCGATGAGGCGGATGACGACCGGGAGCCCGGCCATCGCCTTGAGGATCCCGTAGAAGTCACCGCGCTGGTAGGGAAGGAGCTTGTCGAGCTGCTTGCGGCGCTCCTCGGTCGTGGTGGCGAGGATCATCGCCTGGACGTGGGGCAGACGCTCCTGCTCCATGAACATGTGCTCGGTGCGGCAGAGGCCGATCCCCTGGGCGCCGAAGCGGCGGGCCAGCTCGGCGTCGCGGGGGTAGTCGCCATTGGCCCACACCTGGAGCCGGCGGAACTCGTCGGCCCAGCGCAGCACCTGCTCCAGGTCCCCGCTCAGCTCCGGCTGGATGGTCGGCACCTTGCCGGCGATGACCCGGCCGGTCGAGCCGTCGATGGTGAACTCCTCGCCCTCGTACACCGTCTTCCCGCCCGCGATGAAGCGGCGGTTCTGGAGGTCGACGAGGACGGACTCGGCGCCGGCGACGCAGGGCTTGCCCATGCCCCGGGCGACCACCGCCGCGTGGGAGGTGCGCCCGCCCCGCGAGGTGAGGACCCCCTCGGCGGCGATCATGCCGTGAACGTCGTCGGGGTTGGTCTCGATCCGGACCATGATGACCTTCTCGCCGGCCTTGGCCATCTCCTCGGCGCGGTCGGCGTCGAAGACCGCCTTGCCGTAGGCGGCGCCCGGGGACGCCGCCAGCCCGGTGGCGAGCACCTCGACCTTCGCGCTGGGGTCGATCCGGGTGTGGAGCAGCTGATCGACCTGCACCGGCTCCACCCGGAGGACCGCCTCCTCACGGGAGATGAGCCGCTCGTGGACCATGTCGACGGCGATCTTCACGGCCGCCTCGGCGGTGCGCTTGCCGGTGCGGGTCTGGAGCATGTAGAGCTTGCCGCGCTCGATGGTGAACTCCATGTCCTGGACGTCGCGGTAGTGGCGCTCCAGCTTCTTGGCGATCTGCTCGAACTGGCGGTACACCCTGGGCAACTCGTCGGCCATGGCGGCGATCGGCTTGGGGGTGCGGATGCCGGCGACCACATCCTCGCCCTGGGCGTTGGTCAGGTACTCGCCGAAGAGCGCCTTCTCGCCGGTGGCGGGGTCGCGGGTGAAGGCCACCCCGGTGCCGGAGTCGTCGCCCATGTTGCCGAACACCATCGACTGGACGTTGACCGCGGTGCCGAGGTCGTGGGGGATCTTGTTGTAGTTGCGGTAGTCGACCGCGCGCTTGCCGTTCCAGGAGTCGAAGACGGCTCCGATGGCGGCGCGCAGCTGATCGAGGGGCTCCTCGGGGAACTCCTGGCCGCGGTTCTGCTCGCGGACGATGCCCCGGAAGGTCTCGATCAGCTCGCGCAGCGCCACCGGGCTCAGCTCGGCATCGCTCGCCGCACCGTGCTTCTTCTTGGCAGCATCGAGGGCGTGCTCGAAAAGCTCCCCGGGGACATCGAGCACGATCTTGCTGAACAGCTGGATGAAGCGGCGGTACGAGTCGAGGGCGAAGCGCTCGTCACCGGTGAGCTTGGCCAGTCCCTGCAGGGTGGTCTCGTTGAGGCCGAGGTTGAGGACGGTGTCCATCATCCCGGGCATGGAGAACTTGGCTCCGCTGCGCACCGACACGAGCAGCGGGTTCTTGGGGTCGCCGAATCCCTTGCCGGTCTTGCGCTCCACGGTCTTGAGCGCCGCCAGCGCCTGCTCCCACATCCCCGCGGGAAACTTCTGGCCGCTCGCGTAGAACGCGTTGCAGGCCTCGGTGGTGATGGTGAACCCCGGCGGCACCGGCAGGCCGGCGCGGGTCATCTCGGCGACACCCGCCCCCTTGCCGCCGAGCAGATCGCGCATCTGGGCATTGCCCTCCTCGAAGAGGTACACCCATTTCGTCGCCCGACGCCGCGCCGGAGCACCGCGGGTCGCCGACCGGGCGGCACGGGTCGGCGTGGTCTTCGTCGTGGCTCTGGGCTTCTTGGTGGCGGGCATCTTTGGTCCTCTGACGTGGCGGGAGGCAGGAGCGGACCGAGGGTAGCACCGGGGCGGGGAGCGGCCGCCTGGGAACCCGGGTGCGGCGTTCGACGCGGCCGTGCCCACGCGTGGCCTGCGGCCGAACAGGGCACAATGGGGTCATGAGCATCACCTCCCGCAGCCCTGACCCCGTGTCCCCTTCCGTCCCGGAGCCCGTCTCCTCCGCGAAGACGGCGACCCTCCAGACCGCCACCTTCGCCGGCGGCTGCTTCTGGGGCGTCGAGGACGCCTTCCGGCATCTGCCCGGGGTGGTCGCCACCCGGGTCGGATACACCGGTGGTCGCACCGACCATCCGACGTACCGTGACGTCTGCTCTCACACCACCGGCCACGCCGAGGCGGTGGAGGTGGTGTTCGACCCGGCCCGGGTCAGCTACGAGGACCTGGTGAGCGCCTTCCTCGTCGACATCCACGACCCCACCCAGCTCAACCGCCAGGGACCGGACATCGGCGACCAGTACCGCTCGGCGATCTACGTCCGCGACGCGGGCCAGCGGGAGACGGCGGAGCGCATCCTCCGGGGCCTGGCCGAGCAGAGCCGGTCGCGCCATGCCATCGTCACCGAGGTCACCGACGCCCCCCGCTTCTGGGAGGCAGAGGAGTACCACCAGCAGTACTTCGAGAAGCAGGGCGGCGGCGCCTGCCACCTCCCCATGGGCGGGCGCTGGATGGGCGCGTAGGCATCACCAGCCCCCGGCCACCCCGGTCAGCGCGGAGGGCGCCTTTTGCGGCAAAACCGTCATGGAATCGAAAGGTGCGATGCCGCACCATCACCCTTGGGTGCGTGTCCCTGCCCGGGTGGCCGGTGCCGGGTTGCGCCGTGGGTCCTGGTCACGCCATCAGCTGGGAGATCGTGATGAGCGAGGAGCTTCCCATCCCGGAGGGCGCGGAGCCGTCGCCCGACACGACATCCCTCTGGGACGAGGCCGCGTGGCCGGAGCCTCCCGACGACGCGTGGCCGGAGCCGGACGAGGACGCGGCGTCACCGCTCCCGCGCCGTCGCCTGCTCGGGCTGCGCCGCGGCGTGGCCGTCGCCGCCGCCTTCGGCGGGCTGGTCCTGGGCAGCGCGGTGGGCGGGTTCCTGATCTCGCGGGCGGCGACCGGCAGCCCGGTGTCGGCCAGCACGGCGAGCAGCTCGGACACGGCCACCCCCAGCCCCTCCCCCGGTGCGCATTTCCGCGGCGGTCTGGGTGGGCCGAGCTCGTTCTTCGGGGTGAACCTGCTCCAGGACGCGGCCACCGCCATCGGCATCAGTGAGCAGACCCTGGAGTCGGACCTGCAGGCCGGTCAGACCGTCGCCCAGGTGGCGACCGCCAACAACACCGCCGCCCAGGCCGTCATCACCGCCCTGGTCGGCGACGAGACCACGGCGATCAACAGCCTGGTCACCAGCGGCAAGATCACCTCGAGCCAGGCCAGCACCATCGAGTCGAACCTCACCCAGATGGTCACCAACTTCGTCAACCAGACCCGCCCGGCCACCGTTCCCTCGGTGGGCATCGGCGGCTCCGGCGAGCAGGCCGCCCTCCAGGCCGCGGCGACCACCATCGGCATCAGCGCCTCCACGCTGGAGTCCGACCTGGCCTCGGGTCAGAGCGTCGCGAGCGTCGCCGAGGCTGACAACGTCAGCGTCAGCAGCGTCGTCAGCGCGGTGACGACCGCGGTGGACAGCCAGATCAGCAGCCTCGAGAGCAGCGGCAAGATCACCTCGGCCCAGGCGAGCACCCTCATCTCGGAGGTGCAGTCGCGGGTGACCGACTGGGTGGACGGCACCTACCCGGGGTGGCCGTTCGGGCCCTTCGGGACGTCGGGCGGTGGTTTCTTCGGCGGTGGGTCGTTCGCGGGCGCGCCGTGGGGTCACGGGCCCGCCGTCTCCCCCAGCGCCTCGCCGTCGACCTCGATCAGCTGAACCCGCTCAGATGACGCGGAGGACCTGATCGGGGTCCCGTTCCCGGCGGGCCAGCGCGCGGAGCACCGCCAGCTCGCCGTGCCGCAGAGCGGCGGTGTCGACGAGGGCCTGGATCGCCAGCTCGATCCCGGGCAGCGCGGGCGTCTCCCGGCCCAGGCTGACGCAGAGGTCGTCCGCGTGGACGGCGATCTCGATGATCCGCGTCCTCAGGTACTCGTCGAGGCGGAGCACCTCGCCGTCCCGGACGCTCACCAGCCGGCCCTCCGGCTCCTCCTCCAGCCGGGTGCGGAGGCGGTCGATGGCGCGGTCCATCTGGCCCAGCACGGCGCGGTGGCCGACCAGCGCCTCCTCGGCGGAGGTCGCGCGCACCCGGACGTTGATCGCCGCGGCGAGGTCGGGCCCGACCGGGGCGAAGTAGGCGGCGGCGGAGAGCTCCTCCCCAGCCGGCTCGGGCGCCGCCAGGCAGCGCTCGACGTTGGTCACCGCGCGCGCGAGGTGGGCGACGAGGGCCCCGACGGTCATCTCGGCAAGCGCGCTCGGCTCAGCCCAGCGCAGCGCGACCCCGGGGAGGGCAACCACCTCGCGCGCGGCGGCGGCAGCGGCGAGGAACTCGGAGCGCGTCCCGGCCACGGCGGTCAGGCCCCGGCGCCGGCGCGCTCGGCGGTCCGCCGCCGGAAGGCGACCAGCTGGTCGCGCAGGGCCTCCTCCAGCCCGGCGATGGGAACGCGCACCTGGGTCATGCCGTCCCGCTCGCGGATGGTGACCGCGTCGTCCTGGAGGCTGTCGAAGTCGAAGGTCACGGCGAGCGGCGTCCCGATCTCGTCCTGGCGCCGGTAGCGGCGGCCGATCGACTGGGTCTCGTCGTAGTCGGTGGCGAAGTGGGGCCGGAGCCGGTGCTCGAGCTGGCGGGAAGGTACGGTCAGCTCCTCCTTCTTGGAGAGAGGCAGCACCGCCACCTGGACCGGCGCGACGTCGGGGTGGAGGCGCAGCACCACCCGCCGCTCACCTCGCACCACCTCCTCGTCGAAGGCGTCGACGAGGACCGTGAGCATGATGCGGTCGACCCCCACCGAAGGCTCGATGACGTAGGGAACGAAGCTCCTGCCGGTCACCGGGTCCAGGTAGCTGAGGTCGACGCCGCTGGCCCGCTGGTGCGCCGAGAGGTCGAAGTCGGTCCGGTTGGCGATCCCCTCCAGCTCCCCCCAGCCGAAGGGGTACAGGTACTCGATGTCGGTGGCCGCCTTCGCGTAGTGGGCCAATTCCTCGGGCTCGTGGTCGCGGAGGCGCAGGTACGAGCGCCGCACCCCCAGCTCCTCGACGTACCAGCGGAACCGCTCGGCACGCCAGTGGTCGAACCAGTGGTCATCGGTGCCCGGCTCGCAGAAGAACTCCAGCTCCAGCATCTCGAACTCGCGCATCCGGAAGATGGAGTTGCCCGGCGAGATCTCGTTGCGGAAGGACTTGCCGTTCTGGGCGATGCCGAAGGGGATGCGCTGCCGGCTGCTGTTCAGCACCGATCGGAAGTCGACAAACATCCCCTGGGCGGTCTCGGGGCGGAGGTACACCTGAGCCGAGGTGTCCTCGACCGGACCGAGGAACGTCCGGAACATGAGGTTGAACTGCCGGGGCTCGGTGAGCGCCCCCCCACACTCAGGGCAGCCGGGCGCGTCGGCCTCCCTGCCGCGGGCCGTGCGCTCCGCCTCCAGGTGGTCGGCGCGCCAGCGCTTGCGGCAGCTCCCGGTGCAGTCGACCAGGGGGTCTGAGAATCCGGCCACGTGGCCGCTCGCCACCCACACCTGGGGATTCATGATGATCGAAGTTTCGATCCCCTCGATGTCGTCACGGAGCTCGACGATCGACCGCCACCAGCGGTTGCGGATGTTGCGCCGGAGCCGGGTTCCGAGGGGGCCGTAGTCGTAGAGGGCGTTGATGCCCCCGTAGATCTCGCTCGACGGGAAGAAGAAGCCGCGCTGCTTGCCGAGCGAGACCAGCCGCTCCAGAAGGGCCGCCGGAGGCGGAGTCGGAGGCGAGGTCGGCGGCGGCGCGTCGGATTCGGCGGGCATGGGCGGCAAGTGTATCCAGGCTCACCTTTCGAGGGCCCGGAGCACCTCCCAGGAACGGAGCCGCCGGTCCAGGTGATGCGCCAGCTCGGCCTCGATGATGGCCTCGAGGGTGGCCAGGGCCTCGGGGTCGAGACGGAGCCGGGTCCAGGTGGCGGCGTCGCCGCCGGCCGCCACCCGGAGCACCTTGATGACCCGCACGGGGCAGTCGATCACCCCCGGGTCACCACGCCGGCAGTCGGGGCAGAGTAGCCCGCCTCCCGCCGCGCTGAAGGCCGCCGGTGCCTCGGCCAGGAGCCGGGAGCAGGAGACGCAGCGCTGCAGCTGCGGCGCGTAGCCGAGGCGATCGATCATCTGGCGGGCGAACCAGACCAGCGCGCGGCGCGGGTCGCGCCGGGGGTCGCCCAGCTCGTCGAGGGACTCCGCGACCAGGACGTAGACGGCGGCGTCGGGAAGGTGGCCCTCGAGCACCCGATCGGTGAGCTCGGCCACCACCCCGGCGCAGGCGGCCCGCCGGGGATCCGCGACCAGCCCGGGCGGCGGGCCCGACGCCCGCTGGGCCTGGGCGAGCACCAGCAGCTCCCCCCGGCCCTCGGCGAGCTGCATCCGGCTGCGTTCGAAGAGGTCGGTCTGGGCCGCCATCCGGCTGCCCGCCTTGCGAACGCCGCGGGCGATCACCCCCACCTTGCCGTGCTCCCGGGTGAGCACCGTCAGGATCCGATCGGCCTCGCCGTAGTTGACCCTGCGCAGCACGATGCCCTCGTCGGTGAAGCTCCCGGCCATCTCAGACTCCGGAGGTGCCCGGAGAGCGCCGCCGCCCCCGGCGCGGCGAGCACCGCACCGCCGCGGTCGCTGCGGAGGCGTCAGGGCTCGTGATCGGCGACCGCCTGTGGGTTCTCGGCCGGCTGGGTCCGCCTGGCACCGTTGCGCTCGACCAGGAAGGGCTCGGAGCTCACGATCCGCACCGTCTGGATGCTCTGCCGCCGCACCGAGTCGACGGTGAGGGTCGCCGTCCCCAGGGGCAGCTCCGCCCCCGCCTTGGGAATCTCGCCGAGACGCTCATAGACCAGGCCACCGATGGAGTCGGCGTCGGTCTCGCCGATGTCGAGATGGAGCAGCTCGGCCACATCGTGGACCGGGAAGCGCGCGCTCACCACCACCTCGTGGTCGCTGACGAACTGGACGTCCTCCTGCTCGGCGACGTCGTACTCGTCGCGGATCGGGCCGACGATCTCCTCGATCAGGTCCTCGAAGGTGACGATCCCGGCGGTGCCGCCGTGCTCGTCGACGACGACCGCGATGTGCACCTTGCGCTGCTGCATCTCCTTGAGCAGCTCGCCGACGTGCTTGCTCTCGGGGGTGAAATAGGGTTCGCGGGCGAGCGCCGCCAGCGGGCGGGGATCGCCGCTGCGGACGCCGAAACGGAGCAGGTCCTTCGCGTAGATCACCCCCACGATGTTGTCGACGGTCGTCTCGTAGAGGGGGATCCGCGAGTGGCCGTGGTCGACGATCAGGGTGATGAGGTCGCTGAGACTGCGCGAGGCCTCGATGCCGACGACGTCGACCCGGGGCACCATCACCTCGTGGACCGCCTTGTCGGTCATCTCCAGGATGCCGTCGATCATCTCGCGCTCCTCCTGCTCGACCACCCCCTCGCGCTCGCCCATGGCGAGGAGGAGCTTGAGCTCGTCCTCGGTGACGAACGGGCCCGGGGTGGAACGGCCCCGGGTGAACAGCCGGAGGAGGAGGCGGGCCACCAGGGTCAGCGCCCCGATGAACGGCGCCAGCAGCCGGGTCAGGAGCTGGACCGGCGAAGCCAGGCGCAGCGCCAGCCGCTCGTTGAAGCGGAGCGCCAGCGACTTGGGGGCGATCTCGCAGAAGACCAGCACGAAGACGGCCAGGGCGACGGTGGTCAGCGCCTGGACCACGCCGCGGGTATGGCCGGCGACGATGAGCGCGGTCGCCGTCGAGGCGACGATGACCGCCACGGTGTTGATCGTGAGGATGGTCGAGAGGTAGCCGTTGGGGTTGTTGTGGAGGCTCACCACACGGGCGGCGCGGTGGTTGCCGTCCTCGGCCAGGGTGCGCATCCGGAGACGCGAGACCGTCGTCAGCGCGGTCTCGGCGGTGGCGGCGCAGCCGGCCAGCAGCAGTCCAACGGCGAGCAGGACGGCGAGCCAGGTCATGGCCGGCGAGGTGGGGCTTCAGCCCGCGCCGACGGGCCGGGGGCAGGTCCGCCGGCCGGCGCGAGGCGGGCGGGACATCGGGCGCCGGTGCGGTCTGAGCTACTCATCGGAACAGCTCGCTGACGCTCCTCCCCTCGTGGACACGCACGATCGCCTCCGCGATCAGGGGCGCCACCGAGAGCACCCGGAGCTTGGGGTGATTGCCGAACGCAGCCCCGCGGTCGCCGAGGGGGATGGTGTCGGTGATGCAGATCTCGTCGATGGGCGCCTGGTGGAGCCGCTCCAGGGCGCCGTCGGTCAGCAGCCCGTGGGTGACGATCACGTCGACCCCGATCGCGCCCTTGCTCCGGAGCGCCTCGCTGGCGCTCACCAGGGTCCCGCCGGTCGAGATCAGGTCGTCGACGATGACCGCGTGCATGCCCGCCACGTCGCCGACCACGTGGACCACCTCCACCGCGTCGTCGCGCGGGCGGCGCTTGTCGATGATGGCGATGGGCGCATCGAGCATGCGGCCGAGGGTGCGGGCGCGGAGCGCCCCCCCGGTGTCAGGGGAGACCACCACGAAGCTGTTCCCGTGGCGCTCCCGTACCCTGCGGGCCAGGATCTTGGTGGCGGTGAGGGCGTCGACGGGGATGTCGAAGAACCCCTGGATGGCCTCGGCGTGTAGGTCCACCGCGATCACCCGACTGGCTCCGGCCAGCTCGATGATGTTGGCCATCAGCTTGGCCGAGATGGGGTCGCGGGGAGCGGTCTTCTTCTCCTTGCGCTGGTAGCCGTAGTAGGGGATCACGGCGGTGATCCTGGTCGCCGAGGCCCGGCGCAGCGCGTCGAGGGTAATGAACAGCTGGATCAGGTTGTCGCTGACCGGCGGGCAGGTGGGCTGGATGAGGAAGACGTCGTGACCCCGGACCGACTCGTGGATCTTGACGTCGAACTCCCCGTCGGCGAAGCGGGTGATGTCCATGGGGGCCAGCGGGAGGTCGATCTCCCGCGCGATCCTCTCGCTCAGCTCCGGGTTACCGGTGCCGGAGAGGAGCATCAGATCCCCATACGTGTTGGCCTCAGTCATGCCGGGGGGCTCTCCGGCCGGTTCCGGCGGCGCCAGCCCTCGATGGTGCGCTGCCGCGCCCGGCCGACCGCCAGGGCGCCATCGGGGACGTCACGGGTGACGGCGCTCGCCGCGGCGACATAGGCGCCCCGCCCGACCCGGAGCGGGGCCACCAGGCTGCTGTTGCTGCCGATGAAGGCGCCGTCCTCGATCGCGGTGCGGTGCTTCTCGCGGCCGTCGTAGTTGCAGGTGACCGTTCCGGCGCCGATGTTGACCTCGCTGCCGACATCGCTGTCGAGGACGCAGGAGAAGTGGTTGACCCGGCTTCCCGCTCCAACCCGGCTGTTCTTGACCTCGGCATGCGTTCCCAAAGATACCCCGGATTCCAGGACGCTGCCGGGCCGGACCCGGTTGAAGTGGCCGATCTCGACACCGTCCCCGATCTCGGCCTCCTCGATGACCGAGGCGCCGATCCGGACCCGGTCGCCGATCCGGGTGTCGCGGATCTGGGCCATCGGCCCGATCTCGCAGTCTCGACCGATGACCGTCTCGCCCCGGAGCACGGTCATGGGGCGGAGCAGGGTGTCGGCGCCCACCCGCACCGCGGCGTCGACGTAGGTGGTGGCGGGGTCCTCCACGGTCACACCGTCCAGCATCAGCGCCTCGAGCAGGCGGTGCCGCAGCACCGCCTCGGCGGCGGCGAGCTGGCGGCGATCGTTGACCCCCAACGCCTCCTCGGGGTCGGCGGCGAGCACCGCCTCGACCTCCGGAGCCAGCAGGGCGACCACGTCGGTGAGGTAGTGCTCGCCCTGGGCGTTGTCGGCGGAGAGCCGCTCCAGCGCCGGCCAGAGGTGCGAGCCCGAGAAGACGTAGACCCCCGCGTTGCACTCGGCGGGTACCGGCTGTCCCTGGGGAAGATCGCGCTCCTCGACGATGCGCTCCACCCGGCCGGAGCTGCCCCGGACCACCCGGCCGAGGCCGGCGGGACGGTCGGGGACCACGGTGAGGAGGACGCAGGCGGCCCCGGTGGTCGCCTGGGTCCGCACCAGCCTGCGGATCGTCTCGGCCCGGAGCAGGGGAAGGTCACCGTAGATGACCACCACCGGGCCCTCCTCCCGCAGCTCGGCGGGTAGGCTGCGGACGGCATCGCCGGTCCCGCGCGGTTCGGGCTGGACGACCACCTCGGCGACCGCCTGGACCGTCTCGTGAACGGCCGGCATCCCCGGTCCGAGCACCACCACGGGCGGTGCCCCGGTGGCTGCCGTCGCCGCCTCGACGACGTGGAGGAGCATCGGCCTGCCGGCGAGCGGATGGAGCACCTTGGGCCGGGCGCTCCGCATCCGGGTACCCTGCCCAGCGGCGAGGATCACCGCGCGGGGTGCATCTGCCATCTGCGCCGGAGTATACGGGGTGGCTCCCGCGGACTTCGGGCGGGGCCGGGGGCCGGGGCCAGGCGGGGCAGGGCCAGGCGGGCCCGGGGGGGCGGGACCAGCCCCGGCCCGGACGGCCGGCCGCCCCCGGCGGCGGACGCGATCCGCCCGCCTCTGTATCATCCCGCCCGTGGCCGATGAGAGTGGCGGGGAGCGACGCCCGGACCGCCGGTCCCGCGCGAGCCGGGTGGCCCGCCTGAACCGGCTCACCGCGGTCCGCCGGAGCTGCGGCTGCCGCCGCCCGGCGGCGGGCCGCCCCGGCTGCATGCGCCTCCACATCCCCCGGGTCCACATCCAGGTCTGAGCTGCCCGGGCGGAGCAGAGCCGTCCGGGAGAGCGCCCTGGCGGCCGCGGACGTGCCGCTGGCGGCGAGGGCTGGCTACGATCACCCTGCCACTGGGGAGTAGCCAAGTGGTAAGGCAGCGGACTTTGGATCCGCCATTCGAAGGTTCGAGTCCTTCCTCCCCAGCCTCCGCCGACGACCACTTCAGCCGCTCGCGGCCGGCCGCCCACCCGCGATGCCCTCGAGCTCCCAGCAGGCCTCGGCGACCTCCCGGGCCAGCGGGCCGTCCTCACCGAGGCCGGGCTCGAGGGCGTCGAGCAGGGCGCTGGCGGCCCGGGACGGCTGCCCGGCCGCCAGCGCGACGAGCTCCGCGGCCCGCGGGTCGCTGATCTCCGCGCCACAGCCGCGCAGATGGGCGAGCCAGACGCCGACCACACGCGCGGCCCCCAACGGGGGCGGCTCGCCCCGTTCCCGGTACCGGCGGATCACGGGGACCACCCGCTGGACGAGCTTCTGCGATCCGTCCCGGGCGATGAGGCTCAGGGCGTGGCTGATGCGCGCGTTGCTCCAGCGGTCGAGGAGTGCCGCTCGGTAGGCCGTCACATCGCCCGCCGGGAGCCGGAGGATGGGGGCGACGCCGTCCCACCACTCCTCCAGCCATACCCGGCAGCGCGGGTCGGCCACGGCCTCGGCGACGGTGGAGTGGCCGAGCGCGGAGCCCGCATAGGCGAGCAGGGAGTGCCCCCCGTTGAGCAGGCACAGCTTCCGCTCCGCGAAGGGGCCCACGTCCGCCACGAGTCGCGCGCCGGCACTCTCCCAGCCCGGCCTCCCCGCCGGGAAGTCACCGGCGAGCACCCATTCGCTGAAGGGCTCGGTCACCACGGCGGCGCGGTCCTCCAGGCCGATCGCCCGCTCGACCAGGCTGAGGTCGTCGGAGGTGGTGGTCGGGGTGATCCGGTCGACCACGGTGGAGGCGAACGAGACGGTGGCCAAGACCCAGTCCGCCAGCCCGCGACCGGCGGTCTCGCACATCTCGACCACGACGGTCCGGGTCGCGGCACCGTTGCCCATCAGGTTGTCGCAGGGGACGACCGTGATCGGACCCGCGCCGGAGCGGCGGCGGGCGGCCAGGCCGGCGGCGACACGCCCCGGCATGGTCCGGGGCGGCGGCTTCGACTGAGCACCCGCGGCCTGCAGGCGCGCGATGTCGGCGGCGACGTCCGGGTGGCCCAGGTCGAGATGCCCGGAGCCGTCGAGGTGATAGCCGGCCTCGGTGACGGTCAGGGTGACCAGGGCCACCTGCGGCGACGCGAGGTACCCCGTCCAGGCGCCGCCGTCGGCGCCGTCGTGGGCGGCGCTGATGCTGGCGACCACCTCGGTGCGATCACGCTCGGGACCGCGCTCCACCAGCGTGTAGAGGCCGTCCTGGTCACGGAGCGGGATCGCGGCCCCGGGGCTGCGGCCGGTGAAGGCCGCGATCCCCCACGGTTCCGGGTCCGCGGCGTGGTGCGTGTACCAGGCCTGATGCGAGCGATGGAACGCCCCCAGGCCGAGGTGGACGGCGCGGACCGGCCGGGGCCCGCCCGCCCCCGGCCAGGTCGCGCGGCTCAGGCGGGTCAAAAGCGGAAGACCTCGCGTGGGAGCCGGTAGGCGAGGTCCGTCGCCGTCTCCACCGCCTCGTCCTCGTCGAGGCGATGCTCGACGACCAGCCGGCTCAGGAAGGCGCAATCCACCCGGCGCGCCGTGTCGTGGCGGACCGGTATGGAGCAGAAGGCCCGGGTGTCATCGATGAAGCCGGAGGTCTTCGCGAACCCCGCGGTGTCGGTGACCGCCGCCCGGAAGCGGAGCATCGCATCGGGGGTGTCGAGGAACCACCACGGCGCGCCGACGTAGACCGACGGATAGAAGCCGGCGAGCGGGGCCAGCTCCCGGGACCAGGTGGTCTCGTCGACGGTGAAGAGGACCATGCGGAAGGTGGGGTGGGTCCCGTACAGCTCGAGCAGCGGGCGCAGAGAGCGGGTGAACTCGACCGCGACCGGGATGTCGGCCCCCTGGTTGCTGCCGAAGTCCCGCCAGGTCGGCGGGTGGTGGTCGCGGAGCACCCCCGGATGCAGCTGCATCACCAGCCCGTCGTCGCACGACATCCGAGCCATCTCGCAGAGCATGTGCTGCCGGAACGCGCGCCGCTCGTCCTCGCCGGCCCGGCCCTGGAGAGAGTTGACAAAGAGCCGCTCGGCCTCGGCTGCGGAGAGGACCGCCGTGCCGGGGTCGGGCGGACCGTGGTCGGTCGCGGTCGCACCGTGCTCCTGGAAGTACGCGCGCCGGTTTGCCAGCGCCTCGACATAGCCCGCGTAGCGCCGGGTGTCGACATCGGCGACCCGGCCGAGCTCCTCGACGCGCCCGGCCCAGCCCGGGAGGGATGGATCCAGGAGGCCGTCGGGCCGGAAGGTGGGCACCACCCTGCCATTCCAGGTGGGATCCGCGGCCAGCCGGCGGTGAACGGAGAGATCGCTGCAGGGGTCGTCGGTGGTGGCCAGGACCTCGACCCCGAAGCGCTCGAAGAGCGCACGTGGGCGGTATTCCGGGAGGGCGAAGCGCTCGATGAGCCGGTCGTAGATCAGGTCGGCATCGGCTGGGGACGGCCGCACGGGCACGCCGAAGACCTCGGCCAGCTCGGCCTCGATCCAGTAGCGGGACGGGGTCCCGCGGAACGCCTCCCAGTGCTCGCAGAGCAGCCTCCAGGTGCGGCGCGGGTCGGCGGCGGGGCCGGCCCCCTCACGGCGCGGGATCCCCAGGTCCTCGAGGGGAACACCGTGGGCGTGGAGCATGCGCGTCACGTAGTGATCGGGGGTGACGAACAGCGCCGCCGGATCGTCGAAGGGCCTGTCGTCGAGCAGCAGCCGGGGATCGACGTGGCCGTGGGGCGAGACGATCGGCAGCCCACGCACCTCCCGGTGGAGCCGCCGGGCCAGGTCGCGCTGGGAGGGTTCGGCCGGGAGCAGGCGATCCGGGTTCAGGTCGATCCTCGTCACAGAAGCTCCTCCCGTCGATGGTCCCGGGGCCTTGCCCCCTACCGCTGGATCCGCGCCGCTCCCCCGGCCGCGACGGCGCGCACCTGGGCGAGCGTCGCCATCGTGGTGTCGCCCGGGTACCCGGTGACGAGGGCTCCGTGCGCCCAGCCGAGCCGCAGCGCCTGCTCCGGCTTCTCTCCCGTGAGCAGCCCGTACACGAAGCCCGCCGCGAAGCCGTCCCCGCCGCCCACGCGGTCGTAGACGTCCAGCTCGCAGGTCGGGGCCACGAAGGTCTGCCCTCCGACCGAGGCGACGGCGCTCCAGAGGTGCCGGTTGGCGGAGCGGACATCGCGCAGGGTCGTGGCCATCACCGCGAGATTCGGATAGCGCTCGCGAACCCGCTCCAGCAGAGCCACGAAACCCGCCGCCTCGAGCCGCTGACCGCCGGGCTCGGGGCCGGAGATGCCGAGCGCCTGCTGGACGTCCTCCTCGTTGCCGAGCAGCACGTCCACGTTCTCCACGATCCGGCCGATCACGGCGTGCGCCTCCGCCTGCCCACCGCGGGTGGCCCAGAGCTTGGCGCGGTAGTTCAGGTCGAACGACACCACGGCACCGGCCGCCTTGGCGGCGCGCATGCCCTCCACGATCAGCGCGCTCGTCGACTCCGAGAGCGCGGCGAAGAGGCCCCCGGAGTGGAACCAGCGGACGCCGGGGCCGAGGATCTCGGCCCAGTCGAAGTCGCCGGGTCCGAGCAGGGCCGCCGCCTCGCCGGCGCGGTTGTAGAAGACCACCGGCGGGCGCACCCCGAAGCCCCGGTCGCTGTAGACGGTGGCGATGTTCGGCCCGCGCACCCCGTCGTGCTCCGACCAGCGGTAGATCCCGGTCACCCCCATCGCCCGGACCCGCTCGGCGACCAGGTGGCCGATCGGATAGTCGACGCAGGCGGTGGCGATGGCCGTCCGCAGGCCGAAGCAGTCGGCCAGGTTGGCAGCCACGTTGTACTCCGCACCGCTGACGTGGATGCGACACTGGGCCGCCTTGTGGAAGGGCACGTCGCCCGGGTCGAGCCGGATCACGACAGCCCCGAGGGAGAGGAAGTCGATGGCCCCCCGTGCCGGGATCCTGAGCTCGGGCGTCACCAACTGTGCACCGTACCGTCGACGAGACGATTGATCGGCAGGTAGGCGCGCTGGTACGGGTACCGCTCGGCCAGCTCCTCATCGATGTGGACGCCGAGACCCGGCTCCTCGCCGGGATGCAGGTAGCCGTCTGCGAAATGATACGAATGCGGGAAGACCTCGTCGGTTTCGGCCGAATGCCGCATGTACTCCTGGATGCCGAAGTTCGGAATGGAGATGTCGAGGTGCAGAGCGGCGGCGAGGCATACCGGCGACAGGTCGTTGGCACCGTGCGAGCCGCTGCGCACGTGGTAGAGCTCGGCGAGCTGGAAGATGCGGCGCAGGTGGGTGATCCCGCCGGCGTGGACCACGTCCGCGCGGATGTAGTCGATGAGCTGCTCGGTGATGAGCTGCTGGCAGTCCCAGATGGAGTTGAAGACCTCGCCCACCGCGAGCGGCGTGGTCGAGTGCTGGCGGATGATCCGGAACCCCTCCTGCAGCTCCGCCGGCACCAGGTCCTCGAGCCAGAAGAGCTGGTACTCCTCGACCCGGCGCGCGAGCCGGGCCGCCTCGATCGGCGTCAGCCGGTGGTGGGCATCGTGGAGCAGCGCGAAATCGAAGCCGAACCGCTCCCGCACCGCCTCGAAGAGCGCGGGGATCTGGTTCAAGTAGCGGGCAGTTGACCAGTCCGAGGTTTCGGTCGTGGTCGCGGCCGCCGGCACATACCCGGACTCGCGATGGGCCGCGTCCGGGCTCACCCCATAGATGGAACTGATCCCCTGGATCCCCACCTGCACGCGCACCGCGCGGTAGCCGAGGTCGAGGAAGCGGGCGACCTCGTCCAGGACCACGGGGATGGTCTCACCGTTGGCATGGCCGTACACGGTGACCCCGTCGCGGCTCCGGCCACCCAGCAGCTGGTATACGGGCAGACCGGCGGCCTTGCCCTTGATGTCCCAGAGCGCGGTGTCCACCGCCGCGATCGCGGTCATGGTGACCGGTCCCCGACGCCAGTACCCACCTTTGTACAGGTACTGCCAGGTGTCCTCGATGCGGGCCGCGTCCCGGCCCAGCAGCAGCGGGCAGACATGATCGGTGAGGTAACTCGCAACCGCGAGCTCACGGCCGTTGAGGGTGGCGTCGCCGATGCCGGTGAGGCCCTCGTCGGTGGTGAGCTTGAGGGTCACGAAGTTGCGCCCCGGGCAGGTGATGATGACCTTGGCGTCGACGATCCTCACACTCTCACCTCCGGCCCCCGGGGCGTCAGGGCCGCCCCATCATAGGCGGTGATGCCGGGTCGCGGCAGGCGGCGACGCCGCGTCGCGAGGAGGGCGACGACGCGCCCTCAGGTGAGCAGCTGGCGGAGCTGAGCCTCCCATCCCGCGTCGTGGATCGCCCGTCCCCGGAAGGCGGCGGCCAGCCGGGTCAGATGGGGGAGCTGCCGGACGGCCTCCGCGTAACGAGACCCGAGGCCGGTGAAGTCGCCCGCGAGCACCTCGATGTGGAAGCCGATGAGCATCAGGTCGAGGTCGAACTGGGACATCGACATGGCCGGGTCGTGGAAGACGTAGGTGGCGTGGTCCTGGACGTTGAGGGACTCGTAGACGAGCGTGCCGGAGGCGGTGCGGGCGACCAGGAAGGCCACGATGGTGGGCTGGTCGCCGCCCACGGTGAGGCTGTCGAGGTCGGCGTGGGCCGCGGTCTGGCCCTTCGCGTCGGACGGCGCCTCGGGAACCCGGAACATCGACTGAGCCTGGGCCTGGCCCCCGCGGGACCACGCGCCCCCGCCGCGCATCATCCGCATCGCGAGCATGCCGCCATAGGCTCCGAAGGGGGCGCCGAAGCCCATGCCCATGCCCATCCCCATCCCCATCCCCATCCCCATGCCCATCCCCATCCCCATGCCCGGGCCACCACCCGGCGGGCCGCCGATGAGAGGCCCTCCGCCGGCGGTCCCACCGATGAGCGGACCGCCCCCGCCCGCCCCCGGCCCCGGAACCCCCATGAAGCGCTCCGCCATGAGCATCCCCATCCCCTGCTCGATCTGGCCGAAGTTGGTGCCCTGGCCCCGTCCCGGCCCCGTGCTCTGGACCGCCCCCGCCTCCGCGAAGTGGGTGGTCCCCTGCGCTGCAACCTCGACCGAGGAGATCTGATGGAAGCCCAGGGCCGGTTCACCCAGGGACTGGATCAGTGCGGCACCGATCGCGCGCTCGGGTAGCGCCGCCGCGCCGAGGAGGGTCGGCCACACCCTGGGGTCGATCCCGTCGAGGGTCGCTCGCGGGACGGCCACGCCGTCACGCAGGTCACCGGCCAGCTGGCGCTGGGCCAGGGTGCCGAGGCCGGGCAGCAGCGCCTGGAGGAAGGCACCGGTCCGTCCCCGGGCATCGGTGGCCCGCTGCCGGAGCAGGGTGAGGAACTGGGAGGTCACCTGGGCGAGGCGCTGGACGGTGACGCTGCCCGCGTCCCCCATGGCGATGGTGATCCGGTAGCCGGAGGGGTCGGTGGTGACGTCCTCGATGACGGCGTACGGGACCTGCACCGGGAGGCCGCTCACCGGGATCGCCACCAGGCCGTCGTCGTACAGGCTGATGTCCGCCTCGACGTCGTCCACCGCCCCGTGGAAACGCTGGCGCTCCCCGAAGCCGATGGTGACCAGACCCTGCCGGGCGTCGGCGACCCGGATGTCGCCGATCTGGGCGAGCAGCTGGGTGCGCAGGGTGCCGAGCTGAGAGAGCTCCACGGCGGAGCCGTCGCTCAGGCGGATGCGCACGGTGAAGGGGGCCGGCTCGCCCACCTCGACGATCTGCTCCGGGGTGATCCGCAGCGGCTGACCGAGCTGGGGGGAGACGGTGACGGCACTCCCCTCCACCACCGCTGTGCCGTCCCCCTCGTCCACCACCTCGCCGCTCGCGGCGCTCAGCCGGTAGTGCACGGCGCCGGCTCAGCCCGGGGCGCTCACGGCGCCGGGGTGCCGCACTCGCCGCAGAACTTGATCCCGGCGGTGAGCTCGCTCCCGCAGTTGCCACAGAAGCGCTTGGTGGCCGCGGGCGCGGCGGCCATTGCCGCCCCGCAGTGCTGGCAGAACTTGCCACCCCCCGACTCCTGGTGGCAGGCGGGACACAGCCCGGTGGCCTGGTCGGTGTAGTTGACCCCCTGGGTGAGGTCCTGGGCCTGGATCTTCTCCTCCAGCTGGCTCCGCTGCGCCTGAGCCTGCATGAAGGCCGTCTCCTCGCCCAGCTTGGGCGCGCACTCGACGCAGAGGCCGCGGTCGTTGTTCCAGCAGACGTCCCGGCACACCCACTTGCCGCAGCGGTTGCATTGATAGAAGCGGTCGTGGACCTCCTGGGCCGCCTTCGCCAGCTCCTTGTCCTTGGCCGGGCTGCCCGTTCCGGACATGAGCATGCTCGAGTTCCAGCCGGCGCTCTCGACGTCGCCCCCGATGCTGCCGCCCAGCAGCCCGCCGCCGATGGCGGCGACCCGGCCTCCGAACCCGAAGAGAGAGCGGTGGAACGAGGAGCGGTACCCGTTGTTGCACCGCATGCAGCGGAACTCGAACTGATATCCCTCCTGGGTGGAAAGGTCCTCGATGTTGCTGGTGAACGCCACAACGCCGGGCATGAGGTCGCCTCCTCTCGTCAGCCGGCGCTCACGCCGGCCTGGTGTCCACAAACTAGGGTCGTTCAGGTCTCCTGTCAACGCATGGTACGCAGGCCGCCATGTGGTCCGTTTGACCCGCTTCCGAGCTGGGCTCCCGCTTCGCGGTGGCGGCGACGCGACGGTCACAGGGCAGGCCCGCCGGGGTAGCCCGGCAGCGGGCCGGGGAACGCCTCCTCCGCCCGAGCCTCGAGGCGCTTGGCGTGGCGGCGCAGCACCACCGCGGCCACGACCAGCACGGCCACGGCCGCGACGCCGAAGCCGGCGGCGAGCCAGCCGCTGAGGTTCTCGAAGGTGGCGCCGGCCGCGTAGGCGGCGAGCCCGTAGGCGGTGGCCCAGACCACGCTGCCGGCGGTGTTGAAGACGAGGAAGGGGAGCGGCGACATCCGGCCCGCCCCGGCCAGCAGCCCGGCGAAGCTGCGCAGCACCAGCACGAACCTGCCCAGGAAGACGACCTCGGCGCCCCGGTGCTGGAAGAGGTAGTGGGTCACCTTCACCTGGGCCTGGGCGAGACCGATCCGGCCCCCGTGGCGGACCAGGAGGCGGTACCCCCCCCACCACCCGATCGCGTAGCCGATGCCGCCTCCGACGATGGGGCCGGCGGCCGCTGCCGCGATCACCCCACCGATCGCCAAATGAAGCTTCGGCGCGAGGGCCGCCGCAGTCAGCAGCGCGGTCTCACCGGGAAGGAACGGCAGGCAGAGGCTCTCGAGGCCCGCGATGAGGAAGACGGCCAGGTATCCCCAATGCTGGATGAAGCCCGTCACGAAGCTGGTCAGGGAGGCCAACAGCACAGCCGGACAATGATGCGGGGGCCAGGCCGGGTTTGCGGGCGGCGCAGCGGGAGGGACCAGGCCGCGGGCCCACGCTCCGCCGGGGACCGGCCGTGTTTCGAGGCGGTCGACATGAGATTCGTGACGAATATTTCGTCACGAAAGAACCAGGAACGGCCGTCCCCCACACATCGCCGTCCACGCGGCGCGCCGGGCGGCTGCCGCCGGCGAGTCGCCCTCGCTCGAACCGCGCGAGCGTCATCGGCCGCGAGAGAGGCTTCAGCCGTTGCCCGGCGGGGCCCTCACGCCCGTCGCGGGAGGGGTCGCGCCGGGAGGGATCGCGCCGGGAGGGGTCGCGCCGGGAGGGGTCGCACCGGGAGAGGTCGCACCGGGAGGGGGCGCAGCAGGAGGGGGCGCGCTGAGCCTCAGCACGACCAGTGACCGGCCCTCGACCTGCAGGGGCTGTCGGGCGTTGACGACGCGCGTCCCCGGCTCCTCGGCCGGGTGGGCGGTGTCGACAAGCACCTCCCAGGTCCCGGGTGGCAGGTCCCAGCCGCCGCCCTCCTCGTACGAGTGGAGGAGAACCGCAAGAGTGTCGTCGCTGATCTGCTCGCCGGTCGCGGTGCGGTCGGGGATCAGGCTGCCGTCGAGGATCATCGCCAGCGACTGGCCCCGGTGGTCGCCCCAGTCCGCGTCGGTCATCTCCTGGCCGTCGCGGCGGAGCCAGCGCACGTCCTTGCGGCCCCTCCCCGCCACCTTCCCGGTGAAGAAATGGTGGCGGCGCAGCCCCGGGTGACGGGCGCGCAGGTCGATCAGCCGCCGGGTGAAGGCGAGCAGCTCGGGATCGGCCGAGGCCCAGTCCAGCCACGAGGTCTCGTTGTCCTGGCAGTAGGCGTTGTTGTTGCCTCCCTGGGTCCGTCCCAGCTCGTCTCCGGAGAGGATCATCGGGCACCCCTGGGAGATCAACAGGGTGGCCAGGAAGTTGCGCTGCTGGCGCCGGCGCAGCTCGGTCACCGCCGGGTCGGTGGTCTCGCCCTCGACGCCGCAGTTCCAGGACCGGTTGTCATCGCTGCCGTCGCGGTTGTCCTCTCCGTTGGCCTGGTTGCGCTTGCGCTCGTAGGAGACCAGGTCGCGGAGGGTGAAGCCGTCATGGGCGGTCACGAAGTTGACACTGGCGCTGGGACTGCGACCGTCCTCGGCGTAGAGGTCACTGCTCCCGGTCAGCCGGTAGGCCAGACCGGACACCCCCAGCGGAGCGCCCCGCCAGTAGTCGCGCACGGTGTCGCGGTACTTGCCGTTCCACTCCGCCCAGCCGACCGGGAAGTTTCCGACCTGGTAGCCGCCCGGGCCGATGTCCCAGGGCTCGGCGATCAGCTTGACCTCCGCCAGCACCGGGTCCTGATGGATGATGTCGAAGAAGGCGGCCAGCTTGTTGACCTCGTAGAACTGCCGGGCCAGGACCGAGGCGAGGTCGAACCGGAATCCGTCGACGTGCATCTCGGTGACCCAGTAGCGCAGCGAGTCGGTGATCAGCCGGAGCGTTTGAGAAGCCCCAGCATTGAGGGTGTTCCCGGTGCCGGTGACGTCCCAGTAGTGGCGCCGGTCGTTGGGGTCGAGGTAGTAGTACGCCTCGTTGTCGATGCCCCGGAAGGAGAGCGTCGGGCCGAGGTGGTTGGCCTCCCCGGTGTGGTTGTAAACCACGTCGAGGAAGATCTCGAGGCCGGCGTCGTGGAGGGCCCGCACCATCTGCTTGAACTCGACGACCTGACCGCCCCGGTCTCCCGCCAGCGCGTAACGCCCCTCCGGGGCGAAGTAGCCGATGGTGTCGTAGCCCCAGTAGTTCCGCAGCCCGAGCTGGTGCAGCCGTGCGGAGTCGACGAACGCGTGCACCGGCATCAGCTCGATGGCGGTGACACCCAGCGATCGGAGGTGCTCGATGGCGGCCGAGTGGGCGAGCCCGGCATAGGTGCCGCGAAGCTTGCGGGGCACCCCAGGATGACGCATCGTGAAGCCCTTGACGTGGGCTTCGTAGACGACGGTGTCGGCCCACGAGATCCGCGGCGGCCTGGTCCCCCGCCAGTCGAAGCGGTCGTCCACCACCACCGAGAGCGGGACGTGTCCGGCCGAGTCGAGCTCGCTCCGGACGTCGTCGCTCATCCGCCGGTTCCACTGGTAGCCGAAGACCTCGGGGCCCCATTCCACCGAGCCGGTGAGAGCCCGCGCGTAGGGGTCGATCAGCAGCTTGTTGGAGTTGAACCGGTGACCGTCCGACGGCCCGTAGGGACCGTGGACCCGGTATCCGTAGACCGTCCCCGGGCCGACCCCGGGCAGGTAGCCGTGCCAGGTGAGGTCGGTCTGATCGATGAGCTCGTAGGCGGCCCGAGGGCTTCCATCATGATTGACCAGAACCAGCTCGACCCGCTCGGCGTTGGCGCTGAAGAGAGCGAAGTTGGTCCCCTCGCCGTCCCAATGGGCGCCGAGCGGGAAGTGCTGCCCGGGCCACGCGTGACGGGCGGCGGCCGGTCGCGGCGGGGTCCCGACCGGCATCGGGCCCTCGTCGGGGATGGCCGGCGGCGAGGGCTGCCATGGTCGCGCTGCCACGTCGGAAGGCTCCAGCTGGGATGCTCCCATGGGGCGGCGCCGGATCGCGACCGTCCACTGGCCGCCAACCATAGCGGCTGACGGCACCGGTTCGCGGCGATGATACGGGCTCATGACCGTGCCGAGCCCGAGAGCGTGGGGCCTTCTGACCCGCCACGTGGACACGGCGGGCCGCGTGCGTACCGCGCCGGTCGGGACCGTCAGCGCCCTGCTCACCGCCCTCGGGGCGGACCGCCGCCGCCCGGAGGCCGACGGGGCCTGGCCGCTGGTCGTCGTCCGCGGTGAGCGCCGGCCCCTCGACCGCGGCGACGGGCTGGGGCCGGCCTCGTCCGGTGAGGTCGAGCTCGAGGGGGGGGGCGTTCGGGCCTGCGGCGACCGGCTGCCGGCAGACCTGCCGCTCGGCTACCACCAGCTGCACCTGGGAGGCCGGAGCCGCCCCCTGGTGGTGACGCCGCCGCGCTGCCATCTCCCCGCCGGTCGCGGCTTCGGCTTCGCGGTCCAGCTCTACGCGGTCCGCTCATCGGGAAGCTGGGGCATCGGCGACCTCGAGGACCTCGCCGGGCTGGGGCGCTGGGCCCGCGGCCTCGGCGCCGCGATGCTGCTGGTCAACCCGCTGCACGCCGCGCTGCCGCTGCCTCCGATCGAGCCCAGCCCCTACTTCCCCACCAGCCGCCTCTTCCTCGATCCTCTCTACCTGCGCCCGGATGGGGTCGCGGGCGGTGACGGCGGCGCTGAGCTGGCCACCGCCGCGCGCAGCCTGAACCGGGAGCGCCGGATCGACCGGGACCGGGTCGCCTCCCTCAAGATGACCGCCCTGGAGTGGACGTTCCGGGAATCGGCGATCCCCCGAGAGGTCGACGTCGCGCTCGCGGGACGCCCCCACCTGGCGGATTTCGGCCTCTTCTGCGCTCTGGCGGAGCGCCATGGGAGGGACTGGAGGGATTGGCCGCGCCCGCTGGCGCGGCGCGACCCCATGGCCATCGAGAGCGCGGCGGGGGAGCTGGCGGAGCGGGTGCGGTTCCACGCCTGGGTGCAGGTCCAATTGGACCGTCAGATGGAAGCGGCCAGCGCTGCCGTCCCCCTGGTCCGCGATCTCGCCGTCGGCGTCCACCCGGGGGGCGCCGACGCGTGGCTGTGGCAGGACCTCATGGCCCCCGGGATCACGGTCGGGGCTCCACCGGACAGCTTCAACACCCTGGGCCAGGATTGGGGAATCCCGGCGTTCGACCCGTGGAAGCTGCGCGCCGCCGGCTACCGCCCCTTCATCGAGACCCTCCGGGCCAACCTCCGCCAGGGGGGCGGGCTGCGCATCGACCACGTCATGGGGCTCCGGCGCCTCTGGTGGATCCCGGCAGGGAGCGGGCCGGCGGAGGGCGGGTACGTGAGCTACCCCGCCGACGACCTGCTCGGGATCGTGGCCCTTGAGTCGGTCCGCCACCGGGCGACGGTCATCGGCGAGGACCTGGGCACCGTCCCGACCGGCCTCCGCTCCCGGCTCCGGCGGCGGGGACTGCTCAGCTACGTCGTGCTGCTCTTCGAGGACCGCCCACCGGCGCGCTGGCCCCGGCAGGCGCTGGCCGCGGTGACCACCCACGACCTGCCCACGGTCACCGGGCTGTGGGACGGCAGCGACCTGGAGGCGCGGCGCCGCTTCGGGCTGCCCGCCGACCCGGCCGCCAGCGAGGCGCTGGTGGAAAGCCTCCGGCGAGGGGGCGGTCCCCCGCGCGACGCGGACGCCCCGGCCGCCGTGCTCCACGCCCACCGGATTCTCGCCGCCTCCCGATGCGCGCTGCTCACCGCCACCCTGGAAGACGTGGCCCAGGTCCGGGAGCGGCCCAACCAGCCGGGCAGCGGGGCGAAGAGCCCGAATTGGTCCCTGGCGCTGCCCCTCTCCCGGGAGCGTCTGGAGGCTCTCCCCATGGCCCGGGAGCTCGCCGCGATCTTGGCGCGGGGGCGGAGGCCCGCCGGCGCGGCCTGCGAGGTGCGGCCCGCGGGCGCCGAGATGAACGGAAATCGCCAGACCCACGTGATATAGTTGACGAAGCAACCGGGCCGAGGATGCCCGAACGGAGAGTCCCACGTTGACCCAAGCGGTGAAGCAGACGTCGGCACGCACCGACATCGAGCTGTTCCAGCGCGCCAGAGCGGAGGCAAACCGCCTGCACCGGCCGGTGTACATAGCCGGCGGGGAGATCCACGCCGAGCGGCCACCGCGGACGACCGCGATGGTCTGGCCCAACGGCAGCGTCACCTGGGGCAACCCCCAGGCCGCCAGCAAGCAGATCGACCGGCGTCACCTCCCCCCCGCCGCCTGAGGCGCCGGCAGCCAGGAGACCCTGGAAAGGAATGAGGGAGCCGCGGCTTCTGCCACGGCTCCCCCGGCGCGTCGGCGTGCTGATCAGGTCCCGAGAGCGCTGCTGATGTTGAAAAAGAGATTGTTCGTCGTGTGGCCGACCACGAGAAGCGCGATGGCCGCGACGACTGCGATGAGGACGAGGATGAGTGAGTACTCCACCATTCCCTGCCCTTCCTGCTGGCGACGCCGACTGCGTCGCGGGGGAGTGGGGAGGGATTCGCTCACATGGCATCACCTCCTTCGGACCGGCCCGGGTACACCTCCTGTAACACACCGTTTGACGCGGATCCCACTCTGCGAGGGCGTGTCTGAGCTTCGGTCGCACAGTGGTGTCACGACTCCGTGATGGAGCGCGGCGCCTGGCCCGTCCGCCGGAGGGTCCCGGCCGCGTCGACCTGACCCTCAGCCCTGATCCCGACCCCCGCAGTGATCAGGTCCGGGCAGCCGGGGCCGGCCCCGGGTCGCGGTCGAACGTCCGGACCGCCCAGGCGACCGCGCCCACCAGTCCGGCGTCGCTGCCCAGCTCGGCCTGACCCAGCCGGCAGCGGCGCAGCGGGGTCTCGAAGGCGATCTCGGCCATGGCGGCGCGAATCGGGGCCTCGAGGAGGTCGACATTGCTGCCGATGCCTCCGCCGATGGCGATGGCGTCCGGCCCCAGGATGTTGACGAGGGCTCCGAAGGAGCGGCCCAGGGCTCGCGCCGCGTCGTCGTAGATCCTCCGGGCGAGGGCGTCGCCGGCGCGGGCCGCATCGGCGATTGCCGACGCCGTCAGGGGCCGGACCTCGCGCAGCTGCGACGCCTCGCCCGCGGCGAGGGCTACCGCGGCGCGGCGCGCGATGCCGGTGCCCGAGGCGACCCCCTCCAGGCACCCCACATGCCCCTGGCCACAGCTCGGGCCGTCCGGGCTCCACGGGACATGGCCCACCTCGGCGGCCGTGCCGGCGGTTCCGACCAGCAGGGTGCCGTCGATGATCACCGCCCCGCCGATGCCCGTGCCGACGATGACGAAGACGAACGTCCGGGCCCGCCGGCCCATGCCGGCCGCCCATTCCGCGTAGCCGGCGAGGTTCGAATCGTTGTGGATGGCGACCGGGCACCCGGCGGCCTCGGAGAGCATGTCCCGAGCCGGGAGGTCCTCGAAGCCGGGGAGATGGGGGGCGGCGAAGACGACGCCGCTCTCGGGGTCCAACGGACCGGGAATGCCGATGGCGACCCCATCCGGGGTCCCCCCCGCCGCGTCGCGCGCGGCCGCGGCGCAGGCGGCGATCACCGCTGACGGGCCGGCCCAGGCCGGCGTGAAGCGGCGGACCACGCGCTCCGCATAGCTGGTGGGGCCGGTGGCGAGCGCGGCCCGGATGCTGGTGCCGCCAAGGTCGATCCCGACGAGTCGGGGCATCACGCGTTCTCCTGAGGTCATGACGGCCGGCGGCCGGAGACGGTACGCGGCTCACCGGAGGAGCCGTCGTGCCAGTGGCCGGGCCGGGCGATCCGACCGGCGGCTGCCGGTCCCCAGCTCCCGGCCGGGTACATCCTGATCGGGGGCGGCTGGTCGAGCACGGGCTGGACGACCTGCCAGCCCCTCTCCACCTCGTCCTCGCGGATGAAGAGGGTGTGGTCGGCGCTGAGGGCGTCGTGGAGGAGCCGCTCGTAGGCCTCCGGGGTGCTCGCCTTGAACGATCCCTCGTAGCTGAAGTCCATCTCGACCGGCTGGGTGGTGACCTCCGGGCCGGGGCGCTTGGCGACGAAGGTGATCGAGATCCCCTCGTCGGGCTGGACCCGGATCACCAACCGGTTGCTGTCGAGGGCACGGAGGCCCACCGCGCGGAAGAGGTGAAGGGGGGCCTCGCGGAAGCTGAGCACCATGCGGGTGTCCCGGACCGCCAGGCGCTTGCCGGTGCGGAGCAGGAATGGCACCCCGGCCCAGCGCCAGGAGTCGATCTGCAGGCGCAGCGCCGCGAAGGTCTCGACCCCAGAGGCGGGATCGACACCCTCCTCATCGCGGTAGCCGGGCACCGCCTCTCCGTCGACGCTGCCCGCGGCGTACTGGCCCCGGACCACGTCACCGGGGGCGACCGGGTGGAGGGCGTCCAGGACCTTGACCTTCTCGTTGCGGATGGCCTCGGCGGCAAACGAGATGGGCGGCTCCATCGCGGTGACCGCGAGGAGCTGGAACATGTGGTTCTGGACGATGTCCCGGATCGCACCGGTCTCCTCGTAGAAGGCGCCCCGATGCTCGACTCCCAGGGATTCGGCCACGGTGATCTCGACCCGGGAGATCGCGTCACGGTTCCACACCCGTTCGAAGACGGAGTTGCCGAAGCGGAAGACGAGGAGGTTCTGGACGGTCTCCTTGCCCAGGTAGTGGTCGATCCGGTAGATGCGCTCCTCGGGCAGGACCTCGTGGAGGGCAGCATTGAGTCGCGTGGCGGAGTCCACGTCGTGGCCGAACGGCTTCTCAATGACGAGCTTGGTGCCCGCCGCCAGCCCGGCGGCGCCCAGCGCCCTGGCCAGGCTCGTGAAGGCCGAGGCCGGCACCGCGAGGTAGAGGAGCCGTTCGGGCCGTCCGGCGGCGGCCCTGAGCGGCGCGAGGTCCCCGTCGGGCCCGATCGGCACGAACCGGAGGCGCGCCGCGAACGCCGCGAAGCGGCGGGGCTCGAGCCGGCTGCGGGAGAAGCTCCGGATCGCCTCCTCGGCATGGGACCGGAACCTCTCGTCGTCCCAATCCATCGGGGCCACCCCGATCACATCTCCGCGCTCGGGGAGCAGACCCTCGATGTCGAGGTTGTACAGCGCGGGCAGGAGCTTGCGGGCGGCGAGGTCACCGGTGGCCCCCACCACGACGATGTCTTGGTCGGCGGGGCGGCGGAGCGTCATCGGCTGATCAGACCTGGGGCCAGGGGGGATCGCGCCTCACGCCAGGGGGGACGGTGGGCACGGACCCGGGTCGGCGGGGGGAGAGGGGTGTGCGCCGCGGCCACGAGGCCGGATTGTACGGGAGGGGTGACCGAGCCCATCCAACCGGTGGGCCCGCCTTTCTGTGAACATGGGCCCGAATACCGCCGGGGCCGCCAGAGGAGCGCCTGCCGTGGACTACGATCCGGACGAGACAGAGGTCAGCGCCGTCGAGGCGGGAGGCCGGAGCTGGGGAGTCGGGGACGTCCTGGCGGTGACCTTCGTCGCCGCCGCCTTCCTGATAGCCGTTGGATACGTCGTCGCGGCGATCATCGAGGAGGTCGGCGGGCAGATACCCACGGAGAGCGTCAAGGCCTACACGCTGCTCCTGGCGACGGATTGGGCCGCCCCCTACTACGCCCTCCTCCCGATCGCGGCCGTCGCCATCGCCTGGTGGATGCTGCGGCGTCCGGACGGGGTTGCCGACGTCCGCCGGCTGCTGCGGGCGCGGTCCTACGCCGTGGGCGCGGCCGTCATGCTCGCCGTCATGGCCTGCGCTGCCGTCGGCTGCGCGATCGGCAACTTCATCGTCTACAACAACCCCGCCGAGGTGGCCCCCGCCCAGCTGTGGGCGTCCGAGGCCGAGCGGATCGCCAACGCCATCGCCACGCTCGCCGTCTGCGGAGCCGGCATCGCGGCCGCCTTCCTGCTCTGGGGAGCCGTGCGGGCTCAGCTGGCCGGCCCGGCCGAGGAGCTCGCCGATCCGGTCGCCGAGCCGCCCGGCCCGGTCGTGGAGGAGGTGGTCACCGGGTAGCGCCGGCACCGCGGCCGGGGCGTCCGCGACCGCCGTCATCCGCCGGCGCCACCTCAAAGGGCGGCCGGGGCGTCCTGCCGTCCACGGTGCGGCAGGCGCGGGCAGGCATGCCCAGGTCGCGGGCAGCCGCGGCGAGGGACTCCGCCTCGATCGGCGTCGCCGCCAGGGCGAAGACGGCCCCGCCACTCCCGGTGAGATGCCAGCGCGTTCCCGGCATGCCGGCTCGGAGACGCGCGATCTCCGCCGCGAGCTCGGGGTGGGCGCGGCAGGCCGCGGCCTCGAGGTCGGATCCGCACAGCTCCGGCGGCGCGGGCCGCCCGTTCGCCAGCAGGCGGGCCAGGGCCTCGGGGCGGTCGGAACCGCGCCACTCCGCGGGTGTCAGCGCCGCGAATGTCGACGCCGTCCCGCTGCGCCCGGCGACCGCCACGGCGAGGTGGAGAGGCGGATGGCTCAGTGGTTCCAGCCGCTCGCCGGCTCCGCCCACCAGCAGGCCGCCGCCCGCCAGGCAGGCCGGAACATCGCTCCCCAGCGCGTCGGCGAGCCGGAGCCAGTCCGGATCCCAACCGATGACGCTCGGACCTCCGAGCAGCAGGAGCACGGCCGCGGCGTCGGCGGAGCCGCCCCCCAGGCCGGCGGCCACGGGCAGGCGCTTCTCCAGGCAGAGGCGGACGGCACTCCCGGGGTGGCGGTGGAGAACCGCCCGGGCGGCGCGCAGGACGAGGTTGTCCGCGGCCGGGACCTCGGCCGCCGCCGGGCCGGAGACGTCCAGCCGGATGTCGGCGTGCCCGTCCGCCGGCATCAGCCGGACCCCGACCAGGTCGTGCCAATCGAGACGGACAACCACCGAACGAAGGTCGTGACGCCCGTCCGGCCGCCGTCCGACCACGCTCAGGGCGAGGTTGAGCTTGGCGTAGGCCGGCTGGAAGATCACCGGCGGACCTCCGCCTCGGTCCGAGCCGCGCCAGCCCCTGTCTCCATTGGCCTCCGGGGTGCCGCCCCCGCCGGCCACGCTCGATGTGCGTGGCCCGGCTGCGCCGGTGGGTGGTTGCTATACTCCAGGCTCCCGGGCGTTCGTCGGGGGGACGCGCCCAGCTTGCCGACAAGAATCAACAGGTGTCAACGTGGCCAACTCTCGCTCCGCCCGGAAGCGCATCCGCTCCAGCGAGCGCAAGCGCATCCGCAACCGCATCGTCCGCTCTGCCGTCCGCACCCGGATCGGCCGGGTGCGCCGCTCCCTGGTGAGCGGCCAGGTCGGCGGGATCGAGGAGGAGCTCCGCGCCGCCGTCAAGGCCCTGGACAAGGCTGCCGAGAAGGGGATCCTTCACCGCAACAACGCGGCGCGGCGGAAGTCCCGGATCATGGCGATAGCGGCGAAGCTGACCCGCATGGGCGGCAGCGAGGAGGAGAAGGCGGTCACCCGCGCTGCCGCCACAGGCGGTGCGAAGGGGAGGACGACCAGGGTGACGGCTGCCTCCGGCCACGTCGAGACGGCCGATGCCGCGGCGCCCGCCACGGCCGCCAAGGCGGCCGCCAGGAAGCCGGCCGCGGCCAAGCCCGGCGCCACCGACAAGCCGGCCGCCGCCAAGAAGGCCGCTGTCGCAAAGCCTGGGACCGCGCCGAAGCCGGGCGCTCGCCGCAGCACGAGCGACTCCTAACCGCGCCGGAGGGCGGGCTCCCCTCCGCCGGCCCGGCCTCGGGCGACCGCCCGCGCGGCGCCGAGGCTGAAGCGGCCCATGGCCTGACGGTCGTCGGCCTCACCGGCCTTGATCGCGACGTCAATCGCCTGGAGCTGGTGCAGCCAGTCCTCGACCACCTCGGCCGAGATCGCCCTGGCCTGCCGGGCCAGCCGGTCGGCGCGCCACTCCGGGATGTGCAGCTGGCCGGCCAGGCGAGTGGCTGACCCGCCCTCGGCGAGCAGGAACTGGGCGCGGCGCAGCTCGCTCAACTGACCGGCGAGGGTGGCGATGAGATGCTGGGTCGAGCGTCCCTCGTCCACGAGATCGAGGGCGGTCGCGGCGCCCCGGCCTGGCTGGGCGCCGAGAAGCCGCTCCAGGACCCCCCAGACCTCGACCGCCTCGGCGCCCCCGACCACCCGCCGCGCCGTCTCCAGGTCGACGGGTCCGCCGCCGGCGAAGGCGGCGAGCTTGTCCAGCTCGGCGGAGACCACGCCCAGGTCGGAGCCGGCCACCCTCAGCAGGTGGTCGAGGCCGCCGGGGGCGAGCCGCAGCCCGCGATCCGCCGCCGCCCGTTCCGCCCACACCCGCACCTCGCGGCCGCGCAGGAGGGTGAAGGCGCGAGTCTCACCGCCGAGCCGGGTCACCGCCGCCGCCACCGGATGACTGGGCGGCACCGGCACATGGCTCGCCAGGCAGACCGAGGTGCTCGGCGCCCGCAGCTCGAGCGCCGCGGCCAGGGCTCGCCCGGCCTCACCGGAGCGGCGGCCGCCGGCCAGCTGAGGCGGGTCGCGGATCAGTAGATAGCGGCGCGGGTCGATGAGCGGGACCTCGGCAAGACAGGAGCGGATCCGATCGAGCGGAGCCGGCGGGTCGACGACCTCGACACCCAGCTCGGCGTCCGCGGCCTGGCGCCTCCAGCCGCGGACCGCCTCGTCGACCCGGTGGCGGTCGTCACCGTGAACCAGGAGCAGCTCGGGGAGGCGGGGGCCGGGCCGCGAGCGCGGGCCGGCAGCGGGGGCGGCGGTGGGCACCGCTCCGGGTCCGGGATCAGCCGGTGTGGAGGCGGTAGCGGCGCTGACCGTCGTCGCCCCGGAAGGTCTCGGCACCGGCCCGCTCGGCGAGGAAACGGACGGCGCGGCCGGAGACCTTCACGCCCGCCCTGGTGATCTCGGACGCGATCTCGGCGGCCGTGCCCTGGCCGAGCTTGGCGATGACGGCGCGCACCACCTCGGTGGTGACCTCCGGTGGGGTCGCCCGACCCTTTGCCGCGCGGCCGCGGGGCCGCTTCCGCCGCGCCGCCGCCGGCGACGGGGCATCGACGGCCGGCCCGCGGCGTCGCGGCCGCGGCTCGCCGACCACGGTCGCGGCGCGCTCGAACATCGCCACCGCCTCGCGGACCTGGCGTCGCAGCTCGTCATTGTCGGCGCGCAGACGGGCGATCTCCTGAACGAGCGTCTCGATGCGCCGCACCAGACGCTCCCCGGCGCGCACCACGGGCGAGTCGCTCTCAGCGGGGACTGCCGGAGCTCCCCTTCGCCCGCCCCCGGCCGGCGCCAGACCCCCGTCCTCGTCCGAGGTAATCGCCATTGCACACACCTCATCCCATCGGACGCCCACGGCCGTGTCATCTGGACCTGCCAGCCGGCCCGGCTGCCGCGCTCAGGTCGATCATAGTCGGCTCGGGTGCTCAGGGGAATGATTGCAATCCCGACGAGGTCTGGCTGGGGGCTCGGCATTTCGGGCGGCCGCCCGGCCTGGACCACCCGCTCGCGGCGGAGCGGTACCATGGGCGTCCCCGGGGACGTAGCTCAGCTGGGAGAGCGCTTGCATGGCATGCAAGAGGTCGGGAGTTCGATCCTCCCCGTCTCCACCAGGGGACTCAAAACTGTTGAGAACAAAGGGTTTTCCGGTTCTGAGTCGTTTCGGACCGAGGCCATTTTCGGCTCCTTTTCGCAACATGTAAGCTCTCTAGTGGAGAGCGGCCGTGAACTTTGGCGCTGAACGAGTAAGATCCTCCCCGGAGCCAACTGGGAAAGCAGAGGTCCGCGATGGCCAAGCCCCTGACCGTGGTCCCGTCCCCCTCGCCGTGGCAGACGTGGGTGGGCGAGTACCTCGACGAGAAGCGCGCCGGCGGGGTCAGCCGCCACACCATCGGCATCTACGGCTACGCCCTCCAGGACGTCCTCCTCCCCTACTGCGAGGCCCACAACGTGTCGGGCCCCGCCGACCTCAATGCCGCGCACCTCAACGCCCTGGTCAGCGGCCTCCTGGATGGGACCGGGTCGCGGTCAGGACGGCCACTGGCCAAGCAGAGCGTCGACACCTACGCCCGGACCATCAACGGCTTCCTGGGCTGGCTGGGCAAGCGGGGCGAGGCGCCCAGCGCCCGGGCCCAGCGCCCACGCCTGCCGCGCCGCGTCCTCGAGGTGCTCTCCCGGGAGGAGATCACCCGCCTGGAGGACGCAGCGCAGAACGAGCGGGACAAGCTGATCATCCGCGTCCTCGCCGACACCGGACTGCGGCTCGGCGAGCTCCTGGGGCTGGTGCCCGACGACATCCGCCAGGAAGCGGGCCGGAGGTGGTACCTCAAGGTCAAGGGCAAGGGCGACAGGGAGCGGATGGTCCCCATTGCCCCGGGGCTGGCCGGCCGGCTGGACCGCTACGTCAAGCGGACTCGGCGGCCGAGCGTCTACCCCAACCTCTTCCTGGGTACCCGCCGAGGGCGGGGGACGATGGAGTACGAGCCACTCACCAAGAGCGGAGCCGAGCAGCTGATCCGCGATCTGGGGCTGGACGTCCTCAGCCGGCGGGTCTACCCGCACCTCTTCCGCCACTCGTTCATCACCTGGTGCGCTCAGCGGGGGATGCGGGAGACCGACGTGGCCAAGATCGTCGGGCACAGCGGCCTGCGGATGATCCACGAGGTGTACGAGCACCTCACGGTGTCGGACACGCACGATGCGCTGATGGGCGCTCTGCTCAGCGAGCATAGGCGTCAGCTGTTTTAACCCTGGGATAACGGGCCTAGGTGAGGCCATGGCCGCCCTCCGGCTGCAGCCGAACATGCTCGTGCGGCGGCCGCTACGCGTAGAGACAGTCGGCACGGGCGTTCCGGGCGCCTCAGCGCGCATCCAGCGCGTTGGCGGCGGCTCACGACAAGGTGAAGACCTGCCCTTGATCGTCGATGGCAAGGCAAAGGTTCACAGTGGGACAAGTGACTGACAGGAGCGGGTTTGCGCTCACCAGTGCGGGGGAAGACCACGCTGCTCCATCGAACACCACGGCACCGCCCGCGTCATCAACCGCCACACAGAAGGTCACGGTCGGGCAGGACACCGCGTTCAGCGGCTTGGTATCCACCTGCTGGGGCGCTGACCAGCTCGATCCGTCGTACCTTGCGACGTCACCATGGCCATCCACGGCGATGCAGAAGGAGACAGACGGGCAGGAGACGGCACCCGGACCCTTCATGTCGCCCGTGTTGTCGATGGTGAGCGCCGGGCCCCACCCCTGGGACTCCCAGGTTTGGGCAAAGCCGCCTATACCGAGGGCGACGCAGGTTTGACTGCTTGGGCACGAGACCCAGTCGCCTTGACCACCGCCAACGTACTCATCCTCCCCCGGCATCGACTCAACCTCAACCGGTCTGCTCCACGCCGACCCGTCGAAGGTCTGCGAGAAGGGTCCCGCCCCCTGTGTTTCGTCCTCAACCGCGAGGCAGAAGGTCGGAACGTAACACGAGAGCGCCGCGTCCTGGACGTAGCCGCCCGCCAGGCTGCCGGACAGCGCCCAGGACCTGCCGTCACTGGTGGCGAAGATCCCGTTGCTGTCCGCGGCGAGACAGAGGCTCACGGTGCAGGTGAGTGCATAGGTGAACCCGGCTCCCGGCGCGATGTTGCCGGCTGGGTCATAGGCGGTCGGGCTGGACCATCCAGACGGGCTGTAGGCCGCGGCGTTGCCCGAGTCGTCGATGGCCACGCAGAACGTGGCCGTGTTGCAGGACACCCAGTATTGACCGGCGCCCGAGTTGAACACCCGCGAGGGTGAGGTGCTCCAAGTCAGCGGGGCGAGCGGAGGTGAAGGTGTAGGCGAGGGAGTGGCGGCGGGGTTGAGGGTGGGACTCGGCCCATGTGCTTGCGGTGATCTTGAGACGGAGTGGCTGGAGGTCGGCACCGAGGTCGCGCACGCGCCCGTCAGCAAGGCCGCAGCAGTGATTGCGATCCTCCAACGAAGATCCTGTCTCTGCATCGGCAGCCGTCCCCGTTGATCTAGGAGCCCTGGCGAACGCGCGCAGTGTAGCAACGGCGGCTCTGGTGCCTCGGCTCAGGTGGTCGCTCCCGGGTGTACCACCGGAGGCACCGACACCCCGAGCGCTCGCTTGGCTCAGCGCCAGGCGGCCTGAGTGTCACCAGGGTCCCGGAGGCTCACACCTAGGCGCTCCCAGGCGAGGGCTCCGTCTCTTGCAGCCCGTATCGAGAGACGTCATAGGCAGCCTCTCGATACCGGCGCACTCGGGACCCGGCAAGATCAAGCCCGAGTTCAGCCATGTATCAAGAGGGCGCGGTGTTACCCGTCCCGCGGCCCGCCAGCCTCCCCCGTGCAAGCCGCTCAGGCGGCCACGGTGACGCTGAGGAGCTGCGGCGTGCCCACCTCGTCGGGGATCGGCTCTCCGTCCGCCTCGAGGCCGGCGATGTGCACTGCGATCGCCTCCGCGGCGCGCTCACGGCACTCCTCGAGGGAGCGGCCCTGGGTGAGGCAGCCGGGGAGGGCCGGCACGGAGACCATGAAGCCGCCCGTCTCCTCGGGCTCGACCACGATGGTGTAGGTGCGCATTGGCCTCATCGTCTCACAGGACCTCGCGGAGCTCCTCGGCGGTCAGGCCGGCCTGGGCCAGGATCGAGGCGACCAGCCGGGGCCCGAGCGTCTCTCCGGCGTGGAGGGGGACGGTGACGCGGCCACCCCGGGTCGGGTGCCGTAACTGGACATGTGACCCCTCTGGGCCACGACCACCCAGCCGCGCCGACCGAGGGCCTGGACGACGTCGCGGCCGGTGACGCGCGGGAGAGGCGGCATGCCCGGAGACGGTAGCGGGTCGATGGAGCGGCTGGCCACACCGACCACTTCGGAGCCAAATCCCCACGCAAGGGTCAAGCGGACGGCTGGCTTCCAATCTGGAAGCAAGCGCTGTCTTTGAATTCACCTAATCCTATGTCATCGCCGAATCATCAGAGACCATCCATGGCAGGCAAGAGGTCGGGAGTTCGATCCTCCCCGTCTCCACCAGGGGGGAGAAACTGCCACACACCTCAACGGCCTGGTCAGCGGGCTCCTGAACGGAACGGGGTCACGGTCGGGCAGGCCGCTGGCCAAGCAGAGCGTCGACACCTACGCCCGGACCATCAACGGCTTCCTGGGCTGGCTGGGCAAGCGGGGCGAGGCGCCCAGCGCCCGAGCCCAGCGTCCACGCCTGCCGTACCGCGTCCTCGAGGCGCAGCCGGGAGGAGATCACCCGGGCCGCCGCTGGTACCTGAAGGTCAGGGGCAAGGGCGAGAAGGAGCGTATGGTCCCGATCGCACCCGGTCTGGCCAGCCGGCTGGACCGGTACGTCAAGCGGACCCGCCGACAGAGCGCCTACCCCAACCTCTTCCCGGGCACGCGGCGGGGGCGGGGCACCATGGAATACGAGCCGCTCACCAAGAGCGGGGCGGAGCAGCTGATCCGCGACCTGGGCCTCGACGTGCTCAGCGGGCGGGTCTACCCCCACCTCTTCCGGCACTCGTTCATCACCCGGTGCGCCCAGCGGGGGCTGCGGGAGACCGACGTCGCCAACATCGTCGGGCACAGCAGCCTGCGGATGATCCACGACGTCTACGAGCACTTGACCGTGTCGGACACCCACGATGCGCTTATGTGGAATCCCAATCGCGTCAAGTGAACACGATCTGCCTTATTGGTGTCGTCACGATGGCGCCGCGGCGCCAGGGGTCAACCCTCGTGAGGAGGGCGTGGGCCGCGACCTCGCGCGTCCAGGTTCGGGGCCGCGGGGGTCCCGCCGAACGGCACGACACGCTGCTGTCATCGAGTAACGTCCGGTGGATGCGGCAGCTCTGGGCGCCCTGGCGGATGGCCTACGTGACCGGCGACGCCCCGGCATCGGACGGATGCTTCATCTGCGCCGCCGCCGATGCGGGCGCCTCGGACGGCCTGGTCATCGAGCGGGCCGAGCGGACGGTGACGCTGCTCAACCGCTTCCCGTACACGAGCGGTCACGTGATGGTGGCGCCGCGCCGGCATGCCGCGGACCTGCGCGACCTCACACCCGAGGAGGGCCTGGCACTGCTGGAAGCGACCCAGCGGGCCCTCGACGCCATCTCCGCCGAGATGCAGCCGGGGGGGTTCAACGTGGGATTCAACCTCGGCGCGGCCGCCGGGGCGAGCGTGGACCACCTGCACCTCCACGTGGTCCCCCGCTGGGGCAGCGACACCAATTTCATGCCGGTGCTCGCCGACGTCAAGGTCGTGCCCGAGCACCTGGAGATCACCGCCCGACGGCTCCGGCAGGCCCTTGCGTCCAAGCGAGGGCTCGGGGGCGAAGCAGCGGGCGATCCGGCGGAGCGCGTATAGTCGGCCCCCGCTGACATAGGATCAATCACTGGCCGGAGCTGGCAGCCGTCCTGCCGCCGGCCTGGAGAGGCGCGCGTGGGCTCGGTCATCAAGAAGCGGCGCAAGAAGATGCGCAAGCACAAGCACAAGAAGATGCTCAAGAAGACCCGCTGGCAGCGGCGGGCCACCTAGACGCGGCCGTCGCGTCGCCGGCAAGGGCGCCCCTCGGGGCGCCCTTTCTGGTTCTCGCCCGTGCCGCGTGACCATGGCCGGCGCCCGCCCGCGGGTACCATGCGAACGCGGCGGGCCTGAGGGGGGCGGGGAGAAGACGGAGGCGACCGGGAGACGGGCGGCCAGGGTGCCGAGGGCCAGCTCGAGACGCTGCGACCCCGGGCCGGCCTCGAGCGTCTTCCCGGCCACCTTCACGCCCGCTACGGCGTCTCCGTGAGCGAGGTCACCGAGCTCGACCTCGGAGTGCTGAAGGTGGACCGGCGCCACGGTCCGAGCTGGGTGGCGCAGGTCTTCCCCGCGTCGCGGCTGCTCGGGGCGGTCGAGGGCGACGCCCTCATCCAACAGACCCAGCAACGGCAGGGGGTCCCGGCCGAGCGGTGCGCGACCCCGGAGCCAGTCTCGGCTCCTTGCAGCCTGGCCACACCCACTGAGGGGCGTCATTGGCAGATGTCTGCCCAGTAGGTGGTAGAATTCCACCTGTGAGCTTGAACATCAAGAACCCAGCAACGGTCCGCCTGGCCCGCGAGCTGGCAGCGACGACCGGCGAGACCGTGACCCAGGCCGTCACGGTTGCGGTGCGCGAACGGCTCGACCACCTCCGGGTCGGGGCAGTGGGCGCGGCTTCGCAGCGTGCGGCTCGGATTCGAGCGATCTCGGCTGACGCAGCTCGCCGCTGGGTGGAGCCGTATCGCACCGGCGACCTCGCCCGTCTCCTCTACGACGACCTGGGCCTGCCGCGGTGATTGTCGATACCTCGGCCGTCGTTGCCATCCTACGCGGCGAGCCCGACGCCGACCGCTACATCGAGGCGCTCGCCAGCGCGGCAGCGCCCCGCATGTCGGCGGCTACCTACCTCGAGACCGCGCTGGTCGTCGATGCCAACCGTGATGCGGTGCTGAGCGGACGGCTCGACGACCTGGTTCGGGCGGTCCCACTGGGGATCGAACCGATGACGGAGCAGCATGCCGAGCTCGGCCGCCGGGCCTATCAACTCTTCGGGAAGGGAAGCGGCCATCCGGCTGCCCTCAACTTTGGCGACTGTTTCGCCTACGCGCTGGCTCGGGCGACAGGAGAGCCCCTGCTTTTCAAGGGCGACGACTTCGCTCACACCGACGTCACACCGGCGCTGCCGGTGAGGCCCGAGTCGGCCGAGTAACGGCGGTCCGGCGCGTCGACGCCACCCGGTCGGTGAACAGGGAGGAACCCGAACCCCACTCCGCACGGGTCAGCAGCGGCTCCCCCGGCGACAAGCCGGCCGCCGCGACCGCTGCGGCCCTGGTCAGTTTCGCCCAGCAGGTCTGGTCACTTTCGCCCAGCGCCGTCAGCCTCCCGTCGCTCCCTCCCGCGGGCCCCATCCCCCGGCACCCAACCACCCCTGGCGCCTCTACCCGCCGTCACCCGGTCAGAATCACTGAACCGTTAGATCAGCCGGACAGACCGACTCCGCTTCGCCCGACCCCGCCCGGTAGAGGGTTCGATTCCTCGATCCCATGGTGCCGTAGCGCTCGATCGTCTCCGAACCCACCGGCCGGAACCCGTCGGACGCCGCCAGCAGGCTGACAGCTCGGCAACCTTCATCGACTTGCCGATGCCATCCAGCCGGCCACCTCGGCGCGAGAGTTGAACCCGAGCTTGTTGAGGATGTGGCCGACGTGCGTGGCGACGGTGCGGTCGGAAATGAACAGCCGGGCAGCGATCTGCTTGTTGGTCATTCCCTCGGCGATCAACCGCGCGATCTCCAGCTCGCGCTTTGCCAGGGGCCCGGCGCCCGCGCCACCGGGAGCAGGGACCCCGGCGGGTTCGGGTGCGCCCAGCGCGAGGCGCACTGCCTCGTCGCGGCTCAAGCGCTTGCCCGCCTCAAATGCGGCATCGAACTTCGCCGTCCCCAGCGCGCCAATCGCCGACTCTTTGGCTGCGGCGACCATAGGAACAAACGGTCCAGCGACACTGGAGCCGGCCCCGGCTCCGACGGTTTCCGCCGCCCCGAGGAGCTGTGCCGCCAGGCGCGCCTGGCCGGAGCTCGCGGCATGCCAGCCGAGAGCGTTCAGCAAGAAGAACTGGGCGGCGCGATCATCGATCTGTTGAGCGACACCCAGCGCCTCGAGGAATCGTGGTTTCGACGCCTCCAAGTCACCGCCCATCATCGCGACGAGGCCCACGTTGAGCAGCATCTGCCCAAGCATGTAGAGGTCACCCACGTCTCGACTCACCCGCACACCCTCCCAGGCGGCTGCTCCGGCCGCATCTCGATGGTCCTGGAACATCGATTCGACGATCCGAGCCTGAATCACGCCCACGGTCGCCGGATAGTCGGAGAGTTGCGAGCTCAACGCTTCGGCCTCGTCGAGGAACCTCCTGGCGGCCACCGCGTCACCCGCCACGGTCTCAGCGTTTGCGGCCGTCGTGAGCGATTCCGACAACAGCGAAAGCGGGCCCGTTTCTCGCGCGGCCGCTATCGCCCGAGCGAGCCACGGCCTGGCGGCGACAGGGTCCACCTGCAGCAGGCTCAACCATCCCCGAAGCCGGTATGCCCGCGCAAGGGTGTGCGGCGAACCCGGTCCGGACGCGAAGAGTTCGTCGAGCCAGCGCACGCTTTCCGTGGTCGCGCGCATGATCCAGTAGTACGCCATTGAGCCGGCGAGCTCGAGCCCGCGCTGTGCATCCGCGCATGCGATGCATCTCTGCAGGATCGATCGGATGTTGTCGATCTCCAGCTCAGTCCAGGCGAGCCATCCCAGCGTTCGCGACCAGGCCTGGTCTGCAGATTGCCGGCACCTGGTCCGGTAGTATTCGACGTATCGCTCCTGGAGCAGGTCTTCCTCGCCCGCTTCCTGCAACTTGAGATTGGTGTACTCGCGCATGGTCTCGTGCAGTCGAAAACAGCCGAGGCCGTTGACCTCCTCCTTTATCGCCAGCGACTTGTCAACCAGCGATGACATCGCGTCCAGGGCCTGGGATGCAGGCCCCTCGTCCGGCACGCAGACTGCCTCGACATCCTCGAGCGTGAACCGACCGGCAAAGACGCCCAACCGCCTCAGGAGCGCTTGCTCGCCCGGCGTCAGCAGGTCGTGACTCCAGTCGATGGTCGTTCGAAGCGTCTGATGACGAGGAAGCGCGGCGCGGCCTCCCGCGGTGAGGAGCGCGAATCGGTCACCCAGGCGGTCGAGGATCTGCTCAACAGTGAGGACGCGGGTTCTGACCGCCGCCAGCTCAATGGCCAGGGGCAGACCGTCGAGTCGACGACACAGCTGGATGACGGCCGCCCGGTTCGAGCCGGTCAGTTCGAACGCGCCCGATGCTGCTGCTGCCCGCTCACAGAAGAGCGCGATGGCTTCGTTCTGTCGCAGCTGGGCGAGTGGCTCTGCTCCATCTCCCTGAGGTAGGTCCAGCGGCGGGACAGGGAGCACGTGCTCGCCCGGCACCTGGAGCGGCTCCCTGCTGGTGGTGATCACCCGCACCTTGGGTGCCGCGCGAAGGATGTCGTCCACGAGCTGGGCAGCCTCGCCGAGAAGGTGCTCGCAGTTGTCGAGGACGATCAGCAGCTGCTTGTCCCGCAGGTAGGAGACAAGGATCTGCAGGGGCCTCGTCGCGGCCTGGTCTCGGAGGTCGAGTGCCGCCACCACGGCGTTGCTCACGAGGGCCCCATCACGAACCTCGGCCAGCTCGACCACCCAGGCGCCGTCCGCGAACCCACGTTCGAGATCGCCTGCCATCCGAAGTGCAAGTCGGGTCTTCCCCACACCGCCTGGCCCCACGAGGCTGACCAGGCGGGCAGTGGTGAGCTTCTTCCGGATCTCGCCAAGCTCCCGCCGGCGGCCGACGAAGCTCGTCACCTCCGCGGGCAGGTTGCCCGACTGGAGCCTAGGCCTGGCCATCCTGGCCTCGAGTTGTCACGCCGGCGTACCCGTAACCGGATCGACTACGCATCCAATCAGCAATCCTGACGATGTCGCGTTCCCGGCTGCTCCCTCACGCTCGCCAGTATGAACGAGGAGCTTCCAACCCGACGAGTCGAGGTCACCTTCGTCGGCCCCCCACCAACCCGACAGATAGCGCGGGCGTCAGGGGTCGGCGAGGTGGAGGTCGACGGCCGTCGAGTGCGTTGCCTCGTAAGCGGCAGCTTCCAGCCATTTCTCGAAGCATTGCGCGGTTACGAAGTCATCGGCCTGACCTCCACGCATGCGATTTCCAAGGCTGCTGGGCAGGGCGAACCCTCGCATGGAGAGGGACTCGGCAGCGAGGGAGGAGGTGGCTGATGGCGGTCGGGTGGTTTCGCGTTGGTGGTGAGCGCCAGTGGGTGGTCATCGTGTCGATGACCGCATGAAACATAAGGGGCTTCAGATGAATCCAAGAACCATAACGACAACAACCAGATCGAAAGGAGGAGTCCGGTTGAACTCGACAAGAAGAGTTGCCTTGGTGGCCGGGGTGTTCTTCATCCTCACCTTCATCACTGCGATTGCGGGAGTTTTCGCATACGGACCTGTTCTCACCAATCCGAACTACATCACTGGTGGCGGTGCCGACACCCGCGTACTCCTGGGGGCGTTCATGGAGCTGCTTCTGATCATCACCAACGTCGGCACCGCCGTCGTGCTGTTCCCGATCCTCAAGCGGCAGAACGAAGGTCTCGCTCTCGGCTACGTCACCGCTCGCCTCGTTGAATGCACCTTCATTCTGGTCGGCATCGTCAGCCTGCTCGCGGTCGTGACGTTGCGGCAGGGGGCCGGGGGGTCGGATGCGGGGTCGCTAGTCACGGTTGGCAAGTCGCTCGTCGCCATCCACAATTGGACCTTCCTGCTCGGGCCCGGCTTTGTGGCCGGCCTCGGGAACGGGCTGATGCTGGGCTACCTGATGTACCGGTCCGGCCTGGTGCCACGCCGCGTGGCGCTGCTGGGGCTCATTGGAGGACCTCTGCTCGCCGCGTCGGGAATCGCGATCTTGTTCGGCCTCTTCGCGGCAGGCTCCGCGTGGCAGGGCATAGCGACGGTCCCGGAGTTCCTCTGGGAGGCGTTCCTGGGCCTGTGGCTCACCTTCAAGGGGTTCAATCCCGCTGCTCTTGGCGCCGACGAAACCCCCGAAGTCCGAGCCGGTGCCGGCGCTTCGATCGATGCGGTGGTTGCCGCTTAATTCTCCCCCTGCCGAGACTGCCCAACGCGGAGCCCGGCTTCGGCCGGGCTCCGCCCCGCCTGAGTAGCGCGGTGGTCGAGGCCAGGTGCGGCCCCGCCGGTCGATGGCCACAGCGCGGGTAGAGCCACCGCACCGGTATCCCTTCTTCGGCCACGGCTTCCGGCGCCAGCCACCCCGAAGCACCATGTTCCTTTGTCGAGCGGCACCCGGATGGGGCCACACCGACCGGGGGTGGTGCTGAGTTGAAATCGGCGGGTGTCAGCCGTTGGTGGAGCGGCGGTGTCGACCCTCCGTCCGCAACCGGGACTCGGCGGGGATTCCCCGCGGATCGCCCGCATGGCGGGGTGAGCCGGGGCCGGCTTTGCCGGGCCGGCGAGGGGCGGCGAGCCCCTGTGAGAATGAAAGGGGCCCCCGCGCAGCCTGCTGCGCGGGGAACTGGACCGGCGGGGATTCGAACCCCGGACCTCTGCCGTGCGAGGGCAGCGCTCTCCCAGCTGAGCTACCGGCCCCAGCGGGGTCCCAGTCTAGCCTCCAGGCTCCTGCCCCCTGCCGGGACGCCGGAGGGTCCCCGGCGCCGGGACCGCTTCCGCCTGCCCGACCGCGGGGATCGCTCAGCCGTTCGACGAGTCGTCGACGAAGTAGGTCTCGCAGGCCTCGTCGAGCAGCTTGGTGGTCAGCTCGGGCTCGCGACCCAGGTAGCGGCAGAGGTGGATGACGTGGTTGAGGAGATCACGGGGGTGCGAGCCGTGGAAGTCGCGTCCCAGGGCAAGGTAGTGGCGGTTGATGAGGTCGGCGATGACCTCCTCACGGTACGGGATCTCCTGGGAGGCACAGACCCGCCGCCAGATCTCCGCGAACTCCTCTCGGGTGGGATCGGGGACGTGCACCTTGTAGCGAACCCGGCGCAGGAAGGCCTCGTCCATCAGGTTGTGAGGTTCGAGGTTGGTGCTCAGCATCAGCAGGCAGGTGAACGGCACCGCCACGCTGGTGCCGGCACGGGCGATGTTGACGTAGTCGACACCGTTCTCCAGGGGGACGATGAGCCGGTTGAGCAGGTCGCGGGGCGACATCTTCTGCTGCCGGCCGAAGTCGTCCACCAGGAGCAGGCCACCGTTCGCCTTGAGCTGAAGGGAGGCCTCGTAAAAGCCGAGGGCCGCGTCGAACCCCAGCTCCAGCATGCGCGGGGTGAGCTCGCCACCCGCCTTCACCGCCGGCCTCTCGGCGAGCTGCCAGCGGGTGTCGTGGGGAGGCAGCTGGCGGTCGATCGGGGTGTGGTAGATGGGGTCGTAGAACCGGATGACCTCGCCATGGACGTAGAGGGCACGCGGGATGAAGACGGGGGGGCCCATCACCCGGGCGCTGGCGTCGGCGATGCTCGTCTTGCCGTTCCCGGACGGGCCGTAGAGGAAGCACGCGTGGCGAGCTGACAGAGCCGGGCCGAGGTGGTCGAGCACCCGCTGGCTCAGCACCAGGTGGCCAAAGACCTCATGGAGCCGTGCCCGGTTGACCGCGATCCCGACGTCGGCCTGGCGGGCGGCCATGGCGTTGTAGTCCCCGATGGGGACCGGTGCCGGGCCCGCGTACTGGTTGATCTCGAGGAGCTCGCGAGCGCGCTGCCGGCCGGTGGTCGTGATCGTGAACTGCATGCCGGCGTTGATCGACTCGTCCTCGGCGAGGACGGCGGCCCTGACCCCGGCGGAGGCGCAGTAGCCCTCGTCGGCCAGGAACTTGAGGGTGGTCTCCACGAAGGGGAATGGGATGCACACGTGGCGGGCGACGTCACCCCCCAGCATGCTGCCGTTGAAGTACAGGACCTTGAGGACCAGATCGCACACGAAGCTGAAGGGGAGCCCCGTCTCCTCGGCAGATCGAGGCATCGGGGGAAGCGCGATCGGGGCCGGCGCGATGGGAAACGCTTGGACGGCCATATCTCGGCCGATTGTGTCATCGCCACGTTCACGAGCCCCGGCACGGCCGGGGAACTGTCATCGACCTGCCACAGTCCTGCGTCCGCGACCCCGCCCCAGCAGGGAGGGTCCAACTTCCAGGGGGGGCTCGGACCTCTGCGAATGGTAACGGGACCGTAACGATCCCTTCGTGGTACCGTCCGCCCATGCCCATCCCCCTGGACGATGGCGCCCGCGTGGGCCGGCGCGTCGGCCCCTTCTGGATCGAGGAGCCCCCCGGCCCCCTCTGGGTCGGCGCCGCGATCCTCGTCGTGGTCGTCGGGCTCTACAGCGTCGCCGCTATCCTCAACGGCGCGTAACCTGGACGGGCCCGGGTCCGTTCCCCCTCGGGGACGCCCCGCCGCCCCACAGACGCGCCACCTCATCGGAGCCTCATCAGGTCGTGCCCAACAACCAGCCCGACAACCCCCGCCCGCGCCGGGTGCGCGCCGGGACCGTCCGGCCTCGCGGCTCCAACGGCAACGGGAACGGCGGGGGAGCCGGACAGAATGGAGTCGAAGCCCTCCCGGCCGCCGCTGGCCGCCGCCGCCTCCGGCGCGACCTGCTCCTCGGCCGGAGGCGGAAGGCGCCACGCCCGCGGCGTCCCCTGCTGCGCACCACCCTGCTGCTCCTGGGTCTCCTCTGCACCTGCGGTGCCGGGGCGGCGGCCACCGTCTACACCGGCTACAACGTCTACCTGGGCCAGATCCCCGACGCGGCGACGGTCGCCGGGATGGAACCGGCGGTCGACACCAACGTCTACGCGGCCGACGGCACCCTGATCGCCGTCCTCCACCCCCCCGGCTACTTCCACCTCCACGCCGACCTCGACCAGATCTCCCAGTACGCCCAGGAGGCCACCGTCGACGTCGAGGACCGTCACTTCTGGAGCGAGAGCTCGCTGGACCTGGGCCGGATCGCCGAGGCGGGGTGGGGCTACCTGCGCCACGCCAACGCCGGCGGCGCCTCGACCATCCCCGAGCAGCTGGCCAAGATCAGCTTCCTGCAGGACAACGGCAGCCTCGCCTACAAGATCAAGGAGATCATCCTCGGCGCCGAGCTGGTGGACGACTTCAGCAAGCCACAGATCCTGGAGATGTACCTGAACCGGATCCCCTACGGGAACCAGTCGATCGGGATCCAGACCGCGGCGGAGACGTACTTCCACGTGTCCGCCAGCCAGCTGGACCTCGCCCAGTCGGCGATGCTGGCGGGCCTCCCCCAGGCGCCCTCCGAGTACAACCCGGTGATCAACCCGGGTAGCGCCAAGCAGCGGCAGGGCGCGGTCCTGCAGGCGATGGTGACGATGGGAAGCATCACCCAGGCCCAGGCCACCGCCGCGTACGCGGAGAAGCTCACCTACTACTCCTACACCGACTACGGGCCGCCGGACGTCATCAACGGGGCCGATACCTCCAGCTTCCTCGACTACCTGACCACCTACTACCTCCCCGCTCTCTTCCAGGGAGACACCTTCTCGAACCCCGGCGGCTACGACATCTACACCACGCTCAACCTGAAGGACCAGGCGCTCGGCGACGCCACGGTGCACAGCGTGATCACCTCCAACCCGCAGTGGTTCGTGCAGGGTGCCGCCGGGGGTGACGGCGCTCTGGTGAGCCTCGACCCGCAGACCGGCGCGGTCCTGGCCATGACCGGCAGCGCCAACTACAGCAGCACCGTCTACGGCCAGGACAACCTGGCGATCATGGAGCGCCAGCCGGGCTCGACCATGAAGCTCTTCACCTACACCGACGCGATCGCCTCCCGGCAGTACACCATGACCACCCAGATCTCGGACGAGACCCTCACCCTGGACGGCTGGACGCCCAAGGACTACGAGGGTTATTCCGCCGGTCTCGGCTTCTGCGAGCTCGAATACTGCCTGGGCAACTCCCTGAACCTGCCGGCGGTCCGGACCGAGTACGCGATTGGCGTGCTCCCCGTCGCCAACCTGGCCGTCGATGCGGGGGTCACGCTGCTCCAGGGCGCGAACTTCCCATCGTCCACCGAGTACTCCTTCACGCTGGGGACGTTCGGCGTCAGCCCGCTCGACCTGGCCGACGGCGCCGCCACCATCGCCGACCTCGGGGTGCACCACGCCCCGGCGCCGGTCGTGAAGATCACGAATGCGGCGACCGGCGCCACCGTCTGGTCGTACAACGCCGAGGCCAACGCCACGCGGGTGGTCCCCGAGAACGTCGCCTACGTCATGGACGAGACGCTGAGCAACAACAACTTCCGCCAGCCGGAGTTCGGCTACTACGACAAGCTGACCCTCCCCGACAACCGCCCGGTCAGTGCCAAGACGGGCACCAGCGGGTCCGGCTACAACAACTACGACAACTGGACGGTGGGCTGGACCCCGACCATCCTGACCGCGGTGTGGGTGGGTGACCCCCAGGGCGAGGAGTCCAAGTACGGGCTGTCCCCGTACGTCACCAGCGGTCTGACCGGGGCCGCGCCAATCTGGCAGACCTACATGGAAGGCGTCACCAATGGCACGCCGGTGCAGTGGTACGCACAGCCCTCCGACGTCTATGAGGCGGGCGGGGCCTGGTACCTCCCCGGCACCGGCCCCGACAGCTCCATGGGCGACGGCGGCCCCATCTGCAACCCGGACTGTGTCGGGCTGCCAACGGCGACGGACACCCCCTTCTCGCAGCCGCAGCCCACGCCGTCGCCGACGCCCGCGGCCACCCCCACCCCGGGGACCTAGGCGGGCTCCGGCCCGCCCGCCTCCGGCGCGGCCCCGGGAGCGCCGTCGCGCAGGAGCCCCCACACGCCGTCGAGATCGGCGGCATCCGGCAGAGACGGGTCGAGGCTGACGGCGGTGGGTTGCTCATCGCCCAGCGCGGCCACCCGGATCGACACGCTGCACCGGACCCTGACCGGGATATCGGCGGTCGCGACAACGGTGTCGCTCAGTGACCACCAGTAGTGGAGCGCGACGTCGTCCGCGGCCTCCACGCTCACCGAGAAGGCGTTCAGGAGAGGTGCGTCGGGATCGTCGTCGACGTCCGCGGCGAAGACATGGAGCAGGCGCAGGAAGGCGCCCCGGTCGAGGCTGACGTCGAGGGCGTCGACGAAGCGTTCCGGCAGGGGCGGAGGGCCGCCGCCCGGGGCCGGCTCCGATCCCGGGGGTGGCTCGCCGGCGCGCACCGCGTTGAGCACGTCGTAGGTGGCGTCCTCGACCGGGATCTCCGCCAGCTCCCGCTCGAACTCCTCCAGGCTGAAGATCCGCGGGTGGGCGGCGACGCGCCCCCAGCGCACCCCCCCGTCGAGGCTGTAGGCGTAGGCATCGCCGTGCCGCGCGACCATGAAGCGCAGCGGCGGGCCCCCGGAGCCGCGGAGGGCGACCTGGGCCCGATCGAGCACCCGATCCTCGTACTCGAGCAGGGTCTCCAGGACCAGGCTTGCGGGCTCGGCCGTCTCGCCGTCACCTGCCACGGCGATGGTCCGCTGCTGGAACTCCACGGTCACCCGCACCCGGCCGGCGTCGCCGAGGCCGGCCCGCATCTCACGGTAGAGGGCACCGAGGGTGAGTCGCAGGTCGGAGCTCATCCGTGGGCCGGTGGCGGCGAGGGGCGGCGGCTCATCGCCGGTGGACGATAGCGCGTAGGAGGCGGGGGGGAGTCCCTCCACCCGGATAGACTGGCCGGGATGACCGAGACCGCGGTGCCGGACGGCGACGCGCCTCCGCCTCAGCCTCCGGCACTAGCCCGGGCCGTGGCCCTGGGGCTGGTCACCCGCTACCGTCTCCGCCTCGCCGATCCCAGGGACAGCCGCCTCGGTGAGCTGGGCCCCGACTACGAGCTGCTGGCGGTCGCATGGACCGGCACCCGTGCGGCGCTGGTCGGATTCTTCCAGCCGCCGGAGGACCCCGCCGCCCAGACCGACGACCTCCACCGGCGGATCGGGGCCGCGTTGCGGTGGGGCGACGCCCGCCTTCGGATCCAGCCGGCGGCGCGCTGCGACATCCTGCTGGTGGCCCTCGCACCCCTCAGCGCTCAGCTTCCCCCGCCAGCCCACCCGGCGGTCCAGGTCGGCGTGGTCTGGGCGGACGGCGACACCGGCGAGGCGGGAGCGCTGCTGCCGCCTCCCCCCGGGACGCCCGGGGTGGGCGAGATCCGGGCCACGGCCCGGGCGCTCCGTGGCGGAGCCGCGGCACCGACGCTCGCGGCCGTGGATCTCGCCGAGCGCGAGGCCGTCCACGGTGGCTATGTGGCACCGGTCCGGCGGGCGATGGTCGCCACCCCGCGCCTGACCTACGCCCTGGTGGCGACGTTCGTGGTCGTCTTCCTGATCGAGAACACGGTGCTCAACCAGCCCTACGAGGACTCGTATCTCGGGGTGGGGGGGATCTACCTCGGGTACCCGGGCGCCGGCAGCGAATGGTGGCGGTTCCTCAGCACCGCCTTCCTCCACGTGCCCGGCATCTTCGGGAGCGGCACCGGGGTCACCTCGTACCTCTCCCTCCACCTGCTGGTCAACTGCTACTCCACGGTCATCCTGGGCCGCATCGTCGAGCCGATGTACGGGCGGCTGACGATGCTGGCCACCTTCATTGCCACCGCCTTCGCCGCCAGCGCGGTGAGCGCGCTCGCCTGGTCCTTAAACCTCCCCGGTTCAAGCCAGGCGTTCATGGGCGCCTCCGGCGGGCTGATGGGCCTGCTCGGCCTGATCCTGATGCTCGGCCGGGTCCAGGGCCGCAACGTCCCGGCGGGCCTGGCCCACACCCTGCGCCAGTGGGTGCTCCTCTGCCTCGTCATGACGGTGGTCATCGGTTTCACCCTCTCCAGCTACGTCAACAACTATGCCCACCTGGGAGGGTTCGCGGCCGGGGCCCTGATCGGGCTGGTCATCCCCCCGGTGCGCGCCATCGGAGGCCACGACCTCAGGCTGTGGCAGAGGACGGCGCTGATCGCGGTCATCACCATCGGCGCGGTGGCCATGCTGATGGCGGTGATCAACTTCGGCCAGTTCCTCGCCAACCCCGGACCGGTCATCCCCTCCGGGTGAGCGGAGGGCAGTTCGCCGCAGCGCTGAGGGCCGAGCGGCGGCCGTCTCAGCTGGCCTGGGCCCGGGTCGAGCTCCACAACCCCTCCAGGTCGTAGAAGACCCGCTCCCCGGGCAGGAAGACGTGGGCGATCACCGAGTCGAAGTCGATGCACGCCCAGGAGGCGTCGCGCAGGCCGGCGACGTGGAGCGGCCTGACCCCCGCCGCCTGGCAGGCCTCCTCGATATTGTCAACAATGGCTCGAACCTGTCGGTCGGTGTCGCCCTCGCAGATCACGAAGAAGTCGGCGATGGTGGTCTTGCCCCGTAGATCGATGCTGACGACGTCCCGGGCCTTCTTGTCAGCGGCGGCGGCGCTGATCGTCTCCACCAGCTCCTCGGACGTCATCGGCCAACGATTATGACATCGGTGCCGGCGCGGGCTGGCCGGCGGCGATCAGCGCTGCCGCCGGAGCCGGCCAGCCTCCGGCCCGCTCAGCGATAGAGCCCTCGCGCCGCGATGATCGCGGCGACCGCGGGGCTGACCAGGCCGGCCAGGGGCTCCCCGGCGGCCACCCGGCGGCGGATCTCGGTGGCGGAGACGTCGGGGGAGTCGATCCCCACCAGACGGGTCCGTTCGGGCCGGAAGCCGAGGCCGATCGCCTCCGCGTGGTGGATCAGAGCCTCGCCGGCGCGGTTGACCAGGACGAAGTGGTACGCGGTCAGCAGCTCACTCGATCCATGCCAGCTGGCCATCTCGCGGGCGGCGTCGGCGCCGAGGACGACCCACAGCTGAACCTCCGGGTGAGCCGCGGCGAGGTCGTGCATGGTGTCGACGGTGTAGGACGGCCCGGGACGGCGCAGCTCCAGGTCCACGACGGTGATGCGGGGCCGGCCCTCGATCGCCGCCCGGCACATCGCCAGGCGATCGGCGGCGCCGGCATGCACCGGGCCCCGATGGGGCGGGACGCCCGCCGGCACCACCCAGGTCTCGTCGGCGAGGACGCCCTCCCGGGCCTGCTCGGCCACCGCCAGGTGGCCGAGGTGGAAGGGGTCGAAGGTGCCGCCGAAGACGGCGACCCGGGAGGCGGCCATCAGCGCGGACGGCGCCGCGGCCGGGGCGGGGGACCCCCGGTCTCCGTCACGTAGGTGAACTCGGCCGAGGCGATGCGGACGGTGTCGCCGTCGCGGCAGCCGGCCGCGGCCAGGGCCGCGTCGACGCCGGCGGTGGCCAGCCGCCGCTGGAGGACGGCCACCGCCTCGTCCTCGTCGAGGTCGGTGCGCCCGACGAGGCGCTCCACCGACGGGCCGGCGACGCGGAAGGCACCGTCCGGCTCGCGCTCCACCCGGAGGGGCGGGGGCTCGCTGGGGACGTGCCGGTACACGCGGTGACCGCCTGCGGCGGCGCCGCCCCGGGGGTCCGTCCCATCCGCCGGCCCGGCCGCGTCGGGGCGGGCGCCCGCGAGCAACGCGGCCGCCGCCTCGAGGAGGGCCCGGGTGCCGCTCCCGGTGGCGGCGCTGATCGGATGGGCTGCGGGGAGCTCAGCCTCCAGCTCGCCGGCCGCCGCCCCGACCCCGGGGAGATCGACCTTGTTGAGGGCGAGGAGCGTGGGCCGGTCGGCGAGCTGCGGGCTGAAGGCGCGCAGCTCCGCCTCGACCTGCCGGATCGAGAGCCTCGCCGCGGCGGCGCCCGCGCTGCAGTCGACGACGTGGATGAGCACCCTGGTCCGCTCCAGGTGACGGAGGAACTCGATGCCGAGGCCGGCTCCCCGGTGGGCGCCCTCGATCAGCCCGGGGACGTCGGCGAGAACCAGGGTGCGCCCACCGTCGAGCTCGGCCACGCCGAGGTTGGGGTGGAGAGTGGTGAAGGGGTAGGCCGCCACCTTGGGCCGGGCACCGGTCAGCGCCGCCAGCAGCGTGGACTTGCCGGCATTGGGCAGGCCGACCAGACCGATGTCGGCGATGAGCTTGAGCTCGAGGTGGATGCGGCGCTGCCGGCCGGGATCGCCCAGCTCACCGATCCGGGGGGCCTGCCGGACGGCGCCGGCGAAGCGGGCGTTGCCGCGGCCGCCGCGACCTCCCTCGGCCACCAGCAGCCGCTCGCCAGGGCTCGCCAGGTCACCGATCGGCTCGCCGGTGTCCGCGTCGGTGACCACGGTCCCGGCGGGCACGGGCAGCACCAGGTCCGCGCCCTCGGCGCCACTCCTCAGGGCTCCCCCGCCGGGGCGACCGTCAGGGGCGTGGAACCGGCGGCGCTCCCGGTAGCGGCCCAGGCTGCTCTCACCCGGCGCGACCGCCAGGAGGACGCTGCCGCCCCGTCCCCCGTCACCGCCGTCCGGGCCGCCCATCGGAACGTACTTCTCGTGCCGGAAGCTGACCGCTCCGCGCCCGCCGGAGCCGGCGGTCACCTCCAGGCTGACCTCATCGAGGAACACGGGTGAGGTCCCCGATCAGACCGGGACGACGGACGGCGCGGCACGGCGCCGCGGGGTCAGCCGGCCGCCTCGGCGGCCCCGTCCAGGCGCGGAGAATCGTCGCCGGGCGTCGCGGCGGCGGGCGCTGCCGCCTCGTCCGCCTCCCCGAAGGATCTGCGCTCCGCCGCCATCTGCAGCACCGGGAGGGCGCGCACGCTGGCGCGGGTGCGTTCGCCCCCCTGACGGTCGTAGGCCACCAGGCCGCTGGCCAGGGCGTAGAGCGTGTGATCGCGGCCGACCCCGACGTTGCCCCCGGCGACGATCCGGGTGCCCCGCTGCCGGACCAGGATGGTCCCGGCCAGCACCAGGGAGCCGTCGCCGCGCTTGACGCCGAGCCGCTTGGAGTTGGAGTCGCGTCCGTTGCGGGAGCTGCCCCCGCCCTTCTTGTGAGCCATCTACTCACCAGCCTCCGGTGGAGATGCCTTGCGCACGGCGCGCCGGCGGCCCGTCCCGGACGCTCCCGGCGGGGGGGACGCCCCCTCGGGCCCGGCGGGCTCGGGCTTGACGGCGGCCGTCGCCCTCCGGCTGCGTCGCGCAGGTGGTGAGCTCGCGGCCGCCTCAGCGGACGCCGGGGCCGCAATCTCCGGCGGGGAGGCCGGTCCGGCCTCGGCAGGAGCGTGGGCGGCGGCCTCGGCCTCGACCGCAGCAGGCGTCGCGGCGGGGCGTCGCCTCCGGGACGCGGCTGGCTTGGCCTCAGCGTCCAGCTCGGGTGGGGGGGCCTCAGCGACAGCCTCGACCGCCGGCGCTGCGGCGACCGCCCGGGATCCGCGGCGGCGCCCCCGGACCGGCCCGGGCTTCGCCTCCGCAACCGCGACGGCAACCTCCTCGGGCTCCATCTGCGCGGGCTCGATCTCCGCCGTCTCCGGCTCCTCGAGCTCGAGCGGCTCCGGGAGCGGCTCCCCCTTGGCGAGGAACCGATCGACGACCAGCTCGGTCAGCTCGGCGCGGAACCCCAGGGTGCGCCGGTGTCGTTTCTTGGGCTTGAAGGTGAAGACGCGGAGCTTGCGCCCGCGGCGGTGCCCCGCCACGGTGGCGGCGATGCGGATCCCCTCCAGCCTCGCCGTCTCGACCTGCACGCCGTCGCCGTCGGCCAGGAGGAGCACGGGCTCCAGCCCGACCACGGAGCCGACCTCCGAGGGGAGGCGATCGACCAGGAGCCGGTCACCCGGGGTGACGCGGTACTGGTGCCCGCCGTGCCGGACGACCGCGTACAGGGCACGAGGCGCCTCGGTCCCGGAGACATCCGATTGCTTGGGTGGGTTCATCGCTCAGTGGCAACAGCTGACGGGGGAGTGGTCCCCCGCGCCCTCGGCGCGGGAGAGAGCCCATCGGCGGACGGGCGGGCACGGTGTCCCGTGCGCTGGCGCAGGATACCAGACCCGGATCGGTGAGCAGCTGTTCCCGACCCCTTGGTCGGCGTCCCATCGGCGCATAATCCGCGCACCCCGCAGCCCAGATCCGGGGCCATCGTCGCATGCCCGGGAGACACGATGCCCGGCTCTGACCTCCCGCCAGGAGTCGACCCCAGCGACGGCCCGGACCGACCGGTCCGGCCTCCCGTCACCGGCTCCGCGGGCGCGCCGGCCCCATCGCCGCCTCCTCCGTCCCTGCGACCACCCGACTCCTGGGGTCCGCCGGACGCCTACGCGCCGCCGACCGCCTACGCTGGGGAGTACCCCTACGCCGTGCCGGAAGCCGGCAACGCCCCGGCGGTCGCGGCGCTGGTGCTGGGCATGGTCGGGATCGTCTTCTGCTGGTTCCTCGTCGTCAACTTCATCCTGGCCGCGCTGGCGATCGCCTTCGGAGGCGTCGGCATCTCCGTCGCCGGCGCGAGGGGCGGCGCGGGCAGGGGCATGGCGACCGCGGGACTGGTCCTGGGGTTCATCACGGCGGTCGCCGGGATCCTCTTCGTGGTGGCCCTCTACTCGATCATCCTCGGCACCTGCGCCAACGGTGCCTGCTAGGAGGGAACCGTGTGACCACGTCCAGCGAATCCGAGGGCACCCCGCAGCCGGGCCCCGCTCCGCAGCCGGCCGGGCCCGCGCCTGCGCCGCAGCACCCGGGGCCTCCCCCCCACCCGGCGCCCTATCCCTACCCCCCGCCGTACTGGATGCCGCCGGGCGCAGGGGTGCCGCCCCGTCCGACCAACACGATGGCGACCACGTCGGGCGTGCTCGGGATCGTCGGGTTCGCGATGGCGGTCATCCCCGCCGTCTACTTCTTCTTCTACAAGCTCAGCGTCATCGACGCCCAGACCTACACGGGCGTCTCCGGCGTCAACACCCTGATGGGCGCGGACTTCGTGGTCGCCACCCTCGCCGTCGTCTTCGGTGCCGTCAGCCTGGCCCGCGCGGGGGGCGCACCGGTGACCGGCAAGGGGATCGCCCGGGTCGGGTTGGTGCTCGGCGCCGTCTCACTGGTGCTCGCGATGGTCTTCCTCCCGCTCGCGATCTCCGCGGCCAACAACGCCTGCGGGTCCATCCAGGGAGGCTGCTGAGCCCAACGGACGGTGGGGCGGGAGCCCTCAGAGCACCAGGTTGACGATCCGGTCGGGCACGGCCACCAGCTTGCGCGGTGACCGGCCGGCCAGCAGCTCGACCACGCGCGGCTGACCCAGGGCCAGGCGCTCCAGCTCCGCCGCGGGCGTCCCCGCGGGGCACTCGAAGGTGGCCCGCAGCTTCCCGTTGACCTGCACCGCGATGGTGACCCGCGGCTCGGCGGCGAGCGCCGGGTCGTGCTCCGGCCACAGCGCCCGGTGCACCGAGCCGCGCTCGCCGAGCCGCTCCCACAGCTCCTCGGCGATGTGGGGCGCGAAGGGCGCCAGCAGCTGGACCAGGGTGCGCGCATCGATCCGCCGCGCCGTGCTCTCGCGGGCCTCCTCGTCGATCGCCCGGGCCAGCTCGTGGAGAGCCGCGATGGCGCTGTTGTAGTGGAGGGACTCGATGGCAGCCTCCACCGCGGCGATGGTGCGGTGGCGGCGCCGCTCGCGCACCGCGTCGCCGCCCTCGCCGGAGCCGGCCGCCTGAACGCAGCGCCACACCCGCTCCAGGAACCGGCTCTGGCCCTTCATGCCGTCGTCGTTCCAGTCGCCGCCCTCGAGGTAGGGGCCGAGGAACATCAGGTAGAGGCGCAGGGTGTCGGTGCCGTACCGGGCCATGTAGTCGTCGGGGTTGATCACGTTGCCCTTGCTCTTCGACATCTTGCCGCCCGCGAAGGTCAGCAGCCCGTGGGCCCGGAAGCGGGCGAAGGGCTCGGGCACCGGCACGTGCCCCATCGCGTGCAGCGCGCGCATCAGGAAGCGCGCGTACATGAGGTGGAGCACCGCGTGCTCGTTGCCGCCGATGTACATGTCGACGGGCAGCCAGCGCCAGGTCAGGTCGTGGTCCAGCGCCCGGTCGGCGAAGTCCGTGGACGGGTAGCGCATGAAGTACCAGCCCGAGTCCAGGAAGTTGTCGTTGACGTCGGTCTCGCGCTTGGACGGCTCACCGCAGATGGGACAGGCGACGTTGACCCATTCCTCGACCTGGGCGAGCGGGGAGACCCCGGTGCCGAGCGGGCGGAAGTCCCTCACCGCGGGGAGCAGCACGGGGAGCTCGGACTCGGGGACGCCGACGGGGCCGTGCACCGGGCAGTGGATGATCGGCAGCGGCGGCCCCCAGTACCGCTGCCGCGAGATGATCCAGTCGCGCAGCCGGAACTGCACGTGGGCGTGACCCGCGCCGCGAGCCTCGAGCATCTCGACGACCCGCCGCCTGCCCTCCGCCGACGGGGTGCCGTCGAGCGCGCCGGAGTTGACCATCGGCCCCTCCCCTGCCCACGCCTCCACCGCGACGTCGCCGCCACCGATCACCTCGACGATGCGCAGGCCGTGGACCCGGGCAAACTGCCAATCCCGCTCGTCGTGCCCCGGCACCGCCATGATCGCCCCGGTGCCGTAGCCGCCGAGAACGTAGGGCGCCGCCCAGACCGGGATCTCCTCGCCGGTGAGCGGGTGGACGGCGCGGGTCCCGAGGTCGATGCCCACCGAGAAGTCGGGCTCCGCGTCGGCCGGCAGCAGCGACGCCCGCCACTCCTCGACCGCGGCGCTCCGGTCCGCGCGGACGAACTCGGCGAGCTGCGGGTGATCGGCCCCGATGACCAGGAAGGTGGCGCCGAAGAGGGTGTCGGGCCGGGTGGTGAAGACCGTGACATGGTCGCGGGCGCAGCCATTGAGCCTGAAGTCGATGAGCGCGCCCTCGCTGCGCCCGATCCAATTGCGCTGCGCCACCTTGGTCCGCTCGCTCCAGTCGAGGTCGTCGAGGGCGTCGAGCATCTCCTGCGCGTAGCGTGTGGTCTTGATGAACCACTGCTTGAGGAAGCGGGTCTCGACGGCGGTGCCACAGCGCTCGCAGTGGCCGCTCAGCACCTGCTCGTCGGCGAGCACGGTGAGGCACGACGGGCACCAGTTGACCGGGCCCTCGCGGTGCTCGGCGAGCCCGGACTTGAAGAGCTGGAGGAACACCCACTGGGTCCAGCGATAGAAGTCGGGGCTGGTGGTGTCGATCTCGTGCGACCAGTCGACGCCCAGCCCGAGCTTCTTGAGCTGCTGCTCCCGGAAGTACTCGACGTTGCGGGCGGTGAGCGTGGCCGGGTGCTCGCCGACCTTGAGCGCGTAGTTCTCGGAATGGATGCCGAAGGCGTCGAAGCCCAGCGGCTCGAAGACGTCGTCCCCCTTCTGGCGCCGGTAGCGGCCGTAGATGTCCGCCCCGGTGAAGGCGTAGGCGTTGCCGATGTGCAGCTTCTCGGCCGACGGGTAGGGGAACATCATCAGGCAGTAGAAGGGGCGCTTCCCCTCCATGTCGGTGCGGTAGGTCTCGCGCTCGGCCCAGGTCCGCTGCCACTTGGCGTCGAGGGCGGGCAGGTCGAGGCGATCGAGCTTCACGGCGGAGGGACCCGGGGCTGCGCTCTCCATGGGGGGCACAGGGTAGCGCGTCGCGGCGCCGCCAACAGGCGGCGGCGGCCGCGCTGGCGCAATCGAGGGGGACGCGCAGGGGCGGCGGGTGTCCTGCTAGCGTAAGTCGGTGATCCGCCTTCGGGGTCCCGTGGTGGGGATGGTGCTGCTGCTGGCCGGCTGCAGCGCCGCTCCAGCCGCGACGCCGGCGACCCACCGGCCGGGCCCGGCCACCTCGGCGAGCGCCCGGCCCACGCCCACGCCGGCACCGTCGGTCTCCCAGGTCGTGACCGCCGCGGCGCAGCAGTTCGCCGGCCAGATCGTGAGCGGCGCCTTCGACGCCCAGTGGGACGAGCTGGCGCCCGAGGCCCAGGCCCTGTGGCCGAGCCAGAGTGCCCGGACCGCCATGCTGCAGGCCAAGTTCCAGGGGGCGGCGATCACCTCGATCAGCCTCGGCCCGCCCACCGCGGGCGTCACCTGGTACGACCCGGAGAGCCCCGCCGTGTCGGTACCCGGCACCTGGCGGTTCCCGGTCAGGGTGAGCTTCGCGGACCCTGGTGCGTTCTCTCCGCCGGGCGTCGCAGCGCTGTTCTCGATGACCCAGATCTCGGTCGAATACGACGGCGCAACGGGGACGGCATCGGTGGTGGGTGAGGGCCCCGCCTCGATGGACGCCCCCGTGATCGTCCCGGCCACGGTGACCGAGCGGCAGCTCGACGTCCCCATCTTCATGTACCACCTGGTCGAGAACCAGGAGCCGCAGGAGAGCGCCTACGGTGGCAACTCCTACGGCTGGGAGATCGACGTGGGGCTGACCACGCTCACCAGCCAGTTCCAGTCGCAGATGGCCTACGCGCACTCGATCGGCGCCACCAGCATCTCGTTGCAGCACCTGGCCGACGCCCTCCTCTACGGTCTGCCGCTGTCGCCGCGTTCGTTCGTGATCACCTTCGACGACGGCCGGCTGAGCCAGTGGACCAATGCGGCGCCCATCCTTCGCGAGTTCGGCTTCACCGCGGTCTTCTTCCCCTGCACCGCCCTGGTCGGAGGTGTCTACGGGCCCCAGCAGTACGTGACCGCGGCCCAGCTGCGCGAGCTGGCCAGCACCGGCTTCTCGTTCGGCGACCACACGCTCAAGGACAACGTCGCGCTCTGGGCGGGAGACGCCACCACCCAGCAGTTGGAGCTCGTCACCGACCAGAGCAAGACCACGCTGGAGAGCCTCATCGGCGGGCAGCCGATCCAGTTCATCGCCTACAGCGGGGTGTGGCCGGGGGCGACCCAGTTCTCCTACAGCGCCACGGAGCAGCCCCTCTTCACCACCCTCCAGAGCTACGGTTACGTGGGCGGGCTGCAGGACCTCCAGGTCGACTCCGATGACGACCTGAGCACGGCACTCTGGCAGCTCCCCCGGGTCCGGGTCGGGCTCGGGACCTCCACCTCGAGCTGGGGGACCTGGGTGGAGAACGCGGCGTAGGGACGGCGCCCTGGGCTGATCCCCCCCGTCCGGCCGTCGGGCAGGTCCCACCCGCCGCTCCGGGTCGCTGACAGACCCACCACATACCCGTCGTAGTGCAGATGCATCCGGCGGGGCAATGCAGATGCATCCCCTGACCGGTGACGCCCGTCACCCTCCTCGCAGACGTCAGCGAAATCGGATGCATTCGCGCGCCCCATTGGATGCATCGGCGTCTATGCGGTTCCGGGCTCGGAGCCGACGATGAGGTCGCAGACCGATAGGCCGCACACGCATGGCGGGTTCCACCGCAGGGTCCCGACCGCCGCGTGGCGAGCACACCCGAGGAGCGGCAATGACCAACGGCTGGAACTGACCCACCGATATTCCATCCCCTTCGGGCGGGCGCCGCAGGGCGACCTACATCCGGCGCCCGCCCTGCTCCCCTCTTCGCGGCGGGGAGGTCGGACCCCGGCTGTCCAGTTCGTGTCCGCCGGGGTTGCTCAAAGAATCGAGACGGATCACCGTGAACGTCAGCAACACATCTGCACACGTCATCGAGCGGGCCGGGCTGGCCGCCCGGTTCGTCGCCGGCCGCGCCGTCTCCGACTGCGGCGACTGGCTGACCACGGTGGCGGTGGCGGTCGCCCTCTACACCCTCACCCGCAGCCTCGCGGCCCCCGCTCTGGCGATCCTCTTCCGGGTGGCGCCGCGTCCGGTCGGGTCCCTGCTCGGCGGACGTCTCGCCGACTGCCGTGGACCGCTGTCCACGCTGGTGGTCCTGAACATCGGCCGTGCGGCTCTCACCGGGGCGCTCGCGGTCGCCCTCTGCACCGGCACGATCCCGGCCGTCCTCGCGCTCCTGGCCCTCAGCCAGGCGGCCGGTGGGGCGGCCCAGCCCGCCGGCCAGGCCGCGATCCCCCACCTGGTCCCGGCCGAAGGCGTGGGTCGTCTCAACGCCGCGGTCGGAGCTGTCGACGCGGCGGCGCTGGTGATCGGCCCCGGCGTCGCTGCCGGCCTCCTGGGCCTTCTCGGGGCGGGTTCCGCCGCCTGGCTGGTGGCGGCCGACGCCCTCAGCTTCCTGGCTCTGGCCGGCCTGCTCGGCGGGCTGCTGACCCTGGATCGGGGCAGGGCCGGCGGCTCCGCAGAGCGGGGGCGTCCCTGGGCGGGCGTCGGGCTGGTGCTGCAACGGCCCCTCCTGCGCCAGCTGGCCCTCGCCCAGTTCGGCATCTTCGGCACCATCACCTGCCTCCAGGCGGTGCTCCCCGCCGCCGCCCAGCAGCGCCTCGGCAGCGCTGCCGCCGCCGGTTGGGTCTACGCGGCGGTGGGCGCCGGCAACGCCATCGGGGCCCTGGCGCTGCTCCGGACCCGGCGCCGCGGGCTGGGCGCGCGGACCATGGCCCTGCTCACCCTCGGGGAGCTGATCCCCCTGGGGGCCTTTGCCCTGGTCGGCTCGGCGTGGGTCGACGTTGGACTGGCCGGGCTCAGCGGCCTGGCGTCGGCGCCGTACGAGATCCTGGCGGCGAGCGAGATGGCGCGCAGCGTCGCCTCTCAGCGGCTCGGCCAGGCGAGCGGTGCAGTGTGGCTGTTCGGCTATGCCGGGATGCTGGGGGGAGGTCTGCTCGCCGCCATCGCCGCGCCGCGGCTCGGCTGGATGCCCACCCTCCTGCTGGCCTGGCTGGGTGGCAGCGCGGTGCTGGTCGCCGGCTGGGCCCGGCGGCGTCCAGCCACCGCCACCGTCAGCCGGTCTCTCGCCGGCACCGCGAATCGGACGGGGCACGCCCCTGCGGCGGATCGGCTCGGAGCGCCAGGGCTGTGGAACACCTCGTCGACCTGAGATCGCGCAGCGACGGCGAGGCCTCGGTGCGACGGACCCTGTGGGCCGCGGCACGCCTCTTCGCCTCCGCTGAGGCATATCCTCTGCGTGCCGCGATGTCCGAGTTCGAGACGGCCCCCGAGTTCACCCTCTCGCCCAACCCGCTGATCCGGGTGCTGATCGTCGAGGACCACCAGATGTTCGCCGAGGCCCTGGCCCGCTCGCTGCGCGACGAGCCGGACATCCGGGTCGACGGGATCTCACGGCGCCTCGACGACGCCCGGGAGTTCCTCCGACGCCGGCACGTCGACGTGGTGCTCATGGACTACCACCTCCCCGATGGGGACGGCGCCATGGCGGCCCGCTACATCCGCGAGGAGCACCCCCGAACCCGGGTCATCGTGGTCAGCGCCATCGAGGAGCGCCAGGTCCTCGACGAGGCGCTCGCCGCCGGCTGCAACGGATTCATCAGCAAGTCGGAGAGCCTCGACCACCTCCCCAGCGCCATTCGCGGGGCGATGGTGGGCAACATCGCCATCTCGCCGGCGATGGTCGCCAAGCTGATCGGTCCGGCCGCCCCGACACGCCGGGGGTACGGCGACGATCTCAGCCCGCGCGAGCTGGAGGTGCTCCAGCTGCTCGCCCAGGGATGGGAGAACGCCGCCATCGAGCGGCAGCTCTTCATGAGCCACGCGACCTTGCGCAACAAGCTCTCGAACATCAACTCCAAGCTGGCCACCCACTCCAAGCTGGAGGCGGTGACCAAGGCTCTCCGTCTGGGGCTCGTTCAGATCGAGCGTGAGGACGGCTCCGAGGAGCCGAGGGTCGCGGCGGTCCCGAGACCGCCCGCCTGACACGGACTGACCCGGGCGCGGGGCGATCGGTGATGCCGGCAGCGGACGTGGAGCACGCCGGCCTCGGCGGGCGGCGGTGGCTGGCCGGCCGGATTCCCCGGCTGCCGGTCGAGGCCCCGCCGGTGCCGATCAACTACTCGCCGGCGCTGGTCGCCTACGTCGGCGTGCTGGCGGCGGGAGCCGTGGCTGCGGCGGTGGCGACGGTCCGGCTGCCGGCGGACTCCGCGCTGCTGGCGATGGGAGCCTGCGCCACCTTCCTCCTCGCCGCGACCGCGGTCAAGGTCCTGTCCGGGGCGGGCAGCTTCTGGTCGGCCTCCATCTTTGCCCACCTGGGGCTGTCTCTGGCAGCCGGGCCGATCGGGGCGCTGGTCGCCGTCGCCGGCGAGGTCACCGGCACCAATGCGCGGTTCGGGGTGAGCTGGTTCAAGAGCGTCTTCAACGGCTCCAACCAGTTCCTGAGCAACCTGGCCGCGTGGGAGGTGTTCCACGCCATGACCGGAGGCGGCACCTCGCTGGGGCCCGGCCTCCTCGGCGGCCTGACTGCCGGCCTTGTCTGCTGGCTGGTCAACATCTGGCTGCTCGCCGTGGTCCAGCGGCTGACCCAGCCCGATCTGCGGATGCTGCGCTACGTGGGCCAGAACGCCGGCGCCGTGCTCCTCTACCACCTCGGCGCCGGCGTCACCGCTTTCGGGGGCATCGTCCTGGTGGGACGGGAGGGAGCCGACGGCTTCCTCCTCCTCCTGGTTCCGGTGCTCCTGCTCCAGATTTCCCTGCTGGTGCTCGCCTCCCGAACCCAGGCCGCCCAGCTTCAGCGGGAGGCCCACGCACGGGAGCGGGAGCTGCTGCTGCGCCGGGCGCTGGAGGCGTCCGACGCGGAGCGCCACCGGATCGCCCGCAACCTCCACGACGGCGTCGTCCAGGACCTGGCCACCATCGCCCTGGGCCTGCGCAGCCGGGCCGAGCGGGGCGACGAGACCGACAGCACGGCCATGCTGCACGCCGCCGACGCGACCGCGGAGGCGATCGAGGAGCTGCGCACCCTGCTCCGCGAGATCGCCCCGCCCGACCTCCAGGAGATCGGTCTGGCCGCCGCCCTCGATGAGCTGGCCGAGCCGCTGCGCGACCAGGGGGTCGAGGTGAGGATCGGGCTCACCCCGGCGGCCAGGGAGGTGCGCGGGACGGTGCTCGCCGCCGCCTACCGGATCACCCAGGAGGCGCTCCGCAACGTCACCCAGCACGCCTCCGCCCATCACGTCAGGGTCTCGGTCAGGAGCGATGAGAGCCATCTCGAGTTGGAGATCGCCGACGACGGCGTCGGCTTCTCCGCCGAGAGTCGCCACCGGCAGGCCGAGGCCGGGCATCTCGGTCTCAGCCTGATCCACGACCTGGCGCGCGAATCCGGGGGCCAGCTGGAGATCCACTCCGCTCCTCGTGCGGGCACCGCCCTCCGCGCCCGCCTCCCCCTCGATGGGGCGAGCGCAGCCCGGACCCCCGGCGGCGGGCAACCCCCTTCCTAGCGGGCCCGGCCGGCGGACTCCCCCACGGCTGCGACCGCGTCCGCGTAGAGCCGGAGAAGGTCCTCGACGTAGTGGTCGAGGGCGTAGTTCTCGAGGACCCGCCGGCGGGCGGCCTCGCCCAGGCGCCGCCGGGCATCGGGGTCGGCCCGCAGCCGCTCCATCCCGTCCCCGAGGGCGGGCTCCAGGGGTTGGACCGGGATGATCAGGCCGGCGCCGTCCAGGACGGGCCCGTGCTCCCCGGCGCCGGTGGCCACGATCGCGCAACCCGCCGCCATCGCCTCGAGGAGCGCGAGCGAGAGCCCCTCGGCGGTCGAGGGGAGCACGAAGATGTCGGTCGCGCGGAGCAGCTCGAGGCGGTCCTCATTGCTCACCACGCCCAGTAACCGAACCGGCGACTCCTCTCCGGCCACCCGCCGGAGCCTATGGTCCTGGCTGCCACCACCGGCGATGAGCAGGAGGTGGTCGGGGGGCCAGCCGCGGGCGAGGAACGACCTGATGAGCTCCTCCACCCGCTTCTCCGGGTCGAGCCGGCCGAGATAGGTCACGACCAGGGCCGCGCCCATGGCCGCGCGCAGCCCCGAGGGCCCGGGGCTGATCCGCCGGGTGTCGACGGCATTGCGCATCACCACGATCCGCTCCGGGGAGAGCCCGGTGTGGACCAGCAGGTCCCGTTGCTCCGTGGACAGGGCGATGACGCGGTCGTACTCCTGCAGCTGGGTGCCGTGGTACCGGTAGAGGCCGCGCATCACCCGACCCCGGGCGCTCTGGGCGGTGGCGTAGGGGAGATGGCAGGTGACCACCGAGGCTGCTCCCAGGCTGCGCGCCACCCGGGCGACCGCGCCGTCGAGGAGCGAGACGCTCAGCGAGGTGTGGACCACGTCGGGCCGGAAGTCGGCGAGGGCCTTCTCGATGCGGGCGAGGGTGTGGGGGGCGGGGAGGGTCATGGTCTTGAAGCGCACCCCCTCGAGGGCCACGGCGTCGGCCACCGGGGTGCGGTCCCCGTCCAGGTCATGGTGGAAGAAGCGGACCTCGCACCCGGCCGCGACCAGGGCGGCCACGATGTGCTCGCTGTACGCGGTGAGCCCATCGGCCCGGCGCCCTGCCGCATGACCGAACCACGCCACCCGCATCGCCACGACGCCAACCCTCCACCGCCCGCCAGCCGCCCCGGCTCGCCCAGCTGTGTTCCCGCCGGCAAGCCTACGCTCGCCGGCACGGCTGGGGCCGGCACCCTCCCTCGCTATGATCCAGTCCTCTGGACTAGTGCGCTGGGCGGAGACGCCATCGAGACGAGATCGGGCGACGCCGCCCGGGTGACCGAGCATGACGGCGGACAGCTCCCGGGCCGCCGGTTGAGCTCCCCGGTCGCCACCTCGGTGGGCGCCCCGATCGCGAGCCAGTCCCCTCCCTCCGCTCCCCTGCGGCTGTTCTGGAGCGGTATGTCCAGGACCGCCCAGGCCCTGGGATGGCGGCGCTTCCTCGCCGCCGACGCCGTCGCCGCGGTGGCCTGCCTGACCCGCCCGCGCCGGGTCGCCGCGTGTGCCGCCCGGCACCGCCGGGCTGACCCCAGCCTCACGGCGACCGGCGCCCGGGTGCGGGCTCGCGCCTCCTACCGCGAGTACTTCCGCACCTGCGTCGACCTGGCCTGGGCGCACGACCTGGAGCTGGAGGCGGTCCACCGCCTGCACCCGATCGACGGCTTCGAGAACATCGACAGGGCGCGGCAGGAGCACGGCGCGGGCATCTTCTGCCTGGCTCACTTCGGCAACTGGGACATGGCGGCGACGATGGCGCTCTCCCACGGGCTGGCCGTGACCACGGTGATGCGGGAGTTCCGCCCGGCCGGCCTCAACCGCCTGATCGTCTGGGCGCGCGAACGCCGCGGACTCGAGGTCTTCACCCCCGGCCGGGCCGCCCGCGGCCTCCTCCATGCCCTGCGCCGCGGGCGTTTCCTGGCCCTCCTCGTCGACATCCCGGAGGGAGGGCCGACCGTCGAGGTGCGCTTCCGCGGCGGCCCGGTGCTCTTCAGCACGGGGCCGGCGGCGATCGCGCTCCACAGCGGGTGCCCCCTGCTGCCGTGCGCCTGCTACCGGGACGGGCGCCATTACCGGATCCTGGTCGAGCCGCCGATCCCCACCGGGACGATCCCCGAGATGACCCAGGCTCTCGCCGAGCGGCTCGACGCGCTCATCGCCCTGGCACCGGACCAGTGGTACCCCTTCAACCCGCTCTGGACCGACGAGAGGTAGGCGCGGGGCCGGCCGAGCAGGGCTCGCCGCGATCTCAGGGGTCGGTGCGATGCCCGATCAGCGGCCGTCCGGGCCGGCGGTCGTGGAGGACCCGGTCGAGGACGACGTGACGGGCTCCCCCGAAGTGGTTGACGTCCCCCACCACACCCTCGAGACGCCGGGCGAGGATGAGCACAAGGAGCACCGCGAAGCCCACGGGGAGCGCGTAGCCGGTGTTGAGCGGGGTCAGCGCGAGAACCACCCCCACCACCGGCAGCACGATGAACCCGGCGAGCACCCCCTCGGCGATGTGGCTGCGGAGGGCGCCCACCGCGAAGCAGGCGAGGAGCGCGACCAGGGCGATGAGGTTGAGACCGGCGACCGCGCCGGTCGAGACCGCCACCCCGCGGCCACCGTCGAAGCCGAGGAAGACCGACCAGCCGTTGCCGACCACCGCGGCGATGCCGACCAGCACCAGGCTGGTGGTGGTGAGGTCGCCGACGAAGCGGGCGAGCAGGAGCGGAAGGAGGCCCTGGACGAACTGGATGGGCCCGATCACGGCGGCCAGGGCGAACCCGGCGTGGCGGTAGACGTTGGCGGTCCCGACGTTGCCCGAGCCGTACCCCCGGATGTCGAGCCCGAGCCGCCGCCAGCGGGTCGCCCAGTACCCTACCGGCAGGCTGCCGATGAGGTAGCCGACCGCACAGAAGGTGACCAGGGCCCAACGTGCGTCCATGATGCCTCCACCGATCCAGCGGAGCCCGAGTCGCCCGCACCGGCCATGGCTATCATCTTAGGCAGCAGCTTCCGGGTGGGGCTCGGCCTCCGACCGGCGACGAAGGCGCCGGCCGCGGGGCGCGTTCGCGACCGATGCAAGGAAAGACGTGGATCATCCCGTGCGCAGGCGGCGCGTCTAGTGCGACTCATGGGTCAGCGGTGACCCTCGAGCTTCCTCCCCGCGTGCGGGCGCAGCCGGCCTGGTCCGACATGGTCGCCACCGACCTGCGCTGCGCGCTGGTGACCGGGAGCGGCGCGCTGGTACCCCCCGAGCTGAGATCCACGGTCAGCATCGTCGACCTCCCGGTGCGGATCGGCGACCAGCAGATCGACGCCCGGAGTGACGAGGAGCTGCGCCAGTTCTATGCGCGGCTGCGCGACGGCGCGACGCCCGAGACCTCAACCACGCCCCCCGGGGAGTTCCTCGACGCCTTCCGCCGCTGCGGGGCCGACCAGATCCTCTGCCTCACCATCCCGGCCAGATGGAGCGGCATGGACGACAGCGCCCGCCTGGCCGCCCGGATGCTCGCCGAGGAGGAGGGGCGGGAACGGGTCACCGTGATCGATACCGGCACCGCCGCCGCCGGCCTGGGGCTGATCACTCGTGCTGCGGCCCGCCTCTGCTCCGCCGGCGCGGAGCTGGACCAGGTCGTGGAGCGCGCTGCGCGCGCGATCCGAGAGGTGAGGATGTTCGGCGCCCTCGAGACCCTCGAGTTCGTCGCCCGCAGCGGCCGGATCAACAGCCTGATAGCGGGGATCTCGGACAGCCTCCACGTGCGCCCCGTCTTCCGGCTCAGCAATGGCCAGACCGGACGGGTGGCCCTGGTCCGGACTGCGTCGGGGATCCTCTCGGCGATGGAGAAGACGGCGCGTGAGCTGCCTGGACGGCTCTGGATCCTGGTCTTCCACGCCGACGCCGCCGAGCTCGCGGCCGGGCTCGAGGACAGGCTTCGCGAGGTCTGCGACGTCGCCCGCTGCGAGATCGTCGCCCTCGACCCGATCATCGGGACCCACACCGGCCCGGGTGCCGTCGGCTACGCCGCCCTCCCTCTCCTGGAGGGCGAGATCGAGGACGACGGCAACGACGGCGAGGGCGTAGAAAAGGATCGGTGACGAACCGACCGCGTCGCGCACCCCGGTCCGCGTCCCGACTGACGATGTCCCGATGAGCCGCGCCCGCCGTGTGCGCATGGTCATCCAGATCGGGGTGACGGTCGGCATCCTGGTCGCCCTGATCCTCATCCTCAACCCCGGTCAGCTCGGCCAGGACATCGCGCACTTCCCCCTGATCATGGTTCCCGCGGCCCTCGGGCTCACCGCGTGCTTCTACCTCAGCAAGGGGCTCCGCTACCACCAGCTGCTGCGCAGCGAGTCGGTCTCGGTCACCCCCCGTTCCTCGGTGCTATTCACGGTGGGGGGCGAGGCCTTCGGCCTGCTGCCCCTCGGCGAGCTGGCCCGGGCCGAGCTGGCCAGCGAGGCGACCGGTGCCGCGCTCGGCACCACCATGGCCGCGGTCACCGTCCAGGAGCTGCTCTACACGACCGTGATCGTGGCCATTGCCCTCCCCGGCGCCCTCGCCTACGCCGCCGGGATCTCGGGGATCGCGGTCTCGCTGGCCGGGATCCTGGCCATCATCGGCATCCTCACCATCCACCCGGTCTTCGAGGCCGTGCTCGGAGTGATCCGACGCATTCCCGTGGCGCGCCGAGCCGCGCTCCAGCTCGAGGTGCTCCACGAGCAGGTGGTCCGGCTGATGCGGCGGCGCGAGACCTGGCTCTGGGTGACCCTGAGCGTGCTCGGCGCCCTCTTCGAGCTGACCCTCTTCTGGCTGATGGTGCGGGGCACGAGCGGCGTGCCCGTCCCCTGGGTGACCACGACCTTCATCTACGGCGCCGCCTACCTCACCGGGGCGGCCACCAGCCCCGGGGGCGGGGTGGGCGGCTTCGAGGGCGCCGCCATCGGCCTGCTCCACGCCCAGGGGGTGCTGGGCCCGGCGGCGGTGGCCGCGGCCCTGCTCCAGCGCGCCGCCGACAAGGGGGTGATCACCCTCTGCGGTTTCGCCGCCTGGTACTGGGTCCGGCGTCATATCCGTCGCCGCCGTGGACTCCTGCTCGGTGACACCGAGGTCGCGCCGGTGGTGCCGCGGGCCGCGCTGCCGCCGGCATCCCGGCCAGTCGTGCCACCCAGGCCGGTCGCGGCCCCGGTGCCGGTCTGGTCGGATGCCATCCTCGCCAAGTCGGTGAGCCGCGGCGGGCCAGTTTCGCCCTGAGGCCGGACCCGCGGAAAGGTGGGGCGGAGGACCTGCGAGGTCATCATCGGGTCGGTGCCGGGCGTGCTCGGCCACCCGGGACTGGATGTGCACCTCCCCCGCCACCTCGTCGGGCCACCACGCGCTGGTCAGCAGGACGAACTGGACGTGGGTCGACCAGGGACCGCGTAGCGGACGAAGACGTGGTCGCCCGACCGTCGCAGCGAGCGCAGGCGCAGCCGCGGCGCGTCGGGTGGCGTGAAGGCGACGCCGGCCACCAGACCGGACCGGGGGGTCGGCTCCGACCGCCCGGCCAGCTGGGGCGCCACGGTGAGGAAGAGCTCGTCCATCCGGCCGCCGGCGAGGAGCTGACCGAAGAGGCGGGGACCACCCTCGCAGAGGATGGTGTCGGCGGCGAGGTGGGTGCGCACGGCCTCGACGATGGCGCCCGCGGGGATCTCGCCGGCCTGACCGGCGACCGCAACCCGCACCCGGGGGTGCATCGGGGGGAGCCGGCTCGCCCCCTCCGCTGTGGTGATGACCAGGACGTCGGCGTCGGGGCGGCTCAGCGCCGGGTGGATCGCCGGGAGGGCGCCGCTCGCGGTGACCACCGCGAGCGAGGGGGGGGCTGCGATACCGGCGACCAGGCCACGGTGGGCGGCCACCTCCTCGGCGAGCTCCGGCATCACGGTGCTCGGGGTCCACTGGTGGTGGGGATCGTCGCGGAGGGTGCCCGCCCCGATCAGGACGCAGTCGGCGGCGCAGCGCAGCAGGGCCATCAGGAAGCGGTCGGCGGGGTGATGGAGGCTCACCGCCATGGCCCCCTCTCCCCTCTCGTCGCCGAAGGCGGTGACCCCGTCCGCGGTGGCCACGAAGTTCGCCACCAGGCGGGGGGTGCCCAGCCGAACCCGGAGAGGACCGCCGTATACGCGAAGGAGCGGATCGTCCGGGGGAGGGCCCTCGTCGTCGAAGGCGACGGCGAAGCCATGCTCCCCGGCGAAGCGGGTCAGGGCCTCGGAGGTCATCTCGGGGCGGCAGGCCGGGTACGTCGGGTCCTCACGCACCTGGGATAATGGCTCACCCGGGCGGGCCCGCCGCGTCCCCCTCCCGTGCCGCGCCGACGTAGCTCAGCGGTAGAGCAGCGGTTTCGTAAACCGCTGGCCGGGAGTTCGAATCTCCCCGTCGGCTCCGATTCTGAATTCAGAGAGCCCCTCTGTCGACCATCTCGGGTCCGTCCGTACCCCTGATGTACCCCTTAAAGTTAGACTTCGCATGTGGGACGACGGGGTCGCGGGGAGGGCACGATCCGCAAGCGGGTGCGGTGCAGCTGCGGCCGGGTCTGGACCCCGACCCCTGAGGTCAGGGCCTGCCCCTCCTGTGGCGCCGCCGCGGCCGGCAGGCCGGTGACCTGGGAGGCCCGCTACGTCGTGGGCGAGGGCCCCGGGCAGGTCCGGCGCTCCCTCTACGCCCCGACCCGGCAGGAGGTGGTCGCTCTCCTCGACGACGAGCGGCGGCGGATCACTCGTGGTGAGGCCCCAGCTGACCGGCGCCAGACCGTGGGCTCCTACCTGGCGGGGTGGCTCGCAGGGAAGGAGAGGGCGCTCCGGCCTTCGACCTGGGTGACCTACCAGGGGTATATCGGGCGGACGATCGCGCCCGACCTCGGGCGCCTCCGCCTCGCGGAGCTGGGACCTCGGCACGTCGATGCGTGGATCGACGCCAAACTCAAGAGCGGCCTCTCGCCTCGCACGGTGAGCCATCTCCGGTCGATCCTACGCGCCGCCCTCAACGACGCCCGGCGCCGTGGCCTCGTCGATCGCAACGCAGCAGCGCTGGCCCCCCCGCCGCGTGTTGAGAAGCGGACCCAGGCACCCATGACTGCCGAGGAAGCCAACCGGATCCTCGAAGCCGTCGCCGGCAGCGGGATCGAGGCGCCGGTGGCCGTCGCCCTCCAGGCTGGCCTTCGCCTCGGCGAGGTCCTCGGCCTCGCCTGGCACGACGTCGACCTGGGCGCTCGAACCCTGCGGGTCCGGCAGGCGCTTTCGCGCCGGAGTGGGGTGACCACCCTCGGACCCCCGAAGAGCGCCGACTCGCGGCGAGTGGTGCCCATGACCCGGCCACTCACAGCCATCCTCGCCGCGCATCAGGAGCTGGAGGGCGTCAAGCGGGCGCGTCTCGGCCTCCCAGGAGCCGCAGCCGAGGCCCTGGTATTCACCAACCGTGGCGGCGACCCGCTCGATCCCAGCTGGGTCAGCCATGCCTTCCACGACCGGTTGGGCGAGGCCAGGCTACCACCTCGCCGGTTCCACGATCTACGCCACGGGTGTGCTGCACTGCTCCTGGCGAGCGGTGCCGACCTGAAGGTCGTCAGCACGATCCTGGGCCACTCGTCGATCCGGCTGACAGCTGACACCTACGCCGGGGTGGTTGATCGCCTCCGGGGGGACGCTGCTGAGGGTCTCGAGCGCCTTCTCAACCTCGTCGAGGCACCGACCCAGTAGCAGGGAGTAAGGGTGCGATTCCCTTTCCCGGCACCATCGGGCGAATTGAGACGAGGTCTCGCGTCCTAGTGGTGTGTCGTGGATTGGGTGATCCGGTCGAGGGTGGCTTGTCCGCGGGCGACTTTGTCGAGGATCACGTCGGCGGGTTTGGTCCAGACGAAGGGCTCGGGGTTGTCGTTCCAGTGGGAGACCCAGCAGTCGATCCGGGTTTCGAGTTCGGCGACGGAGGTGAAGCTGGTGTTGGTCAAGGCTTTGCGGCTGAGCACGGAGAACCAGCACTCGACGAGGTGAGCCATGATGAGCTGGTCGGGGTGAAGTGCAGGTGCCAGCGGCGGCGTTTCTTGTGGGCCAGCCAGTCACGGACAGGCTAGCTCTTTTGGGCCGACAGGTTGTCCAAGATGACGTGCAGCTCCTTCCACGGCCGGATCCGCCGTGCCTGCCATATCCGGGGCGTTGGCCGGATACCAGCAGGCAGAACTGGTTGGGCCTGTTGATCGAGCGCCAGTTGGTGCTCAGGCGGGTGGCCAGCTTGAATACCAGTTAGAGCGCGTTCTCCCGGACGCGTATGCGCTTGGCGGCGTCGGGGCGGGGGCAGACGGGAGAACGCGTCCTGGGCTCGAAACGCCTATGGCCGACCTCGCCCCCAGGCTCGAGGCTGATTAGCTCCTTGGTTGCCCGTATCTGTGACCTTGACGTCGTTACCGTAGAGCGACGTCTCACAAATCACGACTCCGCCGGGGCGACAGTCCGGTACTGTGCTGTGGATACTGCGGAGACGCCGCCCACCGTGCCCACGTTGCTCACTGCGGTCCCTCAGCCTGAGCCCGTACTGCTTCTCGATCGCCGGCGCTCTGCTCGCCGGTCGCGGTCTTCCGTCGGGTGACGGGAGTTCGGGTCAACTCCGGGTCAAAGAGCTCGGTCGCGACCATGCTGTCGTAGACGGCCATCTTCTCCACCACACGGGGCACCACTCCGGTCGCCTCGAACCACCCGGCATCGCCATCCTTCACGAATCGGTAGATCACCTCGAACCGAGGAGTATCCTCAAGGCCGAAGTGCGGGAGCTCAGCGATCTGCAGTATTCGCCTTGTGCCATCGATCATTCGTGCCTGATGGATGAACAGGTTGATGGACGAGCTCACCTGCGCCCTGATCGCCAGCAATGGCAGGTCCGCAGATCCCGCGATGACCATGGTCTCCAGACGTGACAGTGCCTCGGCAGCCGAGTTGGCGTGAATGGTGGACATGCTGCCGTCGTGACCGGTGTTCATCGCCTGCAGCATGTCTAGCGATTCAGCACCCCTCACCTCGCCAACGAGAATGCGATCCGGACGCATGCGCAGGCAGTTGCGCAGCAGCTCGCGCACATTGAGCTCGCCGCGACCCTCCACACTTGCTGGGTGACATTCAAGCGTCACCACATGGGGGTGATGCAGCTTCAATTCCGCTGAGTCTTCGATGGTGATCACCCGTTGACCAGCAGGAATCAGGGAGCCCAGAACGTTCATCGTCGTCGTCTTGCCGGCGCCCGTACCGCCCGAGATCAGGATATTGGCTCGACCCCGCACTGCTCCTTGCAGGAACAAAGCCATCGATGAGCTGAGCGTGGTTTCCCTGATGAGGTCCTCCATCGTCATGGCAAAACTGGAGAATTTTCGAATCGTCAAGATCGGCCCGATGGGTGAGACCGGCGGCAGGACCGCGTTGAGTCGACTCCCGTCAGCAAGGCGGGCATCGACCATGGGGCTGGATTCGTCGATTCGCCTACCAGCCAGTTCAACCAGCTTGCGAATGGTCGCCGAGAGCTCATCGTTGTCGATGAATCGCAAGTCGCTTCGCAGAATCACCCCGTCGCGTTCAAAGTAGACTTCGCCGGGGCCGTTGACCATGATCTCCGTGACAGTCGGATCCTTGATTAGCGGATCGATCACCCCAAAGCCGACTGCCTGCTGCACGATGAGGTTGGCGACGCCTTGCTTCTGGTCAGGGGTGAGTTGGATCGGCTCGTTCGCCATGAGCCTGTCCAGCTTCTCCCGTATGGCCGCCTCGAGTGCCCCCGTGTCCGAGGGGTTGGAGATTATCTGCGAAAGGATCTGCTGATAGGTGCTCGCGAGGTGGCGAAGGTTCGGATCGAGTGCCATGGCAGATGTTGGTCCGTACGGCGCTCCCGTGGGTATCCGATCTCTAGGCGCGTAGACAAACGGGTGCGTCGACTGATCGAACGACGAGGTGTCGCCTTCCTTGAAGTCACTGACGGTCGCGATCGCACGCTTGGAGATGGCGGCCTTGATGAGCGTGGACAGACCGGGATTCCAGAGGCGGACATGCAGCATCTGGCCAACGTCGGCAAAGAAATCATCGCGGTATGTATGCATGAAACTTCCGTCGACAAGCCGGAGCACGAGCTTCTGGGCCTTCGACCCTTGGCGCGGGTCCTGCTCGCTGATCGTGGGATGCTCTTCCCGGACGACGACGTACTTCAGAGCGCCGACGGCCACCCGCACAGACTGGATGTTGGTCTGGTTGACAAAGATGGAGAAATCATCGGACGGAAGGTCAGCTGCGTCCAGCTCTCCGTCGATACGCGCGCCGTCGAGAAAGTAGGCGGTCACCGTTAACACTGCACTTCCTCCGAGTACGTCAGCAGCCGGCCGCGGTTCGGCGTGGTTTGTCGATGATCGATCGCCGAGCGATAGCCGGCGTGCCATGCTCTTGGCTTCTGGATCACATTGTCCTCCACCACCTGGATCTCGTCGTTGGCTGAGCGTGCCAGTTCGGCAAGCCGGCGCAGCGGCCGGCTTGGCGGCAGCCGAAGCGACGGCGCCTCACGGCGGCCCCGGCTCTCTACCAGCATCACACACTGAGGCCTGTGGGTGCCGACAATCCAGGTCTCCGGAGCGGTGTGCACGCCAGGCAGGAGGCACTCACTCGGCTGCTGCGAATCGACTCCGACGCTATCGACGATGTTCGCGGCTGGCTGGTTGTGGTTGTGACGCGCCTCTGTCTGGACCACCTGCGTTCAGCGCGCGTCAGCCGCGAGAGCACGGTAGGCTCTTGGCTACCCGAGCCGTTGGTCAGTCTCGGCCACGCTCGTTGATGCGGTTGACGGGATCGTTCATAGGGTGAGCCCAGTCTGCCCCAGGAAGCCGAAGAGCAAGCGCTGCTGGGTTCGGGCCGTGCGGACCCCGCCGGCGGCGAGCTCGATCAGCTCCCACGGTGTCGTCGCCGCGCTTGGCGAGCGCCCCGCCCTTGACGCGGTTCCAGACGCCCTCCACGAGGTTCAGCGCGGGGGCGTAGGCAGGCATCCGCTCGGTCGGCAGCCAAGCCCGCTGCGCCTCCACGTAGGCCGCACTGGGCCAGCGGCCAGGCGCGGGAGCACGAGAGTCGTGGTGATGGCCGCCACCGCGAGCAGTACGCCGACGACCTATCGACGGCAAGGCGGGGCCGGCGGTCGAACCGTGGCGCCTCCCGGCTCGCGAAACCGAGCCTCACCCCGTCCCCACCCCACGGGGTCGCCCAAGGCCGCTGCCACTGGCTACGAGACGCCAACCGACGAAGACCACACTCATAGGACGTGGGCACCAGAGCAGATGTGACGCCGAGTCCAACGGTTCGCAGGGGAAGGTGGTCGCCGCAACGGCAGGGCCCAAGACGTTTGTGCCCCTCGACCTCTCGAATTTGCCTCCGAACCCGAAGTGGCGGGGCCAGGGGACGCCGAAGAGGTCCCCGCACGCTGCGAGGCGCGGCCAGATGGCAGTGCTTACAAGTTGTACCAGCGGCGGCCGCGGGCATGCGGGCGGACCGTGAGCACCACGAGCCAAACCACCAGGGCGACGAGCGCCACCCAGACCAGCGTGTGCAGGGCGAATCCCAGGAGGAAGAGGACGGCGATCAGGGCGAGAAACAGGATCATTGGACGCATGAGAAGCTCCTTCGTGTGATGAGGGTTGGGGTGCGCTCGCCTGCTGAGGGAATCCAGTGCCCCCTCAGCCACGCCTGGGACCGAACGCGATCCCAAACGTGACCTTGTTGTGGGGGCGAAGGAATCAGGTGGACCGCCTCGCGTGCTG
>Ga0187868_1000043_pt1 | contig 123712 bp, 112 predicted proteins | sample June2016WEW_13_4_FD_133014 | JGI IMG/M metagenome (GOLD analysis project Ga0187868, IMG submission 133014) | Peatland microbial communities from SPRUCE experiment site at the Marcell Experimental Forest, Minnesota, USA - June2016WEW_13_40 | ecosystem: Environmental > Terrestrial > Soil >... | reverse complement strand
TCCTGATCGTGACCCACGACCTGGACCTGGCCGCCCAGGCCGACCGGATCATCCACCTGCGCGACGGCCGCCTGGCCGGCGACCAGCGGGTGGAGTGCGCCGGGGTCCCGCTCGAGGCTGCCGTGGCCGTGGCATAGGTCGCCGCGCCGGACCCGGGGGAAGGGATCTCCCGCCCCTGCCGCCGTGCCCGCACGGCGCAGGGTGGACGCGGCCCTCCGGGGAGAGTAACGTACACATGTTCGCATCCGGCCGCCTCGCTCGGGCTCCAGCCCTGCCCGCGGCCGGACGCCCGGTTCTGGGTACGCTAGGTGGTCCGTGCCACACGACACCATCGACATCCGCGGGGCGAGGGAGCACAACCTCAAGAACATCGACCTCAGCCTGCCCCGCGACAGCCTGATCGTTCTGACGGGCCTCTCCGGGAGCGGCAAGTCGTCGCTCGCCTTCGACACCATCTACGCCGAGGGCCAGCGCCGCTACGTGGAGTCGCTCTCCGCCTACGCGCGCCAGTTCCTCGGCCAGATGGAGAAGCCGGACGTCGACCACATCGACGGGCTCTCCCCGGCCATCTCCATCGACCAGAAGGGCACCAGCAAGAACCCGCGCTCCACCGTGGGCACGGTCACCGAGATCTACGACTACCTCCGGCTGGTGTACGCGCGGATCGGGCACCCCCACTGCCCCCGCTGTGGCCGGGAGATCAGCAAGCAGACCATCGAGCAGATCGCCGACCAGGTGCTGGCGCTGCCGGAGGGCTCGCGCCTGATGGTGGCGGCGCCGATGGTACAGGGACGCAAGGGCGAGCACCGCGACGTCTTCGAGGAGGCCCGCCGCAAGGGCTATGCGCGGGCCCGGGTCGACGGTGAGGTCCGCGACCTCGGCGAGACGATCGCGCTCGACAAGAAGTTCAAGCACGACATCGAGATCGTCGTCGATCGGGTGGTGATCGGCCCCGAGCTGCGCAGCCGGCTCACCGACTCCCTGGAGCAGACGGCCAAGCTCAGCGACGGCCTGATCCTGCTGATTCCGGCGGACCAGCCGGGGGGTGGGGGCGACGCGGGCGCCGCCGTGGCCGCAGCCCCGCCGGTGGGAGACGTCCCCCCTCTCGCGAGCGGCGCATCCGCATCCGGTGACGGGGACTCGCCAGCCGCCGACGAGAGCTCCCGGCCCAGGGTGGCAGTGGGGGAGCTGCTCTTCTCCCAGGACTACGCCTGTGTCTACTGCGGGATCTCGATGGAGGAGCCCGCTCCCCGCAACTTCTCTTTCAACAACCCTCACGGCGCCTGCCCCACTTGCACCGGGCTGGGGCTGCGGATGGAGGTCGATCGCGACGCGGTGGTGCGCGATCCCTCGCTCTCGATAGATGACGGGGCGCTCTCCGGCTGGACCAAGGGTCCGTCCCAGATGTGGGTCCTCGACGTCCTCCAGAGCGTCTGCCGCCACTACAAGATCCCGACCGACGTGCCCTTCGGGGAGCTCTCCGCCCAGGAGCAGCGGGTCATCCTCTACGGGCTGCCCAAGGACGAGACCGTCCGGATGCGCTACGTCTCCCACACCGGCCGGACCCATTCCTATGAGGCCGCCTACGAGGGGGTGATCCCCAACCTCGAGCGCCGCTACCGGGAGACCGAGTCCGAATGGGTCAAGCAGGAGATCGAGCGGCTGATGATGCAGAAGCCGTGCCCGGCCTGCGCCGGCAAGCGGCTCAAGCCGGAGTTCCTCGCCGTCACCGTCGACGGGATGAGCATCATGGACTTCACCGCCCTCACCGTCTCCGCGGCCCTCCGCCGGACCGAGAGGCTGCACCTCAGCGAGCGCGAGATGCAGATTGCCGGGAGGGCGTTGAAGGAGATCCGCGAGCGGCTCGGCTTCCTCCGCGATGTGGGGCTGGACTACCTCGGCCTCGATCGGGCCTCGGCGTCGCTCTCCGGCGGCGAGAGCCAGCGCATCCGGCTGGCGACCCAGATCGGAAGCAAGCTGATGGGCGTCCTCTACATCCTCGACGAGCCGTCCATCGGTCTCCATCAGCGTGACAATCACAAGCTGCTGGCAACCCTGACCACTCTCCGCGACCTGGGTAACACCCTGATCGTCGTGGAGCACGACGAGGAGACGATCCGCACTGCGGACTTCATCGTCGACATCGGCCCGGGAGCCGGGGAGAAGGGTGGAGAGGTGATCGTCGCCGGGACCCTCGCCGACGTCCTCGCGTGCCCTCGGAGCCTCACCGGTCAGTACCTCCGCGGCGAGCTCAGGATTCCCGTCCCGGCGGTGCGCCGGCCCGCCGGGGGCACGGCTCTCACGGTGCGGGGCGCCACCGAGAACAACCTCAAGTCGGTGACGGTGCAGTTCCCGCTCGGGCTCTTCATCTGCGTCACCGGGGTGAGCGGCAGCGGCAAGTCGACGCTCGTCAACGACATCCTCTACCGCCGGCTGGCCCAGGCGCTCTACCGGGCCAAGGACCGACCCGGGAAGCACGAGAAGGTGGAGGGGATCCAGCACATCGACAAGGTCATCGACGTCGACCAGTCCCCGATCGGGCGGACCCCGCGCAGCAACCCCGCCACCTACGTCGGGGTCTTCACCGACATCCGCGACCTCTTCGCCAAGCTGCCCGAGGCGAGGATCCGCGGCTACAAGCCGGGGCGCTTCTCGTTCAACGTCTCCGGGGGCCGCTGCGAGGCCTGCGCGGGCGACGGGATGATCAAGATCGAGATGCACTTCCTCCCCGACATCTACGTCGCCTGCGATGTCTGCAAGGGGCGGCGCTACACCCGGGAGGCGCTCGAGGTTAAGTTCCGCGGCAAGTCCATCGCCGACGTCCTGGAGATGACCGTCGACGAGGCCGCCGCGCTCTTTGCCAACCAGCCCCGGATCGTCCGCCGTCTGCGCACCCTCCAGGACGTGGGGCTCGGCTACATCCGGCTCGGACAGCCGGCCACCCAGCTCTCCGGGGGTGAGGCGCAGCGGGTCAAGCTCTCCACCGAGCTCTCCCGGCGTGACACCGGGCGCACCCTCTACATCCTCGACGAGCCCACCACCGGGCTCCACTTCGCCGACGTGGAGAAGCTCCTCCAGGTCCTCCACCGGCTGGTCGACGCCGGCAACACCGTCATCGTCATCGAGCACAACCTGGACGTGGTCAAGACCGCCGACTGGATCGTCGACCTGGGCCCCGACGGAGGCGATGCCGGCGGCGAGGTGGTGGCGGCCGGGACCCCGGAGATGATCGCCGGCGAGCCCCGGAGCGCCACCGGCAGCTACCTTCGCCGGATCATCGGCGGCGCGGCCGGCAACGGACGGCGCTCCCTCCGTACGGAGATCCCCGGCACCGCGGCCCTCCGCCCCCCGGCGGTCGGTTCCCCGGCTCCCCGGGGCACGGGACGTCCCCGGCGGGCGGGGGCGGCCTCCCGCTGAGGCTGCGCCGCCCGTCCGGAGGCTCCGGCGGGGTGCGGCGTCCCGGTCGTGGCGGCCCCGGTCCGGGATCGGCCTGGGGCGGGACTCCCGGTATTGGTCCAATTGCGCTATTTTTCACGCATGACCGAGCTGCATGGTGGCGAGGATCGCCGGCAGCGGCTCCGGCGCCTCGACGACTGCCTGACCCTCCTCGAGCAGGCTCACGAGATGGAGATCACCGTGGTCACCGCGAGGATGGCGGACGCCCTCGCGGATCGGGTCCCGGCGGTCCACTCCGGGATGCTGGTCGCCGACGCCATCGAGGAGGTCCTGCGCGAGCAGGAGCCCTACATGGTCCAGGTTCGCCCCGAGGTGTCGCGGCGGATCCGGCGCCGGCGCGACCCCTTCGACGTCCGGCTGCTGCTCCAACGCCGCTAGGAGCCGCCCGGGGGCGGTCCATCTCAGCCACCGGCCACCGGCCGCTGGCCGGGCCGTCCGCCGGCTGAACGGCCGCCGGCGAGCTCACCGGCCCGACCGTCTCCCGTCGAAGGGCAGGGAGTGACCGAGCGGGAGGGCCGAGACCCCGAGGGGCCCCCAAAGGGGCGACGCGACCGTCGCGGGCCAGGCGAGTACCATCGGCCGGGCGGTGAGCACCTTCAACTTCGACCCTGAGCTGCTGTTCCGGCGGCGCCGGCCCCGGGTGGTCCGGTCCCCCCGCTACACCCGCCTGCGGAAGATCCTGCTGATCGTCGTCGCCGCGATCGTCGTCCTGGTCATCGTCCTGCTCGCGCTGATGAAGCTGCGGGTCAACTATCTCTTCCTCTCCAGCCTCGGCCACTCCAACGTCTTCTGGACCCCCCTGATCGCCCAGGTGATCCTCTTCGTGATCGGCCTGGTCATCACCGGCGGGCTGGTCTTCGCCAGCGTGCCCTTCTGGTCGCGGGCCTTCTCCGGGATCGACGCCCTGGCCGGCCGGGTCACCTTCTGGACGGGCATCGCCATCGCGGTGCTCGCCGGAATTGGCGGCGGCGCCCATCTGGCGGGCGACTGGCAGAACGTCCTCCTCTTCCTCCACGGCCACGCCTTCGGTGCCACCGACCCCGTCTTCCATATGGACTACGGCTTCTACGTCTTCACCCTCCCGGTGATCGACAGCTTCTCCGCGCTGCTCTGGGGGGCCGCAGTCCTCGGCTTCCTCGGCGCCGCCGCGGTGGTGGCGGTGAGCCTGCTGATCATCCACGCCCCCCAGGAGATCGACATCCAGCTCCACCCGGCGGAGGGCAGGAGCGCCGACGACGCCCTGAGGATCGGTACCCTCCACGCCGGAGCAGCGCTGATCGGCATCTTCATCCTCGCCGCGCTGGGGGCCCACTTCGGCGTCTACCACCTGGTGACCGAGCAGAACTCGCAGTACTCGTTCGTCGGTCCCAACGCCACCGATCTGAACGTCCTCCGCCCGGTGCTCGGCGCCCTCCAGTGGATCGCACTCCTCTTCGCGGTCGCGACCGCCGCGTTCCTGATCCGGAGGAGCCGGCGGCGGCCGACTTGGGGCACGGTCGCGCTGCTCGGCGGTCTGCTGGGCGGCTGGCTGGTGGTGGCGGGGGGGCTCACCATCATCCCCGAGGCGGTGTACACGGCGACCGCGGTCAACCCGAACGCCGAGCAGGCCCAGGCCCAGTCGATCGACAACTACCTGACCGCCAGCCGATACGCCTGGGATCTGGAGCCCACCGGCAGCGAGCCGAGCGTGCTCAACGAGCCCTTCAACACCGTGACCACGCCGACCCTCAGCAGCCTCGCCGCCGATCCCGGGACCCTCAACAACGTGCGCGTCCTCGATCCCACCCAGCTTCCCGCCGTGCTCAACCAGGTCGACCGGACGCGTGCCTACCAGACCTTCGACAACAACGTCACCATCGACCGCTATCCCAACGCCGCGGGACAGGAGACCGAGGTGATGATCGGCGTCCGCGAGATCTCCGAGGGCGACATCCCCAACTCCAACTTCGTCAACAACGCCTTCGTGTACACCCACGGCTACGGGATCACGGCGGTGTCCGTCAACCAGATCGGGGTGGAGGGGGAGCCCAACATCCTGGACGGCAAGGAACCGCTCCAGCAGGTCGACTCCAGCGCCTCCCCGGCGCTCGACTTCGACGGCACGGGCGGCAATCCGGAGATCTACTGCGGTGAGCAGACCACCCAGCCGGTGGTGGTCAACACCAACCAGCTGGAGTTCAACTACCCGTCCACGCCCGACGCCTACATCCACGCCGGCACCGGGATGGCCGGCTTCACCATCAACAACCCCTTCGACAAGCTGGCCACCTCGCTCACCGAGTTCGGCGGTTTCAACCTCTTCCTGAGCGACATCCCCAACAGCCAGAGCACGGTGCTGATGAACCGGACCATCGACCAGCGGATCCAGAGCATCGCCCCCTTCCTCACCGTCGACTCGGACCCCTACATCGTGGCCGACCCACAGACCGGCGACTTGATGTGGATCGCCGACGCTTACGTCGAGACCGGCAACTTCCCCGAGTCCGACAACGTCAACGGGATCTCCTACCAGCGCAACGCGGTCAAGGCGGTGGTCAACGCCCGCACCTGCGCCGTCACCCTCTACGCGGTGGACATGAACGAGCCCCTCACTGCCGCCTGGAACGGGATCTACCCAGGGCTGCTCCACCCGATCAGCCAGATGCCGTCCTTCCTGGTCCAGCACCTGCGCTACCCCGAGGACCTGTTCAGCAACCAGGTCAAGGTCTACGCCCAGGTCCACGTCGACGACCAGCTCCCCGTCTCCAACCCTCAGGTGGCCGCCGACTTCTTCGCCAAGAACGACTTCTACAGCCTGGCCCAGGGGCTCCAGCCGGACGGCACCGCGGTCACCACCACGCCCCAGTATCTCGAGCTCACCCTACCCGGCAACGCCACCCCCCAATTCGTCCTGATGCAGACCTTCAGCCCCTACAACAGCGGGAGCGGCGGCCAGGCCAGCAACATGACGGCCTGGCTGGCGGCGGAGTCCGACTACACGACGACCGACCATCCCCCGCTGGTGGCCGTCCCCCTGGGCAACAACACCAATGTGCGCGGCCCCTACCAGTTCGACAACAACTCGAACACCGACCCCGCCATCAGCCAGCAGCGCACCCTGCTCGGGGAGTCCGGCTCTCAAGTCGTGCTCGGCAACGTCATCGTGCTGCCCTTCAATGACGACTCGTTCCTCTTCGTCCGGCCCTTCTACGTCCTCCCCAACCAGTCGAGCGGGGTCAGCTTCCCGCAGCTCCGCTACGTCATCGTCGGAACGCAGAACTCCGTCGCCCTGGGGACGAGTCTGCCCACTGCCCTGGAGGCCCTCTACAACACCACGAGCCTGCCCGCCGGGCTGAACCCGACCACGACGTCGCCGTCGCCCTCGCCGTCGCCCTCGCCGTCGCCGTCCCCGGGGGCGACCCCGACGCCGTCGGCGAGCCCCACCGCGTCGCCCCCGGCCGGCGGGTACACCCCCCAGGAGCTGGCGATCATCGGCGACCTGGTCACCCAGGAGGCGAACCTGAAGGCCGACTACGCGAGCGGCAACCTGGCCGCCGCCGGCCAGGCCCAGGCGGCCATCAACGCCGACATCAGCCAGCTCAGCCAGCTGCTCGCGTCCGGAGGAGTCACCCTCCCGACGCCGACCGCGGCGTCGCCGACCCCGTCCCCGTAGGGCCGGCCGACAGCTCCCCCCGGGTGGGGTACCCTGCGGGGGCGATGGATGAGATCGCCCCTGGCGTGCGCCAGCTCGACACCCTTCTGGGTGGCATGGAGCGGCTCACCGCCAGCTTCCTGGTGGACGGACCCCAACCGGCACTCGTCGAGACCGGCGCGCAGACGTCGGCCGCGACCGTGGTCGAGGCCCTGACCGCCGCCGGCGTCGGCGCCCGCGATCTCCGCTGGGTGGTGGTCACCCACATCCATCTCGACCACGCCGGGGCGGTCGGCGAGGTGGCCAGCGCCTTCCCCGGCGCCACCGTGGTCGTGCACGAGCGGGGGGCCCGTCACCTGGCCGATCCCTCCCGGCTCATCGACTCGGCCGCGCGCGTCTACGGCCCCCTGCTCGACGATCTCTATGGCCGGATGCTCCCGGTCCCCGCCGAGCGCGTGCTCGCCGCCGCCGACGGCATGGCCCTCGACCTGGGGGGCGGCCGGAGCCTCCGCCTCGTCGACGCGCCCGGCCATGCCCAGCATCACCAGGCGGTGCTCGACGAGCAGTCGGGCACCCTCCTGGTCGGCGACGCGGTGGGGGTCAGGCTACCCGGGACCGGCGCCCTTCGCCCTGCCACCCCGCCCCCCGACTTCGACCTCGAGCAGGCGGTCGCCACCCTCCTCCGCCTCGGCGCCCTCCACTCGGCCCGGCTGGTGCTGACCCACTACGGCCCGGTCGCTGATCCGGGGGCGACCCTCGCCGAGGCGGAGGAGACACTTCACCGCTGGGTGGAGACGGCCGGACGGGTCATGCGCGACTCCCCGGGGTCGGGGGTGGAAGAGGTTGCCGCCGCCCTCGCGGAGGCCTTCGCCGCCCCGGCGCCGGGCGCCGCCGAGGACGCCCGCCGGCTCGAGGTCCTCAACGGGGTGCACGGCAACGCGGCCGGGATCGTCCGGTACCTGGAGCGCCGGACCGCGGCACGGCCGGCCGCGTGACCGAGATGCCAACCCCCACCCTGCCCTCCACCGAGCCGTCCACCGAACGCGCCGCCGGCGCGGCCGGCACGCCCGGTACCGCACCGGCCCCGGCCGGTCCGCTGATACGGCCCGGCCCCGGGGTGAGGCTGCTCTCCACCGTGATCCTCGCCATCCTGGTCGGGGCGATCGGGGGAGGGGGAGCGGCCTGGGCCATCTATCAGCACTACGGTCCGGTCGAACGGATCGTCAACCAGCAGATCAACGGGTCACCGAGCAGCCAGAGCCAGACGGTCGGCCAGCTCGCCCAGGCGAACGCCGCCTCGGTGGTGGTCATCGCCACCCAGCCGGTGACCCCCGGTGACCTGGCCGGCGGGAGCGCCAGCCTCGTCGACGGGGTGGTGGTCAGCGCGGCTGGTTTGATCCTGACCAGCGCTCACGCCGTGGAGGACGCCAGCCAGCTCCGGGTTGGCCTCTCCAACGGGCAGAGCTATGACGCGACCGTCGCCAAGATCGATTCCGTCCACGGCCTGGCCCTGCTGCGCATCCCCGGAGTCACCGACCTCAGCCCGATCACGCTCGCCTCCACCTCCCCGGCCGTGGGAGACGAGGCCATCGTCCTCAGCCGGCCCGCCATGGAGGGCCTGAGCGTCGAGGTCGGCACGGTCAGCGCGGTGGGGCTGACGGTGACCAGCGACAGCACCACCGACGCATCTCTCCAGGACGCCATCGACATCGACGCCACCGCGGAACCCGACGCCGACGGTGCCCCGGTGCTCGGCAGCGCCGGCGACCTGATCGGCGTGCTGGTCACCATCACTCAGGCACCCTCTCCGCCCGGCGTCACCGCCCTCTCCCTCAGCGCGGCCAGTGCCCTGATCACGAGCGTCTCCAGCGGGACCGCGCCGCTGCAGGGCAGCTTCGGGGTCGAGGACACCTACATCGATCCCGCCACTGCCGCGGCCTCCAACCTCACCCCGGGGGCGCTGATCGACTCCGTCGACGCCGGCGGCCCGGCGGCCGTGGGCGGGCTCCAGGAGGGCGACATCGTCACGAGCGTCAACGGGATCGCCATCGACGCCACCCATCCCTTCGACCCCGCCAGCTTCGGCCTCTCGCCCGGTGACACCGCCGAGGTCACCGTGGTCAGGGGGACGGCGACCCAGACCATCACCATCGTGGTGGGAACGGCGAGTTGAGAGGGCGGCCCATCCCCCAGCGCGTTCGCGGCCGGCCTGCTCCCGGCTAAGATCGCTCGGACCATGGAGATCACCTATCTCGGCCTCTCCTGCCTCCGCCTGCGCGGCCACGACGTCCAGGTGCTGGTCGACCCGCCCGCGACCACTCTTCCCGGGCTCGGACGCTCGCAGCCCGACATCATCGTCCGCACCGAGGGCGAGACCGTCCCCGAGCGTCTCCGGCCGCGCGCCGGCCAGGCCCAGGAGGTGAGCGGACCGGGCGAGTTCGAGGTCCGCGGGGTCATCGTCCACGGCCTGCCGGCCGGCGCGATCACGATCATGCGGATCGTGGTCGACGAGGTGTGCGTGGCCGCGCTGGGCAGGCTCGACCGCCAGCTCAGCGAGGAGGAGGTCGATGAGCTGGGCCGCGTGGACGTGCTCACCGTGCCGGTGGGTGGCGTGGATGCGCTCGGCGCGGTGGCGGCCACCAAGGTCGTCAATGCGATCGCCCCGGCGATCGTGGTGCCGGTCCGCTACCGCGCCAGCGGGGTGGCCGGCAGTGGTGACTACGATCCCCTGGACCGGTTCGCCAAGGAGATGGGCCTCAGCGACGACGCCCTGCCGACGCAGCCCAAGCTGAGCCTCACCGGGACCATGGGCGCCGCGGAGGAGACCCGGGTGGTGATCCTCGAGCCGCGCGGCGCAGTCTGATCGCCACATCGCGCGTCAGCGGCACCGGTCCCTGGTAACATCGGAAAAACCACGGCGCCGGGAGGTCTCGAAGATGGCCAAGTTCGTGTTCGTGACCGGTGGTGTCGTCTCCTCCCTGGGCAAGGGCATCACTGCCGCCTCCATCGGCAACATCCTCAAGGCCCGGGGCCTCCACGTCGGGATGCAGAAGCTCGACCCCTACCTGAACGTCGACCCGGGCACCATGTCGCCGTACCAGCACGGGGAGGTCTTCGTCACCGACGACGGGGCCGAGACCGACCTGGACCTCGGTCACTACGAGCGCTTCGTGGACGTCGCCCTCTCCCAGGCCAGCAACGTCACGACCGGCCGCATCTACGCGAGCGTGATCGCCAAGGAGCGGCGCGGCGACTATCTCGGCGGGACCGTCCAGGTCATCCCCCACATCACCAACGAGATCAAGCAGCGGGTCCTCCGGGTCGCGGAGAACGAGCTCCCCGAGCCCGACGTCGTCATCGTCGAGGTCGGCGGCACCGTGGGCGACATCGAGTCGCTGCCCTTCCTGGAGGCCATCCGTCAGTTCAAGAACGACATCGGCCGCAGCAACGTCTGCTACGTCCACCTCACGCTGGTCCCGTACATCGCGGCCAGCGAGGAGTTCAAGAGCAAGCCCACTCAGCATTCGGTGAACACGCTGCGGTCGATCGGCATCCAGCCGGACGTCATCGTGGCGCGCAGTGAGCAGCCCATCGGCGAGAGCCAGAAGGAGAAGATCGCGCTCTTCGGTGACGTGCCCCAGCGCGCGGTGATCAACGTCCCCGATGCCCGCTCCATCTACGAGGTGCCGCTGATGCTGGAGGCGGCCGGGCTGGGCGATTACATCGTCGAGCTGCTCGGCATCTCCGCCGGCCCGCCCGACCTCGAGGACTGGCGCCGGATGGTGGCCCGGATCGAGGCGCCCAAGCCGTCGGTGCGGGTCGCGCTGGTGGGCAAGTACGTGGCCATGCCCGACGCCTACATCAGCGTCACCGAGGCGCTCCGGCACGCCGCCGTCCACTGTGGCGTCGATCTCCATCTGGAGTGGGTGAGCTCCGAGGAGGTCACCCCCGAGGTGGAGCGGCTGGCCGGGGTCGACGGGGTGGTGGTGCCGGGGGGCTTCGGCCATCGGGGGATCGAGGGCAAGGTGCTCGCGTCCCGCTTCGCCCGTGAGCACCAGATCCCCTATCTCGGCCTCTGCCTGGGGATGCAGTGCGCCACCATCGACATCGCCCGCGAGGCCCTGGGCACCGAGGACGCCAACTCCACCGAGTTCAACGCCTTCACCGCTAACCCGGTCATCGACCTGCTCCCCGAGCAGCGCGACATCGAGAACAAGGGCGGCACCATGCGGCTCGGCGTCTACCCCTGCAAGCTGCAGCCGGGGACGCGCGCCGCCGCCGCCTACGGCGAGGCGGTCGTGTACGAGCGCCACCGCCATCGCTTCGAGTTCAACAACCAGTACCGGGAGCGCCTGGGCGAGTTCGGCGTCGTCTTCAGCGGCACCTCGCCCAACGGCAGGCTGGTCGAGATCATCGAGCTGCGCGACCATCCCTTCTTCGTCGGGTCGCAGTTCCACCCCGAGTTCCGCTCTCGACCCGGCCGGCCCCACCCGCTCTTCCGCGAGTTCATGGCGGCCGCCTGCCGCCGTGCCGGGGTCCACCCCGAGGCGGTGCCGGACGCCACCGGCCAGGACGCCGCCAACCCGGTGGCGGTTGCCGGCGAGCTTCCGGGTCCGGTCCGGGGCGTCCTCGCCGCGGATCGACCCGGCCATGGAGGCGGCTGAACCCTGACCCCCGCAGAGCACCGGGCGGCTCCGGTCTCACCGGCGCGCTTGAGCCGCGAACGCCATCGCGGCCTGGAGCTGCTGCGTGCCACCGAGGCGGCGGCGCTGGCCGTCGGGCGCTGGCTGGGACGCGGCGACAAGACGAGCGCCCGTGACATCGGCGAGCGTGCCATGGAGGAGGCCCTCCTGAGCATGCCCTTCGACGGTCACGTCGTCATCGATGCCGGGGGGGTGGCCGACCCCCTCAACCCGGGACGGCGGGTCGGTGTCGGTCGCGACCCGGTGGACCTGGCCGTCGACTCCGTCGACGGGGTGAGCCTGGTCGCCAAGGGCCTCTCCCAGGCCCTCTCGATCGCTGCGGCCGCCGAGTCCGGCGGGATCGCTGCGCCGCCTCCCTGCGCCTACCTGCACAAGCTTGCCGTCGGTCCCCGGGCCCGGGGTGCGATCGACATCACCGACAGCCCCGAGAACAACCTGCGCCGCGTCGCCTTCGCCATGGACGTCCAGGTCCAGGACCTCACGGTCATGCTGCTGGACCGTCCCCGTCACCAGGGCCTTCTCGAGCGGGTGCGCGCGCTCGGAAGCCGGGTCGCGCTGATCAGCGATGGCGACATCGCGGGGGCCCTGATGACGGCCTGGCCGGGGAGCGGGATCGATGTCCTGATCGGATCGGGCGGCACCCCCGAGGCGGTGCTCGCCGCCTGCGCCCTCCGTTGCCTCGGCGGGGAGATGCAGTGCCAGCCCTGGGTCCGCAACCAGGACGAATCGGCGGCTCTGCGCGCCGCCGGGGTCAGAGCGGACGCGAAGCTCGGGATCGACGACCTGGTCCCCGGCAGGGACGTTGCGGTCGCGGTCACCGGTGTGACCGGCGGGGGCCTGCTGCGCGGCGTCCAGTACCACAACTGGTGGGCGGAGACCCACAGCCTCGTGATGCGGGCGCAGAGCGGCACGGTACGCGAAATCCGGACCAAGCACCACGTGGCCCTGGATCCCCAGCAGGCCGGCCGTCTGGTCTGAGGCGTCGAAGCCGGGTCCGGTCCCGCGGCCGGGGGCGGCCGGGCTCGGTGCCAGCCCCGCCGGCGAGCCCGGCTCAGCTGCGACGGCGCCCCGTCCTCCAGATGCTGAGCGGGAGCAGCACCAGGATGGCTGCCGGCAGCACCCACCAGCTGGGGACCGGGCTCCGGCTCACCACGGCTGTCAGCGCGATGGCCACCGCCAGTCCCAGCGCGACCCTCCAGTCGTCGCCGATCACGAGGTCGTCGACGAAGGCCGCCACGGCCCGCAGCCGCCGGGTCATCAGCCGGCCTCCGCGGTCGACGACGCGGCCGCGCTGCCGCGGACGCGGGCGTGGCCCTGCCGGCGCAGCCCGCAGGCGAGCAGCAGGCCGAGGACGGCGATGCCCGGCAGCAGCACGAGCAGGGCCGCATCCGAGCCGGGCCAGCGTGCCCCGGCCCCCTCGGCTGACCAGAAGGCGCCGAACCCGGTCAGCATGACCCCAACCAGGAACTTCAGGGCGTTCTCCGGCACCCGGGCGAGTGGCGCTCGGACCAGCAGGCCGGCCGCGCTCACCACCAGGATCGCGGCCCCCGCCGCGGCCGCCGCCAGGGGGATGGCGTGCTGGTTGCTCCCGAAGGTGAGGACGATGAAGGCCACCTCGGTGCCCTCGAGGAGCACCCCCTGGAAGGAGAGGGTGAACCCGTACCAGTCGGTCACCGCGCCGACCCGGCGCGAGGCAGGCCGCCGTGCCGCCTCCAGCTTCGCCCGGAAGATCTCGTCCTCGTCGTGCATGGCCCTCAGCCCGCCCGCGCGGAGCACCGCCTGGCGCAGCCACTGGATGCCGAAGACGAGCAGGAGGGTCCCGATGACGAGGCGCAGGGCTCCAGTCGGGATCGTGGTCAGCGCCGGGCCGAGAGCGGCGACGACCACGGCCAGGACCGCGATCGCGGCCACCGCCCCATACCCGGCCGATCTCCAGTCGCGGGCCGTACCGGCGGCCAGCACGATGGTGGTGGCCTCGACGGCCTCCACCGCACAGGCCAGGAACACCGCCAGGAACAGCGCTCCTGCGCTCATCGCATCCGCTCACTCCGCGGGCGTCCGATCCGCTGCCGCTGATGATGCCCGGCCACCGCGTCGCGGCGGCGCCGACCGGGCGCGGTATGGTCGCCGGGTGCCATCCGAACCGGCCCCTCCTCCTCGGCTGAGCCCGCTGCTGGCCGGGATGCCGGACCCGGACGCCGCGCTGCTCAGCCTCGCCTACGCCGTCGCCGAGCGGGCCCACTCCGGCCAGATCCGCCGCCAGGGTACCGCGTACATCGACCACCCGGTGGAGGTGGCGCTCCTCCTCCGCGACCGGCTTGGCGTCACCGACCCGGCGATCCTCGCCGCGGGGCTGCTCCACGACGCCGTCGAGGACTCCGAGCTCACGGTCGCCGATCTGCGCGACTTCCCGGAGCGCACCCGCCGGCTGGTCGCGCTGCTCACCGATCCTGAGCCGGAGATGACCCGCGCCGGCCGGCGCGCCCACTACCGCGAGATCTGGAGGGACCCTGACGCCACCCTGCTCAAGGCGGCGGATCGGCTCTCCAACATCCGGGACGTGGTCGCGCAGGGGGACCCGGTCTTCACCCGCCGGTACGTCCGCAAGACCCGCCGCGAGATCGTCGGCAGGGGCCTCCCGCTGGCCGCGCATCCGGTTGCCACGCCGCTCCTCCTTGCCGCCCTGGAGGCCGCCGCCCGCACCGCTCGCGGCTGACCCCGGCCCCCGGCCGAGCCGGGGGTTGACTCCCTGCGATTGATATGTAATCATGTAATTCATGAGAGTTGAAAGTCACCACCCCCACTTCGACCCCACCCCCGCCCCGATCCTGAGCGACGAGGAGCTCCAGGGCTGGTTTGCCGGCCGCCTCCCCACCGCTCTGTTCGCCAGCCCACCCGCCATCACCGGGGACCGTGACGAGATCCTCGTCGTCGGCGAGATCCCCGACGTGGAGCTGCCGAAGGATACCGGCGACGCCGCCCGGGCCACGGCGCGCTCCGCGCGCATCGAACGGTTCCGGGCCGAGACCAAGCAGGAGCGGATCGCCGTGGCCCGTGACGCCGAGCGTCTCTTCGGGCGCACCGTCTCCTGGGGCGCGCGGTGCGGCGACGTCACCCAGCACTTCACGACCCTGGGCGTCCCGGTCATGACCCGCCTGCGACTCGCCGATCGCAGGGTTCTCGACACCCTCATCGACGCCGGCGTGGCCCGGAGCCGCAGCGAGGCGCTGGCCTGGTGCGTCCGCTTGGTGGCGCGTCACCAGGGTGACTGGATCGAGAGCCTGCGCGCGGCGCTCGCCCAGGTGGAGAAGGTGCGCGACGAGGGACCGGCCGGCTGAGGCCGTCTCCCGCTCAGGGAAGGGGAGCCGGTTCCGGTCAGGGGAGCCGGGCCGGCTCCAGGCCGATCGGGACCGAGGGAGGCGCGGCCGCGGCCGCGGCAGGTGGCGGCACCGTACCGCTGTGCAGCCGGATCAGCGCCGCCAGGGCGAGCAGGCTGCTCAGTCCGCGCGGCAGCGCCACGTCCCGGGTCTCCCAGCAGCTGGCGAACTTCGCCTTGAAATGGGAGAGCCCGCGGTAGCTGTAGCCGAAGCCACCGCGCGCGTAGAGGCGGGCCCGGATGCCCCGTGCCAGCCGCCCGTCCGGGGCGTCCCCCAGGCTCTCGCGGAAGGGAACCGAGCCGAGGGAAAGCCGCTCGAGGCCGTCGCACCGGACCCGTTCGATCGCGGTCACGATGCAGAGGTCGACGGCCCCGGCCGCGGCGTTGGGCCGGCGGCGGATGAGGTCGAGGGCGATCCCGTCCTCCCCCATCCGGATCCAGGAGCAGAAGGCGTGCACCCGCCCGCTCTGATCCTGGGCCACCGTGTAGTGGGTGGTGCTGTCGACGGCATCGCGGAGGCGTCCCAGAGAGAAGCCCATCTCCCGGCCACCGCGGACCATCAGCCAGTCCCGCGACACCTGCTCCAGCTCGGCGCTGAGGCTCCCCGGCGACTGCGGGTCCCACACCGTGACCGCCTCGAGGCCCGCGCGCCGGGCTCGGGCGAGCTCGTGACGGGCGTCGGCCCGTGCCGGTGAGGTCAGGTCGAATGTGCTGACCTCCACGATCGCCTCCTCGCCGAACTTGAAGAGACGGAAGCCGGCGTCCCGGTACGACTGGCGGAGCGCGGCGTCGGTCTGGAAGAAGCAGGGCACCCATCGCCGCCCGCTGCAGAGGTTGAGGAACGCCCTCACCGCCATCTTGCGCAGGCCCGGCGCGGTGAGGGGGTCTCCGACCGCCACCGCCACCCCCCAGCGCACCTGGTAGCCGACGACCCCGCCGCCGACCTGGAGCCCGCTCTTGCCCCCCTCGCCGGCGAAGCAGGAGATGTGGGTCCGGCCGTGAAGGAGACGCAGCCGCTCTATCTCGCCGGCGTTGCCGGCCGGGTCGAGAGCCCGGCGGGTGGCGAGGGCGCCGCCGATCTCGAACCCGACCGCGGCGGCCAGGGCGACCAGGCCCAACCAGTCGGCGAGCGGGTTCCAGGGAACCGTGAAGCTGAACGCGCCGGCCAGGACGGCGAAGGTGGCGGCCGCCAGCACCGGCCGCGACCGGCGCATGCTGCCCCCGAAGGCCGCCAGCAGCCCCAGCCCCATCACCACCGGTCCGAGCTCGTGGCCGAGCAGGAGGAGCCCGTGGCTGGGGGCGACGCGCTGGGCGGCGGCGCTGAGCCCCTGTCCGGCGGCGGTCGCGGCGCCGAGGACGTCCATCACCGGCCCTCCACCGCGCTGGGGTTGCCCGCGGCATCGGCGACGGGTGGGCCCGCCATCGGGGTGGGAGGCGCCATCCATGGGGTGGGGCCCCAGAGCTCTCCGAGCCAGGTGAGGCTGTTGAACAGCTCAGCCTGCCAGGCCACCCAGCCATGACCGCCCGGCACTGTCTGGAGGTCGTAGTCGAACCAACCCATGGCCTTCAGGGTGGCCGCGAACTGCTGGGTCCCCGGGCCGTAGCTGTAGTCCTGGCTCCCCACCCCCAGGTAGAGCGGCATCCGCTCCGCGTCGGGGACGCCGGCGGCGGTGTAGAGCGGGCTGTCGGCCCTCCATGCCGTACCGAAGATGGCCGAACGGCCGACGAAGTACCCGGAGTAGCTGCCCGCCCAGGTGAACAGGGTGGGATTGCGCAGCGCCAGGTTCACGGCTCCGAAGCCGCCGCTGCTGTACCCGGCGATGCCCCGGTATTCCGCCCCCAGGGTGCGGTACTGGAAGTCGATGTCCGGGACGACCTGGTCGACGAGCCAGGTCTCGACGTCGCCGCACGGGCTGTTCCCCCATTCGGTGTCGCTGCAGTTGGGCTCGTTGCCGTTGGGGAGGACGGCCAGGATCGGGGGGATCGTGCCGGCGGCGATCATCTGGTCGAGCACCCCCTTCAGCCCCCCGCCGTTCAGCCAGTCGGTCTGGGCGCCGGGGGTGCCGTGGAGGAGGTAGAGCACCGGGAGCTGGACCTGGTCATCCGACGTGTAGATGCCGGGGACGTAGACGTCCACGGCGTGGCCTCCGATGGTCAGGTCCTGGATCTGTCCGGGGAGCTGACGGAGCACGAGCTCGTCCGGAGTGGGAGCGGTCACCGGGCTCGGGAGTCCGCTCGGCAGCGCCATCGGGTCGGCGGCGGGGGTCGCGGCGAGCGTCGCGGTCGGCTCCGGGATCACGTCGTAGTCATGGAGGGCCGAGAGGGGGCCCTGCTGGAGGGCGGTCACCGCCGCTCCCGACGCGGCCACGATCAGGGCGATCACCAGCAGGATCACCGGCCACAGCCGGCGCCGCCGGAGCAGCGAGGGCAGGCGGACGGCGTCCCGGGCCAGGCCCACCCCGAGGGCAGCGCCCACCACCACGCTGATCACGGCCAGGAGCAGCATGCCCAGGGGCTGGAGGATCCAGCCGAGGAGGTCCTCCGTGTACCGGAGCCCCGGGGTTGGAGGCGTGGTCGCCGCCCGGACCAGGAAGGGCACGATCTGGATCCCCACGAATCCGACCAGGCCGCCGAACCGCGTCGGCGCCGGACGCCGCGACCCGGCTCCCACCGCCGCGGTCGCGATGAGCACCAGCACCATCGCGCCCAGCAGGTCGGCGCGCTCGTTGTCCATCCCCTGGGCCACGAACCACTGATCCAGGCCGGAGCCCAGGAGCCAGGCGAGCAGGGCGGAGAGGGCCGCGGCGGCAGCGGCGGTGACGATGGTGAGATGGCGGCCGGCCAGGCGGATGGGCGCCCTCGAGGCCCGCCGGATCAGCGCCGCCGGGCCCGCGGCGCCGCGGCGCGCCACCCTGACCAGGGGTGCGGCGGCATCGAGCACGAACCGCCGGGGTGGGCCGAGGGTGCGCCTGGCCAGCCTCTCGGCGCTCTGGGCGGCGCGGCGTGGGAGGCGGGCGGACGGGAGGTGGAGGCGCATTGGCCGATGGTGTCCTGACCCTGTGGTGCCGACGCCCGGTGGTGGCCGGTTCGTCTCCTACGTATACGCGCAATCCGAAGCGATCGTTACGTTACCCGGTCCCGGATGGGATCGGAGGGAGCTCCCGATTAAGGCCGCAACTCCTCCTCAAGAGAATCCGTGAACCGCCCTCCCGGTCACGCGGGGGGGACGGCGGCGGTGGCGGTGGCTCGCCGCGAGCACCGGAGCCGGACACAATGGGTGCCATGCGTCTCTGCGTCGCCCGGGCCGACGGCTCCCTCGACGTCCGGGAGGGTCTCCGGCCGGCCGCCCGGTCGGGTCGAGCCCTGGTCCCGCTGACCGGGTCCCAGGTGATCCCCCTGCCGGAGGGTTCCACCATCGCCCACCTGCCCGGACGGCGCGCCCTCGGGCTCGACGGTGCGGGCGTCCCCGTCGAGCTCGGCGACGGCTGGCTGCCGGTCGCCGCGGTCCTCCCGGTCGGACATCTCAGGACGCTGCTCCCGGCGTCCCGGCCGGTCCCCGGCAGCCGCCGGCTCCCGCTCTTCGGCTACACCGCGGTCGCCGAGCGGGGAGGAGAGCTGGTGGTCGCCGCCCTCGCGACCGATTCCTTCGAGTGGTGGCAGCCCCGTCGCCACCGAGCGGACGGCCTCCCCGAAGCCATCGCGTCGGCGCGGCGCGCCCTCCCCGGCAACCGGCTGGTGGACCACCTCGCCCGCTGCGCTCTCGACTACCGCTGCTACACGGCCCAGAACACCTTCCTGCGCCGCTACGAGGGCGCTCTGCCGGCCTCGCCCGCCTGCAACGCCGACTGCCTCGGCTGCATCTCCCTCCAGAGTGACGGTGCGGTGCCCTCGCCGCAGGAGCGGATGAGCTTCGCCCCCACCGCCGCCGAGCTGGCCGATCTCGCGGACCACTTCCTGGCCGGGGAGGAGGCGGCGATCGTCTCCTTCGGCCAGGGCTGCGAGGGCGAGGCGCTGACCCGGAGCCGGGCCGTGGTCGAGGCCGCCGCCGCCATCCGCGCGCGCCATCCCGGGGCGACCATCCACGTCAACACCAACGGCAGCCGTCCCCGGGTCCTCGAGCGCATGGTGGCCGCCGGTTGTGACAGCGTCCGGATCAGTGCGATCTCCTTCACCGACCCCGTCTTCCGGGCCTACTACCGCCCCATCGGCTACGGCCTCGAGGAGGTCATCGAGTGCGGGCGGATCGTGAAGCGGGCCGGCGGCCAGGTCTGTCTCAACCTGCTCACCTTCCCCGGCATCACCGACACGCCCGCCGAGCTCGACGCGACCATCGGCGCGTGCGTCGAGATGGGGGTCGACCAGGTCCAGTGGCGGAGCCTCAACGTCGACCACGACTGGCTCCTCGAGGAGCTGCCCGCGCTGGGGGAGGGGATCGGCATCGCGGCCGCCATGGAGCTGGTGCGTCAGCGGCTGCCCGGGGTGGCGCACGGCAACTTCACCCGCCCGGTCGTGCACCGCGGCTGATCGGGAGCGGCGCGGGGCCTGGGGGTGCGTGCTGAGCGCAGGCTTTGCGCAGGCGGCAGCTGCAATGCCGCCGAGCAATAGGCCGCGGGACGGCAGTCAAGCCCTCCCGACGGCCGGGCCGGAGCGAAGCACCACCCCCGGGTCCCGCTTCGTTCCGTGGTCCCCGTGGTATCCTCGATGCGTTCCCTCCCCCCACTACGAGCCTGTCCATGAAAGCTGCCCTGCATCCCGAGTTCCACACCGACGCCGTGGTGACCTGCGTCTGTGGCAACACCTTCCAGACCGGCTCGACCCTCCGGGAGCTGAAGACCGAGGTCTGCTCGGTCTGCCATCCGTTCTTCACCGGGACCCAGCGGATCGTCGACACCGGCGGCCAGGTGGAGCGCTTCCGGCGCCGGGCCGCCGCTCGCACCGCCACCCGCTAGGGGCATCGGCCGCGACGGCGCGGCGCAGCCGTCGCCGGTACGAGGCCGTCTCTGATTGGGACGCCCGCTCCGATCGCCGAGTACGATGACGGCTGTGAGACCACGCTGTCCGTCGGCTGGCGACATCCTCCTCACCGCGGCCCTCAACGCCGCCGCCGCGCCGCCGGCGACCTTCTTCTATGGCGGTCAGGCGGTGATCGAGGGTGTCCTGATGCGCGGCCGGCACCAGTACGCGGTGGCGGCTCGCCGGCCCGACGGCAGCATCACCGTCCTCTCCGAGCGGCTCCGCTCCCGCGTCTACACCGGCCGTCCCTGGTCATTCCCTTTCGTCCGCGGTGCGGCCTCGCTGTGGGAGATGCTCGCCCTCGGGATGCGGGCGCTGCAGTGGTCGGCCAACGTCCAGCTGGGCGAGGATGTGGATCTGAGCCCCGCCGCCATGCGGGCGACCGTCGGCATCTCCGTCGTCTTCGGGCTCGGCCTCTTTATCGGCCTGCCGCTGCTGGCATCGACGCTCATCCACCGGGGTGCCCCCCAGTCGGTGGGCTCGGTGCTGATCGAGGGGGTGGCCCGCGCCGCCATCCTGCTCGGCTACCTCTTCCTGATCGGCCGGGTCAGGAGCGTCCAGCGTGTCTTCGAGTACCACGGCGCCGAGCACAAGGCGATCAACTGCCTGGAGTCGGGCGCAGCGGTCCAGCTCGAGAACGTCCGTCCCGCGAGCCGGCTCCACCCCCGCTGTGGCACCGGGTTCCTGGTGGTGGTGGCGCTGGTGAGCGTGATCGTCTTCACCCCCCTGGGCTGGCTGTTCTGGCCGGTCCGGATCGCCTGCCAGATCGCCCTCATCCCGGTGGTCGCGGGGGTCGCCTACGAGGCCATCCGGGGTCTGGCCCGGATCCGCGACACCCGGTTCGGCCGCATCGCCCTGGTGCCGGTGCTCGCCGCCCAGCGACTGTCCACGCGCGAGCCGGACGACTCCCAGATCGAGGTCGCGATCGCCGCCCTGGCTGCGGCCCGGGCCGGCGACGACGCCCTGGTCGGGGAGATGCACACCGCCGTCCCCTGACCCCGCGGCGGGCGGCCGCCCGCCGGCGGGTCGCCTGGGCCACAATCCGCTGAGTCATGGAAAGCCTGGAGGAGCGGGTCGCCGCCATCGCCGAGCGCTACGCGGAGCTGGAGGCCGAGCTCTCCGATCCCGAGATCTACCTCGACCAGCAGCGGGTCCAGCGGCTCTCCCAGGAGCGGGCCCGGTTGAGCGAGGTGGTCGAGACCTCCCGGCGCTGGCACGCCGCGCTGACCGCGGCGGACGGCGCCGCGGAGGCGCTGCGGGGGGAGCGCGACGCGGAGATGATCGCCCTCTTCGAGGAGGAGGAGCGCACCCAGCGCCAGGCCGCCGAGGCCGCCGGCGCCGAGCTCCGGCGCCTGCTCGTGCCCCGCGACCCCAACGACGACCGCGACGTCATCGTCGAGATCCGCGCCGGCACCGGCGGCGACGAGGCGGGGCTGTTCGCCGCCGACCTGCTCCGCATGTACGGCCGCTATGCCGAGCGCCGCCGCTGGTCGGTGGAGCTGATCAGCGAGAGCCCGTCGGGGGTGCGCGGGTTCAAGTCGGTGGTGGTCGAGATCCACGGCCACGGCGCCTACTCCCGGCTCAAGTTCGAGTCCGGCGTCCACCGGGTCCAGCGGGTTCCCGAGACCGAGGCCAAGGGCCGGATCCACACCTCCGCGGCCAGCGTGGTGGTGCTGCCCGAACCCGACGAGGTTGAGGTCACCATTGACGAGAACGATCTGAAGGTCGACGTCTACATGAGCACCGGCCACGGCGGTCAGAGCGTCAACACCACCTATTCGGCGGTCCGGATCACCCACCTCCCGAGCGGTCTGGTGGTCACCTGCCAGGACGAGAAATCGCAGATCAAGAACCGGGCCAAGGCGCTCCGCGAGCTGCGCGCCCGCCTCTTCGACATCGCTCAGGCGGAGCGCGACGCCGAGCTGCGCGGTACCCGCCGCTCGATGGTCGGGAGCGGCGACCGCAGCGAGAAGATCCGCACCTACAACTACCCCGAGTCGCGGGTCACCGACCACCGCATCAACCTGACCCTCTTCCAGCTGCCCAGGATCATGGAGGGCGAGCTGGACATGCTGGTCGAACCCTTGATGCAGGAGGATCAGGCCCGGCGCCTGCTCGAGCAGGACGGCGTGGCCGGCTGACGTCCTCGGCCGCCTCCACGCCGTCCGGGCGTGGCGACCCCAGCCGCAGCGGGGATGCGGCGATCCGTCTACCCCGGTTCGCCTGCGATCAGCGTTCGCCGCCGCCGCGGCTCGTTGACGGGCAGCACCAGGAAGATGCCGGCCACGAAGTAGACGACGAACATCCCGAACACCACCGGGTAGCCGCCCAGCTCGCCGAGGATGTGGCCGCCGGCGTTGAAGTGGTCGAGGACCGGGCCCGCGATGAAGCGGGCGATGATCCCCGCTCCCGCGGTCGCGATGTTGGAGAAGCCCAGGAAGCGGCCGAACTCGGCGGGTGGGATCAGGTCGACCATGAAGGCCCAATCGACGGTGAGGAAGCAGCCGATGCCCACCCCGATCGGAACGCCGAACCAGAGGACCTGGGCCAGCCCGCGCGGGATCCCGAGCAGCGACGCGACCGGCGCCGTCATCGCCTCGGGCAGGATCGGATAGTGGGCAAAGACCAGGCCCAGCCCGCCCAGCGCGCCCAGGACCGCGCAGACGATCACCATCGGCTTGCGGCCCCAGCGGTCGGAGAGGCGCCCGGCCGGGTAGCAGACCGCGATCGCCAGGACCACGATGATGGCCAGCAGGTAGGTGGTGGCCGCGTTGGCGTGGTTGGTGAGGGCCGTGGAGGTGCCCGGGTAGAAGACGTCCTTGAAGAAGAACTGGGCGTAGGTCTCGAGGCCCACGACACCCATGAGGATGAGCAGCCGTGACCCCATCAGCCAGAGGAAGTTGCCGTGGCGGTGGGGACTGATCCGGAAGGTGCCGACGGTGATGTCGCCGAGCCCCATTCTGAGACTGCGATCCGGCCGGCCCCGGTCCGGCACCAGGGTGACGGTGAGCGCCATGCTCACCACCAGCATCGCCGCCATCGCGAAGAGGGCGAGGCCGTACTGGCCGCTGGCGGTGAAGATGCCGGTGACGAGGAAGCCGATCAGGGTGCCGGCCAGGTTGCCCATGCCGTAGAAGGCGCCGAACCTGCCGAAGTCCTTCTCGGGGATCGCGTCGGGGCCCAGCCCCTGGTAGGGCGCCTGCGCCGTGTTGGAGGCGACCTGGAGCAGGAAGTAGACGATCAGCAGCCAGTAGTAGGCGCCGACGAAGGCCATGATCACGAGGAAGAGCGAGGAGCCGAGGGCGCCGCCGGCGATGTAGGGGCGGCGCCGCCCCCAGCGCAGCCGGGTGCGGTCGGAGACGGCCCCGACCACCGGCTGCCAGACTACCGCGACCAGGGTGCCGAAGCCCTCCAGGACCGAGAGCGCCGTCCCCTGATGAGCCTGGCCCACCATCCTGGTGATGACCGGCGGCAGAACCTGGGCGCCCAGCGCGTTCCAGAGCCAGCCGATCGCCACCCAGTAGATGCTGAGCAGGCTGAGCTGGCGCAGCCCCGGGTTGCTCCACGACGCCCTCCGCCGGGGCGCGATCGCAACGTCGGCGCTTGCCATCGCGCGACTCTACGGCGCGGCCATGGGGTGGGGCGGCGCGGCGCCGCCGCGCCGGCCTCCACCGCAGATCCCCGGCGGTCGCCGCCCACGCCAACGGCCCGCCAGCCCCACCGCCCCGATACAGTCCGCTGATGGCCTCGATGAGCCCGGGCGGTCCGGTCAGCGCCCACACCGTCCTCGACGTGGTGCGCCTCTCCACCGCCTACCTCTCCAAGCATGGCAGTGACTCCGCCCGCCTGGACGCCGAGCTGCTGGTGGCCCACGCCCTGGGGATGGGGCGTCTCGACGTGTACCTCCAGTACGACCGCCCCCTCGACGGCATCGAGCTGACCGCCATCCGCGCGCTGCTGCGGCGGCGGGGGAGGGGGGAGCCGGTCGCCCACCTCACCGGCCGCCGGGAGTTCCACGGCCGGAGCTTCCGGGTCACCCCCGACGTGCTCATCCCCCGCCCCGAGACCGAGACGCTGGTGGACCGGGCGCTCCGGGCGGCGCGGGAGCGGGGCGGCGAGCTGCGCATCGCCGACCTGGGCACCGGCAGCGGCTGCCTGGCCTGCACCCTCGCCGCCGAGCTGCCCGCGGCGACGGTGATCGCCTCGGACCTGAGCCCGGCGGCCCTGGCGGTGGCGGCCGGCAACGCCGAGGCGCTCGGCGTCGCCGGCCGGGTGCTCTTCGTCGAGGGCGGCTGGGTGGACGGGCTGGTGGCCGACCTCGACCTGGTGGTGAGCAATCCGCCCTACGTGACCACCGCCGAGATGGACGAGCTGCCCCGCGACGTCGGTTTCGAGCCCCGGCTGGCCCTCGACGGCGGCGCCGACGGCCTGGACGCCTACCGGCTCCTCCTGCCGGCGGTGGCCGAGTTCTCCCCCCGGGCGTGGTGGGTGGGGCTGGAGGTGGACAGCCGCCGGGCCCCGGCCGTTGCCGACCTCGCCCGGAGCCTCTGGCCGGAGGCCGCGGTCGGCATCGTCGACGACCTGGCCGGCCGCCCCCGGGTGGTGGAGGTCCGGATCGGGGCGCCGTGATGACCATCGAGGAGGCGGTCGCGGCCATCGGTGCGGGCCAGGTGGTGGTGGTGCCCACCGACACGGTGTACGGGCTGGCCGGTGATCCCTCGAACCCCGAGGCGGTCGAGCGCATCTTCGCCATCAAGGGGAGGCCGCCGCAGCTCGAATTGAACCTGCTGGCCGCCGGCATCTCCCAGCTCGAGACCCTGGTGGAGATGGACGGCGTGGCGCGCTCGCTGGCGGCGGCGTTCTGGCCCGGGCCGCTGTCGCTGGTCTGCCCGGTGGGCACCCGGCGCCTGGCCATCCCCCGCCGCGGAACCACCCTGATGGTGCGGGTCCCCGCCCACGCCCTGCTCCGCGGCCTGCTCGCCGAGACCGGCCCGGTCGCCTCGACCTCCGCCAACCGGCACGGCCTCCCCGCCGCGGCCACCGCCGCCGCGGCCGAGGCCGTCCTGGGCGGCGACGTCGCCGGCACCGTCGATGGCGGTCCCGGCACCGGGATGGCCTCGACTATCATCGACCTGTCGTCGAGGCCTCCGCGTGTGCTTCGAGAGGGGCCGATCGCATCGGTCGCTCTTCGCCCGTACGTCGGAGGCGGAACCCCCGCACGCAAGAGGGAGGCAGGGACGTGACCGAGCAGACCGCCGAGGCGCCCGCCCGCGCCGCCGTCCTCCCTTCGCGCACCGCCCCCGGCTCCTTCGCCGACAAGCCGCGGCTCCGGGCCACCGACCCGGTGGTGGCCGGCCTGATGGACGAGGAGCTCCGCCGCCAGGAGGAGACCCTGGAGCTGATCCCCTCCGAGAACCTCGCCTCGCCCGCGGTCCTCGAGGCGCTCGGCTCCTGGCTCAACAACAAGTACGCGGAGGGGGTCCCCGGCAAGCGCTACTACGGCGGCTGCCAGGTGGTCGACCAGGTGGAGGACCTCTGCCGCCAGCGGGCCAAGCAGCTCTTCGGCGCCGAGCATGCCAACGTCCAGCCCCATTCGGGCTCGCAGGCGAACATGGCGGTCTACGCGGCGATCCTCCAGCCCGGGGACTGCGTCCTCGGCATGGCCCTCGACCAGGGCGGCCACCTCACCCACGGCTCCCCGGTCAACTTCAGCGGCCGCCTCTACCACTTCGAGCCGTACTTCGTCTCCGAGGCGACCGGCCGGCTGGAGATGGACGAGGTCCGCCGCCGGGCCGAGGAGGTGCGCCCCAAGCTGATCGTCGCCGGCTACAGCTCGTACCCGCGCTTCCTCGACTTCGCCGCCTTCCGCGAGATTGCCGACTCGATGGGCGCGAAGCTGATGGTCGACATGGCCCACTTCGCCGGGCTGGTCGCCGGAGGCGCCCATCCCTCCCCGGTCCCCCACAGCGACTTCGTGACCTTCACCACCCACAAGACCCTGCGGGGCCCGTGGGGCGGGATGATCCTCTGCCGTGCCGAGTACGCCGAGGCCATCGACAAGTCGGTCTGCCCCGGCACCCAGGGCGGCCCCCTGCTCCACGCCATCGCCGCCAAGGCGGTGATGTTCCACCAGTGCGCGCAGCCCGAGTTCCGAGCCTATGCCGCACAGGTGGTGGCCAACGCCGCCGCCCTGGCGCGGAGCCTGCTGGAGCGGGGCTGCGTGCTCACCACCGGGGGCACCGACAACCATCTCATGGTCATCGATCTCCGTCCCTTCGGGCTGCGGGGGCGAGCCGTCCAGTCCGCCTTCGACGAGGTCGGGATCACCCTCAACGCCAACGCCTTCCCCGGCCACGGCGGCACCCCCTACAACCCCAACGGCGTCCGCCTGGGGACGCCGGCGGTGACCAGCCGGGGGATGCGCGAAGCCGAGATGGAGGAGATCGCCGGCCTGATCCACCTGATGCTCAGCCGGTTCGCGGACCAGGAGGTGCGGGACGAGGTGCGCCGCCGGAGCCTCGAGCTCTGCGGCCGCTTCCCGCTTCCGTACCGAGCGCCGTGACCCCGGGGGCGGCCTGGCTCAGCGCCCTCCCGCCCTTCCTGGTCGCCGCCGGGGTCTGCATCGTCGCGGTCCCCCTCTCGATGGTCCTGGCCCGGCGGGTGGGGGCGGTGGCCCACCCCGACGACGAGCGGCACCTCCACGCCGCCCCCACCCCGCGCCTCGGCGGGCTGGCGATGCTGCTCGGCTACGTGGTCGCGGTGGTCGTCTTCGGCGGCCAGGTCCAGTCCCGCTGGCCGCTGCTCGCGGTGGCCGGGATCGTCACCCTGGTGATGGCCGTCGACGACATCGTCGACGTCGTCTGGTGGCAGAAGCTGATCGTGGTGCTGGGCGCCGGGGTCGCCTTCTACGCCATGGGCATCAGCATCACCTCCGTCGACCTGCCCGGTGGCCACCTGGTCCAGCTCGGCCTCCTCGCCCTCCCGGTGACGGTGCTCTGGGTGTCCGGGATGCAGGTGTCGGTCAACTTCATGGACGGCTCGGACGGCGTCGCCGCCGGGGTGGTGGCGATCGTCGCCCTGGTGGCGATGCTGGCCGCCATCAACCGCATCATCGTGCCCGGCGACCTCCAGTCCGGGGTGGTGATCCTCAGCGCCTCGCTGATGGGGGTGTGCGCTGGCTTCCTGGTCTTCAACCTGCCCCCGGCGCGGACCTTCATGGGCGACACCGGCAGCCATTTCCTGGGGGTGGTGCTGGCCGCTATCACCATCGTGGGCATCGCCAAGGTGGCGGTCGGCCTCTCCATCCTGGTGCCGCTGATCGCCCTCGCCCTGCCCATCAGCGACACCGCCTGGGCGATCGTGCGCCGGGGTCGCGCCGGGATCAGCCCGACCACCCCCGATGCCGGCCACCTCCACCACCGCCTCCAGGCCCGGGGCATGACTCCGCTGGAGACCGCGCTCACCTTCTACTTCACCACCGGGGTGCTCGGCTGCCTGGGGCTGGCCATCTTTGGCCATCGCAAGATCCTGGACGTCGCCGGGGTTCTCTGCGCCCTGGGCGTCGCGACGATCTTCTGGCGCAACCGCCGGCGCATCCAGCGGCTCCGGCACAAGCAGGTGGCGTTGCCCGGCGACGCGGACGCTGGGATGGCGCTCACCGGTCACGGGGCGGTCGGCGGCCGCACCGGCAGCTCCGGTGAGCTCGACTGAGCTGAGACCGTGGGAAGGGTCGACTGCGGTGCGGGGCGGCCAGGAGTCCCCCTGTGCTAAGTTGCGGCCGTGCTCGCCTACCTGAGCGGAGCCGGGCTGGAATTCGGCTTCGCGGTGACGACGGCAAGCTCTTCGGGCCGAGCCGGCGCGCCTGCCGCCATGCCCACTGACAAGGATCGCGGCCTGTCCGGAACCGAGCTGATCGGCCTCGGCGTCTACCTCGCGGTGGCCTTTGTCGTGCCCCTCATCGCCGGCCTGCTGGTCGACCAGGCGGCCCACACCACCCCGGTGGGCCTGGTGATCGGCCTCCTGGTCGGGATCGCCGCCGCCGGTTTCGGGATGTGGGCGCAGCTGAGGAGGTACCTCTGATGCCGCCGGCGGCCGCGGCGCCGGCACCGAGCATCACGACCGCACCCCGGCACGCCCTCAACGTCACTGCCGCCGCCTGCACCGGGATGGCGGTGGTGGCGCTGGTGGTGGCGGCTGCGCTCGGCCAGCCGCTGGCCGGCGTGGCACTGGCGCTCGGTCTGCTCCTGGGCGGGGCGAACGGGTTCCTGGCCGTCCGGCTGCTCGGGCTCGGGGTCGCCTTCGCCGCGACCAGCCTGCTCCGGCTGATGATCCTCACCCTGCTCGCGATCGCGAGCGGCTTCGTGCTCGGCTGGGACCGGGCGATCCTGGTCGCCGCCGGCATGGCGGTGGCCCAGCTGGTGCTCTCCGGCGCCTCTCTCCGTGAGGTGCTGCGGACCCGATGACGAGCCCGCTCATCGGCCTGCTACTCGCCGACACCCCACCCGGCACCCATCCCACCGTCAGCATCTGCGGCGGCGGCGGTTTCCTCTGCACCTACGACTACGACACCCTGATCTCCTCGGGGATCGCCGTCGCGGTGACCCTGGTGATCGGGTTCGTCCTGGCCCGGACCGTGCGCAGCGGCAAGCCGGGGAGGCTGCAGATGGTCTTCGAGCTGTTCCTGAGCTACGTCAGGAGCCTGATCCGCCAGACCGTGGGGGAGGACGCCCCCGCCTTCCTTCTGCCCCTGGCCGCCACCATCGGCTTCTTCATCCTGGTCGCCAACTGGCTGGACTTCTTCCCGCTCCAGCAGCCGGTGGAGCCGGCCAACGCCGACCTCAACCTGCCGCTCGCCATGGGGCTGATCGTCTTCATCCTCAGCCAGGCATATGCCATCGGGGTGCGCGGCCTGGGCGGCTACCTGCGCCACTTCACCAAACCCGAGGAGATGAACATCGTCGTCCGGATCCTGTTCCTCCCCCTCAACCTCATCGAGGAGGTGGTGAAGCCCATCACCCTGGCCCTCCGACTTTTCGGGAACATCTTCGCCGGGGTGGTGATGGTCTACCTGCTGGGCTCGCTCTTCGAGGCCTGGGTCGGGGCGTCGGTGCTCACCACCGCGCTGTCACCGCTGGCGATCATCGGGATGACCGTCTGGAAGCTCTTCGACGTCCTCTTCATCGGCAGCATCCAGGCCTTCATCTTCATGCTGCTCACCATCATCTATTTCGGCCAGGCCCGCGAGGGGGTCGGAGAGGAGGGCTATGAGACCCGCAGCCCCGCCTAGGACACCACAGGAGAGATGGACCCCATGCCACTGCTAGCCGCCGCCATCAATGCTCACTCGATCATCCTGGCCGGGGCGCTGATCGCCGCCGGTCTCGCCCTCGGCGGGGGCGCCATCGGCGCCGCCATCGGCGACGGCCTGGCCGGCAACGCCACCATCCAGGGCACCGCCCGCCAGCCGGAGGCCCAGGGCCGGCTCACCGTGATCATGTTCCTGATCGTCGGCCTGGTCGAGGCGATGTACTTCATCAACCTGGTGCTGGGCTTCTTCTTCATCATCAGCTTCGGCGCCAAGACGAGCTAGCTTCCGGTGATGCTCGCCTCTGCCTCGCTGCTGTCCGCCAACGGCACCTTGATCGCCGAGGCGGTCGCCTTCCTGCTCATGGTGGGCGTGCTCTGGCGCTGGGTCTATCCGCTCGTGATCAGGATGGCCGAGCAGCGCGAGCGTGCCATCGAGGCTGGGCTGCAGCAGGCCCAGGAGGCGGAGAAGCGGCTGGCGGATGTGCGGGTGCAGGTCGAGGATCTCCTCGAGGAGGCCCGGACGCAGGCGCGCGAGATCGGCGACCGGGCCCACCGCTCGGCCGCCGCCGAGGCCGACCTGGTCCGGGCCCAGGCGCGGCACGAGGCCAAGATGTTCGCCGAGCAGGCGCGGGCCGACATCGCCGCCGAGCGCGACCGGGCGCTCCGCGAGCTGCGGACCCAGGTCGGCGCCCTGGTGGTCGCGGCCGCCGCCCGGGTGCTCGGCGACGCGATGGACGCCGAGGCTCACCGCAAGCTGATCGAGCACTCCCTCCAGTCGCTGGAGGACCTGCAGCAATGACGCCGCCACCGGGAACGCGCTGATGGCTTCCGCGGTCGCCCGCCGCTACGCCGAGGCCTGCTACGCGGTGGCCCGCGAGCGGGTCAGCGTCGAACCGATCGGCGCCGAGCTGGAGCGCGCGCGCGACCTCCTCGGCGACGCCCGGGCCCGCGCGGTCATGGCCAACCCGCGGGTGACCATCGCCGAGCGCAGCGACGCGCTGGCGGGGCTCCTCGCGGGGCTTTCCGCGCCCGCCCGCAACCTGGTCCTGCTGCTGGTGGCCCACGGCCGCTTCCAGCTCCTCGGCGAGGTCGTCGCCGAGTACCGGCGCATCGCCGATGCGGCGAGCGGCGTGCTCCGCATCGTGGTCAGGTCCGCGGTGCGGCTCGACAGCTCCCGGTCACGGCAGATCGAGGGGGTGCTCGCGGTCCGGTTCGGGCGGCCCGTCCGGGTCGAGGCCGTCCTCGACCCCGCCATCATCGGCGGTCTGGTGATCGGGATGGGCGACCGGGTCATCGATGACAGCGTGCGCAGCCATCTTCAGCAGCTCCAGGCCGCGATGGCCTGATCGGAGGTCAGGGACACACCCAGCCATGGCAATACGCAGTGACGAGATCGGGGACATCCTGAAGCGGCGCATCGCGAGCTTCGACGCCGCCGTGGTGGAGGCCAGCGAAGGGGTGGTGACGTCGGTCAGCGACGGCATCGCCCGCATCTACGGCCTCGACCAGGCGATGTCCGGCGAGCTGCTCGCCTTTCCCGGCCCCGACGGCCAGGGCTCGGTTCTCGGGCTCGCCCTCGACCTCCGCGAGGACGGAGTCGGCGCCGTCATCCTCGGCCCCTACGAGCATCTCCAGGAGGGGGACACCGTCCGCACCACCGGGCGGATCGCCCAGGTGCCGGCGGGAGAGGGGGTGGTGGGCCGGATCCTCGATCCGCTCGGGCAGCCGCTCGACGGCAGGGGCCCGGTCGAGACCGCCGACACCATGCCCCTGGAGCGGATCGCGCCCGGGGTGCTCCTCCGCCAGGGGGTGACCGCCCCGCTGCAGACCGGGATCAAGGCCATCGATTCCATGTTCGCGATCGGCAGGGGTCAGCGCGAGCTGATCATCGGCGACCGCCAGACCGGCAAGACGGCGATCGCCCTGGACACCATCATCAACCAGAAGGGCGCCGGCGTCGTCTGCTTCTACGTCGCCGTCGGCCAGCGCGCCTCGACGGTCGCCCAGGTCGCCGCCACCCTCCAGCAGTTCGGGGCGATGGAGTACACGACCATCGTCGCCGCCACCGCCGCCGATCCCGCCCCGCTGCAGTACATCGCCCCCTACGCGGGCTGCGCGATGGGTGAATGGTTCATGCAGAAGGGGCGGCACGCTCTCATCGTCTACGACGACCTGAGCAAGCACGCCGACGCCTACCGCCAGCTCTCCCTGCTGCTCCGGCGGCCGCCGTCGCGCGAGGCCTACCCGGGGGACGTCTTCTACCTGCACAGCCGGCTGCTCGAGCGGTCGGCGCGGATGTCCGACGAGCAGGGGGGCGGGACCTTCACCGCGCTTCCCATCATCGAGACCAAGGCCAACGACGTCTCCGCCTACATCCCCACTAACGTCATCTCCATCACCGACGGCCAGATCTACCTGGAGACCGACCTCTTCAACGCCGGCACCCGGCCGGCCATCAACGTCGGTCTCTCCGTCTCCCGGGTCGGCTCGGCGGCTCAGACCAAGGCCATGAAGCAGGTCGCCGGCCAGCTCAAGCTCGACCTGGCGCAGTACGGCGAGCTGAAGGCCTTCTCCCAGTTCGCGGCCGACCTCGACAAGCGGACCCGGGCCACCCTGGAGCGCGGCCAGCGGATGACCGAGCTGCTCAACCAGCCGCAGTACGAGCCGGTCCCCTTCGCCCGCCAGGTGATGGCCATCTTCGCCGGCACCCGCGGCTATCTCGACGATGTCCCGGTCAACCGCGTCTCCGACTTCGAGCGGTCGCTGCTCCGCTTCCTGGAGCAGAACCATCCCGATCTGGAGAACGCCATCGTCAAGGAGGGGGAGGTCTCCGCCGAGCTCGAGGCGAAGCTCCGGGCGGCGATCGAGGACTTCAAGAAGGACTACGCATAGTGGTGAAGCCCTGATGCCCAGTCTTCTCGACCTGCGCCGTCGCATCCACACCGTCGCCAACACCCAGAAGATCACCAAGGCGATGGAGCTGGTCGCGGCCTCCAAGCTGCGCCGTGCCCAGGAGCGGATGCAGAACGCCCGCCCCTACGCCGATGAGCTGAGCGGGGTGATGGCCCAGCTGATGGGGCGCACCTCCGGGTACCAGCACCCCTACCTTGCGGTCCGCCCCGTCAAGCGCCGCTGCCTGGTCCTGGTGACCAGCGATCGCGGGCTGGTGGGGGGACTCAACAGCAACAGCATCCGGCTCGCGGTCCGGGAGAGCAGCAGCAGCGGTGTGCCGGTCGAGGTGGTGACCATCGGGCGTCGAGGCCGGGACACCATGCGCCGGCTGCGCCGTGACCTGATCGGCGACGTCAGCAACTACGGGGACCGCCCCACGCTCACCACCGTCCTGCCGGCGATCACCATCGCGATGGAGCGCTATGAGAAGGCGGAGTGCGACCAGGTCGACCTGATCTACGCGCGGTTCGTGAGCCCGGGCCGGCAGGAGCCGACGCTCCAGCGCATCCTTCCCGTCGAGCCGCCCGCTGACGCCGTCGGGGCAGGGGCCGACTTCGAGTACGAGCCCGATTCTGCCGAGGTTCTCGACGCCCTGCTGCCCCGGTATGTGGAGGCGCAGGTCTACCGTGCCGTACTCGAGAATCTCGCCAGCGAGCAGGCCGCCCGGGTCATTGCCATGCACAACGCCCAGGAGAACGCCGGAGAGGTGATCCAGAGCCTCACCCTCACCGCCAACAAGGCCCGGCAGGACGGCATCACCACCGAGCTGATGGAGGTGGTGAGTGGAGCCACCGCCCTCGAGGCCTGAGCGAGCGTTTCAAGGAGTCAGTGGACAGATGGCAGTTCCGGAGAAAGTCACCGGCAGGGGCCGGGTGGTCCAGATCATGGGGCCGGTCGTCGATGTATCTTTCGCCGGGGGGCGGCTGCCGCGCACCTACGACGCCCTCGAGATCGCCCGTGATGGCGGCCGGCGGCTGGTCCTGGAGGTCGAGCAGGATCTGGGCGACGGCGTGGTCCGCACCATCGCCATGGACACGACCGACGGCCTGCGCCGCGGCGACGAGGCGGTGAGCACCGGCGCGCCGATCACCGTCCCGGTGGGGGAGGTGACCCTGGGCCGGATGTTCAACGTCATCGGCGACCCGATCGACGGCATGCCCGCGCCCGAGGCGGAGCGCCATCCCATCCACCGCAAGCCGCCCCCGGTCAGCGAGCAGGACGTGAGTCAGCAGATCCTGGAGACCGGGCTCAAGGTCATCGACCTGATCTGCCCCTTCTCCAAGGGATCCAAGATCGGCCTCTTCGGCGGTGCCGGGGTGGGCAAGACGGTGATCGTCAACGAGATGATCCGCAACATCGCCGAGGAGCATAGCGGCTACTCGGTGTTCGCCGGGGTCGGCGAGCGCACCCGCGAGGGCCGCGACCTCTACGGCGACATGAAGGAGTCCGGGGTCCTGAGCCGGACCGCGCTGGTCTTTGGCCAGATGAACGAGCCGCCCGGCGCGCGGGCCAGGGTCGCCCTCACCGGGCTCACCCTCGCCGAGTACTTCCGGGACGAGAAGAGCGCCGACGTCCTGCTCTTCATCGACAACATCTTCCGCTACGTCCTGGCCGGGGCCGAGGTGTCGGCGCTGCTGGGGCGGATGCCGAGCGCGGTCGGCTATCAGCCGACCCTGGCGACCGAGATGGGCGATCTCGAGGAGCGGATCACCTCGACTCGGAAGGGATCGATCACCTCGGTGCAGGCGGTGTACGTCCCCGCCGACGACTTCACCGATCCGGCGGTGGCGACGACCTTCGCCCACCTGGGAGCGACCGTGTCGCTCTCGCGCGCCCTCACCGAGATCGGTATCTACCCCGCGGTGGACCCGCTCGACTCCACCAGCCGGGCTCTCGATCCCCGGATCGTCGGCGAGGAGCACTATCGCGTTGCCACCGGGGTGAAGCGGATCCTCCAGGAGTACAAGGACCTCCAGGACATCATCGCCATCCTCGGCCAGGAGGAGCTGACCGACGACCAGAAGCTGACCGTCCAGCGTGCCCGCCGGGTGCAGCGCTTCCTCTCCCAGCCCTTCAAGGTGGCCGAGGTCTTCACCGGCCGGCCCGGCATCTACGTGAAGCTGGAGGAGACCATCCGCGGCTTCGGCGAGATCCTGGACGGACAGCACGACGATCTTCCCGAGGACGCCTTCTACATGGTCGGGACCATCGACCAGGCGGTCGAGAAGGCGGAGCAGCTGTCCGCGGAGCATCACGATGGGGGTGGGAGGCCCGCTGCCCCGGCGCCGGCCACCGGGGACGCCGAGCACGCGGCGGGGAAGGCGGCCGAGGAGCCCGCGGCTGCGAAGGCGGCAGCGCCGGCCGAGAAGGCGCCCGAGGAGCCCGCAGCTGAGGAGGTGGCGGCGCCGGCGGAGAAGGCGGCCGAGGAGGCGGCCGAGGAGCCCGCGACTGCGAGGGCGGCGGCACCGGCCAACAAGGTGGAGGCCCCGGTCAAGAAGCCGGTCCAGACACCCTCGCCCAAGAAGGCGGCAGCGCCGGCCAAGAAGGTCCTGCCGCCTTCCGGGCGCGCCAAGAAGTCGAGGCCGGAGCACGAGAGCTGATGGCGAAGCTGAACGTCGAGCTGGTCACCTCTGAGGGGCGCGTGCTCTCCCAGGAGGCCGACTTCGTGCTCGCCCCGGGGGCGGCCGGCGACCTCGGCGTCCTGCCCCACCACATCCCCTTGCTCACCCCGCTCCGGACCGGCGAGGTCATGGTGCGCAACGAGGGGGTCGAGGAATTCCTCTTCGTCTCGGGGGGCTTCCTGGAGGTGCTTCCCGACCGGGTGGTGATCCTGGCCGACGCCGCCGAGCGCGCGGAGGACATCGACCAGGCCCGGGCGGAGGCCTCGCGCCGGGCCGCCGAGGAGCTCCTGGCCGAGAACGTCAGCGACGCCATGGCCGCCGCCAAGCTGGAGCGCGCCCTCTACCGCCTCCGGGTCGCCGAGGTGCGGCGCCGGCGCCGGGACCGCGGCGGTCCACCCCCGAGCAGCGCGGCATAGCCCGGTGCCGGCCGCGCCTACCGGTGCCGGCAGACCGCCCCGGCGTGCCCTGGCTCCGATGGTCGGCTCGGTCAGCTCCCCAGGAAGAGGTCGCCCGCGGTGAAGTCGTCGTAGATGTCCGAGTACTCCCCGCCTTCGCAGTCGAGGGCGACGCCCACCGCGGCGTAGCTCGGATCGGTGAAGCCGACGACGTCGATGGAGGTGGAGCCGTCGCACTCGTCCAGACCGGAGACCATGGTGCTGCTGCCGAGGTCGAAGTCGTTGTTGCCCGTGAACACGAAGTCGGTGCCGCCGCTGCCGCTGGTGGTGTAGGGGCCCTCGCAGTACTGGGAGCTGCCGTCGGCGGCGGTCGCCACGCTCAGGCTGGAGCAGTCCCCCTGCCCCGCCTTCATGCCGTTGCCGCCCAGCAGCGAGGTGAAGTACGAGGTTGTCGGGGTCTCGGCCGGGAAGCCCACGTAGAGGATGTAGTCCTCGGGGACATCCTGGTTGGCGCTCATGTCGCACAGCTCCTCGTCGGTCGCGCCGGCCGTGACGTAGCTGGAGCTGGGCTCGTTCGTGCAGATGTCGTCGGTCGAGTCCCCGGTGATATAGCTGGGCAGGATGTTCGCCAGCGGGGTGAGCGAGGAGGTGGCGGTGGGGGCGGCGCTGGGCGTGGGTGCCGCGGTCGCGGTCGGCGTCGCGCTGTGGGTCGGCGCCGCGGAGGGGGTCGCCGTGGTCTTCGGGACGCACTGCCCGGCCTGCAGCTGCTCGCCGGTAGGGCAGGCGGCCACCGGGGTCGACGTGGGCGTGGCGGTCGCCTTGAAGGGGGGGAGCTTGGCCGCCGCAGCGAGCCCGATGTAACCGGCGACCAGCACGATGACGACGGCCCCGGCGATCAGGGGCATCCGGTTGCCCCCACCGGGCGGTGGCGGGGGAGGGGCCCAGGCGGGGGGCAGTCCCACCGGGCCGCCGGAGCCGGGTGGACCCGGCGGGCCGCCCGGAGCGCCCGGCCCCGGCGGCCCGGGAGGTGGGCCCGCCGGTGGCGGTGGCGGGCCGCCGTACCCCGCCGGGCCGAAGGACCCGGTGGGCGGGCTCGTGGGTGGCAGGGGCGGCCCACCGTACGCCGCCGGGCCGAAGGGGCCCGCAGGCGGGCCCGCCACCGGCAGGGGCGCCGCGAACCCGGCGGGCGCCGGGGGCGGCGGGTATGCCCCCGGGGCCGGGGGCAGGACGAATGCCGCGGGCATGGGCGGTGGCACGTAGGCCGGAGGCACGGCCGGTGGGGCTCCCGGTGGGGGAGGGCCCGGGGGCTCGACGAGCGCAGCCGGCCCGGTCCAGGGCAGCGTCGCCTCACCCGGGGGCGGCGCCGCCGCCGGCCCCGCGCTCACCGGGTAGCCCATGGCGCGGGCGATCTCGGCGACCGCCCAGCGACTCGCCGCGGGGTCGAGGGCCCGGGTCTGAGCCATGTTGCGGGAGACCGCTTCGACGGCCGCATCCGGCCCGACCGCCGCCATCTGCTCCCTGAGCTGGGCGGCCGCGCCCACCTCGACGGCCGCCACCAGCAGGCTGCCCTCCCGCGGCTCATCCGGAAGCACGTCGCTGAGCTGGTTGCGCAGCAGCGCGGGTTCGGAGAGGATGCGCGGCCCGTAGTCGTTCACGGCGTCCGCGAGGGCCTGGTGCGCCCGGCCCTGGGGGTCGGGGCCTCCGGTGTCGGCGTTCATGTGATCTCCCCTCCCGATCACCGGTTCAGATGTTCGAGACCGACGCGGAGCCACCACCGGACCGCCGCGGCCGGCGGAGCGTCGGTCACGTGGAGACGCCGGCCGCGGCGAAGATGGCGGCGCAGATCTCGTGGGTGTCGGTGGCGGTGCCGTCGGGCGCCGTGTAGAAGCGGAGGGTGGCCCCACCGTCCTGGGTTGTAAGCCAGCAGTAGGCGGCGCCCGACACGTCCAGGGTCTGCACCTCGTCGTAGTACTGCTGGGCCTCGAATCCCGAGCAGAGGTCGCCGGTGTCCGAGCTGCTGCTGCCGGCGACGGTCAGGTAGGCGACCACCGTGACATCGTCATCCGCGAGCACGTCGAAGGCGCAGGCGAAGCTCTGGTCGGGGTTGTTGGAGGTGTCGCCGTAGCCGCCGGTGGCCGCCCCGGAGATCGGGAGGCTGGACGACGGGCTCGCCGACACCGAGGGCGTTGAGGCCGGCACGCATACCCCGCCGGAGACGTGCTCGCCGCTCGGGCAGGTGATGGAGGCGACCGGCTTGGCGCTGAACGGCGGGAGCTTGGCGGCGGCGGCGATGCCGAAGTAGGCGGCGATGACGACCACGGCGGCGACCAGCGCCGCGAGCGCCATGGGGGTCCGGTTCTGGCGAGGGGCGAACCCCGGCTGCTGCGGCGGGTAACCCATCCCGAAGGGTGGAGGCGTCGCCGGCGGCGGGCCGCCCCACGGGGAGGGCGGCTGCCCCGGGGGTGCGGAGCCGTACGGCTGGTAGGGGGGCGGGGGTGGCCCCGCCACCAGGGTCGGCGCGGGCGGTCCGGTTGGGGGGATCACGGCGCCGGCCCAGGGGAGTGGCGGCGCCGCGGGCGGGACCGGCGCGATCGGCGGCGGCGTCATCATCGGCGCACCGGGCGTGACCCAGGGGAGGGTCGCACCCGGTGGGGGCGGCGCGGCCGCGGCGGGCTCGCTGATCGGGTAGCCCATGGCGCGGGCGACCTCGCTGACGGCCCAGAGGCTGGCCTGGGGGTCGAGCGCGCGGTTGCGGGAGAGGTCGCTCGCGACGGTCCGCACCGCCGCGTCCGGGCCGACCCCGGCCACCTGCTGCTCGAGCATGGAGCTGGCGCCCGCCTCGGAGGCCGCCACCAGTAGGCTGGCCTCGCGCGGCGCGCCCGGGAGCAGGTCCTTGAAGAGGTTGCCGAGCAGCGACGGGTTGGCCAGGACCCCCGGCCCGTAGTCCTTCACCGCCGCCGCCAGGGCCTGGCGGGCCTCCCCCTGAGCGTCGAGGCCGCCTGGGTTGGGTGGGGTCATCGGGGATCTCCGATCGGCTGGTCCGCTGCGGTCGCGTCCTGGCGCCACATGGTAGGTTATGGCGACCCGGGACGTGAGCGAGCCCTCGCCGCCGTGAGCTCACGGCCTGTCCCGGCAGCAGAGGCGGGCGCATGACCATCTCCCAGGGCGCGACCATCATGCCGGGAGGCGGCATCTCGCGGCGCCCCCTCCACTTCATCGTCCTGGCCGACTGCTCCGGGTCGATGCGCGGCGAGAAGATGCAGGCGCTCAACTTCGCGATCGCGGAGATGCTGCCCAACCTGATCGCCTGGGAGCAGGAGCAGGAGAAGGCGCAGATCCTGGTCAGGGTGGTGGCCTTTGCCGACACTCCCCGCTGGCACGTCGAGGAGCCGGTCCCGGTGGCCCGTCTGCGCTGGAAGGCGCTGCAGCACGTCGAGCGCGGGCGCACCAACATGGGGCCCGCCTTCCGGATGGTCGCCGAGGTGCTCTCCCCCGAGCGCCTGGAGCGGCGGGCACTCCAGCCCGCGCTGCTGCTGGTGACCGACGGGCTCCCCACCGACCCGCCCGGCCAGTTCGAGGCGGGGCTCTCGGCCCTGCTGGCCCTCCCGGCGGGACGGGCGGCGGTGCGGCTCGCGGTGGCCATCGGACGCGACGCCAACTCCGAGGCGCTGAACCGCTTCATCGCGAACCCGCAGGTGCCCGTCCTGGTGGCGGACAGCACCGACCAGATCGCCGACCGCCTGGTCACCGCCTCGATCGCCCTCTCGCGCATGTCCGAGGTGGGGGTCGATCGCGACGCCCTCGCCACCCAGCTGCTGCGTCCTCCCGCGCAGGCCGGCCGCGGGCATCCCGACGAGGAGAGCATCGTCTGAGGCCTGATGGCGCGCCCCCGGGTCCACCTCCGATGAGCCAGCAGGATCAATCGCCGGCGGGCACCACCGGCCAGCCCCCGGGCATGCCGGCAGCTGTGCCGGCGCGACCCGGCTGGCTGCTCTTCACCGCGAGCGCGCCCGGCGCGGCCCATCGGGGGGTGGCACTGCCCAACCAGGATGCCGTCGGCTCGCGGGGTGACCCCGGTCTGGCGGCCGCCGAGCCGCTGGCCGTCGCGGTGGCCGACGGGCACGGCGACCTCCGCCACTTCCGGAGCGCGCGGGGATCGCGGCTGGCGGTGGACGTCGCCTGCGCGCTGGCGCGGGACCTCGGTGCGCAGGTCGCCCGCGCCTCCACCGCCGAGGCGGCGCGCGTCCAGCTGACCGCGCGGCTGCTCCCGGGGATCGTCCGCGGCTGGCTGACCGCGGTCGCCGAGGACGTGGCCGGCGATCCGTTCTCCCCGGAGGAGGCCGGGCACCGGCATCCCGGCGACGACCCCGTCATCGCCTACGGGTCCACCCTCCTGGTCGCCCTCCTCGCCGGGCGATGGCTGCTGCTCGCCCAGATCGGCGACGGGGACATCGTGGTGGTGGAGGCGGACGGGCGGGCGGCGGCGCCGGTGCCCCCCGACCCCTCCCTCCACGGGAGCTACACCACCAGCCTCTGTCAGAGCGGCGCGCTCTCGCTCTTCCGGGTCGCCGTGATCGATCAGGGTGAGCTGCCGGTGGGCGCGATCCTGCTCGCCACCGACGGCTTCGGCAACGCCCAGGCGTCCGAACCCTGGCACCAGGCGGTGGGGGCGGACCTGCTCGCCTTCGTCCGCGATCGGGGCGCCGGCTGGGTGGGCGAGCAGCTCCCCGGGTGGGCGGCCCGCTGCGCCTCGGCGCAGGGGAGCGGCGATGACACGACGCTGGCCCTGCTGGTCCGGGGTGCTCCTGGGGGGCGTCCGTGATCGCGACCTTCCCGGTGCCCGGGGACAGCGTGCGCATGGTCCGCGCCGGTGCCGAGGTGACCGTCGGGCCGCGGATCGCCGAAGGTGGCCAGGGGGTCGTCTTCCGGGGCAAGCTGGCGAGCGGCGCCCCGGTCGCGCTCAAGTGGTACCGACCGCTGCCCCACGCGGACCAGATCCGGAACGCCATCGCCGGGCTCGCCGCCCGCCCCCGGCCCCACCCGGCGTTCGCCTGGCCGCTCGACCTGGTGGAGAGCGACCGGGTCTCCGGCTTCGGCTACGTCATGCCCATCCTGGTGCCGCGCTACCAGCCCCTCGCCCAGGTCATCAGCGCCACCGATCCGCTGCCCTTCCGCACCGCGGCCGGGATCGGCCGGCGGATCGCCGACGCCTTCGCCGCCCTCCACGCGGCCGGCCTGTGCTACCGGGACATCAGCCTCGGCAACCTCCTGGTGGACCCGCAGAGCGGCGAGGTCGCCATCGTGGACAACGACAACGTGGGCACCGACGGCAGCCTCGTCTTCGTCAGGGGGACGCTGCGCTTCATGGCCCCGGAGGTGCTCCGCGACGAGGCGCCGCCGTCGACGGTCAGCGACCTCCACTCGCTGGCGGTCATCCTCTTCTTCCTCCTCGTCCACGGCCACCCGCTCGAGGGGATGCGAACCGACGCCAGCTACGGCTGGCAGAGCGACGGCCACATCTCGGAAACCCGGCTCGCCCTGGAGCACTTCGGGGTGGCGCCGCTCTTCGTCTTCGACCCCACCGACCCCTCCAACTGCCCGGAGCCGGGCGACCTCCGGCTCACCTGGTGGCCGATCTACCCCCGCTTTCTGCGCGACCTCTTCAGCCACACCTTCAGCGTGGGGCTCACCGACGCGAGCCTCGGCGGCCGGGTCACCGAGGGGGTCTGGCGGCGGGCCATGATCCGGCTCGGGGACAGCGTCGCCGCCTGCTCCTGCGGGGCCTCCGTCTTCTGGGACGCGGACGAACCGCGCCGGCGCTGCTGGCACTGCCGCGCCGTCCCGCCCGCCCCGGCCCTGCTCGAGCTGCCTCATCAGGTGGTGGTGCTCTCCGAGGGTGCCGTGCTGAGCGGCGCCCACCTCCGCCGGGATCGCGACTACGACAGCGTCCGGGCGGCGGTGGAGAGACACCCCACCCGGGCCGGTGAGCTCGTGCTCCACAACCTCTCCGGCGAGCCCTGGACGGTGGAGCTCCCCGGGGAGGGGGCGAGGCCGGTCGCATCGGGCCAGCGGCTCCGGGTGCGCCCGCTGGCGATCGACTTCGGCGCCGTCCAGGGCACGTTCCGGGTCGGCTGAGCGCCCCAGCCGGCGGGACGCGCCGCCCGTCCGCCCCACGGCATCCGGTCGGTGAGGTGGACTTTCTAGAAGAGGCCGACGATGTTGCCCGCCTCGTCGATGTCAACGCGCTCCGCCACCGGAGCCGCGGGCAGGCCGGGCATGGTGTTGATCTCGCCGCTGCGCAGGAAGACGAAGCCCGCTCCCGCCGCCGCCCTCACCTCGCGGATCGGCAGCGTCCAGCCGGTGGGCGCGCCCTTGAGCTTGGGATCGGAGGATAGGCTCAGCTGGGTCTTGGCGATGCAGACGGGGAAGCTCCCGAAGCCGTCCTTCTCGCACTGGCGCAGCTGCTTGACGGCCGGTCCGTCATAGGCCACCGCGGCGGCGCCGAAGACCCGGGTGGCGACGGCCTCGATCTTCTCCTCCAGGGACGCGCTGTCCGGGTAGAGCATCCGGAAGTCGCTGCCCTCCTCGGTGGCCGCGGCCACGGCGCGGGCCAGATCGGCCGCGCCGTCCCCGCCCTCCGCGTAGCTGGTGGAGACCGCGCAGCGCACGCCCATCTGGTCGGCGAGCTGGCGGATCGCGCCGTGCTCCGACCGATGGTCCTCGGGGTGGGCGTTGATGCAGACCACCACCGGGACGCCGAAGAGCCGGCAGTTCTCCACCTGCTTGCGGAGGTTGGCCCCGCCCTGGAGCACCTCGTCGGGGTTCTCTTCGAAGAGCTGGGGCGGCAGCGCGCGCCCGGCCACGATGCGGTGATTCCCGGAGTGCGCCTTGAGCCCGCGCACGGTGGCGACCACCACGGCGGCGTCGGGGCGCAGCCCGCTCACCCGGCACTTGATGTCGAAGAAACGCTCCGCTCCCATGTCCGCGCCGAAGCCCGCCTCGGTGACCAGGAAGTCCCCGGCGCGGATGCCGATCATGTCGCCGATCACCGACGAGTTGCCGTGCGCGATGTTGCCGAAGGGACCGGCGTGGATGATCGCCGGGGTGCCCTCCAGCGTCTGCACCAGGTTGGGTTTGACGGCGTCACGCAGCAGCACCGCCATCGCACCCGCCGCGTGCAGCTCCTCCGCGGTGACCGGCCTGCCGTCGCGCGCGTGGCCGATGACGATGCGGCCCAGGCGGCCGCGGAGGTCGCGCAGCGAGGTGGACAGGGCGAGCACGGCCATCACCTCGGACGCCGCGGTGATGTCGAAGCCGCTCTGCCGGGGCACGCCGTCCTGGGGGGTGCCGAGGCCGATCACCAGGTGACGCAGGGCGCGGTCGTCAACATCGATGACCCGCCGCCAGGAGATGTCGCCCCGGTCGAGGTCGAGGGTGTTGCCCTTGAAGAGATGGTTGTCGAGCATCGCGGCCAGCAGGTTGTGGGCGGCCGCCACCGCGTGCATGTCGCCGGTGAGATGGAGAGCGACCTTGTCGAAGGGGACCAGGGTGCTCCGTCCGCCACCCGCCGCCCCGCCCTTGACGCCGAAGGTCGGCCCCATCGATCCCTGGCGCAGCGACACCACCGCGCGCCGGCCGATCCGGCGCAGCCCGTCACCCAGGCCGATGGTGGTGACCGTCTTGCCCTCGCCGAGCGGCGTGGGGGTGATCGCGGTGACCACCACGTAGCGCGCCTTCCGGTCGCGCGGCAGCGCGTCGAGGGCCTCCAGGCGAATCTTGGCGACGCCCTGACCGTAGGGTTCGAGGAGCTCGGGTGCGAGGCCTACCTCGGCCGCGACATCGCTGATGTCACGCACCTCGGCGGGCAGGCGGCGGGTCTGGATCGCTGTTGTCATCACTCCATGGTGAATGAGTTGCGCGCCCAGACCCACAGTCGCCGGCCATCAGCGGCCAGGGCTGAAAGTCACCAATGCGTGGGCCGGAGCTACTCGATGGACCGGATCTACCGACGGTTGCCGCCGCCGCCCTGGGTCAGCAGCAGGATGCTGAGCAGGTTCAGGAAGAGGTTGAAGATGTCCAGGTAGATGCGGAGGGCCAGGCGGATGGCGTTGCCCTGGGAGCCCACCCTGGTCATGGTCACCCGCTGCACGTCATAGAGGAGGAAGAGCGAGAAGACGACGCAGGCGGCGGCGGAGATGAAGATCTGGAACGGGGTGGACTGGACGAACATGCCGATCACCATGGCCACGACCACGCCCAGCAGGGCCCCGAACAGCCAGCCCCCGAGCCGGCTGAAGTCACGGCTGGTGGCGCGGGCGTAGATCGTCACCCCGCCGGTGACCGCCGCGGTCGCGGCCAGGGCCTCGTAGACGATGTACTGGTAGTTCTCGTAGGCGATGACCTGGAGCAGCGGCGAGATCACGATCCCGGTGACCACCCCGAAGCCGAGGAAGAGGACCATGTTGATGCCAGGGCGGTCGGCCAGCGCCTGGGTGGCGAACACCAGGACGAACATGGCGATGAACCAGAGCAGTTCCGCGCTCGAGCCGTAGGTGTTGAGCCCGCCGACGGCTCCCAGCGCCACCCCGCCGACGGCGCAGGCCACCAGCAGGCAGGTGAGCCCCATCACCTTCTCGGGGACGCTGATGGCCCCCTGGAGGGCGGGGTTGGCCCAGCCGCGGGTCTCACCGTAGCCCTGCTGGCCGCCGAAGGGGTTGAAGAAGCCGCGGTTGGGGCTGCCGCCGCCGCCCGGGCCACCGTTGAAGTTGAACATCGGCTCGCTCGCTCCTGGTCGGAGGTCTGTCGATCGCGTCTAGGGTAGGGTACGGGAACTGTTCGGCGGCGAGTGAGCGCGAGTGAGCGTGAGGCCGCAGGAGCGACTCGAGGGGACGTCCGTGTGGCCGCGGGTGGTGCCGCTGGCACCGAACGTCTGTACGGTATCATGTCAACGTGAGGCTCCACCACGCCTACCGCTTCGCCCTGGACCCCAGCGTGGCCCAGCGCCGGGCCCTGGCCTCTCACGTGGGCGCCGCCCGCTTCGCCTTCAACTGGGGGTTGGAGCAGGTGCGCGCCTCGATGGCCCTGCGCGACGTCGAGCTGTGCATGTTCGGAGAGGTGCGGACCAAGGCCGTGGGCTGGAGCCTGTATGGCCTGCGCCGGGAGTGGAATCAGGAGAAGGAGAGGGTCGCCCCCTGGTGGCGGGAGAACAGCAAGGAGGCGTACGGCTCGGGGCTCGCCGGTCTCGCCCGGGCCCTGGCCAGCTGGTCGGCCTCCCGCCAGGGCACGCGCTCCGGCCCCCGGATGGGCTTCCCCCGGTTCCGCAGCCGCAGCCACCCCATGGGCTGCCGCTTCACCACCGGGGCGATCCGGGTCGACGACGAGTGGCACATCACCCTGCCGCGGCTCGGACGCATCCGCACCGGCGAGGCCACCACCGCTCTGCTCGGGCGGGTGTCCCTGGGGACGGCCCGGGTCCTGAGCGCCACCGTCTCCCCGGAAGCCGGCCGCTGGTACGTGTCGTTCGGCTGCGAGGTGGAGCGGCGGGTCTTGACCAGCAATGGCCACGCCGACACCGTGGGGGTGGACCTGGGAGTGCTCCATCTGGCCACCCTCTCCACGGGCGAGGTGGTGGAGGGACCCCGGGCGCTGCGGCGCGGGCTGCGCCGGCTGCGCCGGCTGAGCCGGCACCACGCCCGCTGCCGGAGGGGGTCCGCCAATCGGCGCCGGGCGGCGGAGCGGCTGGCCCGCCAGCACGCTCGGATCGCCCACCTGCGCCGCGACCATCTGCACCAGCTGACGACGAGGCTGGCCAAGAGCCACGGCCGCATCGTCATCGAGGATCTGAACGTCGCGGGCATGAGCCGGTCCGCGCGGGGCAGCGTGAAGGCCCCGGGGCGCCACGTCCGGGCCAAGAGCGGGCTCAGCCGGAGCCTGGCTGACGCCAGCTTCGGGGAGCTCCGCCGGATGCTCACCTACAAGTGCCGCTGGTACGGCGCGGAGCTGCTGGTGGCCGGCCGTTTCTTTGCCAGCTCCAAGACCTGCTCGCACTGTGGCACCGTCACGGAGAACCTGTCGCTCGCAGATCGGACCTTCCACTGCGCGGCCTGCGGGCTGCTCCTGGACCGCGACCTGAACGCCGCGATCAACCTGGCCGGATGGGTGCATCCGGCGGTCGCCCCCAGTGCGGGGGAGACCGAAAACGCCTGGCCGAGGGGCGGTCAGACTGGGCCCCGCCCAGCACGCCCCGATCCCCGGGTTCCCGCCGAAGCCTGCTTCGGTGGGTGGGGTGACGCAGGAACCGGGATCGCCCCGGAGCCCGCCGACCTGATCGGTGGTCGCATTCGCCAGGCAGGACTCACTCCTGCGTCATGAATGCGAACGGTACCCGGGCTGTCCGCCGGGTTACACATGCGCGGAGCGGCTCGGGACCCCGGTCACCCCGGGGCGGGCGCCCCGGGGTGGAGAGCGGCGGCGCTCAGGCCACCGTGACGGATTCGTTGAGATAGACGTCCTGGATGGCGTTGAGCAGGGCCACACCCTCGGCCATCGGGCGCTGGAATGCCTTGCGGCCGCTGATCAGGCCGGTGCCGCCGGCCCGCTTGTTGATCACCGCGGTGCGGACCGCCTCCTTGAGGTCGGTGGCCCCGGAGGAGGCTCCGCCCGAGTTGATCAGCCCGGCACGGCCCATGTAGCAGTTCACCACCTGGTAGCGGGTGAGGTCGATGGGGTGGGGGCTGGTCAGCTTCTCGTAGACCAGCTTGCTGGTCTTGCCGAACTTGAGCGCGGTGTAACCGCCGTTGTTCTCCGGCAGCTTCTGCTTGATGATGTCGGCCTCGATGGTGACCCCGAGATGGTTGGCCTGCCCGGTGAGGTCGGCGGCGAGGCCGTAGTCGGTACCGTCGGCGGTGAAGGCGGAGTTGCGCAGGTAGCACCAGAGAACGGTGGCCATGCCCAGCTCGTGGGCCTCGGCGAAGGCCACGGCGACCTCCTGGAGCTGCCGGGTCGACTCCTCGGAGCCGAAGTAGATGGTGGCGCCCACCGCGGTCGCCCCCAGGTTCCAGGCCTGCTCGACGGTGCCGTACATCACCTGGTCGAACTTGTTGGGGTAGGTGAGCAGCTCGTTGTGGTTGATCTTGCAGATGAAGGGGATCTTGTGGGCCCACTTGCGGGCCACCGAGCCGAGCACGCCGAAGGTGGAGGCCACCGCGTTGCAGCCTCCCTCGACGGCCAGCTCGACGATCTTCTCGCCGTCGAAGTAGAGCGGGTTGGGCGCGAACGAGGCGCCGGCCGAGTGCTCGATGCCCTGGTCCACGGGCAGGATGGAGACGTACCCCGTGCCTCCCAGGCGGCCGTGGTCGAAGATGGTCTGGAGGCTGCGCAGCACCCGCACGTTGCGGTCGCTCACCGACCAGACCCGGTCGACGAAGTCCGGACCGGGGAGCTGGAGCAGGTCCTTGCTCACCGTCTGGCAGCGGTGCTCCAGCAGGTCCTGGGCGTCCTCGCCGAGGATTTCTTCCAGTTTGCTCAGGGGGGTTGCCGTCGCCGTCGCCATGGTGTCCTCCGGGAAAAGGGCGGGCTTCCCCTGGATTCTCCCCCATCCGGGCCGGCCGGTGCCCTGCATCCGATTGACGCGGTCGGCGCGCCGGGGCGACACCCCCGTTTGGTCCCGCCCGCCCTCCCGTTTTCCCCGGCCCGCTCTCATGTACCGTAGGCGTGATGGACCTGCTGCGGATCACGGGAGGCGGGCCGCTCACCGGGGAGGTCGCGATCTCCGGCAGCAAGAACGCGGCCCTCCCGGTCATGGCGGCGGCGCTGCTCACCGACCAGCCGATGGAGGTCGGCAACGTGCCCGAGATCGAGGACATCGGGACCATGGCGGCGATGCTCCGGCACCTGGGGACCGACGTCGAGCGGCTCGAGGCGGGTCGCTGGCGCCTCCATGCCGGGCGGGTCCGGGCCGCCGGGGTGGACGCCGAGCTCACCCGCCGGATGCGGGGCTCTTTCCTCCTCCTGGGGGCGCTGGTCGGGCGGACCGGCGAGGCGGAGATCGCCAAGCCCGGCGGCGACGACATCGGCATGCGCCGGGTGGAGCAGCACCTGGAGGGGCTCCGGCTGATGGGCGCGGAGGTCACCGAGACGGCGACCAGCTTCGTGGCCAGGGCCCAGCGCCTCCGGGGTGCCCACATCTACCTCGACATGCCCACCGTCACCGGGACCGAGAACCTGATGATGGCCGCGGTGCTTGCCGACGGGATCACCGTGATCAGCAACGCCGCCCGTGAGCCCCACGTGTACGACCTCGCCCGCTGCCTGGTGGGGATGGGGGCCCGGATCAGCGGCGCCGGCAGCGAGCTGATCGTCGTCGAGGGCCAGAGCGCCCTGCTCCACGGCACCTGCCACCAGGTGACCACCGACTACATCGAGGCCGGCACCTACATGACGGCGGCGGCGGCGACCGGCGGCGACGTGCTCGTCGAGGGGATGCGTCCCAGCGATCTCCGCTCGCTGATCAACAAGCTGCAGGCCGCGGGCTGCACCGTGGTCGAGGGCGGCGACCACGTGCGGGTGACCGGCGGCCGGCTCCGGGGCGTCGACGTCACCACCTGGCCGCACCCGGGTTTCGCCACCGACCTGCAGCCGCAGTTCGGGGCCCTGATGACCCAGGCGGAGGGGATCAGCATCATCAGCGAGGCCCTCTACGAGAACCGCTTCCGCCACGTTGCCGAGCTCGCCAAGATGGGCGCGCGGGTCGCGGTCGAGGGCCGGAGCGCGACCATCACCGGCCCCACCCGGCTCCACGGCGCGGCGGTGTCGGTCCCCGACATCCGCAGCGGCGCGGCCCTGGTCATCGCCGCGCTCTGCGCCGAGGGCACCACCGAGCTGGAGAACGTCTTCCACCTCGACCGCGGCTACGAGAGCCTGGAGGGCAAGCTGCGCTCGCTGGGAGCGGGGGTGGAGCGGGTCCGGCCTGGCCCCGGAGAGACGCGGGCGCGCGATCTGTCCGGTGTCATCGGCGACTGAGCGGGGAGCAGATGCTCGGCAAGCGGCTGGGGATGGACCTGGGGACCGGCAGCCTGCGGGCGGTGGTGCGTGGCGAGGGGCCGGTGCTCACCGAGCCCATGCTGGTGGCGCGCCACCGTCGCCGTGGCTATTCGGCCGCCGGGATGGCCGCCGTCGCCCTGGCCCGTGACGACGACATGGAGATGGTCCGGCCCCTGGGCGTGGGGGCGATCGCCGATCGCAATGCTCTGGCCGCCCTGCTCCACCAGGTCGTCAACCGGGTCGCCGGGAGGCAGCGGATCTTCCGCCCCGACGTGGTCATCGCCATCTGCCCGGCCATGGGCGGGGACGACCGCCTGGCCATCCTCGACATCTGCGCCAAGATCGGCACCCGCACCGCGTATCTCATCGACTCGCCGATCGCCGCCGCGATGGGGGCGGGGCACCTGCCGGCCGGTGGCCGCGGCCACCTGGTCGCCGACATCGGGGCGGGGACCGTCGACGTGGCCAGCCTCGTCTCCGAGGGGACGATCGCCCAGCGCACCGTCGCGAGCGGCGGCGACGCCCTGCGTACCGCGATCGCCGAGCGCCTGGAGGCGAGCCACCACGCCTTCATCGAGCCCGCCGTGGCCGAGGACGTGGTCGCGTCCCTGGCCTGCGTCGGCCCCCACGAGGAGCGCCGGATGCCGGTCCGCGCCGGGTCCGGTGCCGGGCCGATGACCCTGAGCGTTGCCTCACTGGAGATCGCCGACCTGGTCGACGGCCACGCCCGCCGGATCGCCGACGCCATCGACGAGGTGCTCGAGGAGACCCCGCTGGCGCTGCGCCACGACATCCTCGAGGAGGGGGTCTTCCTCTGCGGGGGTGGGGCCCGGCTGGAGGGATTGGACCGCTACCTGAGCATCCAGACCGGCTGCGCGGTGAACCTGGCCCCGGACCCATCGAGCTGTGTCATCCGGGGCACCCAGGCGGCGGTCGAGAACCTCGACGTCCTCCGCCGCTCGTTCATGTACATCCGCTGAGCCAGCGTCCACTCCACGCAGGAGGGCGAAGACCTAGACGAGCCCGCTGCAGAGGACCACGGTCACGGTCAGCCGGGTTTCGGTGGGGTTGAGGCGGCCGACGAACCGCACCTGTTGCAGTGGCGGACCGAAGAAGGTGAGCCGTACCGAACTACCGGAGCCCACCGTCATGGTGTCCGTCCATCCTGACGAGAGGGCCACCGACTGCACACTGAGCGTGTTGTCCGCGGTCTGGAGGACCTTCACCGCTCCGGCAGCCCCTGCAGCGAAGGTCTCCGTGTGCTTCGGTCCCGGCGCGGGGACATGGGAGACCTGCTTCGCCCCGCATGCCAGTACTGTCGGAGTTGTCGGAACGTTCGGAGCAGCGTTTGCAGTTACGCTGACCCCGATACCGGCGATTTCGATCGCAACGATCAGTGCGCCTCTGACCAACCGCGTATGCCACCCGAACATGTGCCTGTCCTCCCCCCAACGCGCCGCCCTCGTTCGAATCGTTTGGCGCCCGCATTCCTGCGTCAATTGACGGCGCCGTCATCGTCAACCGCGCTGGCTCGGCGGGGAAGCGTCACGCCCGTCCCGGGCGGTTCCGCTCGTCCGCGGATACGTGGGGCACGGCGCATCGTGCCAAGCGTCCCGAGCGCATCCGCTTCACTCGGCGAGCCCGCGCTTGCGCATCTTGATCCGGAGCTCGGCGCTGAGCACGCGCTTGCGGATCCGGATGCCCTTGGGGGTGACCTCCACCAGCTCGTCGTCGGCGATGAAGTCGAGGCTCTCCTCCAGCGACATCTGCCGGGGCGGGGTGAGCTTGACCGTGAAGTCCTCGGTCGAGGAGCGGATGTTGGTCTTCTGCTTCTGCTTGGTGACGTTGACGTGGATGTCGCCGGGACGCCGGTTGAGACCGACCACCATCCCCTCGTAGACCGCCGTGCCCGGGCCGATGAAGGGCTGGCCGCGCTCCTGCAGCCCCAGCAGCCCGTACGCCACCGCCGTGCCACCCTGGCTGGCGGTGACCACCCCGTTGCGGGTGGTGGCGGGGAGCTGGCGCCAGGGCTCCCATCCCACCACCCGGGACGCCATCACCCCGGTGCCGCGGGTCAGGGTGAGGATCTGGCTGCGCAGCCCGATGAGTGCACGGGTCGGGGCGTGGTAGATGAGCCGGGCACCCCGGCCGGCGTCGGTCCGCAGCTGCAGAAGCGTCGCCCCCCGTGCCCCCAGGGTCTCGGTGATGACGCCGACCGCATCGGTGTCGCAGTCGATGACGCATTCCTCGACCGGCTCGCAGCGCTTCCCGTCGATGTCGCGGGTGATGACCGTGGGACGTGAGACCTCGAACTCGTAGCCCTCGCGGCGCATGGTCTCCACCAGGATCGCGAGGTGCAGCTCTCCCCGACCGCTGACGTCGAAGATGTCGGCGGTGGGCCGGTCCTCGACCCGCAGCGCGATGTTGGTCAGCAGCTCGCGCTGGAGGCGGGCGCGCAGCTGCCGGGAGGTGCTGCTCAGGGTGCCCTCCCGCCCCGCGAAGGGGGACTGATTGACCGAGAACTGCATGCGCAGCGTCGGCTCGCCCACCGAGAGGCGGGGGAGGGCCTCCGGGTGATCCGGGTCGGCGATGGTGTCCCCGATGGCGACATCGGGGAGCCCGGTAATGTACACGATGTCGCCGGCGGCCGCCTGTTGCACCGGGAGCCGCTGCAGCGCCTCGACCGAGAGGACGGATCCGATCCGCTGCCGCGGCCCGGTGCCCGACGCGGTGCACACGACCACACCGTCACCGGGAGAGAGCCGGCCTCGGGCGATCCGCCCCATCGCCAGGCGCCCGCTCCAGTTGTCGTGGTCGAGGTTGCTCACCATCAATTGGAACGGGGCGTCCGGGTCCCCCGCCGGCGCTGGGATGTGGTCGACGATGGCGTCCAGCAGCGGCTCCAGTGTGGTCCCCTCGCGGCGCAGGTCGCCGGTCGCGGTGCCCTCGCGTGCGTTGGTGTACAGCACCGGGCAGTCGAGCTGCTCAGGATCGCGTGCCAGCTCGAGCAGGAGATCGTGGGTCGCCTCCAGCGTCTCGGCCGGTCGTGCGTTGACACGGTCGATCTTGTTGATGACGATGATCGGGCGCAGGCCGAGCTGCAGCGCCTGTCGGAGGACGACGCGGGTCTGGGGCATCGGGCCGTCCACGGCGTCGACGAGGAGCAGGCAGCCCTCGGCCATCCCCAGGACCCGCTCGACCTCGCCCCCGAAGTCGGCGTGCCCGGGCGTGTCGATGATATTGAGCTTGATGCCCCGGTAGCGGATCGAGGTGGCCTTGGCGAGGATGGTGATGCCCTTCTCGCGCTCCAGCTCGTTGGTGTCGAGGATCAGCTCACCGACCTGCTCGTGCGCCCCGAAGACCCGCGACTGCTTGAGCAGCCCATCGATGAGGGTCGTCTTGCCGTGGTCGACGTGGGCGATGATCGCCAGATTGCGCAGGTCGTCGCGTCGGATGGAGGAGGACGAGACCGGGTCGCTCATGATCGCCGAGTGTAGCCTGCGCGCGCTGCCGTTCCTGACCTCAGCCGCTCCCGTGAATGGTTATGCGCCGCTGAGGGTCCAGAGCGCGCTCAGCCCCGCCGCATAGCAGTCGCCGGTCGATGGGATGCACGTGATGGCCCCCAGCCCCATGTTCTCGGTGCCCGACTGCGGAGTGACGACAACCTCCCAGGCGCCTCCGTTGTAGTGCTCGACGAGCGGTTGGGAGAAGAGGGCCGGGTCCGGGCTGGGGGTGGGAGTGGGGCCGAGCAAAGCCGGGAGCGCCACGGCCGCGGGTTGCGTCGACCCCACCGCCCAGCAGTCGTCGGCGGAGACGCATGCGATGCCGGTTAGCAGAGCGCCGTTGGGCCCGCTGACGTAGGGGCTGGAGACGGGCGTCCAGCCGGAGCCCGTGTAGTGAGCGATCAAAGGTTGCGTCAGCTGATCAGGGACCGTGGGGTAGCCCGTGGACCCCACCCCCCAGCAGTCCTCCGGGCCGGTGCAGACGACCGTCCCGACCCCGCTCGCGCTGAAACCCGGGGACGGGGCCAGCTGTGGGTCGCTCACGACGCTCCACGACGAGCCGTCGAACTCCTCGATCACACCACCATTCGGCGTGCCGCCGCCGGCCCAGCACTCGTCGGAAGCGAAGCAGGAGACCGTGCCCAGCCCCGCATGGTCGATGAGCGGACCGGTGCCGGTCACGACGGTCCAGCTGTCGCCGTCGTAGTGCTCGATCAGGGGGTGAATGATGCCGTCCCCGCCGTTCTCCGAGTTGGCGGCGTAGCTGCCGACCGCCCAGCAGTCGTCCGCCCCGACGCACGTGACCTCGCTCAGCCCATCGGCGTCGCCGGGCACAGTGGGGCCGGTCACGGGGCTGAAGCCGGCCCCGGCGTCGTGCTCGATGAAGGGCTTGACAACCGCGTCGCTGTCGCCCGTCTGCGGCACGGTGATGTGCTGACCGACGGCCCAGCAGTCGTCCGCGCTCACGCAGGTCAACCCCTCGAGGGCGCCCGAGCCCACTCCCGCGATGGCGACGCTGGTCCAGGCTCGGCCGGAGTACTGCCAGATGGCGCTCGCGCTGGGGTCGCCGCCGGCGCCAGAGCCGATCACCCAGCAGTCAGCCGCGCCGACGCACGAGACGCCGGTCGCGCTGAAGCCCGGGGGAAGGCCGACCATCTGCCAGGTGTTGGGCACGGTTCCGCCGGTGGGAGCGGAGCTGCCGGGGCGCGCGGATCCGCTGCCCGCTCTGGACCCCCCGAGGAAGCCCACATGGACAGCCGTGGCCACCCCTGCCACGACGACGACAGCGGCGATCACGGCCATGCTCCCGGCCAGCCGGAGCGCTTTCGTGCGTCCGGAGCGCGATCGCTCCGGTGCAGGCCCCCGCGGTTCGCCGTCAGTCATGGCCATCTCGGAGATTACGCCGCCATGCCCCGAGACATGACGTGCGGGTGTGGCGCCGGCGGACGGCCCGAGGGGTGGCTTGGCTGGGCTAGAGCGAGCTCTCGATCGCGGCCAGCACGTCCTCCACCCGGATCTGCTCCATCGCGCCGCCCGCGCCGTCCGGGTGGTGGCGGTGACGGTGATCCTGTGGAGGCACCGCCTGGACCACCCGGTGCTCGTCCCCGTAGGCGCCGCGCCGCCGTCCGTCGGTGGGGCCGAAGAGGCCGATGGTGGGTGTCCCCATCGCGGCGGCGAGGTGGAGGAGCGGCGAGTCGCCGCTGATGACCAGGTCGCAGAGCCCGAGGAGCGCGGCCGTCCCGAGCACGTCGAGCTGACCGGTGAGGTCGGCGTGAAGCGCCGCGATGTCGAGCGAGGCCGCGGACGCGGCGGCCTGGTCCTCGACGGCCCCGACGAAGAGAATCCCGGCCCCGTGGCGCGCGGAGAGCTGGTTGGCGAGGTGAGCCCAGCACTCGGGGTCCCAGGCGGCGGTCTCCGGGTCGGGCCGCCGCAGCTCGGAGTGGCCGCTCCCCGCTCCGAGGGCGACCAGCAGCCTGCCGTCGGCGATGCCGGTGCTGTGGAGCTGGACCAGGGCCTGCTGCGATGCCGCCGGGCCCGGCTCGAGGCGCGGCTCGTGCCGCTGGGCGCCGACCCCGAGGAGGGGGGCGAGGCGGAGCCAGGTCGCGGCCTGGTTCTCGCCGGGCCGCGACCGCACGTGGTCGCTGAGCAGGACGGCGGTGAGCCCGCCGCCCACGCCGAGCCGGCGGCCGAAGCCGGCCAGGTAGGCGAGCAGGCGAGGCCGGGCCGCGGTGCCACAGATGACCACGAAATCGAAGCGCCGGCGGCGGAGCCGGGCCCAGGCGACCAGGCCACCGATCGGCGAGCCACCCGGGTCCAGGCCCCGGAGCGCGAGCACCTCGCCGGCGCCCTCGAGGGCGCGGGCGACCTGCGCGGCCGCCGGGGAGCAGGCCAGCGTCACGGTCGCACCGGGCAGGCCGGCGGCGAGCGTCCGCAGCAGCGGCGAGGCTTGCAGGGTCTCCACCTGGCGGCCCCACACCAGCACCAGCACTCTCATGGCGGCGTAACCTTACCGCCATCGAATGGGTCCCCGGCCACGGGTCGCACGTCGCGGGCGTGGGGGCAGGACACGTCCGGCCCACCGGAAGGAGGGCGGCGAGCCCGGCACGCGACCCCGCGAGAGAATCCGAGTCGCCATGCCGCTGGCAGCGCGGGGTGCGAACATAAGGCCCAAATGGACTCCCTGGCGGGACGTGACCTGATCTCCATCGCCGATCTCACCGCAGCCGAGGTCAGTGAGGTCCTCGACGTGGCTGTCGAGCTCAAGGCGGGCGCCGATCCCGGCCGGCCGCTGGCCGGGCGCAACCTGGCCATGATCTTCCAGCGCCCCAGCAACCGTACCCGGGTCTCCTTCGAGGTGGCCATCCGGCACCTGGGCGGCCATCCGATCCCCCTCTTCAACAGCGAGATCCAGATCGGCGAGAGGGAGTCGACCGCGGACATCAGCCGGATCCTCGACCGCTACGTCGACGGCATCGTGGCCCGGCTGAGCTCGCATCGCGACCTGATCACCCTGGCCCGTTCCGCCCGGGGGCCGGTGGTCAACGCCATGACCGACCGCGAGCACCCCTGCCAGGTCCTCGCCGACTGCCTCACCATCCGCGAGCTGCTCGGCCACCTCGAGGGCGTCCGGGTCTGCTACGTGGGCGACGGCAACAACGTCTGTGCCTCGTGGATCTACGCGGCGACCCTGCTGGGGATCGACCTGCGGGTCGTCGGGCCGCCCGGGTACGAGCCGCACCCCGCGGTCCTGGAGCGCGCCGACAGTCTCGCCGGGGGCCGCTCGCCGGTGCGCCACTCCCACCAGGCGGCGGAGGGCCTCGAGGACGCCGAGATCATCTACACCGACGTCTGGACCAGCATGGGCCAGGAGGCGGAGCAGCAGCAGCGGCGCGACGACTTCGCCCATCTGCAGGTCAACGAGGCGCTGCTCCAGATGGCCCCGCCGGCGGCGAGGGTGATGCACTGCCTTCCCGCCCATCGCGGTGAGGAGATCACCGACGCGGTCCTCGACGGTCCTCAGTCGGTGGTCTTCGACCAGGCCGAGAACCGGCTCTGGGCCCAGGAGGCGCTGCTCAGCCTGATCTTCGCGCCCGCTGAGGGGAGGCGCCGGGCCGGCGCGCCGGCCGGAGCCGAGGGGATCCCGTCATGACCGAATTCATCCACAGCGCCCTGGTCTTCCTGCGCGCGGTCAGCTGGCGGGACATCGTCGACATCGTCATCGTCGCCTTCCTGCTCTACCAGCTCTTCAAGCTGATCCGGGGCACCCAGGCGGTGCAGTTGCTGGTCGGCCTCGCGGTGCTGCTGGTGGTCGGGCTGCTGGCCCAGGCCTTCCAGCTCCGGCTTCTGCAGTTCATCTTCGCCAACGCCGGCCAGGCCATCCTGATCGGCGTCATCGTCCTCTTCCAGCCCGAGCTGCGCCGGGCCCTCGACCAGGTGGGGCGCCTGGGCACCGTTCACTACGTCCTGGGGCACCACCCCGTCCCCCCGATCGCGCGCACCGTGGAGGAGGTGGTCCGGGCCGCTGCGACCCTCAGCGAGGGTCGCACCGGGGCGCTGATCGTCTTCGAGCGTGAGACGGGCCTCGAGAACGTCGCGGTGAGCGGGGTGCGCATCAATGGCGAGGTGACCGCCGAGATCCTGACCAGCATCTTCTACATGGGGTCGCCGCTCCACGACGGGGCGGTCATCATCCGCGACACCCGGCTGGTCGCCGCCGGCTGCGTGCTCCCCCTGGCCGAGGCTCTCCCCGGGGTCGGCCGGATGGGCACCCGTCATCGCGCCGCGCTCGGGCTCACCCTTCAGTCCGACGCCGTGATCCTGATCGTCAGCGAGGAGACCGGGTTGATCAGCCTGGCCTACGGGGGCAAGCTGTACCGCGGGCTGGACCACGCCAAGCTCCAGGAGATGCTGACCACCCTGGTGCTCCCGCCGGTCCACCGGCGGCCTGGCGCCGCGATCCGGCCCCTGGTCCGGAGCGGGGCGGCTCTGAGGGCGCTGGGCCGGCGCAGCCCGTGATGCCCGGTTTTCTCACCCGCAACTGGAAGCTCAAGCTGCTGGCGCTGGTGCTCGCGACCGTCGCCTGGGCCGGGGTCGTCTTCGCGACCAACCCCCCGGGGACCAGGTCGGTGTCGGTGGCCGTGCCCCAGCCCCCGTCGCCGGACGTCAGCCTGCCCGCCGGCTACCTGCTGATCCAGCCGATCCCCAAGCTGACGGTGGACATCACCGGGACCGAGGACCATCTCAACAGCTTCAGCCTGAGCAGCCTCCGGGTCAGCGTCGACTACAACGCGATCAAGGCGATCGGCGACCACGTGCCCGCCACCGTCCGGGTCCCGGTCAAGGTCACCAACACGGATCCCAACATCGACCTCGACGACCCGCCCGCGTCGATCGAGGCGGAGGTGGACAGCACGGGGACCGCCAGCGAGCCGGTCAACGTCGTGGTGAGCCATGCCCCGCCGGTGGGCTACCAGAACGACCCCGGGCAGGCGACCCCGGCCACGGTGACGGCGACCGGACCGGAGCACGAGCTGGTCGGGATCGTGATCAAGACCGAGCCGATCGACCTCTCCAACCAGCGGGCAGACTTCGCCGGCACCGTCGCCCTCTACCCCTACAGCAGCGCGGGGCAGCAGCTCTCCGACGTCAACGTCAGCCCCTCGACGGTCAACGTGGAGATCACGGTGAACGGTCTCGACACCAGCCGGACCAGCTCCGTCGTCCTCGGGCCGATCATCGGGGCCGGCGGCTCCCAGGTGACGGTGGAGTCCTACAGCCCGATGACGGTGACGCTCAAAGGCTCCCAGGACCTGCTCAACGAAGCCTCCCTGGCGACGGTGACGACGGGCGCCATCGACGTGGCCGGGTTGACCGGGTCGGGGACCTATCACCCGGACATCGTGGTGCCGACCGGGATCAGCGTCAGCCCCACGAGCGTGACCGTGACGGTCACGGTCACGCCGCTCCCGACCCCCACCCCGTCCCCCACCCCGGCGGCGACCCCCACCCCGAGCCCGACCGGCTGATGGCCCGTAACCGCAGCGCGGCGGGCGACGTTGGACCTGACGTGGCCCCGACCCTTCCCTCGAGAGCCCGCGTCGACCCCGGGGCCGCACGCTGATGTGCGGCATCATCGGCTACGCCGGGTCGCGCCCGGCCGCCCCGGTGCTCCTCGACAGCCTCCGCCGCCTCGAGTACCGGGGCTACGACTCCGCGGGGATCGCGATCCTCGACGGGGCCAACGGCGGGCGCCACACCGTCGTCAAGAGCGACCGCAAGGTGGCCGACCTGGTCGCCCGCTGCGAGCGCGACGGTGTCCCCGAGGGACACCTCGGGATCGGCCACACCCGCTGGGCCACCCACGGCCGCCCGACCGTGGTCAACGCCCATCCGCACCAGGACTGCGAGGGCCGGATCCAGCTCATCCACAACGGGATCATCGAGAACTACCGCGAGCTGCGCGCCGAGCTCGTCGCCGGCGGCCACCAGCTGCGCAGCGACACCGACACCGAGGTGCTGGCCCACCTCATCGAGGAGCTGTACGCCGGGGACCTGGCCGGGGCGACCCGGGCGGCGCTGCGCCGCGTGGACGGCGCCTATGCCCTGGTGGTGATCTCCGCCGACGAGCCCGCCACCCTCGTCGGGGCCCGCCGCAACGCCCCGCTGGTGGCCGCCGCCGGCGACGGCGAGGTCTTCCTGAGCAGCGACATCACCGCGCTGATCCCCTACACCCGCCGGATCACGCTGATCGGGGAGGAGCAGGTGGTGGCGGGCACGCCGGACGGGGGGCTGGTGGTCACCACTCTGGCGGGTGACGCGGTGACCCCACAGGTCATCGAGGTCGACTGGGACGTCGAGCAGGCCCAGAAGGGCGGCTACCCCCATTTCATGCTCAAGGAGATGCACGAGCAGCCGGAGGCGGTGGTCAACGCCCTGCGCGGCCGCATCACCGCCACCGGGGAGGTCCGCCTCGAGGGTCTGCTGGACAGGGTGGCGATCCCCGAGCTGGAGGACGTCCGGGTGATCGGCATGGGCTCTGCCTGGATCGCCGGGTTCTACACCGCGACGGCCGTCCGCCAGCTCGCCCGGCTGCGCTGCGACGTGGAGAACGCCAGCGAGTTCCGCTATGGCGACCCCCTGGTCGGCGAGCGCAGCCTGGTCATCGCCATCTCCCAGTCGGGCGAGACCGCCGACACCCTGGCCGGCGTGCGCGAGGCCAAGCGCCGCGGCGCCCGGGTGGTGGCGGTGACCAACGTGGTCGGCAGCGCCCTCTCCCTGGAGGCCGACGCGGTGCTCTTCATGCAATCGGGGCCGGAGATCTGCGTGCTCGCCACCAAGACGCTGGTGGCGCAGATGGTCTGCGGCCTGCTCATCGCGCTCGCCCTCGGCGAGGCGCGCGGGGTGCTGACCGCCGAACGGCGGCGGGCCGTGGTTGACGAGCTGAGGGAGGTGCCGGAGCGGCTGAGGCGCTGCCTCGAGCTGGAGCCCCAGCTTGCCGAGATGGCCCAGCGCTATGCCCACGTCCGCAACGCGATCTACATCGCGCGCGGGATCAACGTCGCCACCGCCCTGGAGGGCGCCCTGAAGCTCAAGGAGGTCTCCTACATCCACGCCGAGGGCTACGCCGCCGGCGAGCTCAAGCACGGGCCGATCGCGCTCCTCGACCCCGAGATGCCGGTGGTGGCGGTGGCCACCCGCTCCGCCACCCTCGCCAAGACGCTGAGCAGCATCGAGGAGGTCCGCTCCCGGGACGCCCCGGTGATCGCCCTGGTCACCGAGGGCGACAACGCGGTGGACCCCACGCTGGTGCGCGACATGATCGTGGTCCCCGCCTGCAGCGAGCTGGTCTCGCCGCTCGTCAACGTGGTGCCGCTGCAGCTCTTCGCCTACCACGTGGCGGTCGAGCGCGGCTGCGACGTGGACCAGCCGCGCAACCTCGCCAAGTCGGTGACGGTCGAGTGAGAGGAGCGCGGGCACTGCGGTGAAGCGGCTCGCGGTCGGCGTCGATGTCACCTCCGTCGAGCGCATCGCGGCCGCGATGCGCCGGCATCCCCGCTTCGCCGAGAAGATCTTCACCGAGGCGGAGCGGCGCCGCGCCGGGGCCAGGCCGGAGCGGTTCGCCACCCGCTGGGCGGCCAAGGAAGCGGTCATGAAGCTCTACGGGGAGGCGGGCCTGCGCATCCCCCACTACCGTTCCATCGAGGTGGTCAACCGGCGGGGGGGAGCCCCGACGATCCGGGTGGCCGGCCGCGCCACCGAGATCGCGGTCAGCATGACCCACGACGCCGGGCTGGCGATCGCGATCGTGGCGGCTCCTCTCGACGGTCCCGGCGGCGCCCCGGCGCTGCCGCCCCCGGAGGGCTTCCGCCTCCCCGCCCGCCCGGCGGATGCCCACAAGGGGACCTTCGGAACCGTGGTGGTGATCGCGGGCGCGGTCGGCACCGCCGGTGCCGCCGTCCTCGCGGCGCGCGGCGCCGCACGGGCCGGGGCCGGACTGGTCCGCGTCTGCGTCCCCGCCGGCGTCTATCCGGTGGTCGCCGCCCAGTGCCTGGAGCTGATGGCTCATCCGATCGGAGCGCCGGGCGCGCGCGGCCTCGACGCCGCCGGGGTCGCCGTCCTCCGCCACAGCCACCTCCCCGCCGCCGACGCCGTGGTCGTCGGTCCCGGCCTGGGGCGCGCCCCGGCCACCGAGTCCGCCCTGCTCGAGCTGCTCACCGGTCTCACCGTCCCGGCGGTGGTGGACGCCGACGCCCTCAACATCGCCGCCGCGGCGGGGTTCGACTGGCGGTCCTGTCCGGCGCCGGTGGTGCTGACCCCGCACCCGGCGGAGATGGCCCGGCTGGCCGGGCTGACCACCGCGACGGTGCAGGCCGACCGTGCCGGGCTGGCCGGCCGCTTCGCCGCCGAGCGCGGCGTCACCCTCGTCCTCAAGGGGGCGGAGACGGTCGTCGCCGCCCCGGACGGCCGCCTCCACGTCGACCGGCACCAGACGGTGGCCCTGGCCACCGGGGGGACGGGCGACGTCCTGAGCGGCGTCTGCGGCGCCCTGCTCGCCGCCGGGCTGGACGCGTTCGACGCCGCCGTGGCCGCGGTCACCATCCACGCCGAGGCCGGCTGCCTGGTCGAGGCGGAGCGGGGGAGGGCGGGAGCGCTTGCCGGTGACGTCGCCGAGATGCTCCCCGCCGCCCAGGAACGGCTGCGTCGCGCCCTGGAGCGGCGGGGGCGGGGATGACCGGCGGAGTGGCCGTCCCCGCCACCGGCCGGCGGCAGCAGCTCAGCCGGTGGGCCGACGTCGACGCCGCCGCGATCCGGCACAACGTCAGGGTGATCCGCGGGGTGGTGGGGGAGCGGACCGCGGTCATGGCCATGGTCAAGGCCGAGGGCTACGGCCACGGCGCGGCCCTCGCCGCCTCTGCCGCCCTCGACGGTGGCGCCTCCTGGCTTGGGGTCTCGTCGGCGGAGGAGGCCCTGGAGCTGCGCGCCGAGGGCTTCGACGACCCGATCCTCGTCGCCGGCTACGTCCCCCCGACCCGGCTCCGCGCGCTCGTCGCCGCCGGCGTCCACCTCACCGTCTGGGAGCCCGACCAGGTGAGCGCCGCCGCCATGGTCGCCGGCCGGCTCCCGGCGCGCCTCCACCTCAAGGTGGACAGCGGCATGGGCCGGCTCGGGGCGCCGCCCGCCGCGGTCCCGGAGCTGGTGGCGGCGGTCGACCGCGCCGGCACCCGGGTCGAGCCGGTGGCGGCTTTCACCCACTTCGCCGACGCCGAGAGCGATCCCGCGTTCACCCTCGCCCAGCACGCCGTGTTCCTCGCCGCGGTCGCGGAGATGCGCCGGCGCTGGCCCGGCCTCCTCCTCCACGCGGCCAACAGCGCGGCGGCACTGGGTCACCCCGCGACCCGTCACGACCTGGTCCGCTGCGGCATCGCCATCTACGGGTACGCGCCCGCCGCTGTCCAGGGGGCATCCGAGCTGCGGCCGGCGATGAGCCTCCGCGCCCGGGTGACCCAGGTCAAGACGCTGCGCCCCGGTCAGAGCGCCGGCTACGGCCGCACCTGGATCGCGGAGCGGGACACCCGGGTGGCCGCCATCGCCGCCGGCTATGCCGACGGCGTGCAGCGGGCCCAGTCCAACCGGGGATCGGTGCTGGTGGGTGGGCGCCGCTGCCCGATCATCGGGCGGGTCAGCATGGACCAGCTCACCGCGGACGTGTCGCTGGTCGAGGGCGTCCGGCCCGGCGACGAGGCGGTGCTCTTCGGTCGCCAGGGGGATGAGTGGCTCGGCGCCGACGAGGTCGCCGCCGCCGCCGGCACCATCAGCTACGAGGTGCTCTGCGCTGTCTCAGGACGGGTGCCGCGACTGCCTGCCGGTTCCGGCGAGGATCAGCCCGGCCCGTAGATGAAGCCCTGGAAGTAGGTGGCGTCGTCGGGGAGGACCCGGTAGTCGACCTGGTCCCAGCCGTCCCAGTTCATCTCCGAGATCTCGAAGTCACCCGCCGGGACGAAGGCGACGGTGCCCACCCCCAGGTCCGGGCCGACGACCTCGACGTAGGCGACGTGCCCGTACCAGGCGTTGGCCCCGCCCTGGCCCTGGTACCAGATCGCGACCGCTCCCACCTCGGGGGTCGAGCCCTCCTGGTAGCCCATGCGCGAGGCGTTGTAGTACCAGGCGTTGGCGTTGCCCCCCCAGGGGATGCAGCGCCGCGTGGCCACGTACCAGGTGCAGTCACCGTACGCAAAGCTGTCGGAGCAGCTGCCGCTCGGGGGCACCGCCGCCTCGCCGCCCAACTCGTTGTCGATCTCATCGATCTGCTCGGCGATCTGCTGCGCCGGCCCGGTGAACTGCTGGAGGATCTGGTCGCGGTCGTACACGATGGTGAGCAGCTGGTTGGACTGGGCCGAGAGCTCGTCCTCGAGGGCGGAGGCCTGGGCGAAGTCGGCCTGGAGGTCGTTCTGCTTGGCGACCAGGTCAGCCTGGTCGTGGCTCAGCGTGTTCTCCAAGCCCTGGATCTGGGTGGTCACGCTGGACGCCCCCGAGATGCTGTCCATGGCCGCGCTGAAGTCCTTGGCACTCAGCACCGCGGTCATCACCGTGTCGCCGGAGACGCTCTCGTAGGTGGCGCGGGTCAGGGTGGCCAGCGCGTCTCGGGCCGAGCTCTCCTGCGCCTTGTCGGCGCTGATCTCGCCGTTTAGGGTGGACAGCTCGGCGTTCAGCTCGTTGAGTTGATCATGGTCCGCGTTCAGGGCCGCCGTCGCCTGGTTGAAGCTCGTCTCCGCGCTGTTCAGGGCGTTGGTGGCGTCGCTCTCCTGGGAGCTGAGGGCGGCAAGCTGCTGCACGAGCTGAGCCCGCTCCGCCTCCAGCTGCTGGGTGTCCGTGGCGCCCGGGGTGTCCGTGGCGCCCGGGGTGTCCGTGGCGCCCGGGGTGTTCGTGGCACCCGTGTCAGCGCGGACCGGACCGGCGCCAGTGGGTAGGCCGAGGACGATGACCAGGCCGGCCAGGCAGGCTGGGACCACCCTCCGGGTTACCCGCAATATTCTCTCCCCTGTCGTCTCCCCGCGCCCCGCGGCCCCGACGGGGGCCAGGGCGTGAGACCAAGCTCGCGGGACTGTACCCGTCGCGGCACCTTCCGGTCAACTCCACGTGATAGCTCAGCTATCATGAAATCAGACACCCAAACTCGGTCGCGCGGCTGCCCCGGCCGTGGAGTGGTGTTACCGGAGTCTTCACCCGATGGGGCGAGGCGATGGGAGCCCGGGCCCCCGCCTGGCTAGAGTGGGGACCCATGGACAGCGTCTCCACGCGGCCGCGGCGCCGCTTCGATGCCGGGGGCGAGACCCTCGATGACGTCGGCGAGGCGGAGCTGCTCCGCCGGCTCACCGCGACGGCGCTGCGCGGGGGCGGTGATCCCCGCCTGGTGGTCGCCAGCGGGGACGACGCCGCCGTCTGGCAGCCGCCCGCCGGTGCCGGGATCGTGCTCAGCCAGGACGCCGTCGTCGAGGGCGAGGACTTCCTGAAGGCATGGACCGACCCCGAGACGGTGGGCCGGCGGGCGCACGCGGTCGGCGTCTCCGACCTCGCCGCCATGGGGGCGTGGCCGCGGCTGTGCCTGGTGACGCTCTGCGCTCCGGGCAGCGCCGAGGTCGGCGACCTGATGGCCATCCAGGAGGGCGTCTGTGCCGCCGCTGCCGAGACCGGCTGCCGGGTGGTGGGGGGGGACGTGAGCGCCATCCGCGGGCCCCTCGTCATCGACGTCGCCGTGGTCGGCACGGTCGATGCGGGGCGGGCGCTCCGGCGCGACCGGGGCCGGCCCGGTGACGCCCTCGTGGTCACCGGGAGCCTCGGGGGGGCGGCCGCCGGTCTGCAGATCCTCCTCGACGGGGTGGACGCCCGCGGAGAGGGCGTGGAGCGCTGGCTGGACCGCCAGCTCCGTCCCCGTGCCCGGCTGGCCGAGGGCCAGGCTCTCGCCGAGCTTGGCGTGGAGTGCGCCGGCGATCTGAGCGACGGCCTGATCGTCGACGTCGGCCGGATCATCGAAGCCTCGGGCTGCGGTGCCCAGCTCTGGCTGGACCGCATCCCCGCCGACCCGGGCATCCGCACCCTGCTCGGGGACGGGTGGGTGAAGGCGGCCCTGGGCGGGGGGGAGGACTTCGAGCTGGTGGCCGCGGTGGACGCGTACCGGCTCGACGGCCTGCTCGCGGCCTGGCCCGCGGGGCTCGAGCCGCTGACCGTCGTGGGCGCGCTCGATCAGGGGTCCGGGCTGCGCCTCCTGGACCGCCGCGGTGGGGCACCCGTCCCGCTTCCCGCCGTCGCCTCCCGGCACTTCCGGCGGCCGTGAGCGGCGGTGATCTCCAGCTGACCACGACGGCGGTCGCCGGCACCGAGTCGGTGGCGGCCCGGCTCGCGGCGCGACTGCGACCCGGCGACCTCATCGCCCTGGACGGGCCGCTCGGCGCGGGCAAGACCGTCTTTGTCCGCGGGCTCGCCACCGGCCGGGGGGTCGACGCCTCGGTGGTCAAGAGCCCCACCTTCGTGCTTCACCACGTCTACGGTTCGCCACCCCGGCTCCACCACCTGGACCTCTACCGTCTCGGGCCGGGCGCCCGGATCGCGATGCTCGACCTCGACGGCCTGCTCGAGAGCGCTCCGGCGGCGGTGGAGTGGGCCGGCTACGCCGATCTCGAGCCGTGGAGGCCGCTGCGCCTGCTCATCGACATCGCCGGGGAGCAGGCCCGCCGGATCCAGGTTCCGGAGCCGGAGCGGGCTCCCGCCCGGCTGGTGGCCGCCTGGCGCGCGGCGGTGGCGGGGCGATGACCGCCGCACGGGCCCGGCGGCGGTGAGCGTCCTCGCCATCGATACCGCCACCCGGCACCGCCTGGTGGTGATCCGCGCCGGCCGCGGCGGCGAGCTGCTGGCCGCCCGGTCCGGGGATGGAACGGCTGCGCTCCCCTGGCTGGACCGCGCCCTGGGCGAGCTCGGGGTGGCCGGCCTCGAGGCGGTGGTGGTGGTCACCGGCCCCGGCTCCTACACCGGCCTGCGGGCCGGCATGGCTGCCGGGCTGGGGCTCGCCCACGCTCTGGGGCTCCCCCTCCACGGGGTGGGCAGCCTCGAGGTGACGGCCCGGGGGGCCCCCGAGGGCGAGGCCGAGACGCTGGCCCTGGTCGAGGCGGGCCGGGGCGGGGCGTATGCGGGCCGATTCTGCCGTCGTGAGGGCAGCCTGGAGATGATCGGAGAGCCGCGCCGCGTCAGCCTCGTGGAGGTGGCCGCCGGGGAGCCGCGGCCGGTCACCCTCGACCCCCTCGACCTCCCCGGCGTGCGCCGGGGCGACCCGGTGCGCGCGCTCGCCGCCGCCATCCCCACCGCCGTGGGACGGCCGCCGCTCGCCCTCGCTGGGCTGGCCGCCAGCTATCTCGATTGAGGCTGTCGCGGTGGGCCCGGGTGCCCCCGCGTATCATCGACGGCGATGAAGGTCGCGCCGCGCCTCCTCATCGAGCGGATGCGCCACTCCGACATCCCCGCGGTCCAGGCGATCGAGCGCGAGATCTTCCTCTCGCCCTGGCCCCGCAACGCCTATGCCTCGGAGCTCTCCCAGAACCGCCAGGCCCACTACTTCGTGCTCCGCGACGGCTCCGGCATCGTCGCCTACGGCGGGCTCTGGAAGGTGGCCGACGAAGCTCACATCACCACCATCGGGGTCCGCGCCCAGAGCCAGCACCGGGGCTACGGCACCGGAATGTTCGCCGCCCTGGTGCAGCGCAGCTACGAGCTGGGGGCGCGCTGGATCACCCTGGAGGTGAGGGCGAGCAACGGGCACGCCATCCGGCTCTATGAACGCTTCGGCTTCAAGGCGATCGGCCGCCGCCGCGGCTACTACACCGACAACGCCGAGGACGCCGTGGTGATGTGGAGCGACTCGCTGCACGCGCCCGCCTTCAAGCGGCGCTTCGTGGACATCCTCCAGGGGATCGACATCGCCGGCATGGGCCCCCCGCCCGCGTCCGACTACCCGCGCCCGTGAAGGTCCTCGCGCCCTCGTGAGCCGGCTCCCCGGGCCGTGAGCATCCCCGCCGTCGTGGCCCTGGGCGGCAGGCCGCGCGCGTGAACATCCTCGCCATCGAGACGTCCTGCGACGAGACCGCGGCGGCGGTGGTCCGCGACGGCCGCACCATCCTCTCCAGCGAGGTGTCGTCGCAGATCGCCCTGCACGCCCCCCACGGGGGGGTGGTCCCGGAGCTGGCGGCACGCGCCCACCTCGAGATGCTCGCCCCCGTCGTGGATGCCGCGCTCGCCCCCGTCGACGGCGGTTGGGAGGCGGTGGACGCGGTGGCGGTCACCCGGGGCCCGGGGCTGGCCGGCTGCCTGGTGGTGGGCGCCGCCTATGCGCAGGCCGCCGCCCGGGCCCGCGGCCTGCCCATCACCGGCGTGTCGCACCTCGCCGGCCACGTCTATTCGGCCTGGCTGGCGGACACCGGGCTGGAGCCGCCCTTCGTCGCGCTGGTGGTGAGCGGCGGGCACACCGACACCATCGAGCTCTCCCGGCACGGCAAGGCGCGCCGCCTGGCCAGCACCCGCGACGACGCGGTGGGCGAGGCCTTCGACAAGGTGGCGCGGATGCTCGGGCTCCCCTACCCGGGCGGCCCGGCGGTGGAGCGCGCGGCCCTGGTCGGGGACCCCCGCGCCTTCCCGCTTCCCCGGACCCGTCTCGAGGGCGCCTTCTCCTTCAGCGGGCTGAAGACGGCGGTGCGCTACGTCATCCGCGACCTGCCGGTGGAGGAGCTCGACGCCGGCGGCGTGCCCCGCCGGGCCGAGGTCCGCGACTCGCTGGCCGCCGCCTTCCAGGAGGCCGCGATCACCCAGCTGGTGGACGGGCTGGAGGCGGCGGTGGAGGAGACGGGCGCGGCGTCGGTCGCGGTGGTGGGCGGGGTCGCCGCCAACCGGGCGCTGGCAGACCGGGTGGCCCTGCGCTTCGCGGGGCTCCGGGTCTCGGTGCCACCGCTCCGGCTCTGCACCGACAACGCCGCCATGATCGGCGCGGCCGGCTGGCACCGCCTGGCCCTCCGGGGCCCCGACACCGACGGCTTCGACATCGACCCGTCGCTCGCCGAGTACGCCTGAATCAGGCCGGGGATGTCACCATCGGCGTGAGCGATGGCACAGATCCCCCCGGCCAAGGCGGGCCATCTCAGCGAGACCGCCGGACGCTACCTGGAGGCGATCTACTACATCGTCCACGAGGACGAGGTGGCGCGCCCGGGGGTCCTCGCCGACTGGCTCGGGGTGAGCCGGCCGACCGTGACCGTCAGTCTCCAGCGGCTCGCGCGCGACGGCTGGGTCGAGGTCGCCGGGGATCGCAGCATCAGCCTCACCCCGGCCGGAGAGGCGGCCGCCTCCGACCTGGTGCGCCGCCACCGCATCCTGGAGCGCTGGCTGGTCGACGTCCTGGGCCTCGATTGGGCCGCCGGGGATCGCGAGGCGTCGCTGCTCGTCCACGGGGTCTCGGACGAGGTGGTGGAACGCCTCGACCAGCACCTCGGCCAGCCGCTGTCCTGCCCCCACGGCAATCCCATCCCCGGGCGCGGCGCCGTCCCCCCCGGACTGGTGCGCCTGGACCTGCTACCGCCGGGGGAGCCGGCCGCGGTCGTCCGGATCTCCGAGGTCGCCGAGCACGAGGCGCCCCAGCTGCTCCGCCGGCTCCACGAGCTGGGGATCACCCCGGGTCGCGCGGTGACGGTCGTCACCCTCGGGACGCCCCTCGGGCTGGAGGTCGAGGGACGCTCGGTCGAGCTGGGTCGCGGCGCGGCCCGGGCGGTCTGGGTTGCGGCTCGCGGTTAGCTTAGACTAAGCTAACCGGCAGGCCGGAGGACGGTCCCCGGCGCACTGAGAGCCGCCCGCCATGCTCCCGGAGAGCCAGCCGATGAGCGAAGCCCAGACCCTCCTGCTCGGATTCATCGCCGGGGTGACGATCGTCCTGGGCCTTCCCATCGGCAGGATGCGCTCGCCGCGCCCCGGCCTCCGCCAGTTCCTCAACGCGCTGGCCGCCGGGATCCTGCTCTTCATCGTCTGGGACGTCCTGACCAACGCCTACGGGCCGGTGGACGACGCCCTCGGCGCCCTCCACCGCGGCACCGGGGGCATCGGGCCGGTGCTCGGCTACGGTGGCCTCTACCTGGCGGGGATCGCGGTGGGTCTGCTCAGCCTCGTCTACTACGAGCGGTGGCTGACCCAGCGCGCCCGCCCGGTGCGGCACGGGCCCGGCGCGCTGGCGCCGGGAGAGCTTGCCGCCGCCCGGCCCGGGATCGCCGGCTGGTCCGCGGCCCGGCGCCTCTCGCTGCTGATCGCGGTCGGGATCGGGCTCCACAACTTCGGCGAGGGGCTGGCCATCGGCAACAGCGCCGCGATCGGGGCGATCGGTCTGGCCACCGTGCTGGTCATCGGCTTCGCCCTCCACAACGCCACCGAGGGCTTCGGGATCGTGGCCCCGCTGGCGGCGGAGAGTGACCGTCCCTCGTGGAGGTTCCTGCTCGCCATGGGCGCGATCGGCGGCGGACCCACCTTCCTGGGGACCGCGGTGGGCCGGCAGTTCACCAGCCCGCCGGTCAGCGTCATCTTCCTCACCCTGGCGGCGGGCTCGATCCTCTTCGTAGTCGTCCAGCTGCTGGGGGTGGCTCACAAGGCGCCCCGCCGCGACCTGATGTTCTGGGGGGTGCTGATCGGGCTCCTCGCCGGCTTCATCACCGACATGGTGGTCACCGCCGGCGGCGCCTGAGCCCGCCCCCTACCAGTTGCGGTCCTGGCACTCGATTCGCTAGAGTGTTAGCAGTCACCCGTCCCGAGTGCTAAAGAGTGGAGGTCGCACCGTGGCCTTGAAGCTTCGTCCCCTGGCGGACCGCGTTGTCATCAAGCCCGTCGAGCGCGAGGAGGTGACCAAGAGCGGCATCGTCCTCCCCGACACCGCCAAAGAGAAGCCCCAGGAGGGGATCATCGAGGCGGTGGGGAATGGCCGCTACAACGAGCGCACCGGCGAGCGGATCAAGCTCGACGTCGAGGTCGGCGACCGGGTGATGTACGCCAAGTACGCCGGCAGCGAGGTCAAGATCGACGACGTCGACTACCTCATCCTGTCCGAGAAGGACATCCTCGCCGTCGTCCAGAGCAACGGCAAGGCCTGAGCCGGCGATCGGCCCGCCGCGCGCCGTGATGGCGGCGCGGCCCGATCGACGGTCGCGCCGCCAAACGCCGTCAGAGGAGCTGAGAGAGCATGCCTGCTAAGCAACTTCGATTCGACACCGAGGCGCGGCAGCTGCTCCGCCGGGGTGTGGACGCGGTGGCCGACGCCGTCGCGGTGACCCTGGGCCCGCGGGGCCGCTCGGTGGTGCTGGACAAGAAGTTCGGACCGCCCCTGGTCACCAGTGACGGGGTGACCGTCGCCCGTGACCTCGACTTCAAGGACCACTTCGAGAACATGGGGGCTCAGCTCCTCCGTGAGGTCGCGGTCAAGACCAACGACATCGCCGGCGACGGCACCACCACGGCCACGGTGCTGAGCCGGGCGATGATCGTCGAGGGGCTGCGCCTGCTCGGTGCCGGCGCCTTCCCGGTCGAGCTCCGCCGGGGGATGCTGGACGCCGCCGCGGTCGCCGCCGAGGCCGTCCGGCAGCGCTCCCACCCGGTCGACAGCAACGAGGACATCCGCCGCATCGCCACCATCAGCGCCGACGACCCCGAGATCGGGGAGATGCTCGCCGACGCCTTCGCCAAGGTGGGCAAGGACGGCGTGGTCTCGGTCGAGTCGGCCGACGGCATCGACACCACCGTGGAGGTGGTCGAGGGGATGCAGCTCGACCGCGGCTACGTCTCCGCCTACCTGGTCACCGACCAGAAGGAGATGGTCGCCGAGCTCGACCGGCCGGCCATCCTCATCACCGACGCCAAGATCAGCGCGGTCCGCGACCTGCTGCCGGCCCTGGAGCTGGTGGCCGCCGACAAGCGGCCGCTGCTGATCGTCGCCGAGGACGTCACCGCCGAGGCCCTGGCCACGCTGGTGGTCAACCGCATGCGGGGCACCCTCACCGCGGTGGCGATCAAGGCCCCCGGCTTCGGCGACCGCCGCAAGGCGATGCTCCAGGACCTCGCGATCCTCACCGGCGCCACCGTGATCAGCGAGGAGGTGGGACTCCGCCTCGAGGCGGTCACCGCCCAGCACCTCGGCCGCGCCGACCGGGTCACCGTCACCAAGGACGACACCACCGTGGTCGGTGGTGGTGGTGATCGCAAGGCCATCGACGCCCGCTGCGAGGAGATCCGCCAGCAGGTGGAGGAGACCGACTCGGACTGGGACCGGGAGAAGCTCCAGGAGCGGCTGGCCCGGCTGGTCGGCGGTGTTGCGCTGATCAAGGTAGGCGCCCCCACCGAGGTGGCGATGAAGGAGCGCAAGGCGCGCGTCGAGGACGCCCTCCACGCCACCCGCGCCGCCCTCGAGGAGGGCTGCGTCGCCGGCGGCGGGGTCACCCTGATCCGCGCCCGGGATGCGATCGATGCCCTGACCCTGGAGGGGGATGCCCTCGCCGGGGCGCGGGCGGTCCGCCATGCGCTCGCCGCGCCGCTCCAGGTGCTCGCCTCCAACGCCGGCCTCGAGGGCGCGGTGGTGGTCAACAAGGTCTCCGAGCTGACCGGGGACGAGGGCTTCGACGTCGTCACCGAGGAGTACGGCAACCTGGTCGAGCGCGGCATCATCGACCCCACCAAGGTGGTCATCGCTGCCCTCACCTCGGCCGTCTCGATCGCCACCATGATCATGACCACCGAGGCCCTGGTGGCCGACGCCCCCGAACCCGAGGAGAGCGAGGAGTACGGCCACGGTCACTCCCACGGTGGCGGAGGCGGGGGTTATGGTGGCGATGGCGGCTTCGGCGGCGACGACGACGACATGGACTTCTGAGTCCGAGCCGGACCGCGGCCACCTCGGCCGCGGTAGGGTCAGGCTCAGGAGGGAGCTCCAAGATGCCTGATCCCACCCCTACCGACGATGAGGTGGTCCGGCTGGTCCGCGCCTACGCCGGGACCCTGCGCCGCCAGGTGCCGCCCCCTGGGCTGCCGGACAAGGTGGTGGAGGCGGTCCGGGGGCGACACAGCGGCGCGCGGGTGGCCCGGCTCGCTGGGACCGTGGCGGTGATCGGCGCCATCCTGGCTTCGGGCGGCGCGGCTGCCGCCGTCCACCTGGGGATCCTCGGCGGCCCCAGCACCAGCTCCATCACGCCCACCCTCACCCCCACCTCCGCCCCCACCTCCATCCCCACGCCTGCTCCCACCTCCCAGGAATGGCAGGCGGTCACCCTTCCCTCCGGCTTCGAGGGCGCCAGCCGTGTCTCCTGCGTCGGCAACGACGAGTGCTGGCTGATGGGTTACAGCAGCAGCAGCAAACTCCAAAGCATCTGGCAATACGCGAGCGGAACGTGGACGAGTGTGCCCATCCTGGGGGCGGGCGGGCTTACGGACCTGGCCTGCGTGACCACGGACGACTGCTGGGCCGTCGGCTACCTGGTGCCGCCGGGAACCACCAGCGACGGCGTGCTTCAGCCCGTTATCGAGCAGGACACGGGGGCCGGCTTCAGCACTGTGAACAGCCCGCAGATGACCGGCTTGGACGAGCTGAATGCCGTGGCGTGTCCGACCCCTGACGACTGCTGGGCGGTCGGGAGGTACGGCTCGCAGAGCATCGTTCAGAGCCCAGGGAGCAGCGCCGCGACGGATGTCCTCGTCTCGGACCCCTTGGTCGAGCACTTCGACGGCACGGGCTGGACGGACGCGACGGTCCCGGCACCCTCGGCGAACGGCGAGCTGACGGCCGTGTTCTGCGTCAGCGCCGAGGACTGCTGGGCGGTGGGGCAGGAGTTCGAGGGTGGGGTGTTCTTCGAGCACTACTCGGACGGTGGCTGGGCACTGGTGAGCAGCCCTCCGGTCGGAGGCGGCCCCGGCGACGCGCTCGACGCCGTCTCCTGCCCGGCAGTCAACGATTGCTGGGCGGTGGGGAGCATCGACTCACCGCCATCCCCGCAGGGCGCGCCCCTGGTGGAGCACTACACCGGCGGCGGCTGGACGGTGGTGTCCAGCCCGGATATCGGCGCGGCCTTCGGTAGTGTTCTCGATGGCGTCGCCTGCATCTCCCAGGACGACTGCTGGGCAGTGGGCGGAGGAGAGGAATCCAGCCAGCTCCAGGATGGCGTCGGCACACCACCTCCCGACACGAACCAGAACGTGATCGAGCATTACTCGGGCGGCTCCTGGGAGATCGTGCCCAGTCCCCAGGCCGGCGGCGAGGCGATGGGGGTGTACGAGGTCACGTGTCCGGCCGCGGCCGGTGACTGCTATGCGGTCGGGGGCAACCTGTTCGAGATGCTGTCCGGCTCCTGATGGGATGCCGGTGCCAGGATCGAGCTCCGATCCTCAGCTGGCCCGCGGATGCGACCAGCGCGAGCCCGTCTCAATCCAGCAGGGCCCGCTCCCACTCCGCCTGGTGGCGCTCGATGTGCTCGGCGTCGGCGCGCCAGGATTCACCGTGGCCGTCCGCCCACAGCCTCGCCCAGGGCTCCACACCGTTGGCCGCCCCCTCGGCGAGGAACTGGTGCATGGACATCGCCCGACGGGCCAGGAGAGGCAGCAGACCTCGCCGCTCTGCCTCGTCGAGGCCGTAGGCGCCGGCGAGGACGCTGACACGGTGCGCTTGCACCGCGACGCCGTCGGGGCCGGCTGCTGCGGACAGGGGCGCGAAGCCGTGCATCGCAGAGGCGAGGTCCCACAGTCTCGAGCCGGGGGCGGCCCCATCCCAGTCGATGAGCACCCATCCCTCGTCGCCGATGACGAGGTTCCAAGGAGCCACGTCGTTGTGGACGATGAGGTCGCCGTCCGGGGCGGGGATCCCGACCTGCCACTGGGCGTCCGGCGGCGGGGTGAAGCCTGCCGTGGCGTCGTGCAGGTCGCGCACCAAGCGTCCCACCCGGGCCAGGGCTCGATCGTCTGCCAGCAGCTCGAAGTGATCCGGCCATGCCACGACCCCGGGCACGAAGCTCAGCACCTCGCGGCCGCGCTCGTCGACGCCGTACGGCCAGGGAGCTCCGCTGAACCCCACCGCATGGAGATGTCTCAGGAGCGCGTGAACCGCCGGCGTCCACGGTCCGGCCGGACGTCGCACCGTGTCTCCGACACGCACGATCCCGCTGGTGACGTTCCCTCGGGGAAGGGGCGTCCTCCCACTCGAGAGAGGGCGACGCCGCCGAGACGACGAACCATCCATGGCGCAGCACCTCAGCAGGCCGGTGGCCGGTGGGAGGCTGGGGCACAGGATATATGCCCGAGCGATCGTGATCCGGTCGCTGCCAACCGAGGCTCGACCCGCGCACGCGGCCTGCAGGGTAGAGTTGCCCGCGTGCTGACCCTGGAGACCTCCCGGCTCCTCTTCGCCTCGACGCCGATCTCGGTGATGCGCGAGCGGCTGCTCAGCGTCGACTTCCTGGCCGACGTCTGGGTCAGCTCCACCGCCGCCGCCACCGGCGGCCGGCTCAGCGTGCGCTTCTCCGAAGAGTGGCCGGGGGAGGACGCCCTGACCATGCTCCCGATCTGGATCGCCCGGCGCGAGCGCCTCCCCGAACCGGGGCCGTGGTGCGACGGCGTGGTGGTTCGCCGGGAGGACCACCTGGCGGTGGGAAGCATGGGCTTCAAGGCGCACCCGGACACGACCGGCACGGTCGAGATCGGCTACGCGGTGAACCGCTCACAGCGCGGTCGCGGCTACGCCACCGAGATGGCCGGAGCCCTGGTCGCCTGGGCGATCGCCCAGCCCGAGGTGCGCCGGGTCACCGCCGAGTGCCTGGCGAGCAACCTCGCCTCTGCCCGGGTGCTGGAGAAGATCGGGTTCGGCCAGCTGGGCCGGCGCCGCAGCGAGGAGGGCGAGCTGCTGCTCTGGGAGCGACGCTGTCCGGGGTACGAGCGCAAGCCCCCGGTGGCGGCGGACGGCGCCGCGCTCGGGCTCGGCGGCGCGCTCACCGAGCTGGGCTGAGGCAGAGTCGGTGTGCGGCATCTGCGGCTTCAGCGGCCGCCGCGACCATGCCCTGCTCCGGGCCATGACGGCGTCGCTCCGCCATCGCGGCCCCGACGACGACGGCTTCTTCGAGTCCGACGGCGCCTCGCTCGGCTTCCGCCGCCTCGCCATCATCGACCTGGACACGGGCGCCCAGCCGATGTCGACCGACGGGGGCCGGCTGCACATCGTCTACAACGGCGAGATCTACAACTACCGCGAGCTGCGCGCCGAGCTGGAGGCGGAGGGCCGGCGGTTCACCACCAGGAGCGACACCGAGGTCGCCCTGCACGCCTACGCCCAGTGGGGCCCGGCGGCGTTCCAGCGGTTCAATGGCATGTGGGCGATCGCCCTCCTCGACCTGCGCGGCCCGCAGCCGAGGCTCGTCCTCTGCCGCGACCACTTCGGCATCAAGCCGCTCTTTTACGCCGAGCACGACCGCCGGGTGGTCTTCGCCTCGGAGATCAAGGCGATCCTCGAGGATCCGACCTTTCCCCGCCGCGTCGACGAGCAGCAGCTGTACGAGTACCTCGGGTTCGGCCTCTACGACCACAACGACCTCACCTTCTTCGCGGGGATCCGCCAGGTGGCGGCGGGCGCCTACGTCAGCGTGGATGCGACCGGGATCCACGAGACCCGGTACTGGACGCCGAAGCTCAGCGAGGACGCGGACCCGGACCCGGAGGAGTTCCTCCGCCTCTTCACCCGCGCGGTGGAGCGCCGGCTGGTGGCCGACGTCCCGGTCGGCACCTGCCTGTCGGGAGGGCTGGATTCGTCCTCCATCGTCTGCGTCATGGACCGGCTGCTCGCCCAGCACGTGCCCGACTCGGTCTCCCTGGGCGATCGCCTCAAGACCTTCTCGGCGGTCTTCCCCGGCGACCCCATCGATGAGCGGCGCTACGTCGAGGCGGTGCTCGCGGTCACCTCCGCCGATCCCACCTGGGTGTATCCCACCTCGGAGCAGTGGCTCGGCGAGCTGGAGACCTGGGTGTGGCACGCCGAGGAGCCGATGATCACCACCGCCCCCTACGCGATGTGGTCGGTGATGCGCGCGGCCAGCGAGAGGGTCACCGTCCTCCTCGACGGGCAGGCCGGCGACGAGCTGCTCGCCGGTTACGTCCCCTACCAGTACGTCTACCTGCGCCAGCTGCTCCGCGAGCGCCGCTATCGCGACTTCGCGGTGGAGTCGGCGAAGGCGCGCGACACCGTCGGACGGCTGGCCCGCCGGCGGGTGTGGGAGAGCCGGCATCGCGTCGACGCCGGCTCCCTGCTTCGCCCCGAGTGGACGAGCGGGAAGCAGCGGCCCCACGACCCGCGGGTTCAGGACGACCTCAAGAAGCGGCTGCTCCAGGACCTCACCACCTTCTCGCTGCCGTCGCTGCTCCGCTACGAGGACCGCAACTCCATGGCCCACTCCATGGAGTCGCGGCTGCCCTTCCTCGACCAGGAGCTGGTGGAATGGATCCTCCGGCTGCCCGCCTCGGCGATCGTCTCGGGCGGATGGTCGCGACGCATCCTGCGCGAGGCGATGCGGGGGATCCTGCCCGACCCGATCCGCGAGCGGCGTCGCAAGATCGGCTTCACCACCCCCGAGTTCCGCTGGTTCCGGCAGCAGCGGTCGTCGATCCAATCCCTGATGCGCTCGCCCTCGTTCCAGTCGCGGCCGTATTGGGACGCCAGCGCGGTCGCCGACGCCTTCCGGGTCGCCTGCGTCGGGGGCAGTGAGGAGTCGCTCTTCTTCTGGCGCACCGTCAACGTCGAGCTCTGGCTCCGGGTGTACTTCGAGGGGGCGGCGCACGGTTCCCTGGACGGCACCGCGGCGGTCGCGGCGCGCGGCGCGCCCTCCGCCGGCCACGGCGCGCGAGGGCGACCGCGCTCCATCCCCGCCCCGGCTGTGCCGGGGAGCGAGGCCGCGCGCTTCGGCTTCACCGCTCACGGCGACCGGGCGGCAGCCGCCACCCTCGGCGTGGAGGCCCTCGTCGCCGCCGCCCGCCCCAACCCCGGCCGGCACCTGATCATCCGGAGAGACGGCGAGACCTGGGCGCGCGTGCCGGTCCGGGCTGGGCTGGTGCGCAGCCACGACGACCTGGAGGTGGCGCTCGGGGCGGCACTGGACGGTGCGCGGGCCGGGGGCGTCACCCTCGAGCCCGGCGACGTCATCGCCATGAGCGAGAAGGTCGTCGCCATCACCCAGGGGCGATCGTTCCCCATGGACGAGATCGCGGTGACCCCGCTGGCCCGCGTGCTCTCCCGCTTCGTCAGCCGGGTGCCGATCGGCATTGGCCTGGGGCGGCCTCAGACCATGCAGCTGGCCCTGGAGGAGGCGGGGGCGACCCGGATCCTCCTCGCCGCCGCGTGTGCGGCGGTCACCCGGCCGTTCGGCATCCGGGGCGTCTTCTACCGGGTGGCCGGCTCCCGGGTGTCGGCGATCGACGGCCCCACCGCCTACACCCTGCCCCCCTACAACACCCACGCCAGCAAGGCGCCGAGCGACCCGGATGGCGTGGCCGAGCGGGTCCGGCGGGCCCTGCGGGCGCGAACCGGGGCGGATATCGGGGTCGCGGTCGTCGACACCAACGACTTGGCCGCCGACGTCCTCGGCAGCAGTCTCGACCTGGATCCGCGGGCAATCGCCGGGGTGCTGGCCGACAATCCCATGGGACAGACCGACGAGCAGACCCCCTTCTGCATCCTCCGGCGGCTGGCGTAACAGACTGTCAGATTCAGATTGTCAGAATCTTATCGTGGCGCTGGAACCGTGACCGGGACGCGACCGGTTCGTTCTCTGTGACGCAAGCGTCACGGTTACTCTGAGCCCGCCGATGTTCGAATCCGGGACGCTGCACGTCGCGACGCCCTACACCTCCGCTTCACAACGCCCTGATCGGCTCGCCGTCCGGGGGGCGACCGCCGCCTGGATCGCCATGGCCGCGGTGCTCATCGCCGTCGGGATGTGGGTCCAGCCCTCCCGCCTGGACCTCCTCTCCGGCGTCCCGATCGTCCTCATCGTCGTCTCCGCGCTCGCCGTCGCTCTTCCCCTGGAGCGCGTCCCGCGCCTCGGGCAGGCGGCGGGGGCCTGGATCGCCATCGTCCTGGTGCTGGCCGCTCAGGTCGCTTTCCGGTTGAGGGCCGTGGACGTCGCCGCCCTGCTCACCCTCCCGCTGGCCTGGCTCGCCCTCCGCCACGGGGCTCTGGCCCTGGGCATCGGGGTGGGCCTCGCCCTCGTCGAGTGCGCCGTCTCCCTGCCCGTGGTCGGCGACCCCTACGCCCCGGTGGCCACCCTCGCGGCCATCGTCGTCGCCTTCAGCATCAAGGCGCTGAACGGCCAGGGGGCCGATCGCGCCCGCTTCGCCTCGGTGGCCTACACCGACTTCCTCACCACCTGCCCGAATCGCCGGGCCCTCACCGAGGAGCTGCCGCGCCGGCTCGAGTCCGCGGCCCGCCGGGACATCCCCCTGGCCCTCGCCATCATCGATCTCGACAGGTTCGGCGCCTTCAACGAGGACTGGGGCCATGCCGCCGGCGACCGCCTGCTCACCGACGTGGCGACGGTGCTGCGGTTCAGCCAGAGCAGCGATCCGGACGCTCCGGGCCTCTCCTACCTCGCCCGGGTCGGCAACGACGAGTTCGCGGTCGTCCTCGAGGGACTCACCACCAACGCGGTCGCCGAGGTGGTCCGCGACGTCGAGAGCGACCTCCCCGCCGGCTGCACGGTCAGCGTGGGGATCGCCTTCTGGGACCGCCGGGAGCCGGCCGACGACCTCATGAACCGTGCCCAGCGCGCCCTCGCCGCCGCCGGACGCGCCATGGGCGGGGGCCGGGTGGTCGTCGACGAGGGGGCCGGGTCGCGCGCCGGGAGCTGGCTGGAGCTGGTGCCGGCCATCGTGGCCCGCCGCGAGATCGAATCCGTCTACCAGCCGATCCGGGACCTCGCCGCCGGACGGCTGATCGGCTACGAGGCCCTCGCCCGCCCCACCGGCGCCCCCAACAACACCGAGGTCGAGGGCATGTTCGCGGCGGCGCGGCGCCTGGGCGTCTCCCGCGAGCTGGAGACCCTCTGCCAGGTCTCGGCCATGAGCGGCGCCCAGCGGCTGCTGGCCCGGGGCGGCTCGCTCTTCATCAACATCAGCGTCGGGGCTTTCACCGACCCCGATCGCGACCTCGACGTCATCCTCGGGCACCTCAGTGACGCCGGGCTCAGGCCGACCCAGATCGTCCTCGAGGTCAACGAGCAGATCACCCGCTTCGGACGCTTCGCGGAGGCCTGCGCCCGCTACCGGCGTGCCGGCTTCCGCTTCGCCATGGACGACGTCGGCGAGGGGCTGTCGACCATCGAGGCGATCGCGGTCGTCCGCCCGGAGTTCATCAAGGTCGCCAAGAGCCTGGTGGTCACGGCCCAGGACACCGGCTCGGCGGCGGTGATCCGGGGGCTGGTGGAGGTGGCCCGCAGCCTCGGCGGCGAGATCATCGCCGAGGGTCTGGAGACCAAGGAGGACTGCGTCCGGATGCTCGGCCTCGGCGCCGTCCTCGGACAGGGGTGGGCGCTGGGCACCCCGAAGCGGCTGCGCGACGTGCTGGACGCGGGCCCCGGTGAGGCCGCGACCCGCAACGGCATGCATGGGCGCGGCGGGCGGGAGCCCTCGAACCCGATCCTGGTCCCGTCCCGGCCGGTCTGACGAGGGCCGATCTGACGCCGGCCGCCCCGGAGCCGCTGACCGGGCGCGGGAGACCGGCGCCGTTCCCGGGGGCGTTGTCGTCGGCCCGTAGAATCGCGGGGTGGTCGCCGACACCGATGCGCTCCTCGCCGCCCTCAACCCGGCCCAGCGCGAGGCGGTGGAGGCGCCCGACGGTCCGCTGCTGATCTTCGCCGGCGCCGGCAGCGGCAAGACCCGGGTGCTGACCCACCGCATCGCCTACGTCATCGCCGCCCGCGGGGTGCGCCCCCAGGAGGTGCTCGCGGTCACCTTCACCAACAAGGCGGCCCGGGAGATGCGCGGCCGGGTGGAGAGGCTGCTCGGCGCCGGCGTCAGCGGCATGTGGCTGGGCACCTTCCACGCCGTCGGGGCGCGCATCCTGCGCCGTGACGGCGACGCCATCGGCATCCCCGCCAACTTCGTGATCTACGACGAGGCCGACCGGCTGGCGGCGATGCGGCGGGCGATGCACTCGATCGGCGTCGACGACAAGCGCATCGCGCCCGCCAAGGTGGTCCACGCGGTGAGCACCGCCAAGAACGAGCTGCTCGACGCCGCGGCCTTCAGCGCCCACGCCGGCGGCTACTTCGAGGGCGAGGTCGCCCGCATCTACCGCGCCTACGAGGCCGAGCTGGCCGCCGCCGCGGCACTCGACTTCGACGACCTGCTGATGCGCACCGTCCAGCTCCTCCGCGACATCCCCCCGGTTCTGGAGCACTACCGCCAGCGCTGGACCCACCTCTTCGTCGACGAGTACCAGGACACCAACCACGCCCAGTACCTGATGGTGTCACTACTGGCCGCAACCCACCGCAACCTGACGGTTGTGGGCGACGATGACCAGTGCCTGGCGGCGGGAACGCTCGTCACCATGGCTGACGGCTCGCGCAAGTCCATAGAGGAGGTCCAGCCGGGGGACATGGTCTGCTCAGCCGGTGGAAGTGGCACCCTGAGGCCGGCTCGGGTGCTGCGGGTCTGCCAGCTCAAGGCGGCGGAGTCAGTGCGGATCCGGACGGCCGCAGGCCGCGAGCTGGTGAGCACCCCGGAGCACGCCCACTTCGCCGGTTATCGACTTGGGCTGTCGCCCAATTACCACTTCCTCTACCTGATGCACAGGGTTGGGTACGGTTATCGTTTGGGGACCACTCAGGTCCACACTCGGGGGCGGGTCAAGCCGGTGGTCGGCTTCCGGCAGCGGGCAGCGCAGGAGGGCGCCGACGCGCTCTGGGTGCTGGCGGTGCATGGCTCTGAGAACGACGCCCGTCAGGACGAGTACGTGACCTCCCTCAGCTACCAGATCCCCACGCTTCCGTTCGTCCCGAGAAAGGGAGGATCGACGAACGGGCTGGTTCACGATGGCGCTCGGCTGAGGTCGGTGTTCAGCGCCTTCGACACGGAGGCCTCGGCACAGAGGCTCCTTCACGACCGCGGGCTGTTACCGGAACATCCGCATTACCAACCACGCTCAAGGAACAGCAGCCGCCGCAACATCGTGGTGACCCTGTGCGCTGATCGCCGCGGTGCGACACCGATGCACCTGATCGCGGTGGGTGGAAACGACGACGAGGGTGCCGATACCATCCGGGGCCTGGGCCTCACAGTCCGGCCAGCCCACGGTGACTCATCGACGAGCTGGCGGTACGAGACCGTGTTCAAGGACATGGCCACCGTGATGCAAACGGCCGCCCGACTCCGGGATGCCTTGAACGGGGTGATTGTGATGAAGGCACGGCTTGGGGCCAACGGAGAGGTCGACCGGGAGTCCAACTCACTCCCCGCGACCCGAGCCGACTCGGTGCGCTCGGGCATGGCGATGTTCGACGAGGAGTGCGGCTACGACATCGTCGCCGAGGTCGAGCGGATCGCCGGGCGGCAGTCCGTCTACGACATGGACGTCGAACACACCCACAACTTCATCGCCAACGGCCTCATCACCCACAACTCCGTCTACCGCTTCCGGGGCGCCGACATCCGCAACATCCTGGAGTTCCAGAAGGACTTCCCGGACGCCCGGGTGGTGACCCTGGAGCAGAACTACCGCTCCAGCCAGCCGATCCTCGACGCCGCCCACGCCGTGATCCGGGTCAATGAGGGCCGTGCCGCCAAGCGGCTCTGGACCGAGCGCGGCGGTGGCGAGCCGGTCCGGCTCATCCCCGTCTACGACGAGCGGGAGGAGGCGCTCGCCGTCTGCGGCGAGATCGAGCGGTTGATCGGCACCGAGGAGTTCTCGCTCTCCGACTTCGCCGTCCTCTACCGCACCAACGCCCAGTCCCGCGCCTTCGAGGACGTGCTGCTCCGGCGCGGCATCCCCTACCGGCTGGTGGGCGGGCTCCGCTTCTACGAGCGCAAGGAGGTCAAGGACGTCCTCGCCTACCTGCGGCTGGTCGCCAACCCCCGCGACCCGGTCTCCTTCGGCCGGATCGTCAACGTTCCCCGGCGCAAGATCGGCGAGCGAAGCGTCGCCGAGCTGGAGCGGATCGCCCGACGCCGGAGGATCTCGCCCTTCGAGGCCGTCCAGCACCTCGGCGAGGAGGCGGAGCTGGGCGCCGCCGCCCTCCAGGCCCTCGCCGGCTTCGCAGCCCTGGTCGCCCGCCTCGGCGCGCTGAGCGGAAGGCTGCCGGTCCCCCGGCTCCTCGAGCGGATCGTCGAAGAGACCGGCTACCAGGCGATGCTCCGGGATGGCACTCCCGAGGGAGAGGAGCGCTGGGCCAACGTCACCGAGCTGATCGGCTACTCGGAGGAGTACGCGGACGTGCCCCCTCCCGACGGCCTCCACCAGTTCCTGGAGAACGTCGCCCTGGTCTCCGACGTCGACACCCTGGACGACAGCAAGAGCGGGGTGACCCTGATCACCCTCCACCAGGTCAAGGGGCTGGAGTTCCCCGTCGTCTTCCTGGCCGGGCTGGAGGAGGGGCTGCTGCCCCACGTCCGCGCCCTCGAGGAGGGCGACGAGGGGATCGCCGAGGAGCGCCGGCTCGTCTACGTCGGGGTGACCCGCGCCCAGCACCGCCTCTACCTCCTCCACGCCTTCCGGCGCCACCTCTACGGGAGTGGCCAGCTGGCCCAGGCGTCACGTTTCCTGGCCGACATCCCGCCCGGCATGCTGGAGGTGGTGCGCCGCCCCGGCGGGCCGCCGGTCACGGCGCCGCGCCAGCCGGGCGCGGTCCGCGAGGCCGTCCACGCTCACGCGGTGCGGGCCAATCCCGTGGAGGTCGCCCCCCAGCGCTACACCGAGGGGATGCGCGTCCAGCACCCCAAGTACGGGACCGGCACCATCCTCAAGAGCACCATGACCCGGGCCGGCGAGGAGGTGGTGATCCGCTTCGACGAGGCGGGGATGAGGATCTTCGCGGTCGCCGACGCCAGCCTCCACCCAGCCGAGGGCTGACCGCGGCTATCCCCCGGTCACCGTGATCAGGCTCAATCCATCCGCGATGGGCACGATGACCGACTCGGTCCGCGCATCGGCCAGCACGTGGTCGTTGAAGGCGAGCATCAGCATGGTCCGCGCGTCCGGCGCCGAGAGCCCGGCCACCTTGCCGCGGCGGAGCACGTTGTCGACCGCGATCAGGCCTCCCGGCGCCATCCGCGGCACCAGCGCCTCGTAGTAGGCGATGAACTCGGCCTTGTCGGCGTCGACGAAGGCGAAGTCGAAGTGCGGCTCGTCGGGCAGGCCGGCGAGGATCCGGAGCGCCGGGCCGAGATGCAGCTCGATGCGGTCGGTGAGCGCGGCCCGCTCCCAGTAGCGACGCGCGACCGCAGTCCACTCGGCGCTGGGATCGCAGCAGAGCAGCCGGCCCCCGGGCTGGAGCCCCCGGGCGATGCAGATGGACGAATACCCCGTGAACGTCCCCAGCTCGACGGCGTGCCGGGCGCCGCCCAGCCGGACCAGCATCCGGAGCAGCGCCCCCTCGTCGGGGCTCACCTGGCAGTCGAGGTCCGGGTACAGCATGCTGGTCTCGGCGGCGAGCTCCTCCAGCAGGGGGTCCCGCGGCTGGGCGTGACGGACCAGGTAGTCGCTGAGGCGGGGGTCGAGGAAGTGCGAGGCGTGGGACATCGGGAAGAACGGTAGCAGCGCGCCCGGCGCGACCGGGCCGGTGGGAGAGGGCCGGTGGGAGAGGGCCGTCCGCCAAGGCCGGTGGGACCGGGCCTGCCGCTTGTCCATAATCGGCCGGAGATCCGAGCCCGTCACGAGGCGGTGGACCGATGACTGAGCCAGAGAGCGAGCCCGCCCCCGAGGAGGCCCGCCGGCGCGCCGCCGCGCTGCGCCGGGAGGTGGACCACCACGCCCACCTCTACCACGTCCTCGACCGCCCCGAGATCACCGACGCCGAGTACGACCGCCTGTTCCGCGAGCTGCTCGACCTGGAGGCCCGCTACCCGGAGCTGCAGACGCCGGATTCGCCCACCCAGAGGGTCGGCGCCGCCCCCTCGGAGTCGTTCTCCAAGTTCCGCCACCGCACCCCCATGCTCTCACTCTCCAACGCCTTCTCCCTGGAGGAGGTCGAAGCCTTCCGCAAGCGCATCCAGCGGATCGTGCCCGACGTCGACCGCTTCGTCTGCGAGCTGAAGATCGACGGCCTGGCCATGTCGCTCACCTACCGCGACGGCGACCTGATCACCGGCGCGACCCGCGGCGACGGCGTCGAGGGCGAGGACGTCACGGCCAACGTGCGCACCATCCGCTCCGTCCCGGTCCGGCTCCGCCACCTCCCCGAGGGGATGCCCGCGGAGTTCGAGGTGCGGGGCGAGGTCTACATGCCCAAGCGGAGCTTCGCGGCGCTCAACCAGCAGCTCGAGGAGCAGGGCAAGCAGACCTATGCCAACCCGCGCAACGCCGCGGCGGGGGCGGTGCGCCAGCTCGACTCGTCGGTGACCGCCAGCCGGGGCCTGCAGACCTTCATGTATCAACTGGACCCTCCCGGTCCGGCCCGCTCCCAGTCCGAGGTGCTGGCCCTGCTCGGGGAGATGGGCTTCCGCGTCAATCCCAATTGCCAGGAGGTGAACGCAGACGGGATCGCCGGCTACCTGGACCACTGGCAGGACGCCCGTCACGACCTCGACTACCAGACCGACGGGGTGGTGATCAAGGTCGACTCGCGCGAGCAGCAGGCGGAGCTGGGCGCGGTCTCCCGCTCGCCCCGCTGGGCCATCGCCTACAAGTTCCCGCCCGAGGAGCGGGAGACGAGGGTGCTCGACATCTTCGTCAACGTCGGACGCACCGGCACCTGCACCCCGGTGGCCGCGCTCGAGCCGGTGCTCATCGCCGGATCGACGGTGCAGCGCTGCACTCTCCACAACGAGGACGAGGTGGCGCGCAAGGACGTCCGGGCCGGCGACACGGTGCTGGTCCACAAGGCCGGCGACGTGATCCCCGAGATCGTCCGGGTGGTGCTGGAGAAGCGTCCCCCCGACGCCCGGCCGTGGGCCGTCCCCACCCGCTGCCCGGTCTGCGGCTCCGAGCTCGTCCGCGAGGAGGGCGAGGTCGCCCGCCGCTGCCTCAACCCGCTCTGCCCCGCGCAGCGCTGGGAGCGGCTCATCCACTTCGCCAGCCGGTCGGCGCTGGACATCGAGGGGATGGGCCCGATGGTCATCGCGGCCCTCATCGAGGCCGGCTACGTGGAGGATGCCGCCGACTTCTTCCGGCTGACCAGGGAGCAGGTGCTGACCCTGGAGCGCTTCGCCGACCGCTCCGCGGACAACCTGATCGCGAGCATCGCCGCCCGCCGCCGCGTGCCCCTGCACCGCCTGATCAACGCCCTCGGCGTCCCCCACGTCGGCGAGCACACCGCGCTGGTGCTGGCCGCCCACTTCCGGTCCCTGGAGCGGCTGGCGGAGGCGGACGAGGAGGATCTGCTGGAGGTGGAGGGCATCGGGCCGACCGTGGCCGCCGCTGTCGCCCGCTGGTTCCACGGCGAGGACGGCCGGAAGCTGCTCCGCAAGCTGGCCGAGGTCGGGGTGGCGGCGGAGGCGGCGCCGGTGGTGGGGGAGGGGCCCTGGACCGGCCAGACCTGGGTGCTCACCGGCTCGTTGGAGGCCATGCCCCGCCCGGACGCCGAGGAGCGCATCCGCCGCCTCGGCGGCAACCCCGGTTCGAGCGTCAGCCGCAAGACCCACACCGTGGTGGCCGGCCCCGGTGCCGGCGCCAAGCTGGAGAAGGCGCAGCGGCTGGGGGTCCGGGTGATCGACGAGGCCGCGTTCCTGAAGGAGCTGGAGGCGGCGGGGGAGGCGGGCTCAGGAGCTGCCGGCTGACGAGGGGAAGCCGACCGCCACCGCCTGGCCGTCAAGAGGGATGGACCCGATCGGCGCGCTGTCGGTCACGCTCACCAGGGTGAGAGCCCCCGGCGGGCCTTGGAAGGTCGAAGGTGCGGCCAGCACCGCCGTGCTCCCGTCCGGTGTGATCGCCAGCGCGGTGTATCCAAGCTGCGTCGTGGACCAGAGTAGGCGACCGCTGGGCAGTGCGACCTGGCTGGCCCCGTCCGGTCCCGCGATGAAGGCGCTGTGACCGTCGGGGGTGATCGCGATCATGGTGGCATCGATGGGACGGGCGACGGAGATGGCGCGCTCGACGGCGTCCTGAGCGGGGTCCTCGGCCAGCGCCACCGGGGTGAGGGTGTCGCCGTTGGTGCCACCGCTCAGCACGTAGGCGGTGGTGCCGTCCTGCGTTGCCGCGATGGCGCACGGGTAGCCCGGGTCCCCGACCGTCATCGGCGCTCCCGGGGCGCCGGTGGCGAGGGGAATCGGGGTGAGCGTGCCGTCGCTCGAGTTGACCACGTAGGCGGTGCTGCCGTCGGGCGTGATCGCCATGTCGATGGGGTCGACCCCGACCGGATCCACGCTCCCGAAGCTCCGGTGGCGAGCGTGATCGGGACCACCGACCCAGTGACGCCGACCGAGGGATCGACGGCCACGTAGGCGGTGGCGCCGTCCGGGCTGATGGCGACGGCGGAGAGCGAGCTGTCGCTCGCCACCTGGATCGCCGTCCCGACCGCGCCGGTCGCAAGGTCGACCGGCGTCAGCGTGGCGGTGTCCGCGTCGGCCACGTAGGCGGTGCCGCCGTCGGGCGTGATCGCGAGGGCGGCCGGGTTCGGGTCCACCAGGATCGGGGTCGCAGCCGTGCCCGCCGTGACGTCGATGGGGATGACCTCACCGTCGCTGACCGCGACGTACGCCATCAGGTCGGAGGCCGCCGGTGTCGGGGTGGGCGCCGCGGTCCGGGAGGCCGGCGCCACGGTCGGCGTCGGGGTGCCGGTCGCAGTCGCCGAGGTTTGCGGGGTACCGGTCGCGGTGGGCGACCCGCGCGGCGTTGCGGTGGAGCCTCCGCACGCGCTCACCGCCAGCGCCGCCGCAACCCCGACGGCGGTCATCGCCGTCCGGAGAGTGCGACGTCGACGGAACACGGGTCCCCGGGTGAGGCTGCCCACCTGCATTGCCAACGCCACTGTAACGGCACCCCGGGACCCACGGCTACGTGCTCTGTCCCCGCGCAGCCGCCGGGTGGTGGCTGGACGGCGCGGCACGGATGAGGTGGGGGACACCGAGGGCGGGAAGCAGGCTGAGCAGAGTCCCGATCAGGAAGTGCTCGGCAAACCTTCGTGCGTTCTTCCCCGTGAACTCGGGGTAGCGGGCCACCGACCGACAGCAACGACGGCCCGGAGATACAGTGCGGAGGTGGTGAGTGGTGAGCCGTACGCAGGGTCGCGGCGACGTGGCCGGTGCTGATCCGGTGAGGCATGAGGTGCTGCCGGCCCAGTTCGACGCCGGTCTGGATGGGCTGGGGCTGCTCCGCTCCTGGCCGGGCGTGGACCCGATCGAGCTGCGCGCCAGGTTCGACGAGCTCCGGCGCGACGCCGAGGGGGCGGAGAGCAGGACCATCGAGGTCCTCGACGTCGAGGCCGGCTACGTCGGCTGGTCGACCACCTACGACACCCGTGTCAACCAGCTGCTGCTGGCGGAGCAGCCGGCGGTGACCGAGATCCTGGCCGGGGTCCCTCCCGGCCTCGCCCTCGACGCCGCCTGCGGCACCGGCCGGCTGACCCGGCTGCTGCTGGGGCTCGGCCACCGGGTGATCGGCGTCGACGCCTCCCAGGCCATGCTGGCGCGGGCGCGACGGGACCTTCCCGCCGCCGAGTTCCGGGCCGGATCCATCACCGCGCTCCCCGTCACCCCCGCGACCTGCGACCTGGTCACCTGCGGGCTGGCCCTCACCCACCTCGCCAGCCTCGGGAAGGCGATCGCCGAGCTGGCCCGGGCGCTGCGCCCCGGGGGGCGCCTGGTCGTCTCCGACATCCACCCGGTGTCGGTGGCGCTCGGCGGCCACGCCTTCTTCCGCAGAGAGAACGGCTCCCGCTGCGTGATCCGCAACCACCTCCACTGGCACGCCGAGTACCTGGACGCCTTCGCCGCCGGCGGGCTCCGCGTCAGACGGTGCCTGGAGCCGCGCTACACGCTGGAGATCGTGGGCTCCTTCCTCCGGGAGGGCAGCTCCCCCGCCATCCGACACCTCGAGGGGCTGCCCTTCGCCCTGGTCTGGGACCTGGAGCTTCCCGCCGAGGTGCGCCCGTGACCGACACGGTCGCGCGCCAGGCCCGGCTGATCGACAACCCCGATCTCCTCCGGGAGCGGCTCCGGGCCGCCCCCCAGGGACCCGGCGTCTACGTCATGCGCGACCTGGCCGGCCGGGTGGCCTACGTCGGCAAGGCGGCGGTCCTCCAGAACCGGCTGCGCTCGTACTTCACGGGCATCCCCAGCCTGCCCGACCGCACCCGCCAGCTGGTCGAGCGGGTCTTCGACTTCGAGGTGATCGCCTGCGCCAGCCCGCGCGAGGCGCTGATCCTGGAGAACACCCTGATCAAGCGCCACCGTCCGCGCTTCAACGTTCGACTCAAGGATGACAAGAACTACCTCTATCTCAAGATCCCGGCGCCGGGCACCCCCGACACCCACGCCCCCGGCACCGCCCGGGAGACGCTGCGGCCGCCGCGGGGCGAGGCGGGGCAGCGGGCGACGCTCTTCCCCCGCCCCTACTACACCCGCAAGGTGCAGCGCGACGGGGCCCACTACTACGGCCCCTACACCAGCGCCCAGTCGCTGCGGACCACGGTGCGCTCCCTGCGCACCATCTTCCCCTTCCGCACCTGCGGCGACGAGGTCTTCCGCAGGGGCCGGGTCTGCCTCGACTACCACATCCGGCGCTGCAGCGGGCCCTGCGAGGGGCGCATCGACGAGGCTGGCTACGCCCGGCTGCTGGAACAGGTCGAGACCTTCATGGAGGGGCGGAGCGGCGTCCTCGCCGGTGAGCTGCGCCAGCAGATGGAGGCGGCGGCGGCGGCCCTCGACTTCGAGCTGGCGGCGCGCTTCCGCGACCGTCTCCGGGCCATCGACCGGATCAGCGAGCGTCAGGACGTGCTCAGCGGCCGGCGCGGCGACCACGACGCGGTCGCGGTCGCCGTCGAGGCCGGGCGGGGCATGGCGGCGGTGCTCACCGTCCGCGGTGGCCGGGTCATCGGCTCGGAGACCCACGAGGTCGAGGGCGTCGCCGACCGCTCGCCGGCGGAGTGCCTGGAGGCCTTCCTCCCCCAGTTCTACAGCGGCTCCCCGCAGCTCCCCCGCACCGTCCTCGTATCGGACGCGCCGGAGGGCCTCGCCGACATCGCCGACTTCCTCTCCGGCGAGCGGGAGGGCCCGGTCGAGGTCCGCGTCCCCCAGCGGGGCGAGCTCCGCCGGCTGGTGGAGCGGGCCCGGGAGACGGCGCTGGCCGCGCTCCGCCAGCGGCGAGTGGTCGAGGACTTCGACGCCGAGCGGACCGAGGCGCTGCTCGCCGACCTGGCCGCCCAGCTCGACCTGGAGGGCCCGCCGCGCCGGATCGAGTGCTACGACATCAGCAACACCATGGGGACCAACTCGGTGGGCTCGATGGTGGTCTTCGAGGACGGCCGGCCCCGCCCCGACCACTACCGGCACTTCGGGATCAGGACGGTGGAGGGCGCCGACGACTTCGCGTCGATGGCCGAGACGCTGCGCCGCCGCTTCGTCCGCCATCTCCGCGCCGTCCAGGAGGAGGCGGACGGGGACATCCCGGTCGACGACCCCGACGGCAGCAACGGCGCGGAGCAACGGCCCGGGAGCGGGGCACTCGAGGACGTCGCGGGGGAGGACACGGCGGGTGAGGGTGCCGCCGGCCAGGGCGCAGCGGGTGAGGGTGCCGTGGCCGAGGACGCCGCGGGTGCCCGGCGACGCCGTCCGCACCGTGCCGAGGAGAGCTTCGCCGCACTCCCCGACCTCCTCCTCATCGACGGGGGGAAGGGCCAGCTCGGCGCCGCCTACGAGGTTCTGGTGGAGGCGGGGTTGGCGGACGTTCCCGTCTTCGGCCTGGCCAAGCGCAACGAGGAGCTGTTCCGCCCCGATCAGGCGGACCCGATCGTCCTGCCCCGGGATTCGCCCACCCTCTTCCTGGTGCAGCGTGTGCGCGACGAGGCCCACCGCTTCGCGATCACCCGCCACCGGGCGCGGCGCGCGAAATCGGCGCTGCGCTCCCGACTGGATGTCGTGCCCGGCCTCGGCCCGGTGCGCAAGCGCGCCCTGCTCCGCCGCTTCGGCAGCGTCGAGGCCATCAGCAGGGCCAGCCTCGAGGAGCTGTCCGAGGTGGTCCCAGAGGTCGTCGCCCTGCGGATCAAGGAGCTGGTGTAGGCGGCAGGCTCACCCGACCGCGGGCTTGAGTGGCCACCGGGGAAGGTTGCGCACGACCATCCACGCGGCCGCGGAACCGGCCAGGCCGTAGGCCAGGCGGGGGGCGAGGACCTGGTTGTGCGGCATCGCCGCGCCGGCCCGGCTGCGGACCACGAGCGCCGCCAGCAGGGGCCCGCAGACCAGCAGGAAGGGGTTGTCGTGGACGGCGGCGTCGAGGTCGCCGTGGAGCAGGTCGTGGACCACGCGCAGGCCCCCGCATCCCGGGCAGTCGAGCCCGGTGGCCAGCTTCACCGGGCAGGCCAGCGGAGCGCTCGGGCGATGGGGGTCGCGAACCGTCAGATAGGCGAGCAGGGCGAGCGCCGATCCGCCCGCCCCGGCCAGGGTCGGGTGCCGGGCCAGGGCCCGGCGGGCGCCCTCAATCACGCAGCGGGCGACCGTACCTGTCCGGCACGTTGCCGGTGACCATCAGGATCGAGTCGATCAGCGCCCAGATGCCGAGGCCGCCGCAGGTGAGGAGCTGGGCCAGGGCGACCCCCGGGTAGCCGAGGTACCAGCGGCCGGCTCCGAAGCCCCCCAGGAAGAACTCGAGCAGGAAGGCGGCCAGCTTGGACTTGTCGGAATATGGCAGCCCGCTCTGGGGGTCCCAGCCGAAGGGGGCTCGGGCGTCGGTGACGGGGTAGCCGTACGGGGGCGGGTAGCCGGGAGGGCCGCCGTACCCGGGTGCCGGGGCACCGTAGGCCGGGGGCCCGGTGTACCCGGGCGGTTGACCCGGCGGACCGCCCGGACCGGGCGGCGGCCACTGCGGCGGGGTCGGCGGTCCTGCAGAGGTCATCCATGCCCCCGGTGGCCGGAGGCTCGGGCGCCGCGCGCGGCGCGAGCCGGTCGAGCCGCGGCGCGGGCGTGGAGCGGCCTCCGGAGCGGATTCCGCGGGAGTGTACGTCCGGGGGACTCCAACCGGCAAGGGCGCCCCGCTCACCGGAGCAGGCCGCGAGCCACCGACCGTCAGCGTCGGGCGCCCGGTGCCGGTGACGGCGTGCCATCGCCCCTACAATCGCGGCGAGATGACGGCTGACGTGGCGCCGGTGGACGCCTGGATCCTCACCGGGATGAGCGGGGCGGGCAAGTCCACCGCGGCCCGCGCCCTGGAGGCGGCCGGGGTGGACGTGGTCGACAACCTGGGTGTCGACCTGCTGGCCGGGTGGGCGGCGCCGGGGCGGGCACGCCCAGCGGCGGCGGTGGTCGACGCTCGCCAGGGCGAGGCGATCGCCGGCCTGATCCCGCCCGACGGGGTGCGGGTCCTCTACCTCACCGCTCCTGACCCGGTTTTGCTGCGGCGCCTCGCCGAGAGCACTCGCCCCCATCCCTGCGGCGATGCCGGTGGCCCGGCGGCGGCGGTGCGGCGCGAACACGAGTTGCTCACCGGCCTCCGGGCCGCGGCCGACACCGTCATCGACACCGGCGAGCTGAGCCCCGCGGAGCTGGGCCGGCGGGTCGTCGCGCTGCTCGCTCCGCCGGAGGGCGCGGCTCCGCTGCGGCTGCTGATCTCCTCCTTCGGGTACAAGTTCGGTCCCCAGGCGGAGGCGGACTGGGTGGCGGACGTCCGCTTCCTCCGCAACCCCTTCTGGGACCCTGAGCTGCGGCCCCGGACCGGGCTCGACGAGGCCGTCCGCGATTACGTCCTCGCCGATCCGCACACCGATGAGCTCTGCGAGCGGCTGGGCGAGCTGCTCTCCTGGGCGTCCGCCCACTACGCGAGCAACGGTCGTCGCCACCTCCACGTCGCGGTCGGCTGCACCGGTGGCCGGCACCGCTCGGTGGTGGTGGCCGAGGAGCTGGGCCGGAGGCTGCGCTCCGAGAACCTCGACGTCACCGTCCGCCACCGCGACGTCGGCAAGCCCGACCCGCGCTGACCTGGATGGGTGAGCAGCGCGAAGTGGACCGCGTGGTGGGATGAGACGCGAGTGGCCACCCATCGATCCACGTCTGAGCCCGTGCGCAGGCAGCTCGCGGGCCATCGTCCGGGTCGGGAGCACCCCGGGGCGATGCGGGGGGGTTCGTTCACCGAGCGGATCGTCGCCGAGCTGGCGCCGCACGTCCCGCCGCTGCCCTGCTGTCGGGCGGCGCTCATCGAGGGGATGAGCCTGGCCGGGGATGGGGGGGCACCCGTCACCACGCGCCTGGTGTCGGCCAGGGCCGCCCTCGCGGCCCTCCACGCCGACTCCATCCCGGCGTCGGTGGAGCGGCTCGCCACTCCCCGCCGCCACCGCTACCGGGTCGCCGTCCGCGTCGCGGCGCCCGGCGAGGGCACGCTTGCCGCCGCTCCGCCCGGGCTTCCCCCGCCCGCGACCGGGCTTCCGGCGCCGGCGCCTCCGACCCCCTCGGCCAACCTCTGCTGCGCCCGCTCCCGGCTGCGGGGCGTCTTCCTCGCCTGCGGCTCGCTCAGCCGCGGCGATGGACCGCCTCAGCTGGAGCTGCTGGTGGGGTCGGACGCGGCCGCCGCGCGCGTGCTCGCCGACCTCGCCCGGCTCGGCATCCCGGCGGTCACCCTCCGGAGGCGGGGGCGGCGGCTGGTGGCGGTGCGCTCGACCGCCGGGGTGGCGACCCTGCTCAGCTCGATGGGCGCCCACCTCGGCCGGCTGGAGTTCGAGACCAGCCGGGTCGTCCGCGAGGTGCGCTCCGAGGTGAACCGCCGGCTCAACGCGGAGACCGCGAACCTGCGCCGCACCGTCACCGCCGCACTCACCCAGCTCGAGGCGATCGACCGTCTCGAAGGCGACCGGAGCCGGTGGGAGGCGCTGCCCCCGGCGCTCCGCGAGGCGGCCCTGCTGCGGCGCCGCCACCCCCAGGAAACCCTGGACGGGCTCGCCGCCGCCGCCGGTTGCAGCCGTCCGGCGATGGCCGGGAGGCTGCACCGGCTGGTGGCCATCGGTGGGGGCGCCGACGGAGGCTGAACTGCCCGGGTGGCGCAGGGGCGGCCGGAGGGTGGGGAGGGGACCGGCGGCCCTGGTGGCCGGAGCCATGACAGGCCCATCATGGAAGGTGTCCGGAGGCGCGCGGAAGTGCCCTCTTGCTACCCTCCGGGCGGTTCTTCGGCGTCCCACACCCTGAGGAGTGCTCATGGCTGTCAAGGTCGGCATCAACGGCTTCGGCCGGATCGGACGCAACATCCTGCGCGCGGCGCGCCAGCAGAACGCGGACATCGAGTTCGTCGCCGTCAACGACATCACCACGCCTGCGACCCTGGCCCACCTGCTCAAGTACGACACCATCCTGGGACGCTTCCCCGGCACGGTCTCGGTGGCCGGTGACTCGATCGTGGTCGACGGCAAGAGCATCAAGGTGCTCGCCGAGCGCGATCCCAAGAACCTCCCCTGGGCGGCCCTCGGCGCGGAGATCGTCATCGAGTCGACCGGGAAGTTCACCGACGCCACCGCGGCCAAGGCCCACATCGACGGCGGCGCGCACAAGGTGATCATCTCGGCCCCCGCCAAGAACGAGGACCTCACGGTGGTCATGGGCGTCAACGAGAACGCCTACGACCCGGCGGTGCACCACGTCCTCTCCAACGCCTCCTGCACCACCAACTGCCTGGCCCCGGTGGCCAAGGTGCTCAGCGACAGCTTCGGGATCGAGTCCGGGTTCATGACCACGGTGCACTCCTACACCAACGACCAGCTGATCCTGGACGGTCCCCACAAGGACCTGCGCCGGGCCCGCGCCGCAGCCCTGGCGATCATCCCGACCTCGTCGGGCGCGGCCAAGGCTCTGCACCTGGTGCTGCCCCAGCTGAAGGGCAAGCTGACCGGCTTTGCGCTGCGTGTCCCCACCCCCGACGTCTCCCTGGTCGACCTCACCGTCATCCTGGAGAAGGCGGCCTCCGCAGAGGAGATCAACGCGGCCTTCTCGAAGGCTGCCGAGGGAGAGTTGAAGGGAATCCTGGGCGTCACCGACGAGCCGCTGGTCTCCGCCGACTTTCTGCACGAGAACCACTCCGCGGTCGTCGACCTGCTCTCGACGATGGTGATCGGGGACAGCCACGTGAAGGTGCTCGCCTGGTACGACAACGAGTGGGGCTACAGCTGCCGCACGGTCGACCTGGTCGAGTACATCGCCAAGCGTCTCTAGCGCCACCCTCGTGCTCGCCCAGCTCGGTGTCGCCGCCGCAGTTCGGGTGGCCACGCACGTGGGTGCGCTCCGTTCCTGCACGTTCATTCCGGAGGCTGCCAAGTCCAGCGCATGAAAGCCACCATCGACGACGTCAAGGTCCAGGGTAAGCGGGTGCTGGTGCGGGTCGACTTCAACGTCCCCATGAAGGACGGCAAGATCGTCGACGACCGGCGGATCCGGGCGGCGCTGCCGACGCTGCGCACGCTCCGCGACCGGGGCGCCCGGGTGATCGTCGTCACCCACCTGGGCCGGCCCAAGGGCAAGGTCAATCCCGAGTTCAGCACCGCCCCCCTGGCGGCCCACCTCGCTGAGCTGCTGGGGACGCCGGTTCAGATGCTGCCGGGCCTGGTCGGACCCGAGGTGGAGGCGGCGGTGAACCGCCTCGCCAACGGCGACGTGGCCATGCTCGAGAACATCCGCTTCGACCCCGGTGAGGAGGCCAACGACGAGGCGTTCGTGGAGAAGCTTGCCGCCCTCGCCGACCTCTACGTCAATGACGCCTTCGGCACCGCCCACCGCGCCCACGCCTCCACCGAGGGGATCGCCCACCACCTCTCCGCAGTGGCCGGGTACCTGATGGCCAAGGAGCTGGAGGCCCTGGGCGGGGTGCTGGAGAACCCGCGACGGCCGTTGGTGGCGATCCTCGGCGGCGCCAAGATCTCGACCAAGATCGGGGTCGTCGAGAACCTGCTCAGCAAGGTCGACACCCTCTGGATCGGTGGCGCGATGGCATGCACCTTCTTCCGCGCCCTCGGCAAGGAGGTGGGGAAGTCCCTGGTCGAGGAGGAGTGGGTCGAGACCGCCTCCAAGCTCCTCGAGGGGGCGGGCAAGGGGCGCGGCGAGATCAAGCTCCCCATCGACGTCGTGGTCGCTCCCGAGGCGGTCGCCGGGTCGCCGACGACCGACGTGGTCTGGACCGAGATCCCCGCCGACCAGATGGTGGTCGACGTCGGCAGCGAGACCTGCTCCCGCATCGCCGAGGACTGCAAGACCGCCGGGACGGTGGTCTGGAACGGGCCCCTCGGGATCTATGAGATCGAGGACTTTGCCCGCGGCACCCGTCGGGTGGCCGAGGCCCTCGGCGCCTCCGGCGCGACCAGCGTGGTGGGCGGCGGCGACCTCGCCGCGGCGCTCGACCAGGCGGGGGTGGTGGACAGCATCAGTCACGTCTCCACCGGCGGAGGTGCCACCCTCGAGTTCCTCGAGGGGAAGGAGCTACCCGGGGTCGCGGCCCTGGAGGAGAAGGTGGCGCTGTGAGCCCGCGCCCTCCGACTCCGCTGGTGGCCGGCAACTGGAAGATGAACACCACCGTCGGCGAGGGGCTGGAGCTGGCCCGCGCGCTGCGCGACGCCCTGGACGGCAGCGGGGTGGAGGTGGAGCTGCTGCCACCCTTCCCCCACCTCGTCGGTGTCCGGGGGGTGCTCCAGGGGAGCTCGCTCCTCCTGGGCGCCCAGGACTGCTACGCCGAGGACAAGGGGGCCTTCACCGGTGAGGTCTCCCCGGCGATGCTCGCCGGCCTCTGCGACGACGTCTTGCTCGGCCACTCCGAGCGCCGCCACATCCTCGGCGAGAGCGACGAGCTGATCGCCCGCAAGCTGCTCGCCGCCCGGCGCCACCACCTCCGAGTCATCCTCGCGGTCGGCGAGACCGAGGCCGAGCGACTCGCGGACACGACCATGGCGGTCGTCGACCGCCAGCTGAGGAGCGCGCTGGAGGGCCTGGAGGGCGTGGCCGACGGCGAGCTGGTCATCGCCTACGAGCCGGTCTGGGCGATCGGCACGGGCCGGACCGCCACCCCCGCTCAGGCCGAGGAGGTCTGCGTCCACATCGTCACCCGCCTCGACCAGCTCCTCGGTGAGGTGGCCAGCAGCGTCCCCGTCCTCTACGGGGGTAGCGTGACCGCCGGCAACGCGGCCGAGCTGTTCGCCGAGTCGCACATCAACGGCGCCCTGGTGGGGGGCGCCAGCCTCAAGGTGGACGCCTTCACCACCATCGTCCGCGCCGCCGAGGCGGCCAGCTCCGCCAGCGCGGGATCCCGGTGACGCCCGGGCCGCGTCCCTTCGTCCTGATCGTCATCGACGGTTGGGGGTACAGCCCGGACGGCTTCGGCAACGCCATCGCGGCGGCGAGGACCCCGAATTGGGACGGATGGTGGGAGAGCTCGCCCCACACCCTGGTCGCCGCCAGCGGGGAGGCCGTCGGCCTGCCCGACGGCCAGCAGGGCAACTCCGAGGTGGGCCACCTGACCATCGGTACCGGCCGGGTGGTCTACCAGCCGCTGACCAAGATCAGCCGCGCGGTCCGCGACGGCAGCTTCTTCGACAACCCCGCGCTCATCGAGGCCGTGGACACCGCCCGGGAGCGGGGCACCAGCCTCCACCTCATGGGCCTGGTCTCCCCCGGCGGCGTGCACAGCCACCAGGATCACGCGGTCGCGGTCTGCGAGCTGGCCCGGCGGCGGGGCCTCGACCGGGTCTTCGTCCACGCCTTCACCGACGGTCGCGACGAGCTCCCCAACAGCGGCGCCGGTTTCATGGAGCAGTTCCTCGAGGCGCTGGCGCGCATCGGGGTGGGCCGGGTGGTCTCGGTCGCCGGCCGCTTCTATGCGATGGACCGCGACAAGCGCTGGGACCGGATCGCCCGCGCCTACGAGATCATCGCCGGCTCCGGCGAGGCGCGTGCCAGCGATGCCGTCGCCTACATCCGCGACCAGTACGAGGCCGGGGTCACCGACGAGTTCCTGCCGCCGGTGAGCATCTGCGCTGAGGGCGAGGCACCGGTGCGTATCGGCGACGGCGACTCCGTGATCTTCTTCAACTTCCGGCCGGACCGGGCCCGCGAGATGACCCACGCCCTGCTCGACGCCGACTTCCCCCAGTTCGCGCGCAGCCGGGTGCCCCGCGACCTGACCTACGTGACCATGACCGAGTACGAGGGCGGCCTGCCGGTTCGGATCGCCTACCCGCCCGACGCCATCCGCAACTGCCTCGCCGAGGTGGTGAGCCGGAGCGGGGGACACCAGTTCCACGTCGCCGAGACCGAGAAGTACGCGCACGTCACCTACTTCATCAACGGCGGCCAGGAGCAGCCCTTCGACGGCGAGGACCGGATGCTGATCCCGTCGCGGAAGGACGTCCCCACCTACGACCTGGTGCCGGCGATGAGCGCGCTGCCGATCACCGACGCGGTGGTCGGACGCATCGGGAAGGGCGACGTCGAGCTGATCATCGTCAACTACGCCAACCCCGACATGGTCGGCCACACCGGGGACTTTGCGGCCACGATCCAGGCCTGCGAGGTCGTCGACGGCTGCCTCGGCCGGGTGGTCGACGCGGCCCAGGCGGCCGGCGGAGCGGTGCTCATCACCGCCGACCACGGCAATGCCGAGCACAAGATCGATCCCGAGACCAACGAGCCGCTGACCGCCCACACCACCAACCCGGTGCCGGTCGTCCTGGTCGGGTCCGCCGTGACGACGCTGCGCGACGGAGGCGGGCTCTGCGACATCGCTCCCACGGTGCTCGAGGTGATGGGTCTCGAGCAGCCCCCGGAGATGACCGGCCACAGCCTGATCGGCGCCTGACGGTCGCGCGCCGGGTGCGCGCCACCGCCCCGGTCGCGCCGGTCCGCGCTCAGCTCCGGGTGCGCGCCAGGGCCAGGTTGGAGCAGGCCTCGCAGACGCTGGTCGGGACGATGCCCATCCGCATCAGGACGTCGAAGACCCGGCAGCCGATGCAGAGGGCGAAGACGGACTCCAGGGTGGCGGCCACGGCGATCAACCCCACCAGCACCAGGGCGGGAATGGGGAGGCCGAAGACCAACCAGAGCAGGGTCGCGGCGGTGGTGAGCACGGCGCCCATACCCTGGGCGAAGCGCTTGGGCGGGCCGGCGATGAGCTTGACCGTGAAGGGCAGCCGCGGGACGATGACGCGGGTCACGACCTGTCCCCAGGGGCTGAGGGTGGGACCGGAGAGGACCCGGGCGATGAAGCCGTATGCCATGAGGGGGAGGAGATACGGCCACCGCGTGCCCAGGGTGACCAGGGCGGCCACGGCCACCCCGCCGGCGACGGTGCGGGCCGAGACCTCGTTCACGGGGTTGGGGAAGCGGAAGACGTCGCTCAGGGCCATGGCCGGAAAGTCTACTGAACTGCTCGGGATTCACGTTCCCGGCGACCGGTCCCGTCGGGAGGCCGCCCTCCCCGCCGCGCCCCGCTCCCGCCGACGTCGCCTCACCCGGACCGCGGCTTCCGATCGGAGGGGCGATCCCGACCAGGCGGTATACTGGCCGCCGATCTCACTCGGAGGAGCGTTTGCGTGCTACAGGTCGTTCTCATCGCCGTCCAGGTGGTGCTGGCGATCCTGGTGATCCTTGGCATCTTGCTCCAGACCCCGAAGGCGACCGGCCTGGGCGGGGTCATCGGCGGTGGTGGCGATTCTGGCGGCGGGTACCGCCGGAGACGGGGGCTGGAAGCTGGTCTCCTCCGCGCGAGCGCCGTCTTCATCGCCCTTTTCGTGATCGTCGCCGCGATCAACGTCTGGATCAACAACACCGCCTGATCCGCCGGCCGCCGCGCCGGCTGGAGATCGGCGCCACCCTGGCCCTGATCGCGATCGCGCTGGCGGTCACCGGGGTGGCCGTGGTCGGCCACTTCCGCACGACGGCTGCGGCGATCCCCCCGGCCCCCGATTACCGGGCGGCGCTGCTCACCGATCACCTCCCGCTCTCCCTGAACCCGCTCATCGACTCCGAGGATCCCGCGGTCGCGGCGATCACGCCGCTCCTCTACCGCGGCCTGCTCACGCTGGACCAGACCGCCTACCCGGCCCCCGACCTCGCCTCCCAGCTCTCGATCACCCCGGACGGGCTGACCTACACCCTGCCCCTGCGCCCCGGGCTCCGCTGGTCGAACGGCAGACCGATCACGGCCCAGGATGCCCTGGCCACGATCCAATGGGTCCAGTCCACCGCCTTCCCCGACGCCGCCTACGCGAGCACCTGGTCAGGGGTCGACGCCTCGACCTCCGGCGGGGCGCTGGTTCTGACCCTCACCACCCCGCGGGCCTCGCTCGCCGAGAGCCTGGCCGAGCTTCCGATCCTCCCGCTGGGGGCGATGTCGCCGGCGCAGCTGGCGGGGCTGGCCGGGCGTTCGTCCTCCGCGCTCCCCACCTCGGGCCCGTACCAGGTGGTGGGGGAGAAGTCTGGCGTGATCACCCTCATCGCCAATCCCCACGCTGCCCCGCCACCCCGGCTCACCCGGATCCAGATCGAGGCGATGACGACGTTCACGACCGCCGCCACGGCCTTCGCGGCGGGGTCGGTGCAGGCCGTCCTGGCCACCACCCCCGCCCAGCAGGCGCAGCTGCTGCGCCGGCATGGGGCGGTGGCCAGCGACGTGCTCACCTTCGGTTTCGTCGACCTCCTTTTCAACGAGATCGTTCCCGGCCTGGACGACCCGGTCGTCCGCGGCGCCGTCGCCGACACCATCGACCGCGCTGCGCTCGTGGACGGCCCCCTGGGAGGGCTCGGGACCGCTCAGTACGGCCCGATCCCCGCGGGCATCCTCTGGCTGCAGGGCGAGGAGCCGGCCTTCACCCCGGACCCGGCCGCGGCGGAGACCGGGCTCGACGCCGGCGGCTGGCTGGGCGTGCCCGGCGGCGCCCGCGCCCAGGGGGGGGTGGCGCTCCGGTTCACCCTCAGCGTCCCCGACGCCGCGCCCCTCCCCGCGGTGGCGCAGATGGTCGCCGACCAGCTCGACGCGGTGGGCATCTCGGTCACCGTGTCGGTCAGTCCCAGCGCCACCTTCCTCGATGACGTGCTGATCCCCGGGAACTTCCAGATGGCGATCGCATCCTGGGACGCGGGTCCCGACCCCGACCTGACCGGCTTCTGGAGCTCGTCGTCCACCCCGCCGAACGGCTACAACGTCTCCGGTGGCACGGCGGACCCGTTTCTCGACCAGGACCTGGCCACGCTGGCGACGCTGACCAACCAGACGGCGAGCATGGCGGCCGCCACCCGGGTGGTGGGGGAGATGAACCAGGATCTGCCGGCGGTCTTCCTGTACGCGCCCGCGGAGGACCTGGTGGTCGACAGCGCGTCGCTCTCCCACGTCGTCGTCCCGCAGGCGGGAGACCCGTTCGCTGATGCGGCGACCTGGCAGCGCGCCGAGCCTGCCGCGCCGAGCCGCTCCTGATACGATCGGTTCCCCAGCCGCGCCGGGATGGTGGAACTGGTAGACACGCAGCGTTCAGGGCGCTGTGAGCGTACGCTCGTAAGGGTTCGATTCCCTTTCCCGGCACCAGAGGTCCCTGGTGCGGCCTCGTTTTCCCGATCGGTACCCCCGTCTGTACCCCTGGCCCCAGGGAGGACGCGGAGTCGTCGGCCGTGACGGGCGTCGATCGAGACCCGGTGCCAGACGCGTGACGCTGCGGGGGGTCGGCCACACCGCCGCGGACAGCGGCCACCAGCCCGGACTCGTGGCGGCAGAGCTGCGCTCCTTCTTCGCCCAGCATCATCGGTCCCACCTCCTCGGCAGCGGCGGCGTGGCCGGGGCACTGCCCGGGCCGGGTCAGGGGTGGCGCCCGGTGCGCCGTCTGGGTCGAGTTCGCCGGCCCCCCCGGGGAAGTTAGGATCGTCGACGTGCTCGCCTGGATGGACCTCGAGATGACGGGCCTCGACCCCGCGCGCCACGTGATCGTCGAGATCGCGACGCTGATCACCGATGACGATCTCGTCGTGCTCGCGGAGGGCCCGGATCTCGTGGTGCACGCGGAGAGTGCCCAGCTGAACCGGATGGACGGACACGTCCGCGCCATGCACACGGGCTCTGGTCTCCTGGCCGCCATCGAGGCGTCGTCGATCACTCTTCAGGAGGCCGGCCGGCAGACGCTGGAGTTCCTGCGGAGGCACATTCCCGAATCACGGACCGTTCCCCTCTGCGGCAATTCGATCGGGACGGACCGGCGTTTCCTGGCGGCACAGCTCCCCGAGATCGAGGACTTCCTTCACTACCGGTCGATCGACGTCTCGAGCGTGAAGGAGCTCTGCCGCCGCTGGTATCCGGAGACCCTGGAGAAGGCCCCGCCGAAGGTTGAGGCGCACCGGGCCCTCGACGACATCCGCGAGTCGATCGCCGAGCTCGCCTACTACCGATCCACCATCTTCGTGAGCCGGCCGGCGGGGCTCCAGCCGTGACCTCGTCGACATCGGTGAGCCGGAGCCTCCGCCTCGCCGTCGCCCAGTACGAGCCGCGGATCGGCGACCTCGCCGGGAACCGGGCGGCGGCGGTGACCTGGGTGGAGGCCGCGGCGGAGCAGGGCGCCCAGCTCGTCGTCCTCCCCGAGCTCGCCTCCTCCGGGTACGTCATCGCCGGGGAGGAGGAGGCCGGTCAGCTTGCCGAGGACGCCGACTCCGGCGAGACCGTCATCGCGCTGGTCGACGTGTGCCGCCGCCGTGGCGTCCACGTGGTCGCGGGCCTGGCCGAGCAGGGCGATGGCTGCCGGCACAACAGTGCCGTGGTCCTCGGCCCCGTGGGCCGGCTGGCCACGTACCGCAAGCTGCACCTGTTCTACGACGAGCAGTCCTGGTTCCGGCCCGGGAACGAGGTTGTCGTCGTCGACCTCCCCGTCGCCAGGGTCGGCGTCGCGATCTGCTACGACCTCTGGTTCCCGGAGCTCGGCCGCGCCCTCGCGCTGCGCGGGGCCGAGGTGATCGCCGTCCCCACCAACTGGGTGAGCTCCTTTCGGGCGCGCCTCCATGACGAGCACGGCTACTGCCAGGGCGACATCATGGCGATGGCCGCCGCGGCCGCCAACGGCACCGCGGTAGCCTGCGCCGACCGGGTGGGAGTGGAGCGGGGGACGACCTTCCTCGGCGCGTCGATCATCGTCGGGCCCGACGGCTGGCCTCTGGCCGGGCCGGCGAGCCCCGAACGTGAGGAGCTGCTGATCGCGGACGTGGACCTGGAAGCGGTCGAGGGCGCGCGCTGGCGCACGCCGCGCAACCACCTTCTCCGCGACCGCCGGCCCGAGGTCTACGCGAACGACGCGCCCCCCGGCGGATTGAAGCCCTGAACCTGGCCGGTCTCGATCTCCCGGAGGTGGGCGAGCCGCGCGGCGAGCGGGGGATGGCTCGGCATGCGGCTGGACCACGGCCAGAGCAGCCAGCGCAGGATCGGCGGCCGGTAGAGGCGCCGGCGGATGTCCTGGGCCAGGTCCGCGAGTGCGGTGAGGCCCCGGGCGAGGGCGGCGGGGTCGCCCGCGAGCAGCGCCCCCTCCGCGTCGGCGCGCGTCTCCCGCGGGCGGTTGAGGACGCTGAGCGCGGCGCCACCGCCGAATACTCCCACCAGCCAGGCGGTGAACCAGATCGGGTAGTCGGCGGGGTTCGGTGCCACGACGGCCGCGGCGACGACGAGCGCGACGGCCACCGCCAGCGCCCCCAGGCCGCGGGCCCTCGCGGCGGTGCTGTCCTTGTGACGGACGTGGATGAGCTCATGGGCGACCACCGCACGCAGCTCGCGGTCCCCCAGACGGTCCAGGTGCTCGACTGAGATCAGAAGGACGGCGGGCTGCCTCCCCCAACCGCCGCGCACCCCGATCGGACGCGTGCCTCCCCGGGTGACGGTGACCTGCGGCATGGCGCAGCCGGCTCGAGGGCAGAGCTCGGCCAGGATGGTCTGGACCCGCCACTGCGCTGCGGCGCCCGGATCCACGCCTCGAAACCGGCCCGACGTGCACAGCAGGACGGCCGCGAACTGGAGGTTGAGGATCGCGGCGATCGGGCCCAGGGCCGGCTCCCCGTTGAACGCCAGGGCCGCCGACCACCCCGCGATGCACACGCACACCGCCGGCACGAGGACGACCGTCGCCCGCGAGGGTGCGCCGCTCCGCAGCCGGGTGGGTGGCGGGGGAGGGGGGTGCGCGTTTGGGGGCGGGTAGGGAGACGGGTACGGGGGCGGGCGGGGAGACGGGTACGGGGGCGGGTGGGGAGACGGGTACGGGTACGCGTACGGGTACGGAGGCGGCGCCGGTGCCGGTGCCGGCGGGGGCGTGCCGGCCGGTGCCGGTCCGCCTGCCGCGGGGTCGCCGGCCTCGGGCGCCTGCCATTCCGGGCCTCCGCCGATCACCCGGCGAAGTCTACCCAGGGATGGCGGTGGGTCCATGGCGGGAAGGACACGAATTCACGGGCCAGCCCGAACCCTCGGCAGCCATTCCTCCGACATGGTACATTGGTACCATGATCACAGTCGAGCGGGTGCAGACGGGCGTCCGGATGGAGCGCCGGCTGCTCAAGGTTCTCAAGGGCCTGGCCGAGTACCTGGACATCTCCCTGGGGGACCTGCTCGAGGGCATCGTGCTCCACGCCTTCGAGCAGAAGCTCCCCTTCGACGACTCGAAGCTGGTGGTCATCAACCGGCTGAAGGAGGTGTACGGGCTGGATCTCACCGCAGCCGACAGCCATCACCTGACCAGCCCCGACGAGGAGGTGCGGGGTGACCGCCTGTGAGCACGTGCGCGTGACCAGCAGCATCCCGGTGTCCCTTCCCCCCGATGAGGCCTTCACCCTCTTCACGGCGAGCGGTGAGCGCTCCTGGGTGGACGGCTGGGATCCGCAGTTCCCGAGCCAGCCCGCGGACGAGACCGAGCCCGGCACGGTGTTCACAACCGCCCACGGCCCGCACGGGACGACGTGGGTGGTGGTGCGCCGCGAGGGCCGTCGCCTGGTCGCCTACAGCAGCGTGACCCCCGGCGAACGTGCCGCCTTCATCACCGTCAGCCTGGAGCCGTCCGCGGCGGGGACGACGGCGACGGTCCGCTACGAGATCACCGCGCTGGTGCCCGAGGCGAACCCCGCGGTCCGGGAGTTCGGTGCCCACTACGTCGAGTACCTGGACGGCTGGCGGGACCGCATCGCCCGCCGCGGCGTGCCGGCGCTGGGCAACCGTCACCCCTGATGGGGAGCCCGGGGTCGATAATCGGTGCATGGCGTCCGATCGGGCCGGGTGGGGCGCTGCCCGGGGGCGGTCCCCCCAGGGGCTGGGCGCCGCCGCCCTGCTCCGGCACTCGCTCCTCTGGGCGTCCCGCCGGCACGGGGTGCAGCGGGTCGTCTCCGGCTCTCCGTTCACCCGCCGCCTGGTCCGCCGGTTCGTCGCCGGGGAGGACCTGGCCGACGCGGTCGCGGTGGCCCGGCGGCTGGCCGCTCAGCGGCTCTCGGTCACCGTCGACCATCTTGGGGAGGACACCCGGGATGCGGGCGACGCGCGGGCGGCGGTCGCGGTTCACCGCACGCTGATCGCCCGGCTCGCGTCCGAGGGGCTGGCGTCGCGTGCGGAGCTGTCGCTCAAGCTCTCCGCGCTCGGCCAGCACCTGGACGAGGAGCTGGCCTCCGCGAACGCGGGGGAGGTCTGCTGGGCGGCGGCGGAGGCGGGCATCCCGATCACCCTCGACATGGAGGATCACACGACCACCGACTCCACCCTGCGCATCGGCGGCCGGCTGCGCGCCGAGCACCCCGCGACCGGCCTGGTGATCCAGGCGTCGCTGCGCCGTTCCGAGGACGACTGCCGGGCGCTCGCCCATCCGGGTTCCCGGGTTCGCCTCTGCAAGGGCGCCTACCAGGAGTCGGCGGCCCTGGCCTGGCAGCGGCGCAATGACGTCCGCCTCGCCTACCTCCGCTGCCTGCGGATCCTGCTCGAGGGGGGCGCACTCCCCCTGATCGCGACCCACGACCCGCCTCTGATCGAGGCCTGCCACCGGCTCATGGCCGCCACCGGCCACGCCGGCGTCCCCCACGAGCACCAGATGCTCTTCGGCATCCGCGGCGACGAGCAGGCCCGGCTGGCCGCCGCCGGGGAGGAGGTCCGGGTCTACGTCCCCTTCGGTGAACGGTGGTACCCGTACCTGATGCGGCGGATGGCGGAGCGCCCGGCCAATCTCGGCCTGGTGCTGCGCGCGCTGACCAGCCGCGGGTAGCGGCGCCGCCTCGCGGCCCGGGGGACTTTCGCCCGGGATCACCGCGCGGGGCGCGTTCCCTTCGACACGTAGTCGAAGAAGCGCTCGGCCGTCCCGCCCGAGGTCCACTCCGCGCGCAGCCGCGTCCGGCGCTCCTCCCTGCGCAGGGCCGACAGCAGGTCGCGGTTGAGGTCGCGGGCGCTGTCGCCGGCGAGCTCGGCCTCGATGTGGAAACCGTCCGCCGTCTCGGTGACGCCGGCGGGGAAGAGCTGGGCGACCAGCGGGCGGACGCGGTCCGGGTCGTCGGTGCTGACGTCGGCCAGCAGCTGGAAGGTCGGCATGACCCCGGAGGGTACGCGCGTCAGGTGGTCGTCGCGATGCCGATGAGGAGGACGACGAAGGCGGCGGAGGTGCCGGTGATCATCGGGCCCCTGTGCGCCCCGCCACCTGAGCGAGGGCGACGATCGAGAGCGCAACGACCGCGAAGAGGGGCGGGCCGATCGAGCCCATACCGAGGAAACCGAGGGCCAGCCCGCCGCCCGCGGTGAAACCGCAGATCAGCGTCCGGGCGGTGGTGCCTCGGACGAGCGCCCCGATCAATCCGAGCACCGCCAGCAGGACGAGGAACCCGCCCACGAAGAAGACCCGGCTGCCGGCTGGCCTCCCCTCCAGGCCGAGGGGGCCCGTCTGCTGGGCGAGGAGGAAGGCGTAGAGGCCCAGGTCCGCGACCGCGACGGCGGCGATCCCGAGGCCGGCCCGGGTGACCCACCTCCCCCGGCGCCGTGGGAGCGGGAGGATCACCATGACCTCCAGCCTGCGCTCCGGTTCTCCGGCCCACCACCGGCCAGCTTCTGGCAGGGTCCGGGGACAGGCGGCGCTCGACCCCACCGCCCATGCCTCAGTCGCCGCGGACCTCCGCCGCGCGTGGTGGCCGGCCCCGGCGGGGGAGGGAGCCCGCGGTGGACGGCAGCCGTCCCGCCGCCTCCAGCCCCCGCCGGAGCATGAACTCGATCTGGGCATTGCTGCTGCGCAGCTCGTCGCCCGCCCAGCGGGCGATCGCGTCGTAGACGGCGGGGTCCAGCCTCAGCAGGATGCTCTTGCGTTCGGGCACCGGCTCCGCTCCCAACCGCCTGCAGCCGCGCTGCCTTCCCGCGCTCCTCTCACTGGTAGAGCGTGCCGGCGTTGACGATGGGCTGGGTGTTCTGCTCGCTGCAGAGGACCACTAGCAGGTTGGACACCATCGCGGCCTTGCGCTCCTGGTCCAGCTCCACGATCTCGCGCTCCTCGAGCCGCGCCAGGGCCAGCTCCACCATGCCGACGGCGCCTTCCACGATCGTCCTGCGGGCGGCCACCACCGCGCTCGCCTGCTGCCGGCGCAGCATCGCCTGGGCTATCTCAGGGGCGAAGGAGAGGCGCGTCAGCCGCGACTCGACGATCTTGACCCCCGCCGACGACACCCTCTCCGCGATCTCGGCGGTGAGCTCGGAGGTGATCTCCGTGGCGTTCACACGCAGGGAGAGCTGGCCGTCCTCGTGAGCGTCGTACGGGTGGGTGCTGGCCACGTGCCGGACCGCAGTCTCGGTCTGGATGTCGACGAAGCGGGCAAAGTCGTCGACCTCGTACAGGGCCTGCGCCGTGTCCTCCACCTGCCAGACCACCACGGCGGCGATCTCGATCGGGTTGCCGTCGGCGTCGTTGACCTTGGCCACCTGGGTCTCGTAGTTGCGGATACGGGTGGAGACCTTGCGCCGCTCGGTGAAGGGGTTGACCCAGCAGAGGCCGGGCTTGCGGATCGTGTCGACGTACCGGCCGAACAGCTGGACCACCCGCGCCTCCCCCGGGACAACCTGGGTCAGGCCGCGAAAGGCGATGTAATCCGCGAGGGTGACGAGGATGGCGGCGCCGATCAGGATGCCGCCGATGAGCCCGCCGCCCGAGCGGTTGGCCAGGATCGAGCCGAGCACGTACATGCCGATGTCGACCAGCGCCACCACGATGATCAGGGTCAGCGCCCAGGGACCCGAGGCAGCCTGCTTGACCCGCTCTGTCATGATCGCCCGCGCCCCGGCCGGGACAGCGGTGGGGGTTGGGTCGCCTGTCATGGTGTCTCCTCCTCGGATGGCGTGAGCTCGGGTGGGCTCCCGGCGGCTGGTTTTGATACTATCATAGTGATATCAGATTTCACAAGGAGGCGCTGCTCGTGACCGGCCGGGTGCTGGAGATCGACCAGGTGTCCAAGCGCTACGGGAGCGTCCTGGCGCTCCAGGAGCTGAGCTTCGAGGTCCGGGCGGGCGAGCTCTTCGGCTTCGTCGGGCCCAATGGCGCCGGCAAGACCACCACCATGCGCATCGTTCTCGGCGTGCTCGCCGCCGATGCCGGGGCGGTGCGCTGGGGAGGGGAGCCGATCACCTTCGCCACCCGACGGCGGATCGGCTACATGCCCGAGGAGCGCGGCCTCTACCCGAGCATGGGGGTGACCGAGCAGCTCGTTTACCTCGCCGAGCTTCACGGGATGCGCGCTCGCGACGCACGCGCCGCCTCGGCCCGCTGGCTGGAGCGGCTCGGGCTCGCCGATCGCGGCGGCGAGCAGCTGCAGAAGCTCAGCCAGGGCAACCAGCAGCGGGTCCAGCTGGCCGCCGCGCTGCTCTTCTCGCCCGACGTGCTGATCCTCGACGAGCCCTTCTCGGGGCTCGACCCGGTGGCCGTCGACGTGATGAGCGCGGTGCTCCGGGAGCAGGCGGACGCCGGCATCTCGGTGCTCTTCTCCAGCCACCAGCTCGAGCTGGTCGAGCAGCTGTGCGACCGGGTCGGCATCATCCGCGCCGGCCGGATGCTGGCTGCCGGTTCCGTGGAGGAGCTGCGCAGCGGGTCGGCTCCCCGGTACTGGGTGGATGCCCCGGGGGCGGCCGCCGGATGGGCGGAGGAGGTGCTTGGTGCGACCGTGGTGCGGGTGGACGGCTCGCGAACGCTGGTCGAGCTCCCGACCTCCATCGGCGACCAGGCCCTGCTTCAGGCGGCGCTCGCCACCGGTCCGGTCCGCGAGTTTCGCCGCGACACGCCATCGCTCAGCGAGCTCTTCCGCAGCGTCATCACCGAGGAGCCCGCGGCATGAGCAGCGCCACCCCCGAACGCGCCGTGCTCAGCCCGCGCCGCGCCGTCTACCTGATCGCCCGCCGCGAGTTCATGACCAGGATCCGCGGCAAGGTCTTCATCATCGGGACGATCGTCGCCGTCGCACTGCTCGCCCTGTACGCCGTGCTCCAGCTGGCAGTCATCGACAGGATCAATACGACGACGACCTTCAAGGTCGGCTTCTCGGGTCCGGCCACGGCGCTGGCCCAGCCGCTCGAGTCGGCGTCGCCGTCGCTCGGGTTCAAGGTGCACGTGAGCGACATCGCGACCGAGGCGCAGGGCCGGTCGGATGTCCGCGCCGGCAGCATCGACGCCCTCGTGGAGGGCACGCCCGGCGCTCCCCAGGTGGTGGTCAAGACCGGGATCGACCCCACCCTGCAGGCCGCCCTGGTCGCGCTTGCCAAACAGGAGGTGCTCTCCAATGACCTGAGCGCGGCGGGGCTCAGCCCGGCCGCCGTCGAGAGCCAGGTGAACGCCGCGTCGATCCGCCTCGACATCCTGCAGCCCGCCACGGCCGCCGAGCTGCAGGGGCCGATCATCGGCTTCGTCATGGCCTTCGCCCTCTACGTCTTCATCGGCATCTACGGGGGCGTGATCGGGCAGGGGGTGGTCGCCGAGAAGGCGAGCCGGGTGGTGGAGATCCTGCTCTCCACAGTGAGGCCGGGCCAGCTCCTGCTCGGCAAGGTGATCGGCATCGGCCTGGTCGGGCTGATCCAGCTCGGCATCATCGCCCTCTGCGGGCTGCTCCTCACCGTGCCCACCGGCGTGCTCGCCCTGCCCGGCGCGGCGATCGGGGCCGTCCTGATCGGGGTGATGTGGTTCGTGCTCGGATTCATCCTCTACGCGCTGATGCTCGCCGCCACGGCGTCGCTGGTCTCCCGGGTCGAGGAGGTGAGCAGCGCGACCGTGCCGGTCACGATGCTGCTGGTCGTCACCTGGCTGCTCGCCTACGTGGTGGCCATCCCGGCCATCGACGCGGTGACCGGCGGTGGCACGGCGCCGCACGGGCTGGCCACGCTCACCACCATCCTCTCGCTCATCCCGCCGTTCACCCCGGTGCTGATGTCGATCCGGATGGCGGCGGGCGAGGTGCCGCTCTGGGAGGGGCTGCTCGCCGTGGCCCTGGTGCTGGCCAGCATCATCGGGGTCACCTGGCTGGGCGCCCGCATCTACGCCAACTCGATCCTCCGCTTCGGCGCCCGGATCAGGATCCTCGAAGCGCTGCGGCGCTCGCCGTGAGGGTCCCCCCGGCCGTGGCGGAGGGCAGCGATGCGCGGGGCACCCCGGGGGACGCGTCAGAGGATAATCGCCGCGCCGTGACGACCCCACCCGACGCGTGGACCTTCCGCGTCGACGACCTCGTCAAACGATTCGGCACCCTCGCCGCCAACGACGGCATCACGCTCCGCGTCGAGCCCGGCGAGGTGTACGGACTCCTCGGCCCCAACGGCGCCGGCAAGTCGACCCTGGTGAAGCAGACCATCGGCCTGCTCAAGCCGACCTCGGGCAGCATCACCCTCGGCGAGCACGACCTGGTGGCCGACCCCGACGCCGCCCGCCAGCTCTGCTCGTACCTGCCCCAGGCGCAGATGCCGATCGAGGCCTTCCGGGTTCACGAGGCGATCGAGCTGGCGGGGCGGATCCGGGGCGCCGACATGACCCGGGTCCGGCGCCGGACGGCCGAGCTCATCGACGGTCTCGAGCTCGGCGAATGGCGGAACACCCTCGGCACCCGCCTCTCCGGCGGCGTCAAGCGCCTGGTCGGCTTCTGCATGGCGACGGTGTCCCCCGGCCACCTGGTCATCCTCGACGAGCCGACTAATGACGTCGATCCATTGCGCCGCCGGCTGCTCTGGGACGAGATCCGCGGCCTGGGCGCCCAGGGCTGCAGCGTGCTGCTGGTGACCCACAACGTCCTGGAGGCCGAGAAGGCGGTCGACCGCCTCGCTCTGATCGCCAGCGGCCGCCTGGTGGCGGAGGGGACCCCCTCGTCGATGAAGGCCGCCGACCGGAACCAGATGCGCCTGCAGGTGATGCTCGCTCCGGGAGCGGAGACGCCGGACCCTCCCGCGTGGTCGGGCTCCGCGGTTCGGGTCGGCAACAACCTGGTGACCACGATCGCCGAGGCCGACGCGTCATCCGGGATCGCCTGGGCGGCGGGGCTCATCGACGCCGGCGTCGCCGAGGAGTACGCGCTCGGCGCCACCAGCCTGGAGGACGCGTACATCCGGCTGACCTCCGACATCCCGACCGACGGACTCCATGGCGAGCCTTGACGCCACCACCCTGACCACGCCGTTCGGCGGAGTCGAGAGGGGGATCGGACGCTGGGGCCGCGACTACGTCTCCATGCTGCACTGGCATCTCGCCAGCCTGCGCATCTGGCTGATGACGATCGCGGTCGTCCAGGTGCTCTCCGGCGTCGGGTTCGTGCTCGGCATCTCACTCTTCTTCAGCCACATCCCGGTGAGCGCTGCGCTCTTCGTGACCACCGGCGTCCCGGTCATCAACCTGCTCATCGTCGGGCTGATCCTCGGGCCCCAGCTGGTGGCGCAACAGCGGACCGCCGGCAGCTACGAGTACCTGCGCACCTTGCCGATCAGCCGGTCGGTCACCGCCGCCGCCTGGTACACGGTGTGTCTGTTCACCGGGCTGCCGGCCATGGTCGTGTCCCTGCTGGTGGGGCAGCTCCGCTACGACCTGCCGCTGCACATCTCGCCGATGATCGTCCCCGCGGTCCTGCTCACCTCCCTCGCCGGGACCATGCTCGGCTACGCCCTCGCCCACGCGATCTCGGCACCGATGGTCACCCAGCTGGTCAGCCAGCTGCTGATCTTCATCATCTTCGGGTTCGTGCCGATCCTCTACCCGATCACCCAGATGCCGGCCTGGCTCGCCGATCTCAACTGGTGGTTTCCATTCCGCCACATGGCGGTGGTCGTGCGCGCGGCCCTGACGACCTCCCCGGACGCGGCGGTGCCCACCGCCTACGCCGTGATCGGGGTGTGGACCGTGGTCGCCGCGGGGCTGGCGGGCTGGGCGCTGGGGCGGCGGCCGTGACCGCCGCCGTCGCCGAAGCGGGGCGCCGGGAGGACCTCCTCCCGCCCGGCCACGATCTGCGGTCGGGGCCGCCCTACTGGGTGGGGAGCCTGCGCGCCATGCTCCGCTACGACTGGGGCGGGATGCGCCAGTGGGTCGGGATGATGGTGGTGATCCAGGCCATGATGGGCGCGGGCATGGTTCTGATGTACGGGTTCTTCTACCCGCAGATCACCGTGGCGAGAGCGCTGTACATCGCCACCGGTGCCCCCACCCTGGCGCTGATCCCGCTCGGCTTCGTCATGGTCCCCAACCTGGTCATGCAGGAGAAGCTGCGGGGGACGTTCGACTACGTCTGGTCGCTGCCGGTGCCGCGGAGCGCCCATGCGGTCTCCACCTTCAGCCTCTTCACGGTGCTGGCGCTGCCGGGCACGGTGCTGGCGCTGCTGGTCGCCACCTGGCGGTACGGCATCCACCTCTCGCTCTCACCGCTCCTGATCCCCGCGGTGCTGCTCTGCGCCCTGATGGCGGTCACCGTCGGGTACGCGCTGGCGCTGGCCATCGCCAACCCGCTGGTGACCAACGTCATCGTCAACGCGCTGATCTTCGTGGTGCTGCTCTTCTCTCCGATCGTCTACCCGGCGTCGCAACTCCCCGGATGGCTGTACGACGTCCACCGGGTGCTGCCCTTCGAGAGCATGGCGGTGGTGATGCGGGCCGGGCTCACCACCGGGCTCGCGACGGACGTCGGGCTGTCGTTCCTGGTGCTGGGCGCCTGGACCGTCGCCGGGTGCGCGGTCACGGCGTGGGTGGTGGGCCGCCGCCGCTGAGCTCGCGGTCAGGCCGGATCGGACGCCGGCGCTTCCGCCCAGAGCACGACGTCGACGGCCGGCTGCCCGGTGTCCACCCCGTGGCTGCGCTCACGCCGCTCCAGGAGCACGGTCCTGAGGCCGGGGAGCGCGCCGGCCAGCGCGTCCTCCGTGTAGAGCCGCTCGGGGTCGGGCGGTCCCGTCTTGCCGAGGGAGTCCAGGTGGTGACCGACCAGGAAGAGGTGCCCGCCGGGGCGGACGGCCCCGGCCGCGGCCCGCAACAGAATGGTGCGCAGCGCGGGCGCCGGATGGATGTTGGCGATCACGACGAGGTCGAAGCTCTGTCCGCGGTCGAGGAAGTCCCTGATGTCGGAGAGGGTGGGGGAGACGCTCAGCCCCTCGGCGGCCGCCGTAGCGCGCAGCCGGTCGAGCGCGACCGACGACGCATCGACGGCGGTGACCTCCCATCCCTGCCGGGCGAGCCAGAGGCTGTTGCGCCCCTCGCCGGCACCGAGGTCCGCGGCGCGCCCGGGCGTGAGCGGGGTGACCAGCTCGACCAGCGCGGTGTCGGGCTCGCTCGAGAAGAGTCGCTCGACGGCCGCGTACCGCTGGTCCCAGCTCTCGGGGCGCTCCATCCCCGCATCCTGCGCCGGGCGGGATCCGGCATCACCCTCCACGGTCAGTCGCTCACGCAGCTGCCGTCGCTGACCGGTGCGGAGTGCCCCTGGGCCGCCTGGATGTCGCCGCTGATGTCGGAGGTCGCCAGGGCGTACCCCTCGTCCGCGATGGTCGTGCTCATGGCGAAGGTGACGCCGATCACCTGGCCGTTCAGGTTGACCAGCGGCCCTCCGGAGTCCCCGGGGATCACGGCGGCGGAGACGATCACCGTCTCCCGCGTGACGTAGCCGTTGAAGTAGATGTTCAGGGAGGAGGCGTCCTCGGTGCCCCGGACCGCCGCCGCCACCGTGGCCTCGGGCCCGCCGTCGGGGTACCCGATCACCGCCCCCTGGGTGCCCGCGGCCGGGTTGGCGGTGGCGATCGGGAGGGGGGTCATGTCCAACCCGGGGACGTAGAGGATGGCGACGTCGATGTTGGGGTCAAAGAGCACCACCCGGGCGGTGCGGACCGCTCCGTCGGGAGTGTCCACCTGCTGGAGGTACGAGCCGGCGACGACGTGGGCGTTGGTCAGCATCAGGTCGTCGCCCACCGGCCAGGCGGAGCCGGCCACCGCGCCCCCCGGACCGCCGCAGCCGTATGCGATCACCCGCGAGACGTCGGCCTCAGCGGCGCGGACGCCGGCGGTGTCGGTGCTGGCGGGCAGCGGCTCGAGGGGCAGGTCGGGCATGAGGCTGGTGAAGGGATTGGGCAACTCGTCGTTCTGCAGGAACTCCTGGACCTTGGCGAGGAAGGCGGGGGGCTCCGGGGCGATGGTGAGCAGGGCCCGTTCGATCGCCGACCCGCTGATCTGGCCGCTGACCACGCTCAGGGAGCTGTTGGCGAAGGTGAAGCCCAGGAACCAGGCGATGAAGAGCACCCCGAGACAGCTGGTGACGCTGCCGGCCACCGAGTCCCAGGTCGCCAGGCGGGTCCTCAGGGTGAGGACACGGGCCCGGTACCCGAGTGTGCTGCCGATCCCCTCGATGACCAGGATCGACGCCAGGAAGATGCCGGCGGCGATCAGCGGCTGGTTCACGCTGCCCGGCTGGGGCGAGAAGAAGCGGGTCAACGGAGGAGCGACCAGCGCCCCGACCACCGCCCCGACGACCAGCCCGAGCATCGCCAGACCTCCCCAGGTGAGACCGCGGCGGTACCCGGAGAAGGAGATGCCGAGGATCAGGAGCAGGATGAGCGCGTCCAGGATGTCCATCCGGTCCGGGAGTCTGACGGGTGGGGACACGACCGCGGGTGCGGGCAGTTTGGACGGGGTTCGGCGGGCCTCTCTCCGGCCGGTGCGGGCCGCAGGGGCGATCCGATCGGGGCGGCGGCCGTCAGGCCCCTGTGGGTGGCCTATCCTCTAGGGCATCGGGGCGTGGCGCAGCCGGTAGCGCGCTTGCTTTGGGAGCATGAGGTCGTGGGTTCGAGTCCCGCCGCCCCGACCAGCTGGTCACCCAGTGGCCAGTCCTGAATTCGACTGGTGCACTTGCTTTGGTGGTGGCGGTGCCGAGTAGGGCCCCGGAAAGGCATCCCGAGGGCAGAGGCAAGTGCTGCTCCAGACGACGATCAACGAAGCAAGTGCTCTACGGTCTGGGTTGACCGCCCGATCCCACCAATGGTAGGATGACTGCCCTCGAGTTCGTCCCCACGACCGGCCCTGAAGAAGTCGGTAACCATCGATCCCGACGTTTTCGAGAGCTTGGGTTCCGATCGCCGCAGCAACCTCTCCGCCACCGTGAACGACAGCCTGGCGCTGGTCGCCGCCTTGGATGCTCAGCGCCAGCTCGTCCGAGAGTGGGAGGAGGAGCATGGTCCCTTCACCGAGGATGAGCTGAGGCCCTTCCTCGATGTGGTCCTCAGGGCCCAGCTTGAAACGACTCTGCGCGCTGTCTCCGAGGCTCTTCGCGACACCCTTTCCGTGGCCTGAGCGTGCCCGGTCCCGGACCGAGACGGCGACGCCCCGCCGGCATCGCCACGATGGCCACGGTCGACACGGGCTGGCTCGTCGCGGCGGAGCGCAACCCTGCCGCCGCCCGGCGTCACGTCGCCGCGCTGACCCGGGTCGGTCAGGTGCTGGTGGTCACCCCTCCCGTCATCGTGGAGGCGAGGCAGGGTGCCGGCGACACGGGCAAGCTCCTCGTGGCCTTGGCCCAGCTTCGCCGTGAGCCGATCCTCCCCGAGGATGGAGACCGCGCGGCCGAGCTGCTCCAGGAAGCAGGTCGCCAGGCATCAGACCCCGCGACGCGGGTACGGACGATCGGCGTCGTCGATGCTCTTGTCGCGGCAGTTTCGGAGCGTCTGGGCGGAATCGTCTACACCGGGGATCCCAAGCACATGACGTGGCTGCGCGACGCCGGAGCCCGCATCACGGTGGCGCCGGTCCCGTTCTGACCGGACGATCCGTTCACCGTGGCGCTGCAAGGGTCCGGGCTGACCCGAACGGAGTGCGACCTCACATCCCTGATCTTGTCCGAATGCCCTTCTCCTCCGGATCTCCTCATTGAGGCGCTCCTGGGAGTCGTTCGGCCAGATTTGCCCCAGGGGCCTTGGGGAAGGCGGCGAAGGCCCAGAGCTCCTCGGCCGCGGCGGTGAGCAGGGTAGCGGCGTAGGGGAAGCGCCCCTTCAGGCGCGCGACCCTCCCTGGAGCCGAGCTCGCGTCATCTCGGCGTCGGACAGGGCGCAGATCGAGCAAACGATCGTCGCCACGGCATCCTGAGCGCCTCGCGGGACGCGGCTCGGCAGGTTGCGGAGGAGGTGAGCGTGGCAGCACCGCCAGCTACCCCAGGACGCTGGCGACGGTGTCGGGGGGGCCGGGGTGAGAGTCGGAGATCACCGCGTCCACCCCACTCAGCTTCCGCGCCCGCAGACCGCAGGTCTCGGCGATCGATACCTGCCCCTATGCCATCGCGAATACACACAAGCAGCAAAGATGGGACACTTGACAAACGCGATCGGTTCGCTCATGATCGCGACCACTTTATGAGTGCTCTGATCAGAAAAGGCATTGACTTGGAGCAATATCTGCCATGAGGGGCGATGAACGCCGTGAACTGATCCTGGCTGAGGTGCTGGCGAACAACGGTCATGTCACCGATCTCGCCACACGCTTCCGAGCTTCCCCGGCCACCATCCGTCGCGATCTGGAGCGGCTCAACGATGAGGGTCGAATCACGCGAACCTACGGCGGCGCTGTGGCCCGACCCCGCGCGATCGAGCTCTCGCTTCAGGAGAAGGAGTCGAGCCAACCGCGGGAGAAGGAGGCGATCGCAGACATCGCTGCAGGCCTCATCGACGACGGCGACGTCATCATCCTTGATGCGGGTACCACGCCGGGCCGCATCGCCCTCGCCCTTCGAGAACGCACTGGCATCACCGTGGTAACCAATGGGGTCAGCGCCATTAGCGCCCTCCGCGACGCCGACGGCATCGAGGTGATCGTCCTCGGCGGCACCCTGCGCCATCGCAGCCAAGCGGTCATCGGAAGTATCGCCGAGGAGACCGTGCGCCGGATCCGGGCCGACAAGGTCTTCCTCGGCGCCGACGGCGTCATTGCCGGCGAAGGACTGAACTCACCCACCGAGGCAGAGGCCCATTGGAAGAGTGTCATTGCCGAACAGGCGCACGAGGTCTTTGTCGTTGTCGACCACTCGAAACTAGGTGCGAGGCGCTTTGCCTACATCACCCCTATCGCTCGCGAGTACACGATCATCACTGATTGGGTGGCATCAACTGCCCTGATCCAAGACTTCGTGGATCTGGGTACTCGCGTAATACGCGCCGACGCGCCCACATGAGCGCGCAAGAGATGGGAGACGCAACCAGCTTAGAAGGAGTCGAAATGCCCGGTGTATCTGAACCCTCGCTACCGGATCTCTCTCCAGGACCCTCTGTTGGTGAAACGTCAGGAGCCTTGGCTGGCATCACGGTCGAGTTCCACGGACTAGACGTCATCCCGAGCGAGGAGCGTACAAGAAGGCCTCGAAGTCTGTTCTGGCCCTGGTTCGGCTCTAGCATCAACGTTCTCGGCCTCAGTTTCGGCGCTTTCCTGCTGTCCTTCGGCATTTCCTTCTGGCAGGCTCTCGTCGTCGGAGTCATCGGCTGCATCGTTTCGTTCCTCGTAGTGGGATTGGTCGCCATCGCGAGCAAGCGGGCCTCTGCCCCGACCATGATCGTCAGTCGAACCATCTTCGGTATCAACGGAAACAGGCTCGTCTCTTTCCTCTCTTGGATGCTCGCGGTCGGATGGGAGACGATCCTGACCACCTTGGCCGTGCTGGCGACCTACACAATCCTGGCTCGTGCCGGCCTGCGGGGGGCAACTGCCACCGAGCTGATAGCATTGGTGCTGGTCGCCGGGTGCATAGTAATGGCTGGCGTCTATGGCTATAAAATCGTCATGCGTTTGGAACTTCTCATCAGCGTGATTACAGGGGTGCTCACTGTCGTCTTCATTGCCCTCGCGTTCGGTCACATCAACTTCCAGACGCTGGTCGCAATGAAGGCGGGCTCGACGCCTGAGACCATCGGTGCCTTCTGCTTCATTCTAGTTGGGTTCGGCTTTGGTTTCGCCCCCATCGCCGGAGATTACGCTCGGTACATACCGCGAAAGGCGAGCGGGGCAGCCGTCACATTCTGGACCACAGCTGGCGCTGCGGCGCCCGGGGGCATTATGCTCATATTCGGTCTCCTGCTCGCAGGCTCGTCAGCAAACCTCAGCAACGCTATCGAGGCGAACCCCGTTGGCGCACTTGCCGCTATCCTGCCCGTCTGGTTCATGGTCCCCTTCTTGGTGGTGGCGGTGACCGGCTTGATCTCTGTGGCCACGCTTGAGATCTACTCCTCGGGGCTCGCCCTGCTGGTCGTAGGCCTACCTGTGAAGCGGCCGGTGGCCGCGCTAATCGACGGACTGGTGATGATCGTGGGGTGCATCTTCATCGTTTTCGTGGCGCAGAGCTTCATCGGGCCTTTTGAAGCGTTCCTGACGACCGTCGGTGTACCCGTCGCGGTTTGGTGCGGCATCTTCTTGGCGGACATTCTCATGCGGCACAAGGACTATGTGGAAGCCGATTACTACTCTGCCCAGGGACGCTACGGGAATGTCAACTGGGCACCCGTGCTGTTGCTGGTGGTTGGCACGGCGGTGGGTTGGGGGCTGATCACAAACAGTGCCGAGGGCTTCCTAAGTTGGCAGGGTTACTTCCTTGGGCCGTTCGGGCTTGGCGGAGTGAATGGCGCGTGGGCGTACTCTGATCTCGGTGTCGCGGTGGGCCTGATCATCGGCTTCGTGGGGTACTTGATCGTTGGCCTGCGCGCGGTGCGCCGGCAAGAATCAGTCCCCATCCAGCCGGCGGCGAGCGCCGCATTGGCTTCTTCCTTGGCTCGCGCGAGCGCCTCCAGCGGAAGGGCGTCATGAGGGCAGCTCGGCTCTACGGTCCGGGAGACATACGCGTCGAGGACGTACCCGATCCAGTTCCGGCGCCCGGCTGGGTAGTCGTCCGCGTGGAGGCGTGCGGTGTCTGCCCCAGCGATACCCGGGCGTATAGCGGAAGCAGGCCCGCCGGTGCCCCGTGGACTCCCGGCCACGAGGTCGCTGGCGTGGTCGCAGCCGTGGCCGACGGCTCCAGCGCTCCGTCACGGGGGGCGAGGGTGGTCGCCGACTGGCGGTCGGTCTGCGGGCTCTGCTTCTACTGTCAGCAGGGAGACGCTAATTTCTGCGAGAGGCGGCGGGACTTCGCGATCGCTGGATTCGCCCAGCTCACCCTGGTCCCCGAAGAGGTACTGCATCCTCTCCGCGATGAGCTCAGCTTCACTACGGCGTCGTTCTGCGAGCCTCTGGCCTGTGTGCTCAACGCTCACCGGTCCCTCCCAATACCCCTCGGCAGCGACGTCGTGGTGGTCGGGGCAGGACCCATTGGGCTGCTACACCTCCAAGTCGCCACGCACCGGGGCGCACGGGTGATCGTCACCGATGTCCTCCCCGAGCGACTTGACGTCGCCCGCCCTCTCGGAGCTGCTGCGACTATCGACGCCTCGGACTGTGACGCGGTTGCCGCGATCAAGGATCTGACCGGAGGCCGGGGAGCAAAGGCTGTCGTCGTGACCGTGGGATCGGCCGCGGTCGCCGAAACCGCCATGCGCATGGCCTGCAGGGGAGGGACAGTCAGCCTCTTCGCCGGGATTCACCCGCCGACGACCATTGACCTGGATCCCAACCTCGTCCACTACAACCAGGTGTCCCTCACCGGCAGCCACGACTACAATCCTGGCGATTTCGCCACTGCCCTGCGTCTCCTGGATGGCGGGGTCGTGTCGGTGGATACGCTCGTGACCGGCCACTACCTGCTCGCCGATATCAAGGCCGCCTATGAGGCGACCAACAGTCACCAAGGGCTCAAGTCGATCGTCCACCCGAACGGCCTGAGCCGGACCGAGGAGTCCGCATGAACACGGGAAGCACGGCACCCACCGCCATCGATGTCGAGTGGCAGAAGCGGCGCATGCATCACATCTTCGCGACCGACGGACGGGCCGTCATTGTGGCGATGGACCACGGCATTAAGGGCGTAGTCCCGGGCCTGATCGACGTCAGGACCGCGGTGCGCGCCGTGGTCTCTGGCGGAGCCGACGCGGTGATGACGACTCTGGGAATGGGCCGTGCGGTCAGCGCGACACTGGGCCGGACGGGATGGATCATGACCCTGGACAGCGAGCGATCAGTGGCGGGCTACGGGGTGGAGGCGGCGATCCGCCAGGGAGCGGACGCCGCCGAGCTCAAGGTCTTCCCGGGCAGCAACGACGACGAGAAGCTGGGCGAGTTGCGCGAGCTGGCCGCTCAGGCCCACGCGGTGGGCCTACCGCTGATGGCCGAGGCGATCCCGGTTTCGTTCACAGACACGGCGGCCCACACCGTCGAGAACTTCGCGACGGCGTCGCGCATTTGCGCTGAAGCCGGCGCCGACTTCGTCAAGGTACCCTTTGCTGGGACCGTCGACCGGTACCGGACGGTCATCGAGGCATGCTTCGTCCCAGTGCTGGTGCTCGGCGGCTCACTACAGACTGACCCCGTCTCGGCCCTGGAACTCGCGGCGGATGCTATGGCGAGCGGCGCTCGGGGCGTGGTGTTCGGACGGAACGTCTTTCAGGCACCAGACCCAGAACGCATGGTCGCGGCGCTGTGCGAGGTGGTCCACGGCGGCGCTGCAGTCTCCCAGGCCCGGCGACTGATCGAGCACTGAAAGGAGACACAGCGTGAGCACAGCGGCTGGGACCCGTACCATGAGGGCGGCAATCTTTTACGGGGAGAAGGACATCCGTGTCGAGGACCGACCCGCTCCCGAGCCGTTGCCGGAAGAGGTCCTCGTCAGAGTGAGGGCTGCCGGCATCTGTGGCAGTGACCTCCTCGGCTACAACGGCATCGGCCCGTGGCAGCCTCCCAAAGGTGTGGGGATCGAGGAGGGCCACGAGTTGGCCGGTGAGATCGTCCAGCTAGGAAGCTCTGTCACTGGGCTGGCAATCGGACAGCGCGTGGCAGTGCAACCTGAACATCTCATCGCCTGCGGGTCGTGCCAGGAGTGTCGGAGCGGCCTGCCCCACCTGTGCAGGCAGCTTGGCCTCCTACACGGACAACCCCAGTGGAGCCATGGGTTCTCGGAGTACGACACCTGCGTCGCCTCCAACGTGTGGCCGATGCCCGACGGTATGTCCTTCGAGAGCGCTGCGATCGCGGACTGCTACGGCGTCGCTCTCCACGCCGTCCACCGTGCAGGCTCCCTGGACGGCCAGACCGTGGCGGTGATCGGCTGCGGGACTATCGGCCTCTGTATCGGGCAGACGGCACGCGCCGTGGGCGCCGGGCGGGTGGTCCTCATCGGCGACCAGGCCAACGCGGTGGAGACGGCGGCGAACTCCGGGGCCGCCGACGAGGTCGTTCTCGTCCCACGTGATGACCCTGCCGCGGTCCTCGACCGCTTGACTGCGGGCATGGGTCCGGCCGTGGTCTTCGAGGCGGTCGGCCGGGCGGGATCGACACTCGAACAGGCCCTACAATGGATAGCGCCGGGGGGACGTGTCTGCGTCGCCGGAACCTTCACGGAGAGCCCGCGATTCTCACCCGATGTCGCCTACACGAAGGAGGTTTCGGTCCTCTGGTCGAACAGCTATGGGCTCGACGGCGCCGTTTCCGAGTACCAGCAGACGCTTGAGCTGATGTCGTCCGGTCGCATCCAGTCCGAAGCGCTGATCACCCACCGATTCCCTCTGGAGCAGATCACCGAGGCGTTCGCTCTAGCCAATGACAAGCTGACGACTCACGCCATCAAAGTGGTGATCAACTCATGACCGGAGAGGCGCAAACAGGACACCCGACTGGATCCCTCCCCATGCAGGCGGCCGTGCAGAGGTCGATTCCCGGGACGCCAGAGGTCGTCGAGGTCAGCATCGACCAACCGGGTCCGCGGGAGGTGCTCATCAAGACCGTCGCCGCCGGTCTCTGCCGGAGCGACCTCAGCTTCATCAGAGGGCTGCTGCCCAGCTATGCGGAGACGCCGTTCGTGGCGGGACATGAGGGTGCCGGCATCGTCCTCGCGACCGGTTCTGGTGTGACCAGCGTCGCGCCCGGCGACTTGGTGGTGGCGGCGCTGAGCGCCTTCTGCGGGCACTGCAAGTACTGCTTGACCGGTCACGCCAACATCTGCTTTGCCCCGGAGACGGTGAGAGCAGCCACTGACAGGCCGCGGCTGAGCTTCGAGGGCAAGGCGGCCGCCCAGTGCTGGAACGTCTCTGCCTTCGCTGAGATGATGCTGGTGCACGAGTCGCAGGCGGTGCGGATCCCCGCGGACGTGCCCGGAGAGGTGGCCCCGATCCTGGGCTGCGCGGTTGTCACCGGCATGGGCGCGGCGCTCCGCACCGCCCAGGTGCGCACCGGCGAGACGGTGGCGGTCTTCGGCTGCGGCGGCGTGGGGATCAACGCGATCCAGGGGTCGCGGATCGCTGGAGCCCGCCGGATCATCGCTGTCGATCGGCTCCCCGCCAAGCTCGAGCTGGCGCGGGCCTTCGGTGCCACCGATGGAGTGGTGGCCGGTCCCGACACCGCGGCCTCGGTGATCGAGCTGAGCGGAGGCGGTGTTGACCAGGCAATCGAGGTAATCGGGACGACGGAGACCTGCCAGCAGGCGATCGCGTCGACCCGCCGCGGAGGCACCGTCACCATCGTCGGAATGATCCCCGAGAGTGAACGCGTGAGCATCTCGGAGTTTGATCTGACGGCGGAGAAGCATATCCAGGGTTGCGACATGGGCTCGAACCTGCCCCCACTCGACATCCCCTTCTACTGCGAGCTGTATCGCCAGGGCCGCCTCAAGCTGGATGAGCAGATCTCGCGGACCCTCCGGCTGGACCAGCTCATGGAGGGGTTCGAGGCCCTGGACTCGGGCGAGGTGACCCGCACCGTGGTGGTGTTTGACTGATGGACGACGAGCGGATCATCGCCATCGACCAGGGGACGACCTCCATCAAGGTCATCGCCTTTGACTTGCTTGGGCACCCGGTCGCTGCTACAAGCGCGGTTACCCCCATTCACCTTGCCGGGCAGGACACCATGGAAGCCCACCCGCGGGAGTGGTGGCGTCAGGCGGTTCGGTGCCTCCGGCGAATCTTGGACGATCCCCGCGTACCGGCGGGCAGCGTCCGCAGTCTCAGCGTGTGTGGCTTGATGCACACCCTAGTGCCCTTGGATGGACGCTGCCGACCGATGGGACCGCTGCCGCTCTGGGCCGACCAGCGATGGGAAGCTGAGGTCTTGCCTGCCGTCCTGGAAACGGCGAACCACGAGGCCGAGCCGAGCAGCCGATCATGCCTCGGCCGCCTCGGCTGGCTGCTCCAAGCCCGCCCAGACATCCGGGAACGGACGCGCCTACTTCTGCCCGTCAAGGACTTCCTGCGCCAGATGCTCACCGGCGTCGCGGCCACCGACATTCACGAGGCGGAGGGGACGGGCCTGACTGTGCCAGGAGGCCACGAGTGGTCGACGGAGACGCTGGACCGGCTGGGCCTCGCCCCAAGGATGCTCCCGCCCATTCTGAGTCCATCCAGCCTCGTTGGATCGGTGTCGGAGCTGGCTGCCGAGATCACTGGCCTCAGAGCGGGGACCCCGGTCGTGGTCGGCACCACCGACTGGCACGCGGCCCTATTGGGGTCGTGCGCCGCGCTGCCCGGGAGGGCATCCCTCTACCTCGGGACGGCGGGCGTGGTCGGAGGCTATTCCTCTCGGGACGACTTGGACCGCCTCGACGCGGCGAAGTGCCTGGGCGCGGTCAGCTCGACGGGCTCCGCCGTGCAGTGGCTGGCGAGGCTCCTCTTCGGAAGGGGAAGTGGTCGTGACGGGAGAGCCGTGGGAGCGGCGGCGCGCTTGGCCGCCGAGAGCACGCTGGGGGCGCGCGGGCTGATCTTCCTGCCCCACCTCTTTGGCGAGCGCGGTGGCGAAGTGCGACCGTCCGCCACCGGCACCCTCGCCGGCCTGCGGCTCACCCACGGGCGCGATGACATGGCCCGCGCCGTACTCGAGGGCACCGCGATGTGGCTCCACTCAGTAACCGCGCAGTCGATGGCGCCTGAGGCCATTGAGTCGATCATCGTCTCGGGCGGCGGCGCCCGCGAGCCGCTGAACAGCGTCATCGCCGCTGCCCTCTACAGGAGGCCGGTGCTCATCCCCGAGGTTGTCGAAGCCGGCGCCTTGGGCACCGCGTTGCTCGCCGCGGTCGGCACGGGGCTCGTTCACGGATGTGCGGACACGGCGACGGCCTGGGTGCGCGTTAAGACAATCGTGGATCCGGACCCGGACTTGGCGGAAGCGTACGCCGAACTTTACGAGCGGTTCCTTCGGACCGAGGCTGTCCTACGGACACTTGAGACGCCGCTTGAGCGCGGCCCCCTCCACGGTCCCTCCCCGGCCGGCCTCTGAGGCGGCTCTGCGTGACACCGCCAGTCAAAGGAAGGTGCTCGATGGCCACCGGGGCGGTCAGGGCGGTGGATGCAGAGATCTACTACGAGGTTCACGCTGGGGGACCACGTCGCGTTCGCGACATCGGCGCCCGGGACGCGCATCGGGAGGTCGCGCACGCGGGTGGCTAGCGCCGGCGCCCGACAGCGTAGTTGCAGGCGGCCTTACCACCCGAGTGCCTCATTGCTTCTGGAGTCTCGCCTGACCATGAAAGCAAATGCCGGCCATGGCACGAATGGTGAAGCAAGTGGCCCAAGCGAATTCAAGAAGGCCTATGCGAACGATGAAAGTCGAACGCACTTGCTTTGGGAGCATGAGGTCGCCAGTTCGAGTCTGGCCGCCCCGACCAGCCGGTCAGCCAACGGTCAGATTTGAATTCGCCGGGTGCACTTGCTTTGGTTCTGGCCGGGCTCGGCCGGGGACCCGCGGTGCAGAGGCAAGTGCTGCTCCGGGGCACGGCGAGAGAAGCAAGTGCTCTGCTACGAGAGAGAGGCCAAGAGTCACGGCGCTCCCACGG